>SXGQ01484749.1_pt1 | contig 22970 bp, 21 predicted proteins | sample 3178371 | NCBI WGS metagenome assembly SXGQ01 (sample SAMN11356859, study PRJNA531348) | freshwater metagenome | isolation source: freshwater sample F1-20 | place: China: Fuxian Lake, Yuxi | collected 2017-12-25 | reverse complement strand
GAGGCTTCTCGAAATAGACGCGCATGACGACCAGGAGCTCGGCGGCATGCTTCTGGGCTTCCTTCTGGAGGAGGGCGGCGTATTCCAAGGCGGCCTTGGTGTCGTGGACGGAACAAGGGCCGACGATGACCATCAGACGGTCGTCCTGGCCGGAAATGACCCTGGCGGCATCCTTACGGGCGGTCGTCACGACCTCGGTAGCCTTCTCGGACGCAGGGAGCTCCTGAAGCACGAGGGCGGGAGTCAGCAGGGGGTGCTGGCTGCGAATGCGAAGATCGTCCGTATTGTGGTACATCAGGTGAAGGGCCTTTCCCTTTGGGAAAAGGGGGTAAATGAAGGGGTCTGCAGGCCCGGTGTCAATGACGCGTCCCTTGTTGACGCGAGGGGGTTTCAGTATCAAAACTGTCTCAAATCGGCATGCCCAAGCCTCTTGCCAGTGAATCGCCGGAGCAATCCGGAGCCTTCCGGGCGTTCATCGCCCAGCAGGGCCTGCGTGCGACCCGCCAGCGCATGGCGGTCTTCGAGGGCGCGCGGACCATCCAAGGCCACTACACCGCTGAGGATCTCCTGAAGAAGGCACGCTCCCTCGACCGCAGTGTTTCCCGCGCCACGATCTACCGTGCCATCCCCTTGCTCATCGGCAGCAGCGTGATCCGCGAGGTCGATGTCGGCCGCGACCACAAGTACTACCTCGCCGAAGCCGGCAGCGCGACCTTCCGTGCCCAGCTCATCTGTGAAAGCTGCGAGACGATCGTCGAAGTCGAAGCCCCGTTCATGGAATGGTACGGCAAGGCCGTCGCCGCCAAGCACGGCATGCGTCCCATCTCCCAGAAACTCCAGGTCACCGCGCTCTGCGAACGTTGCCAGAAGTGCAAGGCCGCCCGCCCATGATCCCCTACCCCTCCGCTTCCGTCTTCCCTCCCCTGCCCCTCGGTGGCACGCCGCTGTCCGACCTGCAGAAGGAAGTCATCGCCCTCAAACAGGCCAAGGACGCCATCATCCTTGCGCATAACTACCAGTGCGAGGACATCCAGAACGTCGCCGATTTCGTCGGCGACTCGCTCGGCCTCGCCTACAAGGCCGCCGAGGCGAAGCAGTCCACGATCGTCTTCTGCGGCGTGCATTTCATGGCCGAGACGGCCAAGATCGTGAACCCGACGCGCCGCGTGCTCTTGCCGGACATGAACGCCGGTTGCTCGCTGGCCGACTCCTGCCCCGCCTCGAAACTCGCTGCCGCGAAAGCCGCGGATCCCTCGCTCTACGTCGTCGCGTATATCAATTGCAGCGCAGCGGTGAAGGCGATCAGCGATGTCATCGTGACCAGCGGCAACGCTTCGAAGATCGTCAGCCGCGTGCCGGCTGATCGAAACATCCTGTTCGTCCCCGACCAGAACCTCGGGCGCTGGGTCTCCGGCAAGACCGGCCGCTCGATGCAGCTGTGGCCGGGCAACTGCTACGCCCACGTACAATTCACGCCAGGAGCCCTGCTCCGCACCAAGGCCGCGCATCCTGGAGCGCCCATCGTGGCCCATCCGGAATGTACTGAAGCCGTTCGCGAGATGGCCGACATGGTCTGCTCGACCGAAATGATGGTCGGCTGGTGCAAACAACAGACAGCCAAAACGATCATCATTACCACGGAATCAGGGATGATTCACCGCCTCCGTAAAGAAGTGCCCGGCAAGACGTTCGTGTCCGCTCCGACGGATCGTTGTTCCTGTAACGATTGCAAGTTCATGAAGATGAATACCCTGGCAAAAGTGCGTGATTGTCTGCGCGATGGCTCGCCCGAGATCACGATGGAAGAAAGCATCCGCGTCGCCGCCGAGATTCCGCTCCGCCGCATGCTCGAATGGAGCAAATAGGAGCGAAACGACGTTACGTATAATGGGATAGGGTAAAAAAAACTTTTACCAAAGTTTGACAATTGGGATTATAATAAAAGGTTGAGGGCATCCAAATCGCTTCAAAATTATCCATATAAGACATCGTTGATAATAAGAACGCCAACATCTCCATGAAAATCGACCTCGATCCCTCCTCCTTCACCTCTAAGGACGCCTACGTCCGCGCCGCCCTCTCCAAGGCCCGCGACCTCGCCGTGCAGACCTGGGAAGACGAACACAGCGAACGCCAGTCGCTGATCGAACGCGAAGTCGCCAGCCTCTCGAAGCCCGAGCTCGCCAAGCGTTTGATCAAGCTGCTCTCTCGCCCGAACCGCGCCCGCGCCCAGATCTCGGACAGCATGCGCGCCAAGGCCCATAACATGCGCAAGAAAGGCGCCCCGGTCCGCGAGATCGCCGCTGAGCTCGGCATCTCGATCCCGTCGGTCTACAACATCACCAAGGACTAATCTTGCCCGCCTTTTCCGCTTCGCCAAAAGTATCGGCGATGCAGGAATGGAATCGCGGCGATCCGTCGAAAGCCCCCGCCCGTGCGCCCTTGGCCCGCGGCGGGAAGCTTGACGCGCCCCACCTGATCGCGGCCTACCGGGCCGGTATCTTCCCTTGGTATTCCACGGGCGAACCCGTGAAGTGGTGGTGCCCGGATCCGCGCTTCGTGATGCGGCCGGGCGACTTCCGCCTGACGGATAGCCTGAAGAAGACGATGCGCAAGAAAGGCTGGTCGGTCACGTTTGACCAGCAGTTCGAGACGGTGATGCGCCGCTGTTCCGAAGTCCCCCGCCCCGGCCAAAATGGGACCTGGATCAACGAGGACATGATCAAGGCCTATGGAGAACTTCACCGCCTCGGCATCGCCCATAGCGTCGAGGTCAACTGGGAAGGCCAGCTCGTCGGCGGCCTCTACGGCGTCGCCCTCGGCCGTCTCTTCCATGGCGAATCGATGTTCCACCTGAAGGCGGACGCCTCGAAGGTCGGCTTCGCCACGCTCGTCGCCCGCCTCCAGGCCTGCGGCTACTTCCTCATCGACTGCCAGGTCCCCACGCCGCACCTCTCCAGCCTCGGGGCCTTCCTGATCGATCGCGCCGAATTCCTTGAAGTGGTGAAGCTGTTCCGCGACCAGCCACCCACGGGCGACGCGTTCGCGCCTATTCCGACTTCGGACGCGACTTGAGGAGAGCGCGGGCCTCGCGCTCGTAGACGCGCTCGACGATGACGCAGAGCTGCTGCAGCGAACGCCCATCGGTGTAAACGGCGATACCGGCCTTCATGTAGGCCTGCTCGCGCTTCTTCATGAGTTCACGAATCTTGGCCTCGGGATCGTCGCCCTTGAGGAGCGGACGACGCGAGTTGCCCGCGGTCCGACGCAGGATGGTGTCGACCGAAGCGAAGAGCGTGACGACGATCCCTTTCGAACGGACCAACTCACCCATGCCCGGCGGGACGACGAGGCCGCCGCCACAGGCGATGACGGCGCCGTTCGGAGGAAGCAGGCCTTCGACGACCTGGCGTTCGAGGGCGCGGAAATGCTCCTCGCCATGTTCGGCGAAGATGTCGGCGATCGAAACCCCGGCCAGTTTCTCGACCAGTTCGTCGGTATCGTAGAAACGACGGCGCCAACGCTTGGCCAGCTGGCGTCCGAGCGCGGACTTCCCCGTGCCCATGAATCCGGCGAGGATCAGGTTCGGAGAGTCTTCCTTGTTCGCGACGGGCGCCATGGAGACATAGCAATCCCCCGCCCACCTCTCGGCAAGCGACAAGCGTCAAGGGAGGTTACTTGGCCGGAAGGGCGTCGAGCGCGGCCTTGGCCTTGGGTACGAGGCGTTCGGAAAGCCCCTGCGAGGCCTCCGTCAAAACGGCACGGTCAGCTTCGGAGAACAAACGCGGCACGGCGGCCCAGGCGGCTTCCGTCAACTCGTTGGCCGGGCCCTTAAGCAAAGGGAGCATCGCCGCCTTGATGGCCGGGCGACTCTTGCTACCGACCCGGCTCACACGGCCAGCGACGATACGGGCCCAAGAGGCCTTTGCGGCCAGCGCGGTGCCGGCGAACTCGACCGGGAGGTACTTGGCGGCCAGCGTCGAGGGCAGGCGGAGGATCTCGTCTTCGACTTCCTGGACCTGCGAACGCTGCGTTAATTTCGCCAGACGCTCCCAGAGGAGGGGGGCGGCAGCGGATGGGCTGATACGACGAAGCAGGCGATTAGCGCGCTGGGCGGTGGCAAAGTCCTCGTTCTTCGTGAGCGCGATCAGTTCGTCGTTGGTCAAAGGGTATTCCTTCGAGGAGCGCCGAAGGTCGAGCAAGCGCTCGAGGTGGGCGAGTTTGGTTTCCGGCGTGGTGCCTTCCGGGGCGTCATAGGTGTTCGGTAGCTTCGGATTAAGCGGCAGGAGGGGCTTGCGATTGGGATCCAGCAGCAAGATCTGCTGCAGGGCCGCCTGGACTTCCGGATCCGCGGCGGCCTTCGCCGCATCGCGGACGCGCGCAAACCAACTCTTGGCCTCCGGCGAGGCTTTCACGAAGGTCCGCGCATGGTCGAAGATCACCTGCTGGGCGGCGAGGCGCTTCTCCGCGACCGCGAGATCGGCGAAGGTGGCGTCGGAAGGAACCTCGGCAGCCGTGCCGACCAGGCAGGCGGCGCAGGCAAGGAAAAGGGATAGGTGCTTCATGGTCGTGTTGATCGGCGTGCGCTCAGAGAGCCCAGTTGCCGCGCAGGGCCGGGGATGCGAGCTGGTTGGCTTGGTCGTCGCCGACGAAAGAGTCGGACTTAAACGTGAGTTGGCGTCCGAGGCGGACACTCAGGGCGGCGAGGTTCACGAGCGTCGAGCTGCGGAAAGCCTCGCTCACGCCGTAGCCGAACGGCCGCTTCTCCCGAGCACAGAGATCGAAATCGTCTTCCTGATATTCCGGGAGCGGGTATTCGGCGGCTTTGGCCAACAGTTCGGGACGGTTGCAGCGCATACCCGCGAACAGCTTGCCGTTCGGGCCTTGGAGGAAAGGACTCTCGGGGTTACGCTCGGCGAGTTCGGATTCCAGGATGATGCGCGTGCCGTCCTTGTAGGTCATCGTGACGGTCTTCCAGACGCCGCAAGCCATGGCGTCCTGCGGGGGCGCATCGCATTCGACGGTAACGGGAGATTCGTTGTCCTTACCAAGGAAATATTGCACCGGGTCCAGGAAGTGCTGGCCCATGTCGCCGAGGCCGCCTTGGTCGAAGTTCCAGTAGCCACGGAAGGAACCGTGGCAACGGTGCGGGTGATAAGGAATCAACGGCGACGGGCCGCAATACATATCCCAGTTGAGGTGAGCGGGGACGGGCTCAGGCTTGAGGTCCGGCTTACCGGTCCAAAGATTGACCTTCCACTGGATGCCCCCGACGGGCGCGAGACGGACGGTCAGCGGGCCACCGAGGACACCACTGGCGACGACGCGCTTGATCTCACGGGCCGGGCCGACGCCGTAATAGTTCGTGCGATTGAGGCGGAACCAGGTGTTCACGCGGAAGGGGACGCCCGTCTGCTGCACCACGCGGCTCAGGGCGATGCCTTCGCCGATCGTGCGCGTGAGCGGCTTCTCGCACCAGACGGCCTTGCCGCGACGGGCGGCCATGGCGGCGATGACTCCATGCCAGTGGGGTGGCGTGCAGACGTGGACGACGTCGGCATCAGGGAGCGCGATGACCTCGCGGAAATCTCCGGCCAGCATCGGCGTACCGCCGCCGGCCGTCTTGATCCGTTCCAACTTGGCCTGCATGCGCTGGGCATCGACATCGCAGATCCCGATGATGCGGTTCTTGCCGGTCATGCGCGGCTCGGAGTGCATCGCGGAGATACCGCCGCAACCGACGATGACGTGATTCAGCGTCTCGCTCGGCGGAACGAAGCCGCGGCCAAGCACGTGACGCGGGATGATGGTGAAGCCAAGGGCGGCTACAGCAGCCTTACGCAGGAAAGAACGACGGGGTAATCGCATGAGGGGTGTTATGAAGAGAAAAGACCTCGTTCAATCGTGATAGTTCCCCCACAGGACGAATACCGTTATATGGCACTAATCCGCCGTATAAAGACGGCTTCGTTTTGCTTTCAACGGATATGCCTTCTCCTTGCACGCATGCCGCACTCATCCATGCCCGCCGCCGTTTCTCCGGACGGCACGGCATGTCCGCAGAAGGCCATCGAGCAAACGGTGGCGGTTCCTTTCTACGCTTCGACCGAATGGCAGGCCGCGTTCGCCCTCCCCTCGCCGCGCCTCACCGACCTGCCGCACCTTACCAAGAGCCAGCTGCGCGAACACTCACCTGAAGGCTTCCTGCCTAATGGCCTCGACCTCAAGACTCTCCTCGCCCGCGACCTGATCGAAGAAGAGAGCACCTCCGGAACCTCCGGTGCCAGCGTCCGCGTGGTCTTCGGCAAGACCTGGTGGGCCGAGCAAGAACGCCGCGCCTTGGTGCGCAACCCCTTCCTCGCCGAGCTCTTCGGAACCAGCCCCAGCCTACGACGGGCCGTCCTCACCACGCCTGGCTGCAGCGGCGTCAGCTGCTATAATCGCTGGCTGAACCTCGAACAGCGGACGCTGGGGGGCAGCCTCTTCGTGAACCAGTCGCGCATTCCCTTCACGCTCGGCGAAGAGAAACTCGCTGGCATGGCCAAGGAAGTCGCCGACTGGGCGCCGACCTTCCTCGATGTCGATCCCGTGCACGGAGCTTGGTTCGCGCTTCACTGCGAACGCCACGGTCTTCAGTTCCCTTCCCTACGCTTCATCCTGACGAGTTACGAATACACCAGCGTCGTCCACCGCGCGATCATGGAACGTGTCTTCGGTGTACCGGTCATCAACCTCTATGGTTCCAGCGAGACCGGCCACCTGCTCGTCGAGCATCACGACGTGATGCTGGTCAGCCCGGAGACCGCGATACTTGAAAACACGGCAGCCGAAGGCATCGGCGAGCTGCTGGTCACGACGCTCACGAACCCATACCTCCCTCTCCTGCGATATGAGATCGGCGATTTCGTCGAACGCACCCCGGACGGCTATCGCGTGCACGGACGCAAGCGTGACGCCCTACGCGGCGCCGAGGGGCGCATCCTGACCACGCGGATGATCGACCAAGTCTTCAATGGAATCGGCGGCATCGCCCATTATCAACTCCGCCAGAAAGCCGATGGGTCGGCGCACCTCTTCCTCCTGCCTGAAGCCAAGGGCGACAGCCTGACCTCGGCCCAAGCCAAGCTGACGACCGAACTTAGCCGCATCCTCGGCATCACCGTCACCGCGGGATCCGTCAGCCTGATCGCCCCGGAGGATTCAGGGAAATTCCGCCTGACCGTCCGCGAAGCGGCCTAAACCGGGAGATTACCGCTCTAATAGGGGCTTTCGGGCTGGAAAAACCCGCCTCCACCCCCCAACTTTGCCTTTTCACCACCATGGAAGTCTACATCGACGGAAAGTTCTACCCCAAGGCCGAGGCCAAGATCTCGGTCTTCGACCACGGTTTCCTCTATGGTGACGGCATCTTCGAAGGCATCCGCCTCTACCAGGGCTGCGTCTTCCGTTTGGACGAGCACCTCGAGCGTCTCGAGATGTCCGCTAAGGCCCTCTGCCTCGATATGCCTTGGTCCCGCAAAGAGATCGCTGAAATCATCTGCGAGTCCTGCCGTCGTAATAAGCTGACCGATGGCTACATCCGCCTCGTCGTCTCGCGCGGCTTCGGCGACCTCGGCCTTTCGCCGAAGAACTGCCCTAAGCCTTCGATCGTCTGCATCGCTGACACGATCAAGCTCTACCCTGAGGAGCTGTACGCCACGGGCATGCGCATCATCACCGCGCCGACACGCCGCATCAGCCCGGCCGCCCTGCCGCCGATGATCAAGTCTCTCAATTACCTGAACAACATCATGGCCAAGATGGAAGCCCAGCAGCACGGCTTCCACGAGTGCCTCATGCTCAACGAACAGGGCTACGTCGCTGAGTGCAGCGGAGACAACGTCTTCCTCATCCATAAAGGACGCCTGATCACCCCGGCCTCCCATGCGGGCGCCCTCGTGGGCATCACCCGCCAGGTCGCCCTCGAGATCGCCGCCGCCCTCAAGATCCCTACCGTCGAGACGAACATCACGCGCTATGACGTCTGGAACGCCGACGAATGCTTCCTCACCGGCACCGCTGCCGAGGTCATCCCCGTCATCGAGGTCGACGCCCGCAGGATCGGCACCGGCAAGCCCGGCCCCATCACCGCCAGCATCCTCGCGGAATTCCGCAAGAAGGCTTCGCGGGAAGGCCAGATGATCCGCTAAGTTGGCCTGCGCCCTGACGCGCATGCCCGCCGCTTCCGTCCCTCCGACCGCCGACAGCCGCGAAGCCACGCTGTGGCGTTTGCTGCGTATCGCTTGGTCGTATCGCTCGGACTGCCTCCAGCTCCTCGGCCTACAGCTGGTCGTGGTCTTCCTGACCGTCGCGGTCATCGCCCTCGCGGGCGTCGGCATCGACTTCGTCCGCCACTGCACCGACCGGGCGATTCCCGCGCCGCCATTGCCTTTCTTCGTCCCGACCGACGCGACCGACAAGGCCGTCTTCGTCTGGCTCGGCGCCGGTATCCTCATCGCGGCCCTGCTCCGCGCGATCGTCTCCTATGTCTTCGGATTGGTGTCGGTCCGCTTCCTGCACGGCCGCATCGTCGTCAACCTGCGCTCGCAGGTCTTCGCTAAACTCCAGCAACTGAGTTTCCGCTTCTTCGACTCCAACGCCAGCGGCTCGATCATCAACCGCGTCACCTCCGACGCGCACGCCATCCGGCTCTTCATCGAAGGCGTGGTCCTCCAGCTCGCGATCATCACCATCACCCTGGTCGCCTGCTCGGTCTACATGCTGCGCACCGACTGGCGCTTGACGCTCGCCTGCCTCGCAGTGCTGCCGTTCCAGATCTGGTTCGCGATCCGCTTCTCCCGGAAGGTGCGGCCGGCCTACGAGGAGAACCGCGACCTGATGGATCGCATGGTGCTGGGCTTCTCGGAGAACGTGCAAGGCATCCAGGTCGTCAAAGGCTTCGCCCTCGAGCCGCGCGTGATGGGTCGCTTCGCCGGCTGGAGCGAGGACATCCGCCTCCAGAAGCGTAAGGTCTTCGGCGAGGTTGCTCTCTTCTGGCCCGTCATTGACGGCCTCAATCGCCTCTCCATGGCCATCTTGATCGGCTACGGAGGCTGGATGGTCGCACGGGGTGAAATCGCCTTAGGCACCGGCCTAGTAGCCTTCGCGGGCCTATTGCAGCAGTTCTCAGCCCAGGTGACGACCCTTGCGTCGGTGGTGGACAACGCCCAGGTCTCCTTGGCCGGCGCCAAGCGCATCTTCGAGATCCTCGACACCGACCCAGGCGTCGCGACCGAACCCGGGGCCGCTTCCCCCGGACGCTTCCTCGGCCGCGTGGCCTTCGACAAAGTTAGCTTTGAATACCAAGAGAACGCCACGGTGCTGCACGAACTCTCGTTCGTCGCCGAGCCCGGCCAACGCATCGCCATCGCCGGCGCCACTGGCGCGGGTAAGTCCGCCCTGCTCTCGCTGATCCCCCGCTTCTACGACCCGCGCTCCGGCCGCGTGACGCTTGACGGTCACGACATCCGCGCCCTTCCGCTCCCGGAACTCCGCCGCCAGGTGGGCATGGTCTTCCAAGAGAACTTCCTCTTCTCGAACACCATCGCGGCCAATATCGCTTTCGGCCACCCGGACGCCACGCAGGAACGCATCGAACGGGCCGCTCGCATCGCCGGTGCCCACACGTTCATCATGGCGCTGCCCGAAGGCTACGAGACCTTCCTCGGCGACGGCGGCGTCAATCTCTCCGGCGGACAGCGTCAGCGTGTCGCCATCGCCCGGGCACTCCTGCTTGAGCCGACCGTCCTCCTGCTCGACGACCCGACCTCGGCCATCGACCCAGAAACCGAGAAGGAAATCATGGAGGCGATGGAAGCGGCGATGGTCGGGCGCACCACTTTCATCGTGGCTCACCGGCTGAGTACGCTCCGCCGGGCGGACCAAATCTTAGTCCTCGAGCACGGCAAACTGGTGCAGGTCGGCACGCACGCGCAACTGATGGCGCAGGACGGGCATTACCGTCGTGCCATCCTCGTCCAATCGGAGGGAGTCGTCGCATGAGTAAGAGCAGCCTCGAAATCGCGGTCCGCCGCATCCGACCCGACGAAGAAGAACCGGATCGTCTCCCACTGCGCTGGTCGACCGTCGCCCGCCTTCTCGCCTTCACCAGCCCACACGGACTGCAGCGCAACACCCTGCTCGGCCTCTGCGTCTTCCGCGCGATGGCCCTCCCTGCCCTCGCCTGGCTCGTGGGCGATATCATCAAAGGTCCCGTGACGACGGGCGACGGCCCAGCGACCCTCCGGGCGCTCGCCTTGTTCACAGCCTTCTTCATCGTCGCCGACGTCGCGCTGTACTGGCGCATCCGCCTCGCCCACCAGATCGGCGAGAACATCCTGCGCGACCTCCGCGACAAGCTGATGGCCCACCTGCTCACGCAGCCGCTCTCATTCTTCCACGCTCGGCGCCACGGCAGCCTGATCAGTCGCATGATCTCGGACATCGAGGCGATGCGTAACGGGATTCAGAACAACTTCTTCATCTCGTTCGTCTCCCTCGGGCAGATGGCCTGCGCGGCGGCGCTCATGCTGCTGGCCAATCCGCAGCTGTTCCTCGTCCTGCTGGCCATCGTGCCCTGCCTTCTTTTGGTGCACGGCTTTTTCCGCGGTAAGATCTTGCACGCCTCGCGCGTCCAGCAGGAGACCTTCTCCCGCGTGACGTCTGCGCTCGCCGAGACGGTGCAAGGCATCCGCGTGACGCAGGGCTTCGCCCGCGAGGACACCAACGCCGGCATCTTCACGCGTCTCGTCCGCAGCCTCGCCGGCAACGTGGTCAAGACTGCCAGCCTCACCTCGCTCTACCTGCCGTTGCTCGAACTCAACGCTCAAGGCTTCATGGCTGCGCTCATCGGCGTCGGCGGCTGGGCGGCCCTTTCCGGCACCGGCACGAGCCTTGGCGACTTGGTGACCTTCTTCTTCCTGGCCGACCTGTTCTTCTCGCCGATCACCATCATCGGCACGCAGCTATCGGAAGCCACCCTGGCGATGGCTGGCGCGGAACGCTACTTCCGCCTCCTCGACACGCCGCCGGCCTGGACGGACAAACCGACAGCGAGCGCATGCCCGGCGCTCAAAGGCCACGTGGAGTTCCGGGATATTCACTTCGCCTACATCCCGGACCGCCCGGTCCTGCACGGGATCTCTTTTGTCGCCCAGCCGGGGCAGGTCGTAGCACTCGTCGGCCATACGGGCTCAGGTAAATCCACTATCATCGGGCTGCTGGCGAAATTCCAGCTGCCGCTCGTAGGTCAGGTGCTGGTCGACGGCCATGACCTCGCCGATATCCGCCAGGAGACCCTACGCCGTCAGATGGGCTTCGTCTTCCAGCAGAACTTCCTCTTTGCGGGCACGATCGCGGAGAACGTGAAGTCGGCTCGCCCGGACGCGACCGACGAGGAGATCCGGCAAGCCTTCCGCGACCTCGACTGCCTCGACCTGATCGAAGACCTTCCCGCCGGCATCCACACACCCTGCTCCGAGAAAGGACGCGGCCTTTCGATGGGACAGCAACAGCTCGTCGCCTTCGCTCGTGCCTTGCTGGCCAACCCGCGCATCCTGGTGCTCGACGAAGCCACCAGCGCCGTCGACACGCTCACGGAAGCCAGGCTCCAGGTCGCCCTCGCCCGCCTGATGAAGGGCCGAACCTGCTTCGTGGTCGCCCATCGCCTCAGCACGATTCGGCGTGCCGACTGCGTCATCGTCTTGCATGAAGGGCGTATCGTCGAACGCGGTACGCACGACGAACTCCTCGCCCTGCAAGGAGCCTACGCGGGCTTACACCGCGACTTCCTGAGCTCGACGACCTGACCGCGCCTACTTGGCCGCAGGGTCAGCGCCGAAGCTCGGCAGACGAGGCTTGGCCGTCTCTTCCGACTTAACCGGCGTCTTCGGATCAATCAGACTCGTGGGGAACGCGGCGCCGATACCTTGGGTCCGAACGTTCGCGTAAAGATCGCCGAGGGGAGATTTCCGGAAGGCCTCGACCTGCAAGTCCTGGTAGGTGACCGCATCTTCGCCGGATTTCACCGCCAAGGATACGTCGAGACGCACCGCTTGGCTGACCGGCCCGCCGGAGAATTTGACCTCATTCCGAGCGGCGACGGCGACGAGCGCGAGGCCCTTCGGGTCTTGGTGAACCGGCACGCTCCAGGTCTCGGGAACGACCAAGCCGGGGGGCAAGAGGAACAGGACCGTCCGGACCGGACCTCCGGGATTACCAGGGTAGACGAGTCGACGCCGGACCAACGGCCAATAACGACGGCCCTGCTCATCGACCACCTCGATGCCGCCCGGACCCTCGACGACGAGCATGCGTTCTTTCAGAAAAAGGATTTCGTCCGGCGTCAGTTTAGCCTGCACCGCACCGGGTCGCCGGATTGGGCCTTCGCCAACAGGCACCTCCGCCGAGACGAGGACCACGAGGTCGACCGGGCCGGCCACGCGGTGGTCGATCCAGGCAATGAAGCCATAAGGAACGACCGTCATGGCCGCGGCGAGCAGCAGGCCGCCACCGAACGCCTTGGGAAATTCAAAGCGGACCCGCAAGGCCGTCATCAACGCCGCCCCGGCGAAACCTGCCGCATGCACCGAGATGTCCGTACCCAGCGTCCACTGGGCCATCTCGAAATCCTCAGCGGACCCAAACCAGCGGATCCGAAAGTACATCGCGATCACCCAGAGGGGGCCGGCCGTGGCGCCGATGAGCGGCGCGTAACGAGGACCGGCACGCTCATAGACCTTGGAGAGCAACGCCGACAGCAGTGCCGCGAAAAGCCCGCCGAAGAAGGCGGACTTCAACGAAGCCACGCCCGTCAAGGCGGCCGCGATGACGAGGAACGCCCAGGTGAACCAGTAGGTCCGGGCGTAGGTATTCATTCCCCGACAATCGTCCCAGGCGGAACGATGGCGCCTTTCTTGACGACGATCACGCCATCCCGGACGAACAGGGCGTCGGTCTCCCATTTCTCGGGCAGGCCGGTCGGTGCGAGGCGACAGCCGGCGCCAATCCGCGCGTTCTTGTCGATGATCGCGTTGCGGATGAGGCAGTTGGGGCCGACGCCGATATCAGGACGACCGAGGGAGTTGTTCTTGGCGAGGTCATGCGGACGCTCGAAGGTGTCGGCTCCCATCATGACCACGTTCTCGAGGCGGGAGCCGCCGCGGATCACGGAGCGGACACCGATGACGCAGCGATTCAGTTCGGAATCGTCAACGATGGCCCCATCGGCCATCAGGACGCGCTGCGAACGGGCGCCGTTAAGCTTGGCCGGAGGAAGATAACGGGAATGGGTGTAGACCGGATTCTGACCGTCGAAGAAATCGAACGGAGGCACCGGGTCGGTGAGGGTAAGATTACACTCCCAGAAGGAGCCCACGGTGCCAATGTCCTCCCAGTAACCGTCAAAAACGTAGGCCATCATCCGCTTCGAGGCAAGCAGGCCAGGGATGACTTCCTTGCCGAAGTCGGTCTGGGCTGGGTCAGCCAGAGCCTCGCGCATGACCTTGCCGGAGAAGAGGTAGATGCCCATCGAGGCCAGGCAGTAAGGCGTATCAGACTTGTCGGACAGGCGGGCACGGGCGTTACCGCCGAGCACGAGGGAGGCAATGACGGCCGGATCCTTCGGCTTCTCGACGAACTCGACGATGCGAAGGTCGGCGTTGACGCGCATCACGCCGAGGGCGCTGACCTGGTCGGATGGCATGGCCTTGGCGGCGATGGTCACGTCGGCGGCATTCTCGATGTGCTGGCGAGCGAGCTCGTCGAAATCGAGCCGGTAGAGCTGGTCGCCGGAAAGGATGAGCACCAGGTCCTCGTCCTTCAGGTTGTAGTGATGCAGGTTCTGGCGGACGGCATCGGCCGTGCCCTGATACCAGGTCTCCTTGTCGCCCGTCTGCTCGGCGGCGAGGATGTCGACGAAGCCGCGGCCGAAACCGTCGAACTTATAGGTCTGCTGGATGTGCTTGTGGAGGGACGCCGTGTTGAACTGCGTCAGGACGAAGATCTGGTTAAAGCCGGAGTTCAGGCAATTGCTGATCGGGATGTCGACCAGGCGATAATTACTGGCGAGCGGCACGGCCGGCTTGCAGCGGTCCTTGGTCAGGGGATAGAGGCGGGAGCCACGACCGCCCCCCATGATGATACTGATGACGCGAGGAAGGGAAGGCATGGCGGGATGACCTACCTTCCCTCCGGTCGCCCTCGCCCTCAAGCGGAAAAGGGTGAATGGCGGCTTGAAGACGGCGCCGTGTCGGGGTTGCATCGGCCTCCGCATGGCCTTCGCCTTCCACATCCTCGGCACGAGCAGCTCCGGCAACTGCTCCCTGCTGGAAGCGGGCGGTACGCGCATGATGCTCGACGCAGGCTTCCAGGGCCCCCGCCTCGAGGCTTCGCTGCAGAAGCTCGGCATCGAGGCGCGCGCCCTCGACGCGGTCTTCATCACGCACGAACACGCGGACCACTGCGTCGGCCTCCCCGCCCTGCTCCGCCAGAATCCGATGTTGAAGGTCTTCGCTAACCGCGAGACGGCACGACGCATCAAGGATTCGTTCAAGTCGCAGCCGGACTGGCAGCTCTTCGAGACCGGCACGACCTTCGAATTCCGCGGCATCCAGGTCACCTCGATTCCCATCCCGCACGACGCGGCTGATCCGGTCGGCTTCGCTTTCGATCTGCCTGCCGAAGACGCCCGCCCGGCCAAGCGCCTGACCTGGCTGACCGACCTCGGTCACGCCACGCCGGTCGTCAAACATCACGTCGCGCTCGCCGATATCCTGGTGCTCGAGGCGAACTACGACGACGAGATGCTGGACCTCTCCAAGCGTCCGACCTCGCTCAAGCAGCGCATCCGCGGCAACTTCGGGCACCTCTCGAACGTCCAGACGAAGGACCTTCTCCTCAGCCTACGCGAATGGCAGACGACGGAGCTCTACCTCGGCCACCTCAGCAAAGAATGCAACCGCACCATCATCGTCGACGCCCTGATGAACGAGGTTCGCGACCGTAAGACCGACCTCCGCATCACGGTGGTCGATCCTCTGGAAGATAATCCGGTCAGCCTCTGGTAAGGCTTACTTCTTGGCCGGCACGGGCACTTCGTCTTCGGCGGCAGGCGCGGACGGCGGGGCGGGCACGGAGCCCGTCGAACGAATCACGGCGCTCTCGGCCACGGATTTCGCCAGACGCTTGACCGCGGCGCCACAGGCGGGCGAAGCAGGGTTCAGGTCCTGCGCGGAAAGCCAGGCGGTGAGCGCAGCCGCTTCGGCGCCATCCTTCTCGAGCTTCTCGGCATGGCCGATGAGCTGGGCGTAATTGGCGACCAGCGGAGCGATGTCGGAACGCGTCTTGGCGAGCACGATATCGTCGGACTCCGTCTTATACACCTCGACGATGACGTCCCACGCGAGGTAGGGATTATTCTGCGTGGCCAGCACGGAGGCCTTCTGGATGTTGGCGTCGAGCTCACCGACCCGGTTGACCACCTTGCGAAGCTTCTCGGAGCGTTCCTTGTCCTGGGCCAGCGCCAAGGCGTATTCCAACTTCTTATTGTAGATGTCGCGCCACTTCGACTCCGTCATGAGGCGGTCGAATTCGGGAATCTTCTGGGCCAACGTGTCCTGGCGACTCACCACCTGCGTGGCGAAGTCTTTCACGCCGGGATTCTGGGGCCAGATCTTGGCGGCGCGCTCGAGAGCAGCCTCGGCCTTGACATTATCGCCAGCCAAGGCGGCGCCCTTGGCGGAGAGCAAGGACATGTTCGACGCATTCATCGCGTTGGTGACCTTAGAGAGGATCGGGGCGCCGGGGAAGTCACGGGCGCGGCCGCGGACCTTATTGACGTAACCTTCGACGCTGCCGAGGTCGCGCTCGTCGCCAAGGCGCTGCAGTTCGCGGAGATCCTTCCAGAGGGCGAGCATCTCGCGCTTCTTCTCCTGTGGGTAGGACATCACGACGGGCTCAAACTCACCGAGGAAGAAAGTCTCCTGCAGTCGCTCGAAGGCGCCATAGAGCTCCCCCTGCTTCACCAGATCATCGACGGTCTGCATACCCTTGGACGTATCCTTGATCGCCTCGCGGGAAAGCATGTCGAAGGACTCCAGCGTCGGCACGAAGTCGGAGATCGGGAAGAACTCCTTCACTTCCTTGGCACCGACGACGATGTTCTGGCTACCACCCTTGAAGAGCACGCGGTAGAAAGAACTCGTGATCAGCGAGTGGCGATAACGGCGGGCCATCAGGAAGGAGACCATCTGGGACTGGAACTCGACCTTCGCCTTGAGTCCGAGCGCCAGCAGTTCGGCATCCTTAGCCAAGATCTGCGCCTGCGTACGGGCCTCATCCTTCACCTTATAACCAAGCTCGGTGGTGCCACCGGAAGACTTAGCCAGCGGTCTGGACTTGGACCCGCCCTCTGAACGGGCGTCGTTGGTTGCCTCGATGTTATCGGCACGGTTGATGATGATTCCTTCCTGCACCTTGCGCAAGGTCTCCATCTGATTCTTGGTGATTTCGATCTGACGGAACTCCTGTTTCATCACCCAGATCTTCTGGACCTGGGAGGCGATGGTGAGGGAGTTGTTGGCGTCGATGTCGTATTCCGCCGCCTTGAACAAGAGATTAAAGGCCTCTTGCTGGTTGCGGTAGTAATTGTCCTGGTTGACGGACTGGGCCGAAAGCAGGAACTGGATCTGGTCGAGAAGCGCCACATAGCGCTTCATATCGCCGTTATCGGTCGGCGCCGCGAGGTAGCGCTCGAAACGGGCGCGGACGGCGCGGGAGTTGCCGAGGTTCATCGTCGTGCCCTTCCACTGCATCGTGCCGTTCTCCATGTCCACGGAGTCGCTGTTGACATTGAAGACGCGGTCGGCGCCACCTTCGGCGGTGGAGCTCTTGTAGTCACCGGCCGTGCCGCCGCTGTTCACCGTCGCACCGGGTGGCGGCGCCTGGGCGATGCCCAGCACGGTCAACGCACACCAACCAAAGAGACTGAAGAGAGAGTGTCGCATGGGGAAAAAGTTCAGAAACGTTCAAGGGCTTCGACGACCAGGAGGTCGCGGGTGACGCGCAGCTTGCACTTGAAGCGCTGGCCGACCTCGAAGGAGTCGGTGGAGCCGGCGGGCACGAAGATGGGAATACGGCCGGCGGGACGGGTCGGATCCTTCTCGATGGGCTTCACGGCGAGCACGCGCCCGCGACCTTCGACGAAGGCGAGCTGCTGCTCGACCTGACAGTCGAGGCGGTAGGAGTTGCCCTGGAGCGTGGCCCAATCCTTGCGGTAAGCCTCGACGGAGAAAGGTGTGAGGTCGGCAAACTTACCGCCGCCGCCCATGCGCGGGGCGACAATCGCGACGAGGATCACGATCACGACGACCGGGATACCGAGGGCGAAGAAGAGGGGGTTGATTTTTGACATGGAAATGGGCGGGGGCTGACCTCCCCCGATCCTAGGGAGGTTTGGGATTTGTTCCAGCGATTTCCCTGATAAGGAAAATAACTAAGCCGAATGGGCCTAGGGGGTTCAGCCTAGGCCTCAGTTCCAACGCTTCTGCTGGCAGCCGTATACGACCAGACAGAACCCGACCAAGCCCTGAATCAGCAGGACCGCCAAGCCTTCGGTGGTGCTGGCCACATAAGCGGTCTGATTGGGCATGCTGGCCGTATAAGCATCGTAAAGCGGCTGCCCCATCATCGACTTCATGTAGCCCGACCAACCCCAATAGGAGTTGATGAAAGGCCGGCAGACCCAGGTCAGCGCCGCGGGTAAAGCCAAGACTACCCCGGAGAGCGGGAGTTGGAAGCCGACGAGGTAGATCGAGAGCAGTGAAGATTTCTCCGGAGAAGTCAGCATGGCCGAGAAGCCGAGGCAGACGACGGACATGGAGACACAACTGGCCGCGAGGATGGCAAGCTGCTCCGCCCAAGGTCCCGGGAAATTGCAGATGAGCTTCACGAACAGGCACATCCAGACCCCTTGGAAGATCGCCACGAGGGAGACGAAGACGATCTTGGAGAACGCATAGGCCCACGGGCGTAGGCCCGTCATGCGCTCTTTCTCGTAAAGCATGCGCTCAGCGGAGATCTCGCGGCCGCCATTGTTGGCGCCCATGAGCGTGAGCAGGATGACCTGGAACATCACCAAGCCCGCGGCGAGGCCGGCGAGCTGGGCGTTCGACATCTGCACTTTGAGCGCCTGCTGCACCTCCGCCATCGACGCGGTATTCCGGTCCATCGGAATCTTCAAGACATCCCAGACGCCATCGAGGTTGAAGATGATCACGAGGAGCGGGAAGCCGAACGTGATCGCGAGCGTCAGGCCAAGGTAGCCAGTGTCGCGGAAGAAGAGCTTAAGCCGACGCGAAAGCAAAGTCGTGAACTGCGAGACGCCATCGGGGACCGAGGGTTCCGGCAGCGGTTCGAGCACGGCAGGTGCGCCGACCTTGGCGACGGCGACCTCATAAGAATCCGGATGTTCGGCCTGATGGATGGCCCAGCGATCACGCCAGGTGGCGAGGTCCGAGGCGTTGAGCACCTCATAAAGACGCAGGCCATCGGGGATGCCGAAATAGCCGAGCAGCGCGTCCGGCGAACCCTGGAAGACCACGTCGCCCTGGTAGACGACCGTGACCCAGTCGAACTGGTTGAGCTTCCCGAGATTATGAATGATGCAGACGAAACTCTTATGGTTCGTCTCGGCAAGGTCGCGCAGCAGCGCCAGGATCTGGTCCTCGGATTGAGGATCGAGGCCCGACGTAACCTCGTCGCAGACCATGCAGGGGGGATCGAGGGTGAGTTCGAGGCCGAGCGAAAGACGGCGCAACTGCCCCCCGGAAAGGGCTGAGACCCGCTTATCGCGATGCGGGGCCAGGCCCGTGACGCCCAAGACGGACTCAAGGCGATGGGCGCGCTCGGCGGCATCCGGCACGGCGAGCTCGAGGGCATAAGCCAAGGACTCGGCGACGGTCAGTTGGGGCTGCGCCGCGGTGAACTGCGGGGCGAAACCGACCTTGCCGACGAGGTCTTCGGTACAGGTGATACGCTGGCCGGCGAGATGGGCTTCGCCGGTCGACGGCAGGATGCCCAAGATGGCCTTCATCAAGGTCGTCTTACCGCAACCCGAAGGCCCGATGACGGCATTGAGGCCGCGGGGAAGGAAGCGGGCGTTGGCACCGTCGAGGATGACGGGGCCGTCGTTACCCGCTTGCACGGTGAGATTCTGGCAGCTCAGCATCGGTTGTAATCTTGCTTCGGCACACCCGTGGGTAAAGGATTAACGCCATGAGCCCCCAAGCCCTCGCCGCCACCCTGCTTGCGATCGCCGTCCTCGCCCCTCAGGCCGAAGCGTTCCAAATGACCAAGAAGGCCATCCGCAACCAAGGCATCTTCGGCATCAAGGTGAACAAGACCGACATGGCCTTCTACGGCCGCGCGGACGCCATCCTGTCGATCTCCTTCCAGGAATACACCACCGGTTCCTTCATCGTCGCCGAAGTCGTCATCGACATGAAGGACTCCAACCAACAGCTGCGCATCTACAATACCCGCCCGCCGGGCACGGCCGACGTCGCCAACCGCGCCAACCGCGCCAGCGCCGCCAACTCCGAAAACCGCGGCCTCGACCCGAAAGACGCCAGCAAGCTCCCGATCCCTGGACCGCTCGCCATCATCGAGTCGAAGGTCAATAACGTGGTCAGCAACAGCACCGGCGACCTGGTCGTGAAGACCTACCCGAACACCACCCACGCGAAGACCGTCGAGATGGTCGTGACCACCAAGGCCGAACTGCAGCAACTCTACTCGAAGATGATCGCACTTTACACCGGCATCGAGGTCGAGGCCGTCGACGGCGCCTCGGTCGAAGGCTCGAACGGCGCCACCGCCGCAGCGACCGCCGCAGGCAGCACCGCCGCCAAGATCAAGATCACCCAGATCGGCGGGGTCCTGTTCACGCTCGAGTAAGTCGGCGTCAGTCCCCACAGGTCTATTTTACAGGGCGAAACACCCCCGACCCTCCTTTCGGGCAAGTCCGGCTTGACCGTCCCGAAGGCGTCCGCTTGTGTCCGCCCTTACTCCCATGGCCTCCCTACCCGTCAACCGCATCAAGAAGAAGAACATCATGAGCTACAATGGTGAGCTCTGCATCGTTCTCGAGTGCCTCGTTCGCACCCCCCCGAACAACGCTTCCTACGTCCAGATGGAACTCCGCTCCATCAAGACCGGCGCCAAGATCCCGGTCCGCTGCGGCATCGGAGTCAGCTTCGACGTCTTCGACAACAGCACCAAATCCCTTGAGATGTCCTATGAGGCCGACGGTAGCTACGTCTTCGTCGACACCAACACCAACGAAGAATACTACATCTCGGCCGCCTCCCTCGCGGACTCCAAGGAGTTCCTGATTTCGGGCACCTCCTACATGGTCCTCTTCGTCGAAGACAAGCCGATCACCGTCGACCTCCCCCCTTCCGTCATCGTCGAAGTCCTCGAAGCCCCGCCCGCCGTCAAGGGCGACACCGCCGGCAACGTCCAGAAGACGGTCACCTGCGAAAACGGCCTTCAGGTCAACGTCCCGCTCTTCATCAAGCAGGGCGAGAAGATCAAGGTCAGCACCGAGAACAAGGAATACCTCGGTCGCGCCTGAGCCGCCCCACCAGGCGACGCATCGAACCCCGGCTCGCCGGGGTTCTTTTTTGGGCAGACGGACCGCCCAGAAGGAGCGTAGACCCGCAGGGATTCGAACCCCGACAAGGAGAACCAAAAACTCCTGTGCTACCATTACACCACGGGTCTGCGCACCCCGACTGAACAGCGACTCATGGGTCGGAGTCAAGCGAGACCAAGGCGGGGTTGACGCTGGGGATTCTTCGGCTCATTTCCCCTGTATGCCCGCCAACTCCTCCAAGAAGCCGAAGTACCGTCGTATCGTGCTTAAGATCAGCGGCGAAGCCCTGCGGAACGATACCACCGGCGCCTCCATCGATAGCGCGGTCCTCGACCGCCTCGCCGAAGAGCTCCGCTCGATCCAGAAGGTCGGCACCCAGGTCGCGGTCGTCGTCGGCGGCGGCAACATCTTCCGCGGCCTCGCCGGCGCGCGTGCCAACGGCACCGACCGCACCACGGGCGACAACATGGGCATGCTCGCCACGGTCATCAACGGCCTCGCGCTCATGGACCGCCTCGAGAAGGCCGGCCTTGAATGCCGCGTGATGACGGCCATCCCGATGGACCGCATCGCCGAACCTTTCATCCAGCGCCGCGCCACCCGCCACCTCGAACGCGGTCGCATCGTCATCTTCGTCGCCGGCACGGGCAACCCGTACTGCACGACCGACTACGCCGCCGCCCTCCGCGCCAACGAGATCGGCGCCGACGCCATCCTCAAGGCCACCAAGGTCGATGGGGTCTACGACAAGGACCCGATGAAGCATAAGGACGCGAAGCGCTACGACCGCGTCTCGCACGCCGAAGCCCTCCAGAAGCGCCTCGGCGTGATGGATGCCGAAGCGTTCTCCCTCTGCGAAGCCAACAAGCTCCCGATCATCGTGCTCTCGATGTCCGAGAAGGGCGCCGTGAAGAAGGCCGTCCTCGGCCAGCGCATCGGCACGCTCGTCGCCTGATTTTCCAACAACAAACCATACCCCACCCTATCCCATGGACCTCAAGAAACTCATCGCCGACGGCGGTAACGCCATGAAGAAGGCGGTCGACCACACCTCGCACGAATTCGCCACGCTGCACACCGGCAAGGCTTCGCCGGGCATGATCGAGAACATCCAGGTCCACGTCGAAGCCTACGGCATGACGCAGCGCCTGAAGGACATGGCCGCCATCACCACGCCCGACGCGCAGACGATCGTGGTCCAGCCCTTCGATAAGGGCGTGATGGATGATATCCGCAAGGCCATCATGGCCGCCAACATCGGCATCAACCCCGTCCCGCAGGGCAACTTCATGCGCTGCCCAGTCCCCTCCCTCTCCGGCGAACGCCGCCTCGAGCTCGCCAAGCGCGCCACGCAGATGGCCGAAGAAGGCAAGGTCCGCGTGCGCAACGCCCGCCGCGACGCCCTGGAAATCCTCAAGAAGGGCAATAAGGAGAAGCTCGTCACCGACGACGAGCTCAAGCGCTCTGAAAAGGAAATCCAGACCCACACCGATCATTTCACGGCCGAGATCGAAAAGAACCTCAAGGCCAAGGAAGCTGACCTGAAGGGTTAATCGGCAGCCTCCGTCCCGTTTCATGAACATTCACGAATACCAAGCCAAAGAACTGTTCGCACAGTTCGGCGTCGCCGTGCCCAAGGGCGTGGCGGTCACCTCTGCCGCCGAATTCGACGGCGCTCTCGCCAAGATCGACACCTCCGGTGGCATCATGGTGAAGTCCCAGATCCACGCCGGCGGCCGCGGCAAAGGTACCTTCACCGACGGCTTCAAGGGCGGCGTGAAGTTCTCTCCGACGAAGGAGAAGGCCCTCGAGAACGCGAAGGCGATGCTCGGCAACACCCTCGTGACCGCCCAGACGGGCGATGCGGGCCGCAAGGTCCAGACGATCTACTTCACCGAAGCCGCCAACCTGGGCAAGCGCCCTGACGGCCGCGACGACGAGTACTACCTCGCCATCCTCCTCGACCGCGCGACGTCCTTCCCAGTCATCGTCGCCTCAACCGAAGGCGGCATGGAAATCGAACACGTCGCCCACCGCACCCCGGAGAAGATCTTCAAGGTGCAGGTCGACCCAGCCGTCGGCCTCCAGGCCTTCCAGGCTCGCCAGATCGCCTTCTCGCTCGGTTTCTCGGGCGACCTCTTCAAGCAGTGCGTCACGCTGGTGACGAAGCTCTACCAGTTCTACTGGGAGAAGGATTGCGCGATGGTCGAAGTGAACCCGCTCCTGGTCACGAAGGAAGGCAAGCTCCTCGCCCTCGACGCCAAGGTGTCGTTCGACG
>SXGQ01225896.1_pt1 | contig 22973 bp, 20 predicted proteins | sample 3178371 | NCBI WGS metagenome assembly SXGQ01 (sample SAMN11356859, study PRJNA531348) | freshwater metagenome | isolation source: freshwater sample F1-20 | place: China: Fuxian Lake, Yuxi | collected 2017-12-25 | reverse complement strand
TTTTTTTTCTAATTTTGCTTTTATTATTTTTCTACATAATGCTGCTGGGGCTTTTTCTCTTCCTCCGTCAAATGTACCTTTTGGACCATAGATATTATGGTACCTTACAACTCTTGTATCTAAATTAAAATCTTCAGTAAAATGTCTACACATTCTTTCGCTAAAAAGTTTTTCCCATCCATACCCATCTTCTGGCTCTGCTGGATACGCATCTTCCTCTTTTAAGCCTGGAATAAAAGACTGATTTTGTTTGCTAGCATTATAAACACAAGCACTAGAAGAAAAAAAATATTTGTTTACGTTGTTTTTCAATGCAGCTCTTAACAAATTCGTATTAATTAAAACTGACAACATACATTCGGCTTTATTATTTTCAATAAAACCCATCCCTCCCATATTACAGGCCATATTGTAAATATAATCAACGCCTTTAGTCACTACTAAACAATTTTCGTATTCTTTTAAATCTAAGGAATAATTTTGATTATCATCGTATAATTGGAACCAATATTCCAATGGTTTTATGTCGGCACATATAACTTCATGGCCTTGCTTCATTAAAAAATTAGTTAGATGACCACCAATGAAACCTCCTGCACCGCAGACTAAATATTTTTTTTTCATAACTACCTCTTATTTCTAATACCAACAGATTTAGTTGATTAAAACAAAAAAAATTAAATAAATACGTAATAATTTGAGTATAAGAATTTAATATTAAAAAATTTTTATATTAAAATCTTTAATATCTATTTAAAATAATATGATTTATTATCTTTTATATAAGTAGTAATAAAGTATTACTTAAAAAATATTTGTGAAATTTGCTCAATACAAAAAATTATTAATATACTCTGCGTTCACTCTAATTGCTTTGACTATCAGATTTTATGTGATGGTTGACAAAGAGTCATGGCATGATGAATGGCATTCAATTTATGTATCTAACCCTAACATCGAACTTAGCCAAACAATGGATAGATACTGGGGAAATAAAGGTGATACTTTTTTAACTGAATTTTATCCTGCCTTATATTTAATATTGTTAAAATTTTTTTTTAATTTTTTTGGGTACACAGACGAGATAGGTAGAGTTTTTTCTTTAATTTTTGGAATTTTAACTATTCCTTTGTCACTATATCTTTTTGAAAATATTGCTAAAAATAATAAGAATAATTATTATTTTAGTTTTGCTTTAGTATTTAATCTTTTTTTAATATGGCAATCTTTAGAGATTAGAGCTCACAGTTTATCAACGTTTCTATCATTACTTTCTATAGTCTTATTCCTAAGAATACTTAAAAAAAGCAACAAAACTTTATATTTATTTTATATTCTAATATCCTTATTAAATCTAAGCATTTGGCCTATAACACTGACTATATATTTTGGAAAAATAATTTTTTTATTAAAAAAAATTCTTTTTGAAAAAAAAAAAAAATCATTAAAAATAATAATTATAAATATTTTTTTTATAATTCTTTTCTACATTATACTTAATTATAATTATTTATTTTATAATATTAATAGAACAGAACATTATACTCTTTTAAAAAGCAGTTTTTTCATAAATTATCATTTTAGAAGTTTTTTTGGATCAATTGTTGTTGGAGGTTTTTTATTAGTAATATTTTCATATTTTATTTTAAAAAACATAAAAGATATAGTATTTAAAAATTCAAATTCAAATCTAATTATTTATATAATTATCAGTACGTACTTACTAACAATTTTTTACTCATTCTTAAGAGCGCCTATCATGTCTCCAAAGTATGTAATGTTTATTTTGCCTCTAATAATAATATGGACATTTACAAATATACAAAATCATAAAAAAAAAAAATTTTTAAATATTTCTGTCACATTGTTGATAGTTCTTGTTGGTATTTTTAATTTAAAAAATTTTCCCATAAAATCACCTCCAACAGATAAAGTGCTAAAAATTATAGTAAATAACAATGGAAAATACCTTTTTACTAGCGAAAGTGATGTCTTTAATAATTACATAAAAACTAAGAAGACATTTATCAAAAATAAATTAATTTTAATTGAAAATAAAAAAAAATTAAATGAATTAAATATTAAAGAAATTTGGTTTATATGTCTAAATAATCCAACTTTTGCCGTGGGCAATAACAATTTTGCTGATGAAAAAAAATGTACTGAGATCGATGTTCCAATAGATTATAAATTAATACAATTTATCCATATTAAAGATTTTATAATCAAAAGTTATATAAAAATGTAAAATTTTTTTTCATGAAATGATATATAATCATTTTAACCAAGATATATAATATTTTAAAATTCATTTTACTTTTATTATATTTCCTCTTGTTAAATTTAAATTTAAACTCTTTTATTAATAAAAAATCTTTATTTGTATATAATAAATCCAACAAGATTTTAAAACCTAAGCCATAAAGTTTTTTTTTATTTCTTAAATAAATAGATTTTTTAAAAATAAAAAAACCTGACATAGGATCCATTGTTTTATAACCAAGTAAAAAATTAATTATTGTAACTAACATAAGGGAAAAAATAGATCTTGGTTGACTAAAAATTACTTTGCTGAAATTTCTTGTTGCTATCAAAAAATCATTATTTTTTAAAAAAAAAAGGTTGATCATACTCGGAAGATATTTAGGATCGTGCTGCAAATCTCCGTCCATAACAACTATATTGCTAAATCGGCTTTTTTGAAAACCTAATTGACATGATTGACTTAGATCTCGTTCTTTATTTCTAATATAAAATCTTAAATATTGATTTTTTTTTTTTAATTTTAATAAAATTTTTCTTGAATCATCGCTTGAATTATCGTCAATAATTATGATTTCATAAATATTTCTTTTTAAATGTTGATTTATTTTTGAGACTAGTTTTTTTAAATTTAACGCCTCATTAAGCACAGGTATAACAATCGAGACTGCCTTTGCCTTTGTATTAGTTGGCATTTGTATATCTATTTAAAAAAAAATTTCCAATTAGAAATCTTAAAAAAAGCTTTGGGCAAATAGTACAAAAAAACTTTAATATAAATAATTAACAATCTAAAATTTAAATCTTTAAAATTAAATATTTTATATAATAGGTAGTAGTAAGATCCTTTTGCATACAACAATGACAAATTATGTCGCTTTAGAAAATCAATTAAATAAATTTTATTTTGATTCCATGAGTTAATTTGCCAAGATCTGTCTTCTTTTATTTCGCTGAAATTATTTTCAAATTTAATTACATCCATATCCCTAATAAGATTAGAAATAGGTAAATTAAGTAATTGTGCAATTGATAATAAAAAATTTTCTTGGATACCCCAATCGTACTGTTTCAAGTCACTCAACACCTCCAAAAATAATTTAGCTTTTAACTTATCAATTCTAAACGCGATTAGATCAATTCCATAAATTGCATGATAATAATTCAACATTTTTCCATTTTGGATTAGAGTATTTGGATATATTAAATTTACACCAAGAAAGTCTTTTCTTTTTAATAGTTCATTTGCAAAATTGGACGGGACTAAAATATCACAACATGAATAAATAAAAAAATCATAATTACTTTCATTTTTACAAAATTCCTGTAAAGATTTATAAAAAATTTTTTGACTTGAATATTTTTTTCCATCAGGAAGACTACCCCTTGGAATATTATTATAAATAAATTTTAATCCACTTTCTCTTAATATATTCTCTACACCTAAATCATCAAATTGTGTTGCACAAATAGTCAGATCACAATTTAGATTTTTTAAAGAATTTAAAAACATCAATTGATAAACGTCATTGTTTTTTGAAATTCCAAAAGGTCTAAATGAAGTAGATATAAGTAATTTCATAAAAAAAAATTAATTTTTTATATCAAAATTAACATTTAAAGTACAATTATACATCATTTAGTTAATTTAGATTCTATTTTAAGAAAAAATTATATTCTAATATTATAAAATAAAAATTGTAAAAGCTGATAATAAAGTTCATAATTTAACAAAAATAAAAATGTTAATGTAGTTGCTTACTTAAAAAAATTAAGCGCCAAAAGAAGAATTAATTAAATAATAATCTTCTTATAAAAAAAGTTTATAAAATTAATTTCTCTTTACGCAAAATAATTTAATTAGAAAAATCTAATAAATATTTTTAATAAAAAAATAAATAAATTTAAAATTAGCTTTTAAATACCTTTAAACATATTTATTAAAATAGTAATTTAAATGAATAACGTTTATATGATATAAAAATAAATGAGAAATTTATTTAGAATTATTTTAAGTTTACTTTCTTTTTATATAAAAAACGATACTTCCAAGTTTAAAAAAATTGATAAAAGAATAAATATTGAAATTATTAACAAACTTAAAAAAAAAAAATTAGCAAAGTTTAGAAAAAAAACTCATAAAGTTTTTAATAATGAAATTACGGGTTTAATTAATGATAAAAAATTATTAAATTTTTTAAGAAACTCATCTATCCAAAAAATGTTTTTTATTCATAATAGGTTATTTATTAAAAATGAACTCGATGAAATCAAAAAAGATAAAAAATTTTTACATCTATGGAAAAATCTTTTAATAGAAGATGAGGCGGGAGATCCTATAAGATATTTTTTATATCCCGAGAGTAGTGGTAATAGGATAAGACAAGTCTATCATTTAAAAAAATTTTGTGATTTTTCAAATATTAATATTAAGACAATAAAAAAAGTTATAGAAATTGGCGGTGGATATGGCTGCATGGCAAGAATTTTTTTTAAAATATGTCAAAAAATTAAGTACATTATATTCGATACATTTGAAGTAAATTTACTCCAATATTACTATTTAAAAATCAATAAATTAAAAGTAGGAATTGAAAATAAAAAATCTAAAGTTAATTTAATATACTCTATAAATAAATTTAATAATTGCTTTAATTATGGAAATAAGTCCAAAACTTTATTAATTGCAAATTGGTCATTATCAGAAATGCCGCTAAAATTAAGAAATAAAATTTTTAAATTAATTTTTAAAATTCCGTACATTATAATTTCATTTCAAGATAAATTTGAAAATATAAACAATATTAAATACTTTAAAAAAATAAAAAATAAATTAGATAGAAGAGGTTACAAAACTCTAATAAGCGGTCTTCAACACTACAATAACGCTTTTCTAAATACTAATAAACATTTCTATTTGTTTGCAAAAAGAGATTAAAATAATGATTTAATTAATAATGAAATATCTGCAATTTATTTTAAATTTTTTAATGAATGATACTCAAAAATATAATGATAACGCCTGAAATACGAAAAAACTTCATATTTTACATATTAATAATTTTTTCTATCGCGACTATTACCTCATTATCCTCGAACACTGAAGATTTGCTTAATAATAATTTAATAAAAAATACTTTATATGAAAACATATTATTCCTTAAATCAACATTACCTATATTAATTTTTTTATGCTTAATCTTAATAACTGTTATAAAATTTAAAAAAAATATTTTAATTAATAATAGTTTTATTTTTATTCTTTTTTTTGTTTTAATATTATTGCAGATTATTGGAACAATATTCAATCCTCAAAATAATATAAAAAATTTGTATTACATTATACCTACAATTAACATCATGATTATTTCTTTAAAGTTTTCATTAATATCAGATAATAAGTTTTTAAGATTTTATCTTAATGTTAATTTAATAGTTTTTTTTTTAATATTATTATATTTTTTTTTTTTATATTTTAAAACTTATCTAGAATTTGATAATGATTTTTATACATTATGGGGAAGCATTAAAAACAATGAAGCTGTCCCTAGACCAACAGGCTTAGCAAGACTTGCAATGATTTTCTCTGCATACTTTTTGTGTAGATACCTTTTTCAAAAAAAAAATTTATTTTTATTAATTTTTTTTAATTATTTAATTTTCGCTTTTCAAAGTAGAGTGGTTATTTTAGCTTTACTATTTATTTCTTTGTTGTTTATTTTAATAAAAGAAAAATGTTCAATAATAAAAGCTTTTAAGTATTTAATTTTAATTTTTATTATTCCTTTTTTTATCAATACTTTTATCAACTACTCGAAGAGAGTGATATTATTTAATGATCATAATTCTCATTTTTTTAAAGATGAAAGAACTATCAGCAAATTTAATTTTTTTAAAGATGAAAGAACTATCAGCAAATTTACAAAAAATGATTTAGAAAAATTTACTAGCTTACGCAGCAGAGATTGGGGAAATATTTTAATAAAATATGAAAAAGAAAGAGTATTTGGATACGGAATTCATGGTGATAGAATTTTAATAAATCAAATTGCATCTAATGGCTTTTTATACTCGTTAGTATCTGGAGGGTACTTTGCTGCAATTATTTATTGTATTATCTGTATTTATGCTACTTTTTTATTAAATTTAGTTTTATTAAAAAAAAAATTTGAACAATATTCATGGTTCGCTTCGTCGATGATTATATTTTTTTTAATTCGATCTCTGGTAGAGAATAGTTTTACAATTTTGAGTTTCGATTTTATTATATTTTTCTCATCAGTTTTTTATCTTGAGAAATTTTTTTTTAATAAATCCAAATTTAAAATAAAACCTAAAATAGTATTTAAATAAAACAGATTCAAACTATTAAGTTTCAATTAAAGAATATTAAACAACTGATAATTATTAAAGCAGATCATTAGATACTCCTCCTCTATCTATTATACTTAATTGAAATTTAGGATACTCTTACAAAAAAATACTTTATGCTCTATTTTTTTTTAACAAATAGAAAATTAAACCATAGTAAGAAAAAATAATGAAAATTATTAAATAAATTTTTTTTGAGTTGTTAAAAAAAAAATTTAAAAAAAATGGAGTAAATAAAATTAATGATAAATAAATAATTGCTTTATTATAATTAAATTTTTTTAATAAAATATGATGCAGATGATCTAAATCGGCCTTAAAAGGGTTCTTCTTATTATAAATTCTCTGAACGTAAAGTCTAAGCATATCGAGACCTGGTATTATCATTACTAAAAAAATTTCCTCTACAGAAATAACTTTCGTTTTATTGAGGTCAATAAAAAAATAAGAAAAAATGAATCCTAATAGAGTAGAACCATTATTTCCCAAAAATAGTTTATTTTGATAATTTTTAATTAAAAAAAATATTATACTAGTAATTAAAACAATAAATATAATGTTATTTTGTTGCAAATATAAGAAGACTAGTAATAATAAACTGTAAATACCTGCCGAGAGGTTAATGCCATCCAACATGTTAAATGCATTAATAAATAATAAATAACAAAAAATAGTAAAAAAAATACTAAATTGTCCTAATAAAATTTTTTTATCCAAAAAAGATATGTAAATATTATTTATAAGCAAATCGTTATTAAAAATAACTAAAAATAATATAAAATTAATTTGAAAAAAAAATTTCAAATACGCTTTAATGTCAAGCTTATCATCAAAGTAACCTAGTAAAAAAAATAGTATAGATCCAATGATAAAAAAAATATCTACTTTTGAAACTACTGCAATTTTATATGAAATTGCATAAAATATGATTATATTTACTATGATTAGAAAACCGCCGAAGTTTGCAATTTTATTTGTATGAATCTTTCTATGATGAGTAGGATAATCATAGCAATTTAATATCCTTGCTAACGACTTAAAGAAAAAAATAAAAAATAAATTTATTAGAAGTGGAAATAAAAACTCAATCATTTTTTGAATATATTTCCTTAAGCAAAAAACCGATTGGTAAATATACTATAATATTTACCCAACTATTAAAAAAACTTCCTGTTGGAATAAACGGGAATAAGTAAACAGCAAGAGGGACATAAAATAAAAATTTATAATCAAAATTTAAATTTTTTTTTAATATTTTTATTAAACGACTTATGATTACATAATAAACATAAAAAAATGCAATTAATAAAAAAGAAAAACCTATTAAACCAGTCTCAGCTAACAGTTGTATATATATATTGTGTGGATGAGTACTACATCCATATCCATTTCCCTCTTTTTCTGACATTTTAAATTTATTTAAACTACACAAATTTCTAAATGAATTTGGCCCTTGACCAAAAAATTTACTATCAAGGAACATTTTATAAGCTATTTTATAATGAGATTCATGTCCCCTTGAAAAAATATTATAGCTTTGAGTATTGCCTTTGTAATCTTTTAATTGCTTAATAGTAGTATCAATATATCGAGTTTTAACATCTTTTATATTTGTAAAAATAAATATACAGGTAAAAATAACCAAAATAATAGAAATTATTTTATAAAAATATTTACTTTTAGAAAATAAGTTAATTAACAAAAAATTTAAAATAAATATAAAAAATGATGTTCTTTCACCTGTTAATAAAATTATAATAACGAACAAAATGTTAAATAAATTAAGATATATAGTATTTAATAATTTCCTATTTAAAAATAAGTAAAAAAACAAAAAAATAAATAAATAAACTCTAGCTAAATAGGCGCCAAGTTTTACATCGCGTCCAAAAAAACTTGATAACTTATCATAAGAACTTTTTTGCATTCCTAATAAATTAGTTCCATAAAAATATTGAAATATTGAATCTATAAATATTAACAAAATAGTAAGGAAAAAAAATTTTGTAAAGTTTCGAAAAAAGTTACTGTTATTTTCTAATGTATGCCATATAGAAATAGAAAAAATGCTGTACCGAAGATAAGTGTATCCTCCAACGCCACTTATAGAGTTTAGATTTAATCCACTGTTTACAATTAAATAAATGGAAAAAATTAAAAAAAACTTAAAAAATAAATTATCAAAGTATTTAAGCTGCTTATTATAAATAATTAAAAATAAACTAATAAAACATGCTAAAGTGACAATTAAGTTTGGAATAAAAGGTCCAGTAACTAAACTAATTGGAAGAATATATAAAATAAGTGAATTAATTTTTATTAAATTATTATAAATCTCTTTTTTCATTTTCATTCAAATTTAGTCCCTGAAAATATTTGTAATATTGCTTCAATCCATCTTTTAATTTAATTTTAGCTCGCCACCCTAATTTATGAATCTTAGACAAGTCTAATTTCCTAAATTTTACGCCATCTGGGTATCTTTTATTAAAAAAAATATCTCCTTGATAATTTGTTATTTTCTTTATCAATATAGCAAGTTCTTTTATAGATAAATAATCAGAACTACCAACATTCAGATTATTTTCAGTAATATTTTTATTTAAAAAAAAAAAAAAACTGCAGAAGCTAAGTCATCTGTATGCAAAAATTCTCTTTTAGATATTCCAGAACCCCATACCTCAACTTTTTTTTTTTTAGTAATTTTAGCGTAATGAAACTTTCTTATTAATGCTGGTATCACATGACTAGAATTTAGATCAAAGTTATCTCCTACTCCATAAAGATTAGTTGGCATTAAAGACATAAAGTCTTTTTTATAAAATTTTCTTATATATTCGACATATTTTAATACTGATATTTTAGCTAAAGCATAACCTTCATTTGTAGACTCAAGATGAGAAGATAAAAGATATTCTTCTTTAATGGGCTGGTCTGTTTTTTTTGGATAAATACAGGCAGAACCTAGGTTTATAAATTTTTTAACATTAAAATTAATGCTAGCGTTAACTAAATTAAAACCTATCATAACATTATCATATATGTAGCTCATTTGATTGTTAGAATTATCAAGAATACCCCCTACTTTCCCTGCGGCGTTAATAACAATTTCTGGTTTATTTTTTTTAAACCAATTGTTGACATCTTTTTGATTAACTAAATTTAATTCTTTTCTTTTACATTCTAAAATATGATATTTCATACTTTTTAATAATCTATATATTGATTGGCCCACCATTCCTTCTTGACCTGCAATATAAATTTTTTTCATAGTAACGTTATTTTTAATATATAAATTATTATTTAAATCGCCTAAGAACTTTAAGGTCTTCACTCATCATTTCACTTACTAGTTGATCAAAACTTGTTTTTGGTTTCCATTTCAAGTTTTTTCTGGCCTTGGCGGCATCTCCTTTTAAAAAATTAACATCTACTGGTCTAAAGTAAGATTTATCTATTTGTATAATTTTTTGATTAATTTTTAGCCCTGGAGCTGAAATTGAGTCATAACTTTTAACATAACCAGCCTCATTCAATCCTTTGCCTTTCCAATAAACTTCTACATTTAAAAATTTACAGCATTTTTCTATAAAATATTTAACTGAATATTCCTTGCCAGTAGCAATTACATAATCTTCTGGTTTTTTTTGTTGCATTATTTTCCATTGCATCTCTGCATAATCTTTGGCATGACCCCAGTCTCTACAAGAATAAATATTTCCTAAATATAATTTTTTTTTTAATCCTAAAACAATCTCGCATAATCCGATTGTGATTTTTCTTGTTACAAATGTCTCTCCTCTTCTAGGTGACTCATGGTTAAATAATATTCCATTAACTGCGTACAAACCATAGGAATCTCTGTAATTTTTTGTTATCCAATATGCAAATAATTTTGAGGTTGCATAAGGGCTAGCAGGATTAAAAGCTGTTTTTTCTGATTGTTTTTTTTCTAAACTATTGCCAAAGAGTTCTGATGTTGAGGCTTGATAAAACTTAATATTTTTTTTTGATAATCTAATCGCCTCTAAAATTCTTAAAGCACCAAGGGCATTAACTTGGGTTGTATAATCAGGAATTTGAAAACTAGTCAAAACATGACTTTGAGCACCTAAATTGTATATTTCGTCTGGTAATATTTTATAAATTAAACCAATTAAACTATTAGAATCAACTAGATCTCCGTAATGCAAAAAAAAATTAGTACTATAATGAGGATCTATGTAGATATGATCTATCCTCGCAGTATTTATAGAGGAAGATTTTCTTTTTATTCCATGGACTATATAATTTTTTTTTAACAAAAATTCTGCTAAATAAGATCCGTCTTGTCCGGTAATTCCAGTTATCAATGCTACTTTTTTTTTCATAAAGATGTAAATATAATAATTAATAAATATTATCTATTAAATTAATTAATAAAGATGAAAATTACCATATTAACAGTGTGCTACAATAATCAAGACACAATACTGGCCACCTTAAATTCAGTATTAAATCAAACTTATAAAAACATTGAACATATAATAGTTGATGGCAAATCTACTGATAAAACCAAAATTTTTTTAAAGAAATATCCACATAAAAAAAAAAAAATATTTTATATGAAAAAAAGTGGGGTTTATGCTGCATTAAATTATGGAATTAAAAAAGCAACAGGAGATATTTTGCATATTTTACATGCAGATGACATATATAACTCTACTAATGTAATATCTAATATAATTAAAATTGCAAAAAAAAGAAAAGAAAAAATTTTTACTACGGACATAGTTTACTTTCATAATAATAATTATACTTCAGTATCTAGATTCTATAGAGCAAAAAATTTTAATAATAAAAAAATATATTTTGGTTTAATGCCACCGCACACAGGTCTATTTTATAAGAAAAAAATTTATAAGAAATTTTTTTATGATGAAACTTATAAAAACGCCGGTGACTTTGAATTTTTACTTCGACTTGTATTAAAAAAAACTAATTTTTTTTATACGAACTTGATTAGTGTAAGAATGAGAACCGGTGGTATTTCTACTAAAAATTTATTTTCATATATAACTACAACTCTTGAAATAATAAGAACTTTTAAAAAATATAAAATAAATTCAAATATCTTAAGGTCACTGTTAAGAATTCCAGAAAAAATTTTACAATTTTTTTTTAATAAAGATAATGTGAATAAAGATTTCCAATTAAAATATTCAGAATTCTTTAAAAAAAATTTTACATATGATTTTTTTATAAAAAAAAAATTAACTTATTCAGATTTTAGTAAAAATTTTATTTACTCTGCAATGAATTTGGCTTTTTTAGGTAGTTTTGCTAATAATAGCATTAAAAAAAATAAACATTTTATTCATTGGCCAGACGGTGTTTTCTCTAAAAATATTTGCGATATTAATATAAAGATTCCAGGTAGAGAAATATTAAGATCCTTAGAAATTCCGAAAAATATAACAAATATTACAGTTTTTGGAAATTTATCTAATAATGGAAAATTGTATTTAGAAAATTTATATAAGAGAAGTGTTAAAGACATAAATTTACCTTATGGAAATATTCAAAAGATCTTAAAAAGTTTTAAATATAAAACCTCAAAAAATGAATTGATATTAACTACATTACCAACACCTAAGCAAGAAATATTGGCTGATTACATCTCAAAAAATAATAAATATTTTAAAGTTATATGTATTGGAGGATCTATTGGGATTGCTTGCGGCGATGAGAGAGAGGTACCGAGTATTTTTTACAGCTTTGAATTCTTATGGAGATTAAAATACGAAACAAGAAGAAGACTCCTGCGATTAATTCAAAGCTTTTTTAATTATTTATATGGAAAGTATATCAATAAATCACTAAGCAATTTAAAAATTGTTTATGAAGTCTAATGAGTAAATTTAGTTGTTGGGCTTGTGATTTTTCTGACAAAACAGGCGAGGGAAACTTAGCAAGGCTTTTTGTCAAAAAAAATTATACACGAGATAATTATCAAATATTTACACCTAATAATATTAAAAGTCTAAATTTTTTAAATACAAGAATATTTAATTATAAATATATTTCGCCTTTAATTGGAATACTATTCTGTTGGTATTTATTTGTAAAAAGAAAAAAAGTTGTTTATTTAAATTATCTTCCTTTATGGAATTGTTTAATATTTATTTTTTTACCACCAAAAACAATTTTTGGACCAATCACTGGTGGAGCATATTTTAAAAATAATCAATATTTCATTAGAAAATATATATTTCCGATTTTGTATAAAATTAGTGAAATATTTTTACTTATTAGAAATAGTAAAATATATTTTTCTACTGATTTATTAAAAAAATATCTACTAAAGTATACAATTAAAAAAAGTCAATTTAATTACATATTTAATTTTTTCTCTGAAACAATTAAAATAAAAAAAAATATTGATTTTTTAATTTATTATAGAAAACATCCTAATAAAGAAATGACCTTTCTAGACTATTTTATCAAAAGATTAATTTTTTTAAAATTTAAAATACATATTGTAGGTGATAAGTATTACAATAAATCTGTAATAAATCATGGCTATATAAACAATAAAAAAATTAACCTCTTGTTATCAAAAACTTTTTTTTCAATTACCTCAAATGAAAATTTTTATACCTTGTTTAACATGGAATGTTTTAATCATCATGTTCTAGTATTGGTCGATAAAAAAAATAAAAAATACATTAAGTATTTTAAAGAAAAATTTTTATTTGTTGATTTTGCAAAAGAAATTTCTAATTCTAAAAGTTAACTATTTTTTTATCTTAAGAATTCCTGAAGTTATTTCAAAAGTTTTATCAAAACATCCCTCAAAGAGATTTTTTTCATGCGTAACCACTATAATTGTTTTTTTTTTCTTCATAGAAATGAGGAGATTTCTAAATAAAGATGATTTTACATCATCAAGGGCAGATGTTGGTTCATCAAAAATTATTAATTCACTATCTTTGTATAAACATCTTGCTAAAGATATCATTTGTTTCTGACCTCCTGATAAATGAGTACCATCAACTCCAACTTTAGTATCTAGTTTATAGGGAAGTTCATTAAAATAATTTTTTAGATCTAAAACTTTAACTAAATTATCATATCTATTATAATTAATCTCACCATTATCTATTAATGTAATATTGTTTTTTATTGAGGTATCTAACAAAAAAATATTTTGCTGAACGTAACTCAAATTTTTTATCCAACTATCTCTATTGCTTAAAATATTATATTTATTATCGACAATTATAGAACCTGATTTTGGGTTTAATAAACCTGAAATTAAATTTAAAAGTGTTGTTTTCCCAGATCCATTTTTACCAAAAATACAGATCAACTCTCCTTTATAAATTTTTAAATTTATATCGTTTAAAATTTTATAATTCTCATCTCCATAACTAAAATTTACATTTTTTAATTCAATAGATTTAGTTAAAAAAAAATTCTCTTTAGACTTTACAATGTTGGCTTTTTTTAAATATCTAATAGTGTCTAATAAGCCTTGAAAAGATGGATAAGAAAATTTTAGTGAATTTAAATGTACAACTATCCTATTTAGTGAAGATATAAACCTGAATATAGCTACAGTATATAAACCAAAAATTGGAATTAATGAATTAACATCGTAATTAAAAAGCATAAAATAAATCATTGCAAGAGTTAGTGCAAAAAAACCAATTATTTCTAACCAATATTTTTGAATGTTATTTAAAAAAACAAATCTATTACTAGTGTGAATATTCTGTTCTGCTACGACATTATATTTTTTTTCAAAATTTTTTATTAAATCATAAACAATTATATCTTTAAGACCAGTCACTCCCTCTAAGACTATTTTTTGAGATACTGAAACTGAATCTCTATAATTTTTTCCCCATTTCTTAATTCTCTTATTAAAGATTTTTAAATATATTAAAAAAGTAATTAAAAATGTTATAAAAATAAAAATAGCTATTTTAAAATTGGAAAATACAAGTAAAATTGATAATCCTATTAAAAAAAGTAATTCTGTAGATATAAGTGTAAAGCTTTGTAAAAAAGAATTTGTATTATTAGTATCATCAATAAGTTTTTGCAAAGCGTTTTCAGAATTTTTTTTTATAAAAAAATCGTACTCTTGATTTATAAATAAACTAAATAAATCTTTTGTTACTCTAAGATTAATTTTTTTATATATATTTAAATAAAATAAATTAAATGCTATAACAATTACATTTTTTAAAAAAAAATTATGAGAAAAACTAATAAAATGACAACTTTAGATAAATTACTTAAATCTAATTTATAGTTTTCTAAATTAACAACACCAAATAAATTTGGTATTTTATCAAAAAAAACAAAATTAAATACGGGAATAATTAAAGTAAAAGAAAAAATATCCAGCAAACTTATAATTAAAATAAGTAGAAAAATTATAAATATATTTATAATTTCATTTTTATTATAAATATAAATTATACTATCAAAAAATTCTTTATTTATAACCTTCATATTCTTTTTATAATCCAATCTTGCATAACTAAAATATCCATTTTAGTTCTTAAATAACACTCTATTGCCTCATTTGGGGTCCTTACTATTGGTTCATTTTCATTAAAAGAAGTATTTAAAACGATTGGTACTTTTGTTTTTTTATGAAATGCTTTTAACAAACTATAAAATCTACCATTTGCTTTTGTGACTGTTTGCAATCGACCTGTGCCATCAATATGCGTAACGGCCGGTATCAATGTTCTTTTATTATCTCTAATTTTATAAACCTCAGACATATAGGGTACTGGAGTTTTTATTTCAAACCACTCGTCCATATGCTCGTATATAATAGAAGGTGCAAAGGGGCGAAAATTTTCTCTTCTTTTTATTTTAAGATTTAATAATTCCCTTATTTTGTGATTTCTGGGATCAGCTAAAATAGATCTGTTTCCAAGTGCTCTTGGGCCCCACTCCATATTACCCTGAAACCATCCCACTATATAAGACTTACTTATTAAGTTCGCTACATAAAAAAATAATTGATTATTTTCTAATTTTTTTACTTCAAATTTATTTTTTAATTTATATTGATTTATAATTAATTCTATCTCATCATTACTAAAACAATCTCCTAAATAAGGCATTGGATCATTGATTTTTTTTTTTGTTTGTTTTTTGTTAAGTTCTTTTAAAAGACAAAGTGCAGAACCAATAGACCCACCTGCATCTCCAGGATTTGAGGATATATAAATTTTTTTAAAATTAGTATTAAAAATTATTTTTCCGTTAGCTACTGAATTCATTACACATCCACCAGATAAATTTAAGTTTTTTATTTTATATTTATCGTAGAGGTCATTTAATAAATTAAAAAAAATATTCTCAAAAACAATCTGTGTAGACTTTGCAATATCTTTATGTCTTTGTGTTATTTCATCGTTTTTTTTTCTTTCAGGTCCTAGCAATTTTTCTAGCTCACTTGAATATAAATCTAAAAAAAAAGGTGGTTTATTTTTATTAATAATAAGAATTTTTTTATTATAATGAGAAAAGTATCTAAGATTTAATTCAAAATTGAATTTTTTATTATAATTAACTAATTCAGAAATCAACTTAATATAAGTAGGTTTTCCATAAGAAGATAATCCCATTACTTTATATTCATCTCCGTAATTCTTAAATCCAAGATATTGAGTAATAGCTTGATAAAAAATTCCTAAAGAATGAGGAAAGAAAATTCTATCATCGATTTTTAACTCATTATTTCTAATAACCCCCCAGCTGCAACTGGTAAAATCTCCAAAGCCATCCATAGAAAGATTCACTGAGTATTTAAAAGGACTATAATAAAATGACGAGGCAAGGTGAGATAAATGGTGATCATAATATTTAACTTTTCCAATAAAATTATTTTTAGCATCTAACTGACTTAAAAATTGCTTAACCGATAACTTATTACTAATATTTAAAATATTTTTAAAAAATAGAGGATAGCTTTTGGGATTTAATAAAATATAAATGAATTTCCTTAAAATTAAATTTGTTGGTTTAGAATTTAAAGTTATATAATTGACTTGGGAAATATTTATTTTAGCTTGTGATAAACAAAATTTAATAGCATTTATCGGAAAACTTATGTCATGCTTTATTCTAGTAAATCTTTCCTCTTCTGCAGCAGCTAATAAATTTGAATTTTCAAAAATAGCAGCCGATGTATCAGCGTGGTCAAAATTTAATCCCAGAATATATGTCAAGGTAAGATTTAATTATAAAATACTAAAATTTTTTAAAAAATATTTTATTTATTTTTTTCAAAAGTTTACGCTTCTTTAACATATTTATTATGAATGTTTTAACAATTGACGATAAATATTTATATATAATCTAGAAATATTATTCCAGTTATATTTTTTTGACAACGTAAGTGCATTTCTAGATTTAATATTAAATTTTTTTTTAGAGAGTGTAAAAATTTTAATTAATGTAAATTTTAAATGTTTTAAATTACTATTTATAACCCAGCCTGCATTAAGCCTTTTTATATTTGACCAAGGAGTATTAGTAGTGGTCAAAACTGGCAGACCTCTAGCTAATGACTCTAGAATTACCATTCCAAAATTTTCACTATAAGTAGGTAATAAAAATACGTCGTATTTATCTAATAATTTGATTTTCTTTTTATCTCCATAAATAGGTTTAATAAAGTTAATTTTACTATTCTTTGCTAAAAAATTTATTTTTTTTAAATATTTTTTATCGTCTGATGGACCACAGATATCAAGAGTCCAATTCGCATCATTAATTTCATTCCAAGATTTGATTAAACATTCAATACCTTTTTTTTTATGAATTCGCGAAAAAAAAATAGCTTTATTGTTAATTTTTTTTTTAATAAATTTTTTTTTAATAAATGTTTCATGTATTCCATACGGAATAACTTTAATATTAAAATTTTTATTTAGTTTTAATAAATTTTTTTTTTCTAAAAAGGAGGAGCATATAATTAGATTAGCTTTTTGCAAAATTTTTTTTTGATATAAAAACCAAGCTATATTTTTTTTTATTGTTTTTTGTGTAAAAGACCAGGGCTCGTAATATCCAATTGGATCTATAACTATTTTTTTTTTTAATTTGTGCGCAGTCCAAAAACATTTTACGTGAAAATAAGTCCAGCCTCCATAAAAATGACAAACATCAAATTTTTTAAGAACTTTATATAAATTAGGTTTTTTTCTCTTATTAATTTTTAATTTTGTAATTATTTCAGCATTAATTTGTTTTTTGGCTAATGCTTTTTGTGCTGCATTTATTACGGTAAAAGGGCCGCCAATTTTTGGATGAAAATTATCTGATATCAAAGCTACTTTCATGAATTTAAAATTTTAATTTATTTATTTAAAATATTATAGCTGATAAATAGTTTAATTAAGATATTTAACATTCAAAATGATAAATAATAAACTATTGAGTATAATTACTATAAATAAAAATAATGCTTACTATCTAGAACAAGCAATCAAAAGCATTATAAATCAAAGTCTAAAAATTTTTGATTTAATTATTATAGACGGAAAGTCTTCGGACAAATCGTTAAATATAATAAGAAAATATTCAAATAAAATATTCTATTGGTCATCAGAGCAAGATATTAATATTGCAGATGCTTTTAATAAGGGTATTTCGAAATGCAGATCTCATTGGATTCTTTTTATAAATTCAGATGATTATCTTCTTAATAATAATGTATTATCGACTATTCATAGTAATTTACTAACGTTTAAGAACTATGACATGCTTATTTATAAAATTATCCTTAAAAGTAGAGACCTAAAAAAAACAAAAGGCATTTTTGGAGGATTATCGACTAAAATTGATAAATTAAAATTTTATAATTCAATTCCACATCAAGCAACAATTATAAATAGCAATTATTTTTCTAAACATGGAAACTTTTCATTAGATTTCCCAATTGCTCAAGATTATGAAGTTATTTTAAGAAGTAAAAAAATAAAAATAAAAAAGATAGAAAAAATTATTTCTGTCATGAGAGACGGTGGTATTACAAATACCAATAAATTCAAATCACTAAAATATTTTATGAAAGCTCAAATTAAAAATAATACTAACAATATTTATTTATCCTTCATAGTATACATATATGGAGTTTGTAAAGTTATTTTAAAAAAAATCTTAAAAAAACACAAGATTATTTAATATAAGCTTTATTTATTTATAAAATATTTCCGGACACTTTATGTCTCTTAAATTTGAAATATTTTTTCGGTCTAGACGATGAGGCAGATTATAATTAATATACTTTTTACACTTGATAATTTTTTTATTAATAAATGTAATCTCTAATGTGTCAGGGATACAATTTTTATTGATCGTTAAGTTATAGCAGTTATTATTAGGATGAATATGAATTATATAGTGTGTTTTTAATATTTTATCAAAAATATCAGAATAAATTTTTAGTCCATAAAAATTAACTATGCTGAGAAAATTGTGAAATTCAATTATGATGCATTTAAAACGATCCAAAGTTTCAATATTTACTTTATATAACGTTCCTATCTCAGAACCATCTATATCCATTTGAAGTAACAACCTATTATTTGATTTGTCTTTAATTTTTTCATCAATCCAGGACTCCAAAGTAATATTGCTCTCATTATTGAAAGAGTTTAAATTTTTTTTTAAAAAATCATGCTTACCTCTATAATCAATTGTACCATCAGCAAGAAAAGATTTTATATTAAAATTTAATAAATCATCTTCAAAAGATGATTGCATACCTACTCCTGGTGAAAAACAGTATTCAATTTGGTCTAAAATATTAGGAACTAAATATCCTCCATCACCATCATTACCTATTCTTCGTAGCTCGTAACCAGAATCGATAATTCTTATTTTTTTTAAAAACTCGTTTACTAATTTTTTTTGATTTTTAGTATATCTATTTAGAACTAAATTAAAGTTAAATAAAAATTTTTTTGAATATTGACTTATTAATAATTTTAAATTTTCAATATTAAAAACACTATTTTTTATAAAACACATTACTCTTCACTTTTTAATTTTAAATTTTAATTTAAATTTTAATATTTATTAATTTTTTTAAATATCTCAGGGGATCTGAATAAAAACGGTAAAAAAGAAGTATTATTTTCTGTAAAATATTATAATTTTCGGGGTACTTTTCTAAAATTTTGGGTAAAAATTTTATTTTTTTTATTATTATTCCATGCCACGGCAAAATTAGTTTCTTGCTTGTGATAATGCTACCATCATACCCCACGAACACAAAATTATTATTTTTTTCACTTATTAGATTATTTATTTTATAATTTTTTTTAGTAACATATTTCTTTAATTCATTATTTACAAAAAATAAGTTATAATTTGTTGCCACAACAGGAGAATACATTTTTTTTTTAGCAAGTTCTACTAATGAAAGAGCGCTAGATCCCTGATTAATGCTCATATCTTTAGCTTGTACAAAATTTACATTATTTGGAATGGTCGGATTAAATTCAATACAAATTAGTTTAGGTCGATAAATATTTAACCCTTTAAAAATATGGTAGTCATTACCGTCGATATCAATACTTAAAAAGTCAAAGTTTTTAGGAAAACTATATTTATTAAGAATATTATCTAATTTATTTTCGCCAGAAAACTTTACAAATTTATTGACCTTAATTATTTTTTTTTCAGGTAGGTTTTTGCAAAGCTCTTGAAATCTTTTTTTATCCCCCTCTATTAATATTGCTTCGTAATGGTAATTTTTTATTAAATTAAAAGTATTAGATAGATGTATACCATTCCAAGCTCCAAATTCACAGCATTTTTTATCTAATTTTATAGTACTTCTAAATTCTATTCGCCTAAAAATTTCTTTAATAATTCCGTCTTCTCCAGATTGGGAAAAAAAATTTTTCTTATATTTTAATAATTCGTTTTTTGACATTTTTTGTATTTATTTATGATCATTAAAATATAATAAATTTAATATTTATAACTATTTAATTTTTTGTTAAATATTTTCAGGATATACACTCTTAAAATCTATTTTCTTGTATAAACAAATCGAAGTATCGTTGGATTTAAATTTTATTTTGTCTTTAGAAAGTTTTGCGTCTAAATTATTTCTTATCTTATAAATTAATTTAAATAATCCGGATTCTTCTAAAAAATTGGAATAATTCATTTTAAAACTTCTCAAATTTTTATTATAAGCATTTATATTTGTATGTTTGAATAATGGATCAAAATCTTCGATAATTAAGTAGCCATGGTTATTGATGCTTTTATAAATTAAATCAAATTGTTTAAACACTTCTTCCCTATCTAACAAATAAAGAAAAAATCCACATATTATCAAATCAAATTTACCTTTAAGTTTATTAATTTCTAATGATGAAATACGTTTAAAAATAATTTTTTTATATACTTTTTTTCCATCGCTTATAGCTTTTTTTGATAAATCAACTCCTACAGTCTTTATAGGATTTAAATAACGTCTATATTGATCTAGTTTCTTACCATTACAACATCCTATTTCTAAAATAGATCTTGGCTTTATTAAATTTAATTTTAAAAAATTTGATACTCTTCTATCTTCTAGCTGACTTTTGTAATGATAAATATTTCTCAAATAATATTTATCTGACTCATTTTTTTTAACAATTTTTAAATTATTTTTATTTTTCATGTTTTAATCGAAGTAACTTAATTATTTATTGAAAGCTTCATATTTTATTCAAAATTTTAGTTAAGTATTTTAGATTAACATCAAAATTTTGTTTTTGTATATTTGAAAATAAATTTGATTTTATTTTAGAATACAATTTTTTATTTTTAATTAATTTAACTAATTTATTCTTTAAATCTAAAAAATCACCCTCTTTATAAACAATCCCAGTGTTAAAATTTTTAACTAAATCATTAGCACAACCACAAGAACTACTAACTATTGCTGGTAATTTACAAGCCATAGCTTCATTCACAACAAGTCCCCAAGTTTCATAATTGGATGGTAAAACTAAAACATAAGAAATCTTATAAATATCTCGAATTTCCTTGCGGTTTTTGAAACCAACTAACTGAATATTTTTTAAATTATAATCTTTAATATAATTTTTACAATAACTCATTAAATTACCATCCCCAACTAATACAAACAACAATTCTTTGTTATTTTTAAAAGATAAAGCAAGATCTAAAAAAGTTTTTGGATTTTTTCTTTGGATTAATTTACCAACAAATAATACTATTTTTTTTTTTTTAGGGTTAAATTTTTTTTTAAAAGATTTTAAATTTTTTTTATTAAAGTAAAAATCATTATCAACCGAATATGGTGCATAAAATAGTCTATTATTTGGAATATTAAAGTATTGGTAAAATTTTTTATTTTTTTTGCCGATATATAAAAAATAATTAAAACATCGAAGGTAAAAATACAATAAAATAAATTTTATAATTTTTTTTAGAAAAAAGATATTTCTATCATTATTTGTTTCAACACGCAGGATCATGGGAGTACGTAAAAATAAGGCTAAAAAAAAACTTTTTAGATAATAAAAGTTATTCCATCCTAAAATTAAAATTGCAGTATATTTTTTTTTAACTAAAAATTTTTTTAGATCAGGAAATGATAAAAAAAAACTACTAATATGCTTTTTTTGATCTTGTGCTATAAAATAATTGTGACCTTTAAGTAGAGGAATGTCCCAAATTATTTTTTTTCCAAATTCATTACAATTTGAAATTTTTGCACCCTCATCAGACGCATAATAAACGTCTAAATTAAATAATTTTTTTTTTTTAATTTTTTGAAAAATTGGGACTTGATAATACTGCGGATGAGTTGTTATTACTGCTAATTTTTTTTTTGAAACACTCTTTAATTTCATTAGAACTTTGTTTATTAACAAAAAAAGTAATTGTTACAATACAAATATCATATTAAATTATGACATTTTCACAAACTTGATTTAATTTTAAATTTATTAAGCTACAAATAAATGAATAATTTTATAATGAAAAATTTACTAAAAATTTTTTTATTAAAAAAAAAAATTTTTTATATTTATTTAATCTATATATCATTTATATTTTTAGCATCATTGATTTTTGCTTTTATTTTTTCTAAAAAATTTTATGTTTCCGATATTAATAATAATCTTATTATAAAAAATATAACTTTTGGTTTTGGTAATGTAATTGATAATCTATACAACCATAACTCTTATTTCGAAACTATAGATGGCATTAAGTATTTTTTAACAAAATTACCAGGTATTCCCTTTTTTTATTGGACTATTTTGAAAATTTCTAAAAATTATTTT
>SXGQ01854318.1_pt1 | contig 22974 bp, 17 predicted proteins | sample 3178371 | NCBI WGS metagenome assembly SXGQ01 (sample SAMN11356859, study PRJNA531348) | freshwater metagenome | isolation source: freshwater sample F1-20 | place: China: Fuxian Lake, Yuxi | collected 2017-12-25 | reverse complement strand
GAGTGTTCCTTGTTTTCAGCAAACTCAATCCGCAGGCGGGAGTCCTTCTTAGTAATCGCTGGCATGAAATGCCGACGCTGCTACACCCCGGAAATTCACCGGCCCATGCACCATTTACCCATGATCGTAATGATCGGGGCCTGTGGGCACAAGGAACATCCGGGTCACTCTTGGACCGAGGTCCAGGCCCGACGGACCTCGGCCACGACCTGGTCGACCGTGATGTCACGGAGACACCGGAGATCGATCGGGCAGGTCCTCAGAAAACAGGGGGCGCACGGGGCGATGGAACGCACCAGACGATGTCGCGGATCCCCCGGAAGGCCGGGTCCGGTCAGGATGGGCGAGGTGCTTCCGAACGGGACGACGACCGGGACCGAAAGCGCCGCGGCCACATGCATCGGCCCCGTGTCGTTCGTGAGCAGGACACGACAGCATCGGAGGGCTGCGAGCAGCTCCCGCAGGGAGGTCTTGCCCGCGAGTACACGGAGTGTCGGGGCTGCCGTTCGCAGCTGCTCGGCGAGATCTCCAGCGAGAGCAAGATCCCCCAGCCCCCCGAAGATGGCGATGCCACAGTCGAACTCCTTCCGGACGGCATCGGCGACCGCTGCGAAGCGTTCCGCCGGCCATCGCTTCGCCGGCCCGTATTCCGCCCCTGCGTTGACACCCAGCCACGCGGACCCAGGCCGGAAGCCGTGCTTCTGCCGGACCGCCTCCACCTCGGCAACGGTGATCGCCAACCGGGGCGCCAGTGGCGAGGAATCGGCTCCAAGGGCAGCCACCAGATCCAGATAGTGATGCATCTGGTGGGCACGTGGGTCCGGATCCGGATCCCGCAGGGCCGAGACCGAAGCGGCCCGGGAGCGGATCTCCTCGATCGGACGCTTCCGCATCGGAACCGCGTGGACTGGAGCGGGAATCGGATCCGTCAGCATCCAACTGCGCCACGGCCAACGACGTCCCACCCGACGCGGAACACCCGCCAGCAGGCATTCGAGAGCCGACCGGGGCGAGTTGGGGAGGATCACGGCGATGTCGAACCTGCCGGAGCGGAGCCTACGGGACACCGACCACAACCCGTCACCCCGCTCGAACGTCATCAGCTCGTCGAGATCCGGATGCTCCATCCATAGTCCCGCGAGTTTGGTGGGCGACAGCAGCGTGATGTGGGCCCCCGGGAACCGTTCCCTCAGCCGACGGAGTGCCGGCGTGGTCATCACCGCATCACCAAGCCAGTTGACGCCGCGAACCACGATCCGCATCGGCTTGCCCACCGCTGAAACCGGACGGCTCATGAATGGGAGGCTTCCGGGGCGAGGCGTTCCTTCGCGGCCTGCTGTCGGGACTGGGGCTTCCAGCGTCGATGGACCCAGAACCAGTTGGCCGGATCCCGGAGCACGGCTTCCTCGAGCCGCGCCGCGGCATCGCCGGTTATATCCACGACATCCCTCGGGGTCCCATCCGAATGGTGGGTCGGAATTGGGGCGCCAACCTCGATCCGCCACCGGGCTAGACCCACCCTATAGCAGATCGCTGACGTGAGGAGGCTTCGGTATCGCAGGGCCATGAGTGCGGGTGCCGTGCTGCAGGAACAGGGAACACCCAGGAAAGGAATCCAGGCTCCCTTGTCACCGGCATGCTGATCGGACAGCAACGCCAGGAGGATGCGGCCCCGGGACATCGCCTGGCGCAGCGCCTCCGACTCGGAACGCCGTTCGAAGAACAGGGTTCCCGAACTCTCGCGGAGATCTTGGAAGACCCGGTTGAGTCCCGGCTGTCGCAGCGCCCGATAGGTCGTTGCAGCGGTCCACCCAGGCATCACCTCACTGACCCGTGCGAACAGCTCGAAATTCCCGAAGTGGCCAATGACGCCCACGACGGAGTCGATACCCTTCGGGAGCTGCTCCAGCCCCACCCACTCTAGGCGCCCCTTAATCTGGCGGGAGGACATCGAAGCGGTCTTGAGCGCACACAGGTAGTTCTCGCCCAGCCTAAGGAAGTTCTCCCGCGCGATGGTGCGCCGTTCCTCCGGCGTCTTCATCGTACCGAAGACACGTTCGAGGTTGGCCAGCGCCACTCGCCGATGCCGGCCATCGACCATCCATCCGATCGCCCCGGCCACTCGCCCCATCCGCGCGACCCAATCCAGGGGCCAGGCCTGCACGAAGGCGATGAGGAGTCGACCTGCCTGGTAGAGGATCCAGTTCACTTGAAACAGATGCGGCGGACCGCGTCGTCGAAGCCCTCGGCACCCTGGATGATCTTGATCTCCACCCGCATGAAATAGATGGGAAGGTCGCGGCGATCGATCTTCGGGAACCGGACCGCGTCCTTCTGTGTCGTCACCAGAAGTTCCGCTCCCCGCTTCTTGCCGCGATTGATGGCATCGAGGACCTCCTGCTGACTGAACCGGTGATGATCGGCAAAGCGGCGGGCAAGGACGATGCGGGCCCCCAGCTCCGAGAGCTTCGCCTCGAAGCTCTCCGGCTGGGCGATGCCACTCAGACTCGCTATGTTCTGCCCCCTGAGCCGGTCGAGGCCATGGCGCTCCCCAGTGAACACATCCTCGAAGTAGAGGGGATGGTGCACACACTCCACGATCTCGGCGCGGTCGTTCAGACGTCGGATCCGGGCACGGAGGGCGTCGATACGCCCCACCGCCTCGGGAGTGTCCCGATTCACCTTGGTCAGGAAGATCACGCTCGCCCGGCCCAGATGCGACGGTGGCTCGCGGAGTGTTCCGCGGGGCAACAGGTGCTCGTTGCCGAACGGCTGCTGGGCATCCACCAGCACCACGTCGGTCCGACGCCCCGCCAGTCGCCAGTACTGGAATCCGTCGTCCAGCAGCAGCGTGTCACAGCCGAAGCGTTCCACCGCATACCGACCGGCTTTCACCCGGTCCTTGTCCACGAGGACGACCACGTCCCGGAGGTTGCTGGCCAGCATGTACGGCTCGTCGCCTGACGAGTCGGAATCAAGGAGCAGGGATTGGCCATCCGAGACGACCCGCGGGGGAGTCGTGTCCTCACGCAGAAGGAGCTTGTCGACAAGGCGTTCGGAAAGCGGTTTAGGACGCGACCGGTAGCCGCGGGACAGGATTGCGACCTTGCGTCCGGCATCCTGCAGAGCACGGGCGAACTTCTCCACGACGGGCGTCTTGCCGGTGCCGCCGACGGTCAGATTGCCCACCGCGATGACCTGCACCCCAAGGGTCGCATCCCGGAGGATGCGCACGTTGTAGAGCAGCCGCCTCGCCCGGACCGCAAACGCGAAGCCCTTGGACAGCGACAGGAGCACCAGGCGGGCGGCCGCGGCCTTCTTGCCCGGACGCTGCTCGAAGATGACATCGAGCAGCCATGTCTCCGCCTCCTCCACAAACTTCTGCCAACGCTCACGCACGTCCCCCAACGATGCCAATCCGCGCCCCAACCAGAAAGAGCGAATGCCATCGGAACGCATCAGGGGCTGCCGCTTGGCCATCGACTTGGACCGCGGCGCATCCCAACCTTCCAACGATCACCACGCGCCATGAGACTCGACGCCCACCAACATTTCTGGAGGTACAGTACGGAGAAGTACCCTTGGATTCCCGAGGGGTCAGCGCTCGCTCAGGAGTGGCTGCCCGCCGATCTTGCTCAACTCCAGATCCCGCTCGGTTTCGATGGATCCATCGCAGTCCAGGCGCAGCAGACCGTCGCTGAGACCGAGTGGCTGCTGTCGCTCGCAGACCAGGACGCCCGGATCCATGGGGTCGTCGGCTGGGTCGATCTGCAGCACGACCGCGTCGAGGACGACATCGCCAGACTCTCAATGCATCCCCGGCTGGTCGGGGTCCGACATGTGGTCCAGGACGAGCCCGACGACCAGTTCATGCTCCGCCCTGAGTTCCAACGGGGCATTGGTCGACTCCAGGCCTTCAAGCTCCGCTACGACATCCTCATCTATCCCCGGCAGCTCCCGGCGGCCCTCCAACTGGTCCGGAACTTTCCCGACCAGCCCTTTGTCCTCGACCACATCTCCAAGCCGTTCATCCGTGCTGGCACCCTGTCTCCATGGCGCGAGCAGATCCGAGAATTGGCCCAGCATCCCAACGTCCTGTGCAAGGTCTCTGGGATGGTCACCGAGGCGGACCCCAACAACTGGAAGCAGGACGACTTCGTTCCCTTCCTCGATGTGGTGTTCGAGGCCTTCGGGACCGACAGGCTGATGTTCGGGTCGGACTGGCCGGTCTGCCTCCTGGCGGGCAGCTACGACCGTGTGGTTGGGCTTCTGGAAGACTATGTCGGTACCCGGAACCGGCTGGACTCCTCCGAGGCTGCCGGATTGTGGGGTGTCAACGCCGCCCGATTCTACGGAGTCCAGACCCCGAGGTAGTTCCTTCGACGAAACAGGTCGCCCGGGTGGCTCGGGGGAAATCCCAGGTCAGGCTGGCTCCTTGAGGATGTCGATGAACCGCTTCAGGGCCGGGGACAGCACCTTGCTCCGGCGGTGGATCACCGCGAGGGGACGTCCAGGTAGCGGATCCGAGAACGGGATGCTCACCAGCGTGTGCTTGGAGACCTCCTGGGTGACGGTTCCCAAGGGGACTATCGCGACGCCAGCCTCGATCTCCACCGCCCGCTTCACCGTCTCGATGTTGTCGAATTCCATGACCATCCGGACCTCTACCCCAGCGTCCCGAAGCACCTTGTCGATGGCTTTCCGGGTAGGGATGTCATGCTCGAATCCGATGAACTTCTGCCCCTGGAGCTGGGCGAAGGTCACGGACTTCTGCTTGGCGAGAGGATGCTGCGGCGTGCAGATCAACACCATCGTCTCATCGCGCAGCGGCACGATGTCGAGCCGGGGATCCTTGTTGGGATAGGCCACCAGCCCAAGGTCAACCACATTGCCCAGGACGTCCTCGTACACCTGATTGGCCCGTTGGTACTCGATGTGGACCGTCACCGTCGGATAGGCCTTGAGGAACCGCTTTACGTACGGGGGCAGATTGTGCAGCCCGATGCTGTAGATGGTGGCTACCCGGATGCTGCCAGACACCACGTCTCGAACCTCTTGGAGACGACTCAGGAGAGTGTCGAACGTCTGTACCATCTGCTTGGCGCTTTCGTAAAGCAGCTGTCCCTCCTGCGTCAGCCGGAACTTCTTCTTGCTCCGCTCGATCAACAGGACCTTGAGCTGCTTCTCCAGGGAACTCACCTGCTGGCTAACCGCGCTCTGGGTCACACCGTTGATCTGGGCGGCCTTGGTGAAACTTTCCGTCTCGGCCAGGTCGCAGAAAACGCGGAAGCTCTGGATTTGCACCCACTCAGCCTACGGCACATCCCCTGAAAGCAACAGGGTTTCGAAAAGGAAAATTAATGGATTCCGGAAGACCAGACCTGTTCCAGCTAACCCCAAGAGTGATGGTCTGCGGGTTCCATGGACCTAGGGTGATTCAGTACCAGCGGAGCCGAAACCACGGGAAGACGACCTCGACCGCGACAACGACGAGGAGGATGACACTGATCGCGGCGTTTAGGTTAAAGAAGGCGAGGTTGATGGAGATCGAGTCCCGTTTCCGGGCCAGGAAGTGCTCGAACAGCAGGAGTCCGAGGATCAGTAATAGCCCGATCCAATAGGAGAAGCGGAAACCGCAGAGGATGCCAAACACGACCAGGACAGACCACATGAAGACATGGGATAGGAAGGCCACGCCCAACGCATTGCGGGGCCCCCATCGGACCACAAGGGAATGGAGCCCCTGTCGGCGGTCAAACTCGTAGTCCTGGGTCGCATAAATGATGTCAAACCCCACAAGCCACAGCACGACAGCCATGGCGAGGGTGCCCGGGACCAGGATGCCTTGGCGGACCGAGGCCAGCCCGCGGACCCCATCGATCGCCGGGAGGAAGTCAATCGAACCCTTGACGGCGATCCAGGCTCCCAGAGGGGCGATGGCTAGGGCGATTCCGAGCCAGACATGGGTAAAGTCGGTAAAGCGCTTTGTGAGGGAGTAGAAGAGGAGGAAGAACAGGGCGACCGGAGACAGGGAGAAGCAGACCGGGTTGAGGCCCCAGCTCGCCCCGACCAATCCCGTCCCGCCCGTAAGGCATAATAACACGGCCGCCAGGAGTCCGATCTCACCCGTTGGCAGATGGCGTCGTGCCGTCCTCGGATTCAGCGCATCAAACCGACGGTCCACGATCCGGTTGAAGGCCATGGCACAGGTCCTTGCCGAGACGACCGCGACGAGGACGAGTAAGAACACCCTGAAGCCAGGCCATCCCCGATGGTCACGGGCCGCCACGAGCATCGAAGCAAGCGCAAACGGCAGGGCGAACACCGTGTGGCTGAATTTGATGAACTCGCACAGACGCTGGATCAGACCCGTCATGATCATCTGTGGGTCCCAACCCGGTAGGACTGTGGACCCGGCAAACGGGCCGGAATGTGCACTGGGAATGGCTCAGGTGTCTTCACCGTATCACTCCGGCTCCTCGGTCCAGCGATGGACCAGCGAATGTGCCACTCCAAGGTGATCGAGCACCCGGGCCACGACCGTGTCGGCCACCTCCACCACGGATCTCGGTCCCGTATAGAATGAAGGATTGGCCGGAAGGATCTGGGCCCCGGACTGGATCAGTAGTTCGAAGTTCTTCACGTGAACCAAGGACAGCGGGGTCTCGCGCGGGACGAGGATCAGTCGACGGCGTTCCTTCAGCACCACGTCGGCACACCTCAGCAGGGAATCCGAACTGAGCCCGTGGGCGATCCGGCCCAGGGTTCCCATGCTGCAGGGGATCACCACCATCACATCGGGGGGATTCGACCCGCTCGCGAAGGGCAGGTTCATCGATCGAAACCCGTGCTGCTGCACCCCTTCCTTCAATTGCAATCCACCCGGCAGCTCCGTCGCCATGACCTGGGGGGCGTACTGGCTGGTCATCACGTGCACCTCATGGACCGCCGGATCGAGGCAGTCCAGGAGCCGTTGGGCATAGATGGACCCGCTGGCCCCGGTGATGGCGACTAGGATACGCACGTGGCGACTATGACCTCGATTCCCCGCAAAGACCAACCCGGTCCAAGGAATCGAAGTGTCAGCCGCCTCACTGAACGCCGGACGGTTGCCGTGTCCATCGTGCCACTCTAGTCTCCGCGCATGCCTCGCCGGAACCTCTGGATCGCCAGCCTGATCACCGCCGTGTCCGTCTCCGGAGCGGATGCACTCTACCAGCAGGATTTCTCGTCCCTGAAGGGGCCGGATCTGCCCGATGAGTTCCTCGTCCTCGATGGCTCGTTCAGTATCAAGGAGGAGGCCGGCAACCGGTTCGCGGAGCTGCCCGGGGCACCGCTCGAGTCCTATGGATTCCTGTTCGGCCCCAACGAGGCGTCCGGGGTCGAGGCCGGGGCTCGCATTCTCGGGACCAAGAGCGGCCGCAAGCAACCGACTTTCAGCCTCGGTTTGAATGGTGCCAGCGGGTACCGGCTTCAGGTGGCCCCAGCCAAGGACACGATCGAACTGATCCGCGGCGACAGCATCGTGGCCTCCGCTCCGTTCCAATGGAAATCGGGCCATTGGACCCAGCTCCGGATCGGTGTGCAGAAAATCTCCGACACCGAGTATCGCGTCGAAGGCCGGGTGTGGGTGGAAGGAAGTCCAGAACCCAAGGATCCGATGATTACCTTCACCGAGATCAAACTACAACCTTCGGGCAAGGCCTCAGTCTGGGGCATGCCGTTTTCCGGGACTCCGGTCCGGTTCGACGACCTCAAGGTCACCCGGGTCACGAACTGATGCTGATCCTGCGGCAGGCGGGATCCCCACCCTCCTCGGAATCGCGCAGGGGGAACCACTAGGTGCGCCTGATCGTGGCCGCCCGCCTGCAGGGTCGGCGTCCAGCTGGGTCACAGCTCCTCGAGACCGAACTCGTGGAGTCTCCGATGGAGGGTGCGCCGGCTGATGCCCAACTGCTTTGCGGCAAGGGTCCGGTTGCCACCGGTCTCCTGAAGGGCATGGATCATCAACTGCCTCTCCGCGTCCTTCATCGAGAGTTTTCCGGTCGCCAACTGCTCCCGGGTGGACTGCTCCGTGTAGACCGACTGGGGCGTACGCACCGCCTGGGGGAGGTCCCGACCCAGGATCTGGTCGCCACGGCAAAGGACCACAGAGTGCTCAATGGCGGCACGGAGTTCCCGAACGTTGCCCGGCCAGTGGTACTTCAGCATTAGCTCGAGCGCTTCCGTGCTGATGGACGTGACGGACTTTTCGTTGTCGGACGCAAACTCCTTGAGGAACGCCGCTGCAAGGGCAGGAATGTCGAGAGCCCGGGCCCGGAGGGGCGGGAGGTGGATCGGGACGACCGCAAGGCGGTAGTAGAGGTCCTCCCGGAACTTGCCCTCCTTGACGAGTGTCATGAGATCCTTGTTGGTCGCGGTCAGGAGCCGGACATCGGCCGTCAGCGTCTTGCTCGACCCCAGTCGTTCGAAGGTCCGCTCGCCGAGGAACCGGAGCAGCTTCACCTGGGTGGTGGCATCAATTTCGCCGATCTCATCCAGGAAGAGGGTCCCTCCCTGGGCCTGCTCGATGCGTCCGATGCGCCGCTCATGAGCACCGGTGTAGGCCCCGCGTTCAGCCCCGAACAACTCGCTCTCGAGGAGCGTGGATGGAAGTGCGGCACAGTTGACGGTGACCATCGGCCCCTTGGCACGAGTGCTGTTCTGGTGGATGGCCTTGGCCACGAGCTCCTTGCCAGTGCCGCTCTCGCCGGTGATCAGGACGGTGGCCTTGGTGGGAGCAACAGCCCGGAGTGTCTCAAAGACCTCCTTCATGGCCGAGGCCTCCCCGATGATGTTGTCCACGCCGAACCGCTTTTCGAGGCGCTGATGAAGCTGGCGGTTCTCCGACTCGAGATTCTGCCGCTGCAAGGCACGACGAATGCGCAATTCCAACTCGTCGATCTGCAGCTTTCCCTTGGAGATGTAGTCGTCAGCCCCCTCCTTCATGGCCTGGACCGCGACATCCTCCGAGCCATAGGCGGTCATCAGAATGCAGACCGGGGGGTGTTCCAAAGATTTGGCACGTTTGATCAGCCTCAGCCCATCCTCACCAGCCATGCGCAGGTCGGTGAGCATGACGGCAAACGGCTCCTCCTCGAGCAACTGCCAGGCCCGGGCCGCATCCTCGGCGACATAGACATCGAACTTGTCCTCGAACGCCGCCCGCAACCCTTCACGGGTGGTCTTCTCGTCATCGACGATCAACAAAGATGGGGTGGTGGGCATGCTCATTCCGGAAACGCTTTCGGGATGGACAATGACTAGTCCGGAAACCGGCCTCCCTCAACACCTCATCGGGTCCAATCCTGCAAAGATCCAAAGGCAGATTGAGGAGGTGAAAGTGTGGAGAACAGTCGGGGACCTCTATTAATGGAAAGCCACTTGCCATTGGATTTCGACGTTGGCCCCGCCAAGCGCGATTAGACCCCATCCAGCAGCTGCATAGAGACATGCATCCACCTTGGTAGACGCAAATCAGACCACCAATTCAGATGAACCAGAGCATCATCGACCACGCAATTCGGACGGCGATCCCTGATCCTGCAACTCCCCCTCCCCCTCAGCGGAGCGCTGGTAATAAGAGGAATAGTAGTAGTTGGTGTAGTAGTAGTAGGGATTGTCCAAGGCAACACCATTGACGATCAGGCCAATGAGACCCATTCCCCGCTGCTGAATCGAGTTCACGGCAACCTTGGCGAGTTTCATCGAGGTGACACCCGCACGGACCACGAACATGAGTCCGTCCGAGAACGCTGCGATCGAGAACGTGTCATCGATGGCCGTCAGCGGGGGCGAGTCGAAGATCACATAGTCGAAATCCTTTCTGAGCCTCGCGATCACGTCCCTGGTCTTCGGACCAATCAGAAGCTCGCTGGGATTTGCGGGACGGGCTCCCGCAGTCATCAGGAAGAGTCCGCTTTCAGACGTCTCGCGGATGGCAGCGGATAACTGGATCTTCCCCTCCAACACCTCCGAAAAGCCCTTCTCAAGCGGCTGCCCGAAGTAGCTGTGCACGTTCCCACGACGCATATCCCCATCAATCAGGAGAGTCCTGTTTCCAGAAGCAGCCATGGTGATGGCAAAATTCGTGGTCAGCGTCGTTTTTCCATCGCCAGGCGTGGTTGAGGTGACAACGAGGACCCGCTTGGCATCGCTTTCGGCACCCAGAAGTATGCTGGATCGCATGCCTCGAAGGGCTTCGGCGAACATGACGTGGGACTTCATCTTCGAGACGAGCAAATGCCCTTCGGGATTGTCCTTGCGATCGATTTCAGGAATCTGCCCAACAATCGGCACCTCGAGCGTCGCTTCGATATCTTCCGGCTCCTCGACCCGGTCATCCAGCTTATGAAGGAGGAACATGAGCGCAAGCGAAGCAACCAATCCAGAAATCATTCCGATTGCGATTATGCGGATCCGGTTGGGTCCAACAGGGAGCGGGGTGCCGGCGCCTTGGCTGATGATCGTGAATCGCTCCTCCTGGATTCCAACACGACCCATGGACTGCAGATTGCGGTTCAGGATATCAAGATTGCCCTTGATGAGGTCCCGGTCTTCCTGAAGGCGAATCAACTGATTCCTGAGCTCTGTTGTATCCTGAACCTCAACCGTCAGCTCATCGATGATTTTCAGGAATCCTGGGATCTGTTGCCGGCGCAACTCCACGATGGCCTTACGTTTCTCTTCCACCAACTCCAAGTCGAGCCTTAGCTTGAGCTTTGCTTCGTCCAAACGGTCCTTCAACTCAACAATTGCAGGGTGTTTCAGTTTCAGGATCTTCGTTTTTTCAACGATTTCTGACTCCATCTCGTGGATCAGATTTCTAAGTTCTGTATAACGGGAGCTGGACGCGATACTACTTAACACATTGGCCACTTTACCGACCCCACTTGGTTCATTCGAACCAAACCCAATCGGGGTCTGATTTCCTGAAACGGACCCACTCGCCAAGGCTTCCCGTGAAGCACTCTCGGCCATCGTAAGCTCCATTTTTAGATTCTCTAAATCGACTTTTTTAGAATCCAAACGCTGCTGCGCCGCCAAACCAGCATCTTGAATGCTGGAAATATTGTTCTTTTTGCGGAACTCATCCAGAGCCCTTTCGGCTTGCTCAAGCTTGCTTTCGTAGCTGCTGATTTGTTGCTGCAGCTTGGCCTCCGTAAAACCAACCAGGTTTTTCCTTTCCTGTTTGTGGAATTCCATGAATTCCTGGGCCCAAATTATCGAATACTCCCGCGCGACCTCAAAATTGGTACTGACCACTTTCATCGCAAACGCACTGCCTCTCAGGGAATCCACTTTGAGCTGCGGAGGCTTGATCGGATTTTGACCATCATGAGCATCCCTGAACTTGGATTCCACCAATTGCGTGACAGTAGCACTGAGGATTTTCTGAACGGCTTGGTCGGCGGTGATTTCGTCGGGTCTCGAAACATCGCTCCTAGCCACATCAATTCGAGGCGCAAAGGCGAGCACAGACTCTGCCGCGTACTCATCCGGTAGTGTGACTGCCCACCATACGCCAATACCCAAGCCGATGGTGGTGAACACTATTGAGATCAATGAACGTTCCCGAATGAAATTCAGGTACCGCCTTATCTTCAAATAAATGTTGATCCTATCGATCAAGGCAGTGCCATAACCGGGCAAAGGTGTCGTAAGCTGACGCCGATCGTTTTCCATAACTCAAAAATTGAATGTCTTAGGCCGAACCTCTATGCGATCACCATCTTGAAGAACCAAATCAATAGCTCGGTCGCCCTCGCGAAGAATCTTGTCTACATTGATTATTTTGATTTCTTCTTTACCAGTAGCGGAATCAATCCGATGCAGGCGGACGCGACGCAGATCAGCAAATGGGCTTCGGTTGAGGCTCAACATCGCATCTGACACGCGCTTTACCTCATTCTCTCTCAAGATGACCACGCCCTGCATTTCACCATAGATCTGCACTTGAGGGGCAACTTCCTGTTCCGTCGGCGCCCGGTTGGCTTGGGTGAATTCGAGGAAAACGGTGGCATCGTTGTAGTAGTCCTCGTCCAAGAGCACCTTCACTTTTTGACGAATATCACCCAACTTCATCGATCGGACATCGACTTTCACGTAAAGCTTGCTACCGGCACTGACCGGGAAGATCGCCTCGCCAGCATCACTAACTCTGATCGTCTGAATCGCCTGCCCCCCCCTTGTCGGGTCTTCCTTAACCGCGTAAAGGAATGAATCGCCTGGCTTGAATTCTCGAGTCTCCGCGTCGAGGATTGTCGTCGATAAATATTCCCTCGGCTTAGTGATAGAGTTTGTCCTCCGGAAATCGGATACCGGAGCCTGCCCGAATGAGACGACTTGCGCGGTAAAGCTGATTAAAAATAGCGCAGCAGTTTTAATTTCCATATGATTCAAAACTGATAAGCCAAACTCACTAAAACATTATGTGTTTGGTATCCACCAAACGATACAAATCCTGTACCGGATTGAATCGAGAAACTATTATTCAAATCATTTTTTATAAATCCATAGGTTATACCACCACGCAGGTTTTTCATTATTTCGTACGATGTTCCTATGGATGCTGAATATTGCTGCCCTACTTGAGCAGAGGACAAAGGAACGACAGCGATGCCTTTGTCGTCGATGTAGAGGTAATTAGGCGGAGGACTAGCGGGGTCGTAGATCACATACGCAAATCCATTTGAGGATTGCGCGAATCGGTTGAACCCAAAGTTAAAGTTGAGTGCAGACCGTTTCATGAAATTCCACAAAAAAAGGTAGTTTGCCGAGTAGACCTCAGTGAAGTTGCTACCATTACCTGGGTTGATAGATCGACCGCCGTTGATGGATTGGGTCACTGAGCGGCTGACTTGGTGATTCAACCCTACAGAAGCTGTCAAGCCACTGAAGTTGGAAGTGTCACTGATCAAGCCACCCCCATTGAATTGTTGTGATGTATAGGAAACGTTGGCGATTGCCGTAATGGCTTTCGACACTGTCCACTGAACTTTGGGTCCTAGAGACCAACCCGAACCTCCGTTCTGAATTTGGCTTGAGGACCGGATGAGTGAGCCACCTTGGTACGTAGCAACATCCGTGGAATCATAGGTGAGGATATTGCCCATCCCCACGACCCCGACCGACAGCGTGGAGCTTAGCTGTTGCTGGACGCCTAGGTTGAACTGGTGGGTACCGGAATCGAATTGCTGGAAATTGTCCTTCCCGATACTGGTGTTCAGCGAATAGGAATAGCCCCCATTCAAAGTGGTGTTTTTTAGCAGTGGCCACGCGGCATTCAATCCGGTTGTGTTCGACAATCGGTTGAATTCCATGAGTGAGGATACACCAGTGCCGCTGATCGTCGGATCGGTCGTGGCTTGGTTGGCAGTAGAAACCGTATTGAACAAAGAGATCTGCACATCCTCCACCGAGAATTGATATCGGAGAGTCGAATTGGGGGATATGCTGATTTGATCGTACTGTAATTGGCCGAGACTTTTCTGGTAGGAGACAGCGGTTCCAAATGTGAGGCTGGCGGAGTCTGAGACTTGGTATTGAAGATCGACGCCAATGGTCGGACCGATCGTGAAGAGGGATTGCGCCGCAACCACACTCTGGGAACTGACCTGGTTGAAGTTGCTCTGATAGGAGAAGGTGACTCCGGCGGTAAAGTTCGCCAAAACTGGACCCAGCTTGATGTCATATTCCTGCTGCTGACCCATGCCTCCGTTTCCAAGCACCTGCTGGCGGCTGCCGATGCCGGTCTGGTAGGATCCGCTGGGGGTGGCCGTGAATGGATTGACCGTTGGAAAGTATCCCTGTCCAAGTGCGGGACCAAGGATCCCGCCGAGACCAAGACCAAGTCCCACTCCTCTACGGAGACTCCACAACCGACCCGAGGTGTGGCGCGTGGGGACTGACCCCCTCATCTTCGTCTCTTTCTCTTTCATGCGAATGGATGGATAGCAGTTTTCAGGCTAGGTCCCGTCTTTTCGACGACGACCGACGGTTTGAGGCTATCCGGGCATCCAAGCTTAACAAGCCGCATTCGGATGACCCAGGTGAGGTTCCTGGTTTCACCGAGCCGCGCATCACGGGCTTCACGGGGCCTAGGCTGGCCGCTTGCGGCGGGCCATAGGGTTACGCCATCGTTGGTTGGAGTTCAGGGTCCGGCTTGGAATCTGGTCGGCACCCAAACCTTCAAGAGACCGCCTTTCGGCGCGGTATTCATACGAGCCAAGCGGCCCGCCTCACTGAATCCCTCTCCATGAAAGGCCAAAAACACCCGTCACCAAAACGAAAGGCACCTCGATCATCGAAGCGAAGCAGTCCATGATCGAGCCCCATGGGATCCCGATACCACATCACTCGGAAGACGCATCGCCGACACGACCTATCCCTCCGCCATAGGTGGACGATCGCAAATGATGTTGGCCTCGGCGGCGGCAAGATCGTCTGCCCAGTCGTCTTCGTGGAACTTTCGGATGCGTTGGGCAGAAACGGATTGGGCGAAGCTTCCCCATCCAGCCAGTATTTGGAGTCGCATGAGACAGTGTCCCGATTCCTTCATCGGGTGGACCCTCGACATCTTTCGTTCGACGACGTCCCAGGCAGCATGGCCTATCTGGAATCGATCGCCCCGGGTGATTTTCCAGCGAAGTGCGCCGTGAATCTCGCCCTTCTCGACGGCGCTTCCAAAGGCATGGGGCTGCCGCTTCACACCTTTCTGGGACTCGACTTTCCAAAGCCGGGTCCCATGACCTCGTTCAGCATTGGGATCGATCGCCCTGAGGTCATGGCTGCCAAAGCCCATGAAGCTGATGCTTTTCCCATACTGAAGGTCAAATTGGGCGGGAATGAGGACAGGAAGTGCTTTCAAGCGATCCGAGCGGCGGCACCAGGAAAGATCATTCGGGTGGATGCAAACGCGGCTTGGACCACCCGGGAACAGGCACTCGAGAACATCGCGTGGCTGGCGGCCGATGGACGAGTCGAGTTCGTGGAACAGCCCATGCCGCCTGAGACCTCTGCGATCGACACCGAATGGTTGAAGCAACGATCTCCTCTGCCGGTGTTCGCGGATGAATCCTACCATTCTGCGATGGACGCGCATCGCGTGGCCCAAGGATTCCACGGCGTCAACGTGAAGCTGGTGAAGACGGGTGGTGCAACGGCAGCCAAGGCTGCTCTGGAGGCCGCGAGGGCACAGGGGCTGGAAACCATGATCGGATGCATGATCGAGAGTTCGGTTCTCATCTCGGCCGCTGCCCACCTCGCCATCCTCGCGGACCACTTGGATCTGGATGGCAACCTTCTGGTCGACAATGATCCGTACCAAGGTGTTGGGTGCCATAAGGGGCGCCTGGAGTTCAATCCAGGCGCAGCATCTCCCACGGGGATCCAGATCGAACCAAGACAGGGCGCAACCCCGTTGTTTGGGTCGAATTCAGACGGGACTGGACCCGCTGAGAGGTGACCGCATCACTCCCACCAAAAACAAAGCCTCGACACACGACACAAAGGTCTGCCATGTTTTCGCCTTCGATTGACGGACGTCTACTGGGCGGTGGTTTGCTGCCCGACACCGAAATCATCATGGAAGCCAAGTCAAAAACCATCAGCGAGCATCGCGCACACGACAAAGACACGGGGTCGCCCGAGGTCCAAGTCGCCTTGTTGACGAGCCGCATCAACAACCTTACCGAACATCTGCAGAAGAATCAGCGTGATCACGGCTCTCGCCGCGGTCTGTTGATCCTCGTCAGCCAGCGTCGTCGCTTGCTGAACTATCTGCAGAAAAAGGACGAGCGCCGCTATCAGGCGCTCACCAAGAAGTTGAAATTGAGGAAGTGATTCGAAGAGCCGGGCGTTTGCCCGGCTTCGGCTTTTGGCCCTTCAGCCTCGTAGAGAGGTCGGCACCGCAGCCAGCGTGATCCGGTCGCCCCGAAGTGCCAGTACGTGAAACCCAATAGGTCGCGCGCAATACAGCGCGTCCGCCTCCACGGGCGATTTCACTCAGCGACCCCGATTCGGGAACCCATGGTTCCATCACGGGTCGGGGCGGTTGACTGAAATTTCTCGCGGATGGCCTAGCGCATCCGCATATGCCAGAAAAAGTTATCGCTAACGTTGGTGGCCAAGAGATCATTATTGAATCCGGCCGCTACGCCCGACAAGCCGACGGTTCCGTGACCGTCCAATTGGGAGAAACCGTCATCCTCACGGCTGCTGTAGCTGCCAGCAAGGCTAAGGAGGGGCAGGATTTCTTCCCTTTGACCGTTGACTATCGTGAGAAGGCGTCCGCTGCTGGAAAGTTCCCCGGCGGCTACTTCAAGCGTGAAGGACGACCCACCGAAAAGGAGATCCTGACCTGCCGACTGACGGATCGCCCTATCCGTCCCCTGTTTCCGAAGGGGTGGTACAACGAAGTCCAGGTCCAGACGGTGCTGCTTTCCGCGGATGGTCAGAATGATCCGGACATTCTCAGCATCGTCGCGGCCTCGGCAGCCCTCATGGTGTCAGACATCCCCTGGGCCGGTCCGATCGGGGCGGTCCGAGTGGGTCGCGTGGACGGCAAGTTCATCGCCAACCCGACCCACGACCAACAGATCGACTCGGATCTCGACTTGATCTATGTGGGCAACGAGCACGACGTCGTGATGTATGAAGGTTCCGCCAAGGAGATCAGCGAGGCGGACTTCATCGAGGCCTTGCGCTTCGGGCAGGAGGCCATCCAACCCCTGATCCAAGCCCAGAAAGAGCTCGTTTCGAAAATCGGCAAGACCAAGCGACACATCACCGTCAAGGTTGTTCCAGAGGAAATCCTCTCTGCGGCCAAGTCGCTGGCCGGTGACCGGGTCGTTCCTGCCCTTCTGATGCCTCAGAAACTGGCCCGCGAGGCTGCCGTCAACGCGGTGTTCGCCGATGTCGGAGCGAAGCTTGTCGAGCGGTTCAGTGCGGAGAAGGTGACGGAGTTTGTCATCAAGGACGCCCAGTACTACCTCCAAAAGGAGGCGGTCCGCGCACTGATCCTCGATTCCGGAAAGCGCCTTGACGGTCGTGGCTTCGATGTCGTCCGTCCCCTCAACAGCACGGTGGGCTTCCTCCCACGGGCCCACGGATCCGCCATGTTCCAACGTGGTGAGACCCAGGCCGTGTGCTTGGCAACCCTCGGAACCAGCGATGACATCCAAGAGTTCGACGCCTACACGGGTGGTGAAACGAAGAAGCAATTCCTACTCCACTACAACTTCCCGAACTTCTCCGTGGGCGAGACCGGTCGCATCTCGGGCCCTGGACGACGCGAGATCGGACATGGAGCCTTGGCTGAGCGATCCGTGCGTCCGGTGGTCCCAGTCGAGGAATACCCCTACGCGGTCCGCGTGACTGCCGAGATCATGGAGTCCAACGGCTCCACCTCGATGGCTTCGATCTGCGGTGCCACACTGGCCCTCATGGACGCAGGTGTACCCCTCAAGCGCCCCGTCGCAGGCATCTCCATCGGCATCTGCACCGAGTACAGCTCGGACGACGCCATCAGCCGCTACCAACTCCTGACGGATATCATCGGCTGGGAGGACGCGTTCTGCGACATGGACTGCAAGATTGCCGGCACCGAGAAGGGGATCACAGGATTCCAGCTCGACCTCAAGCTGAAGGGTCTTCCCCTCTCGATCATGGCTGAAGCCGTCCAGAAGGCTTACGACGCCCGCCTCGAGATCCTCAAGCACATGGCCGAAACGATCTCGGAACCCCGTACCGAGCTCTCCAAGTACGCACCCCGCATCACCGTCATGCGGATCAACCCCGAGAAAATCGGGATGCTCATCGGCCCCGGTGGCAAGAACATCAAACGTCTAGTCGACGAATCGGGCTGCGAGATCGACATCGAGGATGATGGAACGGTCAAAATCTTCTCAGTCTCCGCCGAAGGCATGGAGATCGCGAAGAAGGAGATCGAGGCGATTGGTGCCGAGATCGAGGTCGGTAAAATTTACCTCGGACGCGTCGTGACCCTGAAGGAGTTCGGGGCCTTTGTCGAAGTCTTGCCGGGCCAAGATGGTCTCGTACACGTCAGCGAACTATCCAACAAGCGCGTCAACCGTCCCGAGGACGTCATCAAGGTCGGAGACGAGATCTGGGTGAAGTGCATCGGCGTCGATGACAAGGGCCGGGTCAAGCTGAGCCGGAAAGCCGCAATGGAGGAACGGGGTGAGATTCCCCCTTCTGGAGACTCGGAACCTGCCGACAACGCTGAGCGTCCTGAGCGTCCTGAGCGTCCTGAGCGTCCTGAGCGTCCTGAGCGTCCTCCCCGAGCAGGCCGAGGCGAGCGCCGTGAACGCGCTCCACGAAGCGAGGCCTCCTCGGGTGAAGCCGGTGGCGAGGCCGAGAATTCTTCGAGGTCATCCCGTGGCCCCAAGCAGGGCTCACCCGAAGACAAGGCCCGTGCCGCGGCTGCGGCCGAGCCTGGGCGCATCTACCGGGCAAAGGTCGTCTCCATCAAGGACTTCGGTGCCTTCGTCGAATTCGCCCCGGGAGCCGAAGGGCTCGTACACGTGAGCGAATTGGCAAACTTCCGGGTGAAAAAGGTCGAGGATATCGTCCAAATGGGTGATGAGGTCACCGTGAAATGCCTCGGAATCGACGAGAAAGGCCGTGTGCGCCTCAGCCGGAAGGCCGCTATGGAGGAGCGCGAACAGCAGCCCGAGGGTGCCGGCACCGACCCGAGTGAGGCTTCAGCCCCCGCGGATTCTTCGACAGAGGGATCTGAACCGTCCTCTTCCCCCTCCAGTGAGGCCTGATCCCCATTGACAGATTCCAGCGCAAGGCGGACCTCCGGGTCCGCCTTTTTCATGGAAGGCACCTAAATGTGTGGGATCCACCACTCGTAAAGGAACAGCACAAGAATTAGCCCCTTCAGAGCCTCCCTTGCATCCCAAGCAACCAGAGCCGAGGCGTTTTTCGCGATCGCAGCTCCAGGCAATGCTGACCCTGCTCGGAGATGACGACCCCTCGGTGGTTGAAACGATCCGTGGGCACATCCTGTCGGCAGGTCCGGCAGGCTTGGAGCTCATTGAGCAAAACACCCTGCATCCAGAACCAATGATCCGTCGGAGGGTCCTCGAGATGCTCGAAAGGTGCGCCGCCGTCCAGCATGACTCCGAGTTCCTCGCGTTTGTCCTCTCCCAAGGTGAACACTTCGATCTCGAGGAAGGGATCTGGAAATTCACACGCACGAGCTATCCCCGAATCAATATCGATGGATTCAAGGCCCAGCTCGATGACTGGGCTGACCGGATCCGCCACGTTGCCGGCAACTCCCCAGGACCGGGTGTCGCCATAGATGCTCTCAACGAGGTGCTTTTTCACCAACTCGGCTTCATTGGCAACGAAGTCGACTACTTCAACCCGGAGAACAGCTACCTCAACCGGGTGATGGATCTCCGCCGGGGAATACCCATTTCGCTCAGCATGATCTACCTGCTGATCGGCAAGCGACTGGGATTGCCCCTTGTTGGGATCGGCATGCCCGGACATTTCATATGCCGATGGCAAACAGCTACCGAGGAGGTGTTCATAGATCCATTCCACGCAGGCAAGCTTCTCACCCGCTCAGAGTGTCGAAAACGACTCCTGGACCTCGGAATAGAGTACGATGACCGACATTTGGCTCCGCTTAGCCATCGAAGAACCCTGACTCGAGTGGTCGCAAACCTCCATCTCATCTACAAAGAACGCCGTGAGGCTGCGAACGTAGAGCGCCTGCTTCGATACCTGATCGCACTCTCACGCTGAAACTCGCCCGCCCGGAACGAGCCTTCCCTCCTGAACAAAGAACCATCACGGCGCCGTGTCCATGGCAGCCCCCTGTCCGGTCGCCTTCAGACGTCCCTGCAGACTACCAACCGCAAATCGCATCTGATGCTGGAGCGACTCATCCGCCAGCGACTCGATCCAAGCCGACATTTGTTCAGGCGAACGCGCAGACCATATGGCTGCAAGATCGCGGAGAGCAGCATACCGCACATCCGGATCGGGAAAGCCGGCAATCCAGTCCGCTGACGATTCAGGTTCTGCCATGCCCCAATGACGGGCAACCAGAACTGCCGCATCCTGCTGGTGCTTGCCCCTCGTCATCGAAAGCGCCACGACTTCCGCGGCATCCTTGCCACGATCTGCCGCGAGAGACACCGCCAATGCCGACAGGACTTCCTGTCTGAGCCGAGATTGGGGAAGAGTAGAAGCCCACCTCGAAGCAGTGGCTGGATCGATGCCTGCCCACTGCCGCACCGAGTGAACCAGCAGTTCATCCCGCATCGCCGAACGGGGAAGCCTGGAGGCCAAATCGATGGCCCTCTCCGGTTTGAGCCGCGCCAATTCGAAGCCGATCTCGACGACAACTGCATTCCTCTCACCTGCCGCCGGGAGCGACTCGGCCCACCGAATGGCGGCCTCGAGATCTTTCACCACCCAGATGACGGCCGCCTGTTTCAGGGCTGTTTCCCGGTCTGGACCGACAAGGGTGGCCATAACCCAGGAAGTCATCGCCTCTGGATCCTGGTCACACCATGCGCGCAACCTTGGAATCCAATCCGCCTCACTTTTTGCCAACCCACTCTCGCTCTCCTGAAAATCCACAGCCTCTTCATTCAACTCCTGCGAAGATACGGAACCCTTGTGACCGCGACCAAGATCCATGACCCCCTGCCCAAAGTGCTCCGATTGGGCCTGCCCGACTGCCTCGACCTCTACTCGAGAGGGTAAGGTCCGCATCTTCCATGATGAGCCACCCCTTCCCAACACGCCGATCCACAGGGCAAGACCCAGCACAAGGACCGATCGCTTACTCCAGCGACCCGGTGACCCAAGGTTCAGACTCATGAAGCGTCCACGCATTTCAGAAGAAATCATTCATTTGGTACACAAGCGGGTCCTTAATCAGGCCGGTGGCAGAAAAACCCTGCCTCGATGAGGCCACGACAAGGCCCACGTAGACCGTCTTGGGCAACACCAACCCTCCCGGCACGTTGCAGAAGTTCACCCACCGCGGCCTCCCTGTCGCCGGATTTTCGTCGAAGTAGCGCAGAAGGATGGTGTCCCCTCCCATCTTGACCGTTCGTTTGATGCCAATCCGTCTCGCCTGGATCGGCAACGTCGGAAGGGTCAAAGAGATGGCTCCAGCACGGTTTCTGTAGAGAAATGGTGTAGCTCCGACCCCGACAAGGGCATAGGGGGACGAATCATTGAGGTTTTCGCGGATCATCAGGCCGACGATTTCAGAACCATCCTCCAAGCCTGCGCCAGAAACCTCAGCCTCTATCTCGCCGTTCCCCACAAGGGGCTGAAACACAAAACGGAAGGCATCGGTCTGTTTCCCCGATTGAAGGATTCCACTGCTCGAGAGGACGAACGACAAAGGACTGCTGCTGGCGGTTTCCGCAGAGCCTTGAACCTCGACAGCGCCAACATCCTTTGTTCTCCAAGGTGAGGGCAGTGCAGCAGCAATTGTAACCTCGACCGGGGTAGAATTGACCACACGCCCATCCCCATAGGTGACGCTGGCCACTATCCACCTGGATCCAGCCGACACGTTTTCCCACTCGACCTCGAATGGCGGAGACGTCACCTCACGAATCGGCGTGGCATCCGAAAGAAAAGACACTTTCTGTATCGCTTGGCCTCTCGGATCGATACTTGCACGTAGGATGATTTGGGCCGGCGCCCTGAAGTCAGAACCAGCATCGAGCACCTCAACCGCGACGGAAGGAGGTTGACCCGGTTTCACCGGCACCGTCACAGCCGCCGTCTCGATCATCAGGCCGTCCCCATAGAACACCCGGGCCGACACCGTCGTGTTCCGGGCCGACACCCCGCTCCACGCAAAGCCATACGGGGCCGATGCATCCTCACCCAGCACCTTGCCACCTTCCAGGAACTGGACCTTCTGGATCCCGTTCCCGTTCGCATTGACCACCGCCTCCATGCCCACAGTCGCAGGTGCCATCCATCCCCCATTCGGAACCGCAAGCACCAGCGAGGCCGTCGGCTTTGGATTTACAACAATCACCGACACCGATGGTGAATCCATGACTGAGCCGCCCTCGTAGAAAAGGCGGGCCGAAATCTTGGTGTTCCGAGCCGAGACCCCTGACCGACTCAGCAGATAAGGCGCTGAGGTATCCTCACCCAAGACAGTTCCGTCCTCCAGAAACTGGACCTTCTGGATAGAATTCCAGTTCGCGACAACCAGCGCTTCCATCTCCAGAACAGCAGGAGCGACGCGAGGTTCCGTCGAGGGCGCCACTTGGAGCACGATGGTCGGGTCTGGATTGCGATCAGGAACCGTCGTGGTGATTGGGCTCGAGACAAGGACATGGCCGGTGCTGAAAACCACGCGGCAGGTGAGTTCGCAGACCTTCCCCGGTGTCGTCTGCCATGTTGCCTCGTAGGGAGCGGCTGCATCCTCGGCAATGACCGTCGATCCATCCAGGAACTCGACCTTGGAAACCTGCAGGCCCTCACAATTCGCGAGAAGACCTCTGAGGGAAACCCTTCCGGCGGAAACGCCCTCAACCTGTAGATCCGACTCCGCCGGTGGCTGAACATGTTGGATGCCAACAAAGTTCGATGGAATGAAGGCCTGCTTCTCGAGACCGTTGTAGAAAACCTCGGCGTACACCTCCGAGTAGCCGGGAACGGTGTTCGTCCAATCGAACGAATAGGGAGGGGTTGAATCCTCGCCCAGGACGACATTGCCTCGCTTGAAACGCACGGTCCTCACCGGCATTCCAACCTCATCCACCGAGAGCCCCAAGGTCACCGGGTTCGAGACAGCATAGAGACCCTCGGACGGTGTCACCCTGAGAAGGTGGCGCGGCTCCCGAGGCTGGATTCGGACCGGAAGCCCGTCTCCATCATTGACCGAGCCCTGGATCTTCTCACCCG
>SXGQ01178406.1_pt1 | contig 22997 bp, 23 predicted proteins | sample 3178371 | NCBI WGS metagenome assembly SXGQ01 (sample SAMN11356859, study PRJNA531348) | freshwater metagenome | isolation source: freshwater sample F1-20 | place: China: Fuxian Lake, Yuxi | collected 2017-12-25 | reverse complement strand
GACACGGTCGCACAGGGCTTCGGCTCGCTTGGGCTCATGACCAGTGTCCTCATGACCCCAGACGGCCGCACGGTCGAGGCTGAGGCTGCTCACGGCACCGTCACGCGCCACTACCGCCAGCACCAGCGGGGTGAAGCGACGTCAACCAACCCTGTCGCCTCGATCTTCGCTTGGACGCGCGGTCTTGAGCATCGAGGCAAGCTTGACGGGACCCCTGATGTCACGGCCTTCGCCCAGACATTGGAGCGCGTGTGCATCGAGACAGTCGAGCGCGGGCAAATGACGAAGGACCTCGCGATCTTGGTCGGCCCGGATCAGCCCTGGCTCACGACGCAGGACTTCCTCGCCGCCATCGATGCCAATCTCCAGAAGGCGATGGCCTGACACTTGGCGCGCGCTAAGGGCGTCTCCTTCGTCACCGTCACCGCCAACGTCAACGGCATCCGGGCGGCGGCGCGGCGGGGTGGCCTGGAGTGGCTCGCTGACGCCAAGGCGGACGTGATCTGCCTGCAGGAGGTCAGGGCGACTCACGAGCAGGTCCACGAGCAGCTCGCGGAGAGCCGGCTGGCGGGCATGCACGTGTCACACAGCGCTTCTGAGAGCCTCGGGCGCAACGGCGTGGCGGTGCTGAGCCGGGAGCAGCCGGTCGCTGTGCGCGAGGGGCTGGGGGAGCCGGAGTTCGCGCGCCAGGGTCGCTGGATCGAGGTCGATCTCGAGACAGCGCTCGGGCCGATGACGGTCGTCTCGGCGTACGTGCACACGGGTGAGGCGGAGACTCCGAAGCAGGACGAGAAACTCCGCTTCCTCGAAGCGATGGATCGCAGGCTCACGGCCCTGCGGCGACGCGCCACCCGAGTCAAGGGTCATGTGCTCGTCACGGGCGACTTCAACGTCGCGCATGCCGAGGTGGACATCAAGAACTGGAAGGGCAACCGCGACAAGGCAGGTTTCCTGCCTGAGGAACGCACATATCTCGACCGATGGTGCGGGATCCCGGGTGGCAAGTACGGACCCTGGAGCGACCTTGGCCGTGCGCTGGGCGGCCCCGGCCCTGGTCCCTACACCTGGTGGTCATGGCGGGGCCGCGGCTTCGACACGGACGGTGGCTGGCGCATCGACTACCAGATCGCCACGCCCGCACTGGCGGCCCGCGCCCGTGAGGCGGTTGTGGGCAAGGCGCCGACTTACGCCGAGCGCTGGAGTGATCACGCACCGCTCACGATCACCTTTGGCTAGCCACCCCGTATCCTTTCGAGGGTGAGTGGCTTATGGGTCAACGTCGTGTTGGTCCTCTTCTTCATCCTCCTGGGGAGTTTCTTCGCCGCGGCCGAGATCGCCCTCGTATCCCTGCGCGAGAGCCAGGTGGAGCGGCTCTCGCAGCGTGGCCGCCGGGGGCGCACCCTCGCGGCCCTCGTCCGCAACCCCAATCGCTTCCTCGCCGCCGTGCAGGTGGGTGTCACTCTGGCGGGATTCATCTCGGCTGGCTTCGGTGCCTCGCAGATTGCACCCGCCGTGGCGCCGCTACTCGAGTCGTGGGGACTCTCCGAAGGATGGGCCTCGGCGCTGTCCTTCATCGGCGTGACCATCATCATCGCCTACATCTCGCTCGTGATCGGCGAGCTCGTCCCCAAGAGGATCGCCCTGCAGCGCGCCGAGTCGACCGCCCTGATCCTTGCGGGGTCGGTCGAGTTGCTCGCACGCGTCACACGGCCCTTCATCTGGCTTCTGTCGATCTCCACCAATGCCCTTGTGCGCCTCCTCGGCGGCAACCCTCACTCCGGCAAGGAGCAGATCACGGGCGAGGAGTTGCGCGACATCGTGGCAGCGACGGAGGAGCTGACCGCGGAGGAGCGCGCTCTCATCGATGATGTCTTCGATGCGGGGGATCGCGAGCTGCGCGAGGTCATGTTGCCGCGCACCGAGGTAGCTTTCCTCGACGCATCCACGCCCGTGGGCGAGGCAATTACCGAGGTGACCGACGCCCCTCACTCGCGCTATCCCGTCATCAGAGGCTCGGCCGACGACGTCGTGGGCGTGGTGCACATTCGGGATCTCCTTGCCCCCGATGCGGATCGCTCCACGCGCCGGGTGGGCGACCTCGCGCGCGAGACGGCGTTCTTCCCCGGCACCAAGCAGGTGATCCCCGCTCTCACCGAGATGCGCCGTATGCGCCAGCATCTCGCCATCGTGGTCGACGAGTACGGCGGGACCGCCGGCATCGTCACCCTCGAGGACCTCGTGGAGGAGCTCGTCGGTGACATTCGCGACGAGTACGACACCGAGACCTCCGGACCCCGCACAGACGTCGACGGCCTGCTCAACCTCGAGGACTTCGCCGACGAGACCGGGGTCGAGCTGCCCGATGGCCCCTACGAGACGGCCGCGGGGTTCGTGGTCTCCCAACTCGGCGAGCTGCCCACTATCGGGGCGACCGTCGAGGTCGATGGTCACGTCCTTACCGTCACGGAGCTCGATGGGCGTCGGGTGGCGAGGCTCAGCGTCCGGGCCCTTGAGACCGAGTCGGCGGGCCCGGACGTGCCGCTGCCAGAATGACGCCATGCCGGAGATCCCCGTCCACGTCCCCCCGCGCGTGCTTTCCGGCATCCAGCCGACCGCCGACTCCTTCCAAGTCGGCAACTACCTCGGCGCCCTGCGTCACTGGGTGAGCCTGCAGGAGACTCACGACGCCTTCTACTGCGTGGTCGACCAGCACGCCATCACCGTGGAGCACGATCCCGCGGTGCTGCGCCAGCGCACACTGCTGTCCTTCGCGCAGCTGATTGCTGTGGGGCTTGACGCGACGCGGTCGACGGTCTTCATCCAAAGCCACGTCCCCGAGCACGCGCAGCTTGCCTGGATCCTTGAGTGCATCACGGGCTTCGGCGAGGCATCGCGCATGACGCAGTTCAAGGACAAGTCGCAGCGCGAGGGCGCGGAGCGCGCGACCGTGGGACTCTTCACCTACCCGGTACTCCAGGCCGCCGACATCCTCATCTACCAGGCAGCCGGGGTGCCTGTCGGCGAGGACCAGCGCCAGCACCTCGAACTCACCCGTGACCTCGCCCAGCGCTTCAACGCCACCTACGGACCCACCCTCGTGGTGCCGGAGCCCCTGATCGTCAAGGACACCGCCAAGGTGCTCGACCTGACCGATCCCACCGCGAAGATGAGCAAGTCCTCACCCGCGGGCTGTGTCTTCCTCCTCGATGACCCGAAGGTCACCCGCAAGAAGCTCATGTCTGCCGTCACCGACTCGGATCGAGATATCCGCTACGACCCCGAGGCGAAGCCCGGGGTGTCGAATCTCCTCACTCTTCTTGCGGCATTCGACGGTCGTCCCGTCGAGGACGTGGCTGCGTCCTACGACGGCCGCGGCTACGGAGATCTCAAGAAGGATGTCGCGGATGTCGTCGCCGACTTCTGCACCGGATTCCAAGACCAGGTGGATGAGCTCATGTCTGATCGCGCAGAACTCAGCCGCCTCGTCCGCCTCGGGGCCGATCGCGCGCGCGCGGCGGCGACACCGACCCTCGCCGCCGTCTACGATCGCGTGGGCTTCGCGCCGATTCCGCCGCCATGATCACCGTCGGCGTCGTCATCGACGTGCCCGAGCCCTATGCCGCTCGCATCCGCGAGGCCCGACAAGCCTGGGGTGATCCCGAGGCGGAGACCATCCCTGCTCACGTCACCATCGTGGCTCCCGTGTCGGTGGATGCGGAGGAGATGCCAGCCCTCGAGCAGCATCTGGAGCGCGCCCTGCTGGGTTGCGGGCCCTTCCGCATGCGCCTAGGAGGCACCGGAACCTTCCGTCCGGTGAGCCCCGTCGTCTTCCTCACCGTGGCCGAGGGCATCTCCGGCTGCGAGGGCCTGGAGCGGGGTATCCGCTGCGGTCCCTGGGCCATCGATCTCCGTTTCCCGTATCACCCGCACGTCACGGTGGCCTTCGACCTGCCCGATGAGGTCCTCGACTACGCGAGCACCGTCCTGGAGGATTTCCAGGCGGACTTCACCGTGGATGCTGTGCGTCTCTACGAACTCGCGGAGGACGGCTGGCTGGCCCGCGCGACGTATCCCTTGCTGGGCTGAAGCGACGAGTCAGCTGCGCGCGTAGTCAGGCTCGCTGTCGAGCTCATCCTGCGTGGGCGTCCGAGCCCGGCGACCGCCGCTTCGAGGCGCGGGGCCGCGGAGATTGCGGAGGCCGAGGACGATGAGGACGACGCCCACGGCCATGGCGCCCACGAGGGTCCACACCCAGCCCCAATTCGTCGACGCCACGGACGATGCGGCTACCTGGTCCGCCGCGACGGTCGTGGTGCCGGCCTCGGCCTCAGGGCCATCCGGCACGGCAGGCGAGGTAGCTGCCGCAGATCCGATGTCGGTGACGTCGATGGGGTCGACGAGATAGCCGACGGGTGTGACGTCGTCGATGTTGGCAAAGCCCCAGTCGAGCAGGGCGGCAGCCGACGGGTAGATCTCGCCGTCGATGTTGAGCAGCGTGACCACCAGGCTGGTGCCCCCTCGCTCGGCGGCACCGACGAAGGTCCGGCCGGCCTCCGTCGTCCAGCCGGTCTTGACCCCGATCGCGCCCTCGTATCCCTGGATGAAGAGCGGATTCTGGGTGGCGACGGGCATGGTCGGCCGCGGATCGTCCGGTGATTCGGGCATGTAACCGGGGAAGTCCTCCACCACGCGTGTCGTCACATACTCGTAGAAGTCTGGGCGCGTGAGGCCTTCGCGCGCGATGAGTGCGAGATCGTATGCCGAACTCACCTGACCCTCGGCGGGGAGCCCACTCGGATTCTTGACCACCGTGTCGTAAGCCTGGAGGCGTTGCGCCTCTTCGTTGAGTTGCGCCACGGTGAGTTCGAGGCCGCCATTGGCCTGCGCTAGAGCGGAGGCGCAATCGTTGCCGCTTTGCATGATGAGGCAGAGGAAGAGGTCACGTGCGGTGTAGGTGGCATTCTCCACGAGTCCGACACGGCTTCCCTCCACAGCGACGTCGTCGTACGTCGTGGTGTAGACGAAGTCGGGGTCGAGGCGCTGGGTGAGGGTGAGCGCTGTCAAGGACTTGATCACGGAAGCGGGCGGGCGCGGGATGTGGGGAGCCTTGGCGGCGAGGATCGCGCCGCTCTCGAGGTCGGCGAGGACCCAGGCGCTCACGGGGACCTCGGGGAGGGGATCGGCCGAGGGCCCGGGGTCGACGATGACATCCGATCCCGCGAGCAGCGGACCGCCGATGGGCTCCGCCGCAGCACTCGGCACCCCGATGAAGATGGTCGCCCCCACGACGGAGGCGGCAAGGGCAGAGGCGAGGGAGCGACGCATGGTGAGCCCAGACTAACGACGTCGGGTGCCGGGATGCCTCATCAGCGCGGCGTGGCGCCTCGCCTAGACGCGTCGGAAGATCAGTGCGCGCTTGACCTGCTGGATCGCTTTGGTGACCTCGATGCCACGGGGGCAGGCATCGGTGCAGTTGAAGGTGGTGCGGCAGCGCCAGACACCTTCCTTCTCGTTGAGGATCTCCAAGCGCGCCTCGGCGGCCGCATCGCGGGAGTCGAAGATGAAGCGGTGGGCAGCAACTATCGCCGCGGGGCCGAAATACTCCTCGTCGGTCCAGAAGACCGGGCACGAGGTCGTGCACGCGGCGCAGAGGATGCACTTGGTCGTATCGTCGAAGACTGCCCGATCCTCGACCGACTGCAGCCGTTCCTTCGTCGGGTCATGACCCTCGGGGATGAGGAAGGGCTTCACGGCCCGGTAGGCGGCGAAGAAGGGCTCCATGTCGACGACGAGATCCTTCTCCAGTGGCAGGCCCTTGATGGCCTCCACGGTGATGTCGCCCGTGCCGAGGTCCTTGATGAGCGTCTTGCACGCGAGCCGGTTGCGACCGTTGATGCGCATGGCGTCGGAGCCGCAGATGCCATGCCCGCAGGAACGACGGAAAGTGAGCGTCCCGTCCTGCTCTTCCTTGATCGTCATGAGCGCCTCGAGCACGCGGTCGGTGGGGTACGCCGAGACGACGAATTCCTCCCAGCGCGGTTCATCGTCGATCTCGGGGATGAAGCGCCGGATCTTGAAAGTGACGTCGCGGGCTTCGATGCGCTCGGGAGCCTCAGTGGGCTCGAGGGTGGCAGTCATCAGTACTTGCGCTCCATCGGCTGGTAGCGGGTGATGGTGACCGGCTTGTAGTCGACACGGACACCCGACTCGCCGCCGGCGCCCGGAACGCGATAGGCCATGGTGTGGCGCATGTAGTTGACGTCGTCGCGGTTGGGGTAGTCCTCGCGAGCGTGCCCACCACGTGACTCCTTGCGCTCGATAGCGCCCACGACGGTGACCTCGGCGAGATCGAGAAGGAAGCCGCGCTCGATCGCCTCGAGGAGGTCGGTGTTGTAGCGCGCACCCTTGTCCTGGACCGCGATATGGCGGTAGCGGCGACGCAGCTCCTGGATGTCGGTGAGCGCCTGCTTGAGGGTCGCCTCCGTGCGGTAGACCTGAGCGTTGAGGTCCATAGTCTGCTGCAGGTCGCGACGGATCGCGGCGACGCGCTCGCCGCCCTCACCGGAGCGCAGACCTTCGACCAGGGCGATCGTGTAGGACTGGGGATCCTCCGGTAGTGGCACAAAATCGTGGGACTTGGCGTAGTCCGCTGCGGCGATACCCGCGCGCCGGCCGAAGACATTGATGTCGAGGAGTGAATTCGTGCCGAGGCGAGTGGCGCCGTGGACAGAGACGCAGGCCACCTCGCCGGCGGCGTAGAGCCCCGCGACGACGGTGTCGTTGTCGGAGAGCACCTCTGTCTCGACGTTGGTGGGCATGCCGCCCATGGCGTAGTGAGCCGTGGGGAAGACGGGCACGAGCTCGGTCACGGGGTCGACGCCGAGGTAGGTACGCGCGAATTCCGTGATGTCGGGCAGCTTGGCCTCAATCTGCTCCTTGGGCAGGTGCGTGAGGTCGAGGTAGACGTAGTCCTTGTCGGGTCCGGACCCGCGGCCCTCTCGGACCTCGGCGACCATCGCGCGCGCGATCATGTCGCGGGGGGCCAGGTCCTTGATCGTGGGGGCGACCCGCTCCATGAAGCGCTCGCCGTTGGCATTGCGCAGGATGCCGCCCTCGCCGCGCGCACCCTCGGTGAGCAGGACGCCCAGCCCGGCCAGGCCGGTGGGGTGGAACTGGTAGAACTCCATGTCCTCCAGCGGCAGGCCACGCCGGTAGGCGATGGCCATGCCGTCGCCGGTGAGGGTGTGCGCATTAGACGTGGTCTTCCACACCTTGCCGTAGCCGCCGGTGGCGAAGATGACGGCCTTGGCATGGAAGACGTGGATGGCGCCGGTGGCAAGCTCGTAGGCGACGACACCTGCTGTCTCCTTGCGACCGTCGCGCTCAACCAGGATGAGATCGAGGACGTAGAACTCGTTGTAGAACTCCACGCCCTCCTTGATGCAGTTCTGGTAGAGCGTCTGCAAGATCATGTGGCCGGTGCGGTCCGCGGCGTAGCACGAGCGGCGCACGGCGGCTTCGCCGTGATTGCGCGTGTGCCCGCCGAAGCGGCGCTGATCGATGCGTCCCTCGGGCGTGCGATTGAAGGGCAGGCCCATCTTCTCGAGGTCAATCACCGCGTCGATCGCCTCCTTGCACATGACCTCGGCAGCGTCCTGGTCGACGAGGTAGTCCCCGCCCTTGACCGTGTCGAAGGTGTGCCACTCCCAGTTGTCCTCTTCGACGTTGGCCAGCGCGGCGCACATGCCACCCTGCGCTGCGCCCGTGTGGCTGCGGGTCGGGTAGAGCTTGGTGAGGACGGCGGTGCGCGCGCGCTTGGTGGACTCCAATGCGGCGCGCATGCCGGCGCCGCCGGCTCCCACGATGATGACGTCGAACCTGTGGGTCTGCATGGGGTGCTCCTAGCCGATGGTCGGATCGAAGGTGAATATGACGAGCGTCCCGAGAAGGATGATGAAGGCCGAGGAGACGTAGAGGAGCATCTTGAGCCAGAAGCGAGTCTGGTCACGCTCCGCGTAGTCGTTGATGATCGTGCGTAGGCCGTTGGTGCCGTGGAGCATGGCCAGCCAGAGCATGGCGAGATCCCACACCTGCCAGAACGGGCTCGCCCACCTGCCGGCGACGAAGGCAAAGTTGATGCGCTGCACGCCCCCGTCGAGGATGTTCATGATGAAGAGGTGACCGAGCACGAGGAAGACCAAAACCATGCCGGACACGCGCATGAAGAGCCAGGCGTAGAGCTCGAAGTTGCTCCGCTGGCGATTGCGATTGGTGCGAGAGAGCGCGATCGACCGATCCGCGAGGCTCATGGTGTCGCTCCGAAGAGGGCTTCGACTGTGTGGCGCATCATGTAGAAGATGCCGGGGATCATGACGATGACCCAGACTCCTACGACGCCCCAGAGCATCTGCCGCTGGTAGCGGGGCCCGCGCGACCAGAAGTCGACCGCGATCACCCGCAGGCCGTTGAGTGCGTGATAGAGCACGGCCCCCACCAGGCCCACCTCGAGGAGGTTGACGATGGGCGTCTTGTACGTCGCGATGACCAGGTCATAGGCCTCGGGCGAGACCCGGACGAGCGCGGTGTCGACCACGTGGACGTAGAGGAAGAAGAAGACAGCGATACCGGTGATGCGCTGAGCGACCCAGGACCACATGCCCTGGCCGCCGCGATAGAGGGTGCCCACGGGCGCGGTTGCCATGGAGCCTCCCTTCGAGCGATTTGGCACCGTGTGGTGACGTGCAGGTCTGCTGCCCATCGTAGTGCGAAAGGGGGGTGTCGGCAGGGTGGAGTGAGCCAGGTCACGCGCCCGCCCGAGCAAGGCGCGTCCTAGGCTGCGGGTGCGGCACCTGCCGCACGTTCGCTCCGGGAGGCTCACGTGTCCACCGAGTCCGGACTGCCCATTGCCCCGGTCTTCGGGCCGGCCGACCTCGAGGGCTGGGATCCCGACGAGCGCCTGGGTGCGCCGGGTGCCTATCCCTATACCCGCGGGGTCTATCCCACGATGTACACCGGACGCCCGTGGACGATGCGGCAGTACGCCGGCTTCGGCACGGCTGCGGAGTCCAATGAGCGCTACCGCCAGTTGCTGGCCGCGGGCACGACCGGCCTCTCCGTGGCCTTCGACCTGCCGACCCAGATGGGCTACGACTCCACCGCCTCCATCGCCCATGGCGAGGTAGGCAAGGTGGGCGTGGCGATCGACACGATCGACGACATGCGCGTGCTCTTCGACCGGATCCCACTCGACCGGGTGTCGACGTCGATGACGATCAATTCGCCCGCGGGGATTCTGCTGCTGCTCTATCAATTGGTCGCCGAGGAGCAGGGCGTGCCAGGCGATGCGCTCAACGGCACGATCCAAAACGATGTGCTGAAGGAGTACATCGCCCGCGGCACCTATATCTATCCGCCCGCACAGTCGCTGCGGCTGACCACGGACATTTTCTCCTACTGTCGCGAAGAGATTCCCCGGTGGAACACCATCTCCATCTCGGGCTACCACATGGCTGAGGCCGGTGCTACGCCCGTGCAGGAGATCGCCTTCACGCTCGCCAATGGCATTGAGTACGTCCGCGCTGCCCTCGCCTCAGGTCAGCACATCGACGAGTTCGCCCCGCGCCTCGCCTTCTTCTTCGTCGCCCGCACGACCCTGCTCGAGGAGATCGCGAAGTTCCGGGCCGCTCGTCGCATCTGGGCGCGCATCATGAGGGAGGAGTTCGGCGCGCAGGATCCGAAGTCGCTGATGCTGCGCTTCCATACCCAGACGGCGGGCGTCCAACTCACGGCCCAGCAGCCGGAGATCAATCTCGTGCGCGTGGCCGTCCAGGCCCTCGGTGCGGTCCTCGGCGGCACGCAGTCCCTGCACACCAATTCCTTTGACGAGGCCATCGCCCTCCCCACGGAGAAGGCGGCCCGGCTCGCATTGCGCACGCAGCAGGTCCTCGCATACGAGTCCGATGTCACGAAGACGGTCGATCCCTTCGCCGGTTCCTACGCCGTCGAGTCGCTTACGGACGAGATCGAGGCGGCTGTCCTGTCCCTCATGGCCCAGGTGGAGGAGCGGGGCGGTGCCGTTGCCGCGATCGAGGAGGGTTTCCAGAAGTCCGAGATCGAGAAGTCTGCTTATGCCTTCGCTCAGGAGATCGATGCGGGCGAGCGGGTCGTCGTCGGCGTGAATCGCTTCACCGTCGACGGGGAGGAGCCTTACGAGCCATTGCGCGTCGACCCCACGATCGAGGCCGAGCAGCGGGCGCGCCTCGATCGAGTCCGCGCGGAGCGCGACCAGGCGGCGGTCGACTCCGCGCTGGAGCGCATCCGCGTCGCGGCGGCGGGCACCGACAACCTCCTCTATCCGATGCGCGATGCCCTGCGCGCTCGAGCGACCGTAGGCGAGGTGAGTGATGCCCTGCGCGATGTCTGGGGCGTCTACACCCCGACGGATGCGTTCTGATCGTGGCGAGCGAGATCCAGGCCATTCGCTGGGAGGGCGACGCCGTCGTCCTGATCGACCAGACGCGGCTTCCGGCGGAAGACGTCGACTTCGAGTGCCGTGACATTGATTCCCTCGTCGACGCCGTGTGCCGGCTCGTTGTGCGCGGCGCCCCGGCACTCGGTGCCGTGGGCGGTTACGGCGTAGCCCTTGCCATGGTCCAGGCGCAGCGCGAGCAGTGGTCACCGGAGCGCCTCGACGCCGAGGTGGCACGCGTGCGTGACGCCCGGCCCACAGCCGTCAATCTCGCCTGGGGAGTCGACCGCGTGCGGCCGCACATGTCCCAGGGCATCGATGCGGTGCTCGCTGAGGCGGATCGCATCGTCGTCGAAGACACGGCGGCGAATCGCGAGCTCTCACGTCGAGCGGCGGACTGGATCCTGGCCCGCTGTGACCGCCGACCCCTGCGAGTGGTCACACACTGCAACACCGGTGCGCTCGCGACCACCGGTTGGGGCACAGCCTTCGGCATCATCCGCGAACTCGCCGAGCGCGGCGAGATCGAGCTCGTCTACCTCGACGAGACGCGGCCGCTCCTGCAGGGAGCGCGCCTGACGGCGTACGAGTGCGAGCACCATGGCATCCCCTACGTCGTGCAGGCCGACGGTGCGGCCGCCTCCACGATCCTCAGGGGACTGGCGGACTTCGCCGTCATCGGGGCCGATCGCATCGCGCGCAATGGCGACACCGCAAACAAGATCGGCTCCGTGAGCGTCGCGCTCGCCTGCGCAGCGGCCGGAATCCCCTTTGTCGTGGCAGCGCCATCATCGACCGTTGATCTCGCTACCTATTCCGGGGACGACATCGAGATCGAGTTGCGTTCCGGCGATGAGGTCACGGCGTGGTCCGGGCTATCCACCACCCCGAGTGGGGCCCGCGGCTTCAACCCGGCGTTCGACGTCACTCCGGCGGCCTACATCTCTGCCGTGGTGACCGAGCGGGGCGTCGTGGAGCCAGGCCCGGGAGTGACGGTCGACGCCATCGCAGGAGACGCGCTGTGAGCACACCCCTTGAGCAGCTGGTCCAGCGCTCCAACGAGATCGGCGACGATTCCTCGCTGGTTGTATACGGCGGGGGCAACACCTCAGCCAAGGGCGTGCTTGTCGACCACCTCGGTCGCGCGCAGCGGGTCATGTGGGTCAAGGGATCGGGCGCGGACATGCGCGGCTCGAGCTCAGCCGACTACCCGGCGCTGCGGCTGGACGATCTACTGCCACTTCTGGGCAGAGACGCCATATCCGACGAGGAGATGACCGACCTCGCGGCGCGCGCCCTGCTGGATCCCGGGGCGCGACGCCCGTCGATCGAGACCCTTCTCCACGCCTTCCTGCCGCACACGCACATCGATCATGTCCACGCCGACGCCATCTGCGCGCTCACCAATCACGCGGAGGGCCGCCGCATCGTGGCCGAGGCACTCGGTGATGGCTTCGCCTACGTCGACTGGATGCGTCCGGGCTTCACGCTCAGCAAGGTGGTCGCCGAGCTCGGTGACCGCGACGGAGTCGTCCTCGCTCACCACGGTCTGATCACCTGGGGCGAGTCGAGCGACGAGTGCCGGCAGCGCACCGAGGCTGCCGTCGATCGGGCCCGCGCCTTCCTCGGCGCCCTGCCTCTCCGCGTCGAGGCTCCGCCTCGCGTCGCGGACATGCCCGAGGAAGAGGTTGAGCGACTCCTCCTCCGCCTGCGCGGGTGCATGTCGCGGACAGGCAGGCGCGTCCTGCGGATCGACACCCGTCTGCGTGCGGCGGCTGACCATCCACTTCTCCCCGAGATCGTCGCGGGGGGCGTGAGCAGCGCCGACCACATGCTGCGCATCAAGCCGCGATCCGCAGTGTCCACCTCCCCCGACACAGCCGCTGATGACATCGACGGCTACGCGGCGGATTACTCGGCCTACGTCGAGCGGAATTCCGAGGCGATGCCCGAGGGTTTCGGGATGCATGACCCCATGCCTCGCGTCGTGCTCGTGCCCGGTCTCGGTGCGGTGACCACGGGCGCCACGCTCCGCGACGCGGAGGTGGCTGCTGACATCGCCCTGCACACCCACGGGGTTGCTGCCACCGTCGCCGACCGCATCGGCACGCCGGTGGGGCTCGACGATCGAGAGACCTTCCGCTTCGACTACTGGCCGATGGAGCTCTACAAGCTCACGCTGCGACCTCCCGCACCCGATCTCGCCGGCTTCATCGCGATCGTCACGGGCTCGGCGTCGGGAATCGGCCGCGGAATCGCGCTGGAGCTCGCCGCGCGGGGCGCCTCGCTGGTCCTTGCCGATCTTGACGGGGCTGGCCTGGAGGAAGCCGGCGCGAGCATCCGCGAAGCGGGCGGCACTGCCCCGGTGCTTGTGGCGGGTGACCAGTCGAACGAGTCGGTCGTGGAGGACACGGTCCGCCAGGCCGTGCGCACCTTCGGTGGTCTCGACGGAGCCGTGATCAACGCCGGCATCGGCGTCACCGGCACCCTCGACGAGCTCACCCTCGATCAGTGGGATGCGGCGATGCGCATCAATCTCGCAAGTGGCTTCCTTATGACACGGGCGGCGATGCGGGTAATCAAGGAGCAGGGCTCCGGTGGCTCGCTGGTCTACGTAGCCAGCAAGAACGCCTTCGGTCCAGGCGCAGGCTTCGGCGCCTACTCCGTGTCCAAGGCCGGCATGGTGCAACTCATGCGCATCGCGGCCCTCGAAGGTGGCGCAGCGGGGATTCGGGCCAATGCCATCAACCCCGACGCGGTCTTCGACAATTCGCGGCTGTGGGACGGGGGCCTGCGCGAGGAGCGGGCAGCTGCCCACGGCATTGCGCCGGAGGAGCTCGAGGACTTCTACGCCGCCCGCAACATCCTCAAGCGCCGGGTGACGACGGTCGATGTTGCGCGCACGGCGGCGTTCCTGCTCTCCGATGCGTCGTCCCGGACGACCGGGGCCGTCATCCCCGTGGATGGGGGAGTCGCGGGTGCCTTCCCCCGCTGAGGACTAGCTCAGGTGGATCTGGGTCATCGCGGTGATCTCGGGATACGCCGAGTCCTCGACCGCGTGCGGCTCGCCGGGGCGTCGGACGCGCACCACCTGCCAGCCCGCCTCACGTGCCGCGTCGAGTTCGGCGACGACGTCGGAGCAGAAGAGCAGCCTGCCCGGATCGGCGCCGATGGCGGTGGCGATGGTGCGGTATGACGACGACTCGCGCTTCGGCCCGGCGTTGGCCGTGTCGTAGTAGTCGGCGATCCATCCGGTGAGGTCACCCTCGGAGGAGTGGGCGTACCAGTTGCGCTGTGCCAGCACCGAGCCGGAGGAGTAGACGGAGATAGGGAGACCGGCTGCATGCCAGCTGCGAAGAGCAAGAAGGGCATCGGGGAAGAAATCCGAGATGAGTTCGCCACTGGCAAAGCCCTCCTCCCAGATCAGTCCCTGGAGCTCCTTGAGCGGTGTCACCTTGCGATCCTCCGCGACCCAGCCGCGCAGGATGTCGACGATCTGGTCGGGGGCGGTGTTGTCGATGAACGCCTCCCGGGCAATCTCGGCGACGATGCGGTCCGTGTCGGGCTCACCCGTGTGCTCCGCGAGCCAGAGCGCGAAGCGCTCGGTCGCGTAGGGAAAGAGGACGTCGTAGACGAAGGCCGACCCGCTGGTCGTACCCTCGAGGTCCACAACCACGTGTTCCACGTCGCTGAACTCGATCGCACGCGCGAGCTCGGAAGTCACAAGAATGGAGGCTACATGTCCACGGCCGAAGACCTGGCGCGCGCTTCCCGTCGTCTCTACTCTCTCGGCTGGATGCGCGGGACCTCCGGAAATGTCTCCGTGCGCGAAGGCGACGACATCCTCGTGACGGCTTCCGGCATCGACAAGTCGGCTGTGGAGGCCAGCGATGCCGTGCTCATTGATGCTTACGGCGTTGCGCTGCCCAACCAAGGCCGGTGGCCCAGTGCCGAGGCACCCGTGCACGCTGCCGTGATCACCGAAGCGGGTGCCGGCGCGGTCGTGCACGTGCATTCGCTCGCCGCGGTGGAAGCAGCCTCGCGGTGGCCCGAGGGTGTGCCGCTCGTCGATGTCGAGCAGCTCAAGGGCATCGGTCGTGGCGCACACGGCGACACGGTGGTCGTGCCTGTCGTGGCCAACTCCCAGGACATGGCCGATCTCTCCGCGCGGATCCTGGCGGCACGAGACCCGGGCGTCCCGGGTGTCATCGTCGCTGAGCACGGGCTCTACGCCTGGGGTGACTCCCTGAGCCAGGCCATCGACCGCACCGAGAGCTTCGACTGGCTCTTCGACCATGCCCTGCGCCTGGACCGATTGCAGAGACCCGGGGGCTAGTGCGCGCGGCGTCCGAGCGGGGCAGAATGCCACCATGACCATGCTCACCGTGTGGGCCGACGACCGGCCCCAGACGCCCATCCTGCGCACCTCCGACCATGCCGAGATCGCCGAGGCGCTCACCCCGATCGGCGTTGTCTACGAGCACGTCCCGGTCGGCGAGCAACTCGCCGACACGGCCACGCAGGATGAGGTCCTCGAGAGCCACCGCCCACTGGTGGATCGCCTGGTTGCCGAGCATGGCTACCGGCTCGTCGATGTCGCGCAGTTGCATCTGGTCGACTCCGATGAGTGGCGCGCGACCGCTGCCGCGGCCCGGACGAAGTTCCTCAACGAGCACACCCACGACGAGGAAGAGATCCGCTACTTCGTCGCCGGATCAGGGGTGTTCTATCTGCATGTCAATGGTCGCGTCCACGCGATGCTGTGCACGGAAGGTGACCTGCTGAGCGTCCCGGCCCTCACCACTCACTGGTTCGACATGGGCACCAGTCCTGACTTCACCGCCATTCGCTTCTTCCACGATGACGACGGCTGGGTCGGCACTTTCACTGGGAGCGACATCTCGACTCACTTCCCGACCTTCGACCAACTCACGGCAGCGGCAGCGCTGGCTGAATCCACCGCATGACCGACGTGGACTGGGGTGCCCTTCGCGCTGCTGCGGAGGAGGCGCGTGACCATGCCTACGCTCCCTACAGTCGCCATCCCGTGGGGGCCGCGGCGCTGACGAGTACGGGCCGCATCGTGAAGGGGTGCAATGTCGAGAACGCCTCACTCGGCGTCACCCTCTGCGCCGAGTGCGGCCTCGTGAGCGAGTTGGTGCGCACCAGCCCTGCAGGCGCGTGCGAGAAGGTCGTGGCCTTCGCCTGCGTCGGTCCGAATCCCGGTCCACTACTGCCCTGTGGGCGCTGCCGCCAATTGCTGCACGAGCACGGTGGTGACGGCATGCTTATTGATCGCGCTGGCGGTCCCGTCCCGCTCGGCATACTCATCCCGGATGCCTTCGGCCCCGAGGCGATCCCGTGAGTCGGGGTGCTCTCGGCGTCATCGCCGGCACGGGCTTCTACGCACTTGATGCCCTTGAGGCTGCACGCGAGCTCGTGGTCGAGACGGCATACGGCGCAGCTCGGCTCACCGTCGGCACGATGCACGGGCGACCGACATGCTTCATCTCTCGGCACGGCGTCGACCACTCCGTGCCCCCGCACATGGTCAACTACCGAGCGATCGTGCAGGCACTCGTCGACGCCGGGGTCACCGAGATCCTCGCCATCAATGTGGTGGGTGGCATCGGACACGAGGCCGGCGACCTCGTCGTCGTGGACGACTTCATCGACTACACCAAGCAGCGACCGGTGACCTTCTTCGACGGATCGACCCCGGAGGGCGTCGTGCACGTGGACATGGGCGCTCCCTACGACGCGCGCCTGCGCGAGACGTGGCTGGCTGCCGTCCGCGACCTGGGTGTGCCCGTGACGCCCACGGGGATCTACGGCGCCTTCGAGGGCCCTCGCTTCGAGACAAAGGCCGAGATTCGCATGGCGCGGTCCGCAGGCGTAACGGTCGTGGGCATGACGGGCGTCCCCGAGGTCGTCCTGGTCGCAGAGCGAGGGATCCCCTACGCAAGCCTGTGCCTCGTGGCGAATGCTGCGGCGGGACTGAGCGATCAGCCCATCACGGTCGAGGAGGTGACCGCCGTCGTCGCTCGGGGCGCCGAGACCGTGACGTCGATCCTCGGGCGTGCTGCCGCGATGCTCGCGGAGGAGGCGTGAGCGTCGACCTCGTCATCCGCAATGCACGTGACGTGCTCATGTGTGACGAGTCGGGCAGCGTCCTCGAGCATGCCGACATCGCGATCGACGACGGTCGCATCGTGAGTCTGGGCGAGTCCGTGGTGGACGCGGACACGGTCATCGACGGCGAGGGATTGCTCGTCATGCCGGGGCTGGTCAATCTGCATACCCACCTCGCGATGACGCTCCTTCGCGGTATCGCCGAGGAGGTCGATCTGCAGGGCTTCCTCGAGCGCGTCTGGGCGGAGGAGACCCGCATCATGGACCCCACCGGTGTCTATGCGGGCACGCGGCTCGGGGCGCTGGAGGCTGTCCTTGGCGGCACGACCACAGCGCTCGATATGTACTTCCACCCCGCCGAGTCCCATCGCGCCGCCGTCGATGTCGGGCTGCGCCACGTGACGGGCCCGGTCTTCTTCTCCTTCCCCGGGCCCGACCACCTTGAGTGGGATGAGCGCATGGTCCTCGCACGGACGTGGCCGCAGACACTCGAATCGCTGGGCGGCCCTCATGTGCCGCCGGCGCTCATGCCGCATGCGGCGTTCACAGTGGGACTCGACTACCTCGCGCAGATCGCCGACCTGGCGCGCGAGCAGGGTGCCCTGGTGCACACGCACGCTTCGGAGAACGACCGGGAGAACGACGACACGATCAAGGCCACTGGCCTTCGCCCGGTGCCCGCCCTCGAAGCATCGGGCATCCTTGCCCTCGCGCCCGTCCTGGGTCATGGTGTGCGCCTCGACGACCAGGATCGTGACCGCGTGGCGGCGACAGGGACCGCCGTGGCGCACTGCCCCGGCTCCAATCTCAAGCTCGCGAGCGGCGCCGCTGATATCGTGGCTTACCGCGAGCAGGGGATCCGCGTGGGGATCGGCACCGACGGATGCTCGTCGAGCAATGACCTCGACATGTTTGCCGCCATGCGCCTGGCAGCCAATCTGGCTCGGCTCGTGAGGAATGACCCGGCCGCGCTCTCGGCACGCGACGTCGTGCGTGCGGCGACGATCGACGGCGCTCGTGCTCTCGGGCTCGGCGGTCGCATCGGCACGGTCGAGCTGGGCAAAGAGGCGGACCTCATCGCGCTCGACCTGCGTGCGCCTCACCTCGTGCCCGTCCACGATCCCTACACCTCTGTGGTCTTCAGCGCGGGCCGATCCGATGTGCGCCACGTCCTTGTCGCCGGAAGTCCCGTGGTGCTCGATGGGCAACCCACTCGCGTGGATGCCGATGACGTGATGGCAGCGGCCTTGCGAGTGGTGGAGGGCACGTGAGCGACCTCGGTGAATTGAGCGCGCAGGAGGTCATCACGGCACTGGACCTCGAGTATCTGGAAGGCGAGGGCGTCTGGATCTCCCTGCTGTGGCGCACGGATCACGGCAATGCGATCTACGGTCTTCTCACCCCCCAAGACTTCAGTGCGTTGCACATGCTGGACGAGGATGAGATGTGGGTGCACGTGGCGGGCGCCCCCGTCGACATGCTCCTCCTGCATCCCGACGGAAGTCACTCGACACACATGCTCGGGACTGACCTGGACATCGGGCATGAGCCAGCGGTCCGCGTGCCATCGAAGGCATGGCAGGGCTCGCGCACCCAGGGCGACTGGAGCCTGGTCGTCTGCTCGCTCGCGCCGCCCTTCAGCGGCTTCACCCTGGCGGGCGCAGACACGGACCTGGATGCGTGGCCAGGGGCGTCCCCCCAGGCACGCACCCTCATTCGGGAGACGGTGCCGGGATGAGTCGGCAGGTGGCCGTCGTGTCGGGAGCCCGCGGGGTTGTCGGGCGGGCTGTGATCGCGCGACTCATCGACGACGACTACGCGGTCGTGGCGCACAGTCGTGAGACTGTCGGCGATCTTCCTGCGGGTGTGTTGTCGCTCACCGGTGATCTCGCGCACCCGGGGACTGCCGAGCGCGTGCGGGAGTCAGTCGAGCGCGTCGACCTCCTCGTCAACAATGCCGCCAGCCAGGTGACGGGCGCCCTGGACGAACTCACCGGGTCGGACTGGGCAGACATGCTCGGCGCGACTTTTCTCTCCGCCGTTCAACTCACGATGGCACTGCGCCCCGTGATGTCAGCGGGTGCCAGCGTCGTCAACGTGTCCTCCATCGAGGCTCAGGCGGCGTTCCCGCGCCACGCGCACTACGCGGCCGCGAAGGCCGCCCTGGAGTCCTTCACGCGTTCCAGTGCCTTGGACTGGGCGGCGACCGGCATCCGGGTCAACGCGGTCGCCCCTGGCCTGGTCGACCGGCCCGGACTCGCTGACGATTGGCCTGAGGGCTGGGCATGGTGGCAGCGGACCTGCCCCCTGGGACGACCGATCCTGCCCACCGAGGTGGCCGACGCCGTCGCCTTCCTGGCCGGAGCTGCCGGTGTCTCCGGAGTTGTCTTGCCTGTCGACGGAGGGTGGAGCGCGAGCGCTCGACTTGGCTGACCTTCACCGTAATGCCACCACTTTCGTCACACGCGCCCCGTGCGTGCCAACCTCGGTTACGGGAGGGTCACGGGGTGCAGCCAGCGCGGAGATTTGGCCCGAGTGATGGCTAGCATTCAGACAACGCTCGGGGCCCATCGGGAGCGGCGTAGTCCTGCTACGTGTGGATGGGATGACCACGACGAAAGGGCATGTGCATGCATCGCAAGTGGGGTTTGGCAGCCGCGGCTGCCGCCGCTGTACTCGTGCTAGCCGCCTGTGGCGGCGGCGGGGGAAGCAGCGAGTCGTCCAGCAGCAGCAGCGCGGGCGGCGGAGGAGAGGGTGACTGCCCTGGTGCTGATGCGTTCTGCATCGGCCTCGTCACCGATACGGGCAAGGTGGACGACAAGTCGTTCAACCAGTCCGCATGGGAGGGCGCCCTTGAGGCTGCCCAGGCCTCGGGTGGCTACGCGAAGTACATCGAGACCGTGGATCCCAAGGACTACGAGACCAACATCGGCCAGTTCGTGTCCGGTGGCTACGACGTCATCGTCACCGTTGGATTCCTCATGGGCGAGGCGACGGTGACGGCTGCCAAGGCCAACACCGGCATCCAGTTCATCGGCGTCGACCAGTTCCAGGCGGAGGAGCTCGCCAACCTCACCGGCCTGATCTTCCCTGAGGACAAGGCGGGCTACGCCGCGGGCTACCTCGCGGGCCTCATGACCAAGACCAACAAGATCGGCGCCGTGCTCGGCACCGACACGGTCCCGCCGGTGAAGCTCTTCGGCGAGGGCTACAAGGCTGGCGCGCTTGCCGCCAACCCGTCGGCGTCGGTGACGCTGGTCTACCACGAGCCCAACAACGCCTTCAGCGATCCCGAGTGGGGCGCCGCCGAGGCCAAGAAGCAGCTCGAGCAGGACCACGACATCATATTCGGTGCGGGTGGCTCGACCGGCAATGGCGCTCTCATCGAGGTCGCCAAGGCCCCCGGTGCGGGCGAGACGATCTTCTGCATCGGCGTCGACACCGACCAGTTCTTCACCGTTCCCGAGGCGGCCAAGTGCCTCCTCACCTCGGCGGAGAAGAAGCTGACCCTGGGTACGAAGGACCTCATCCTCATGGCCAAGGACGGCAAGGCGCCCGGTGGCAACTACGTCGGCCTCACCGGCCTGGCTCCGTACCACGACACCGAGGCCGCCGTGCCCGAGGATGTCAAGGCCAAGGTCGCCGAGGTCATCGCCGGGCTCGATGCCGGCACGATCGCGACGAATGTCACGCTCGGCTGATCATCTGGGCTGAGTGAACGTCCCGGAGTGGGGGGTGGCGCAATGCGCCACCCCCCACTCCTTTCTTGTGCCAGGATCGATGAGCCATGTCCACGATTGATCCCGCCCAGACAGACCTCGGGTTCACTGACCCGGATCCGCGTCGATCCGGCCCGCTCGATCGCGTGCCCGCGATCGTCATCCCCGTCGTTTCGGTGCTCCTTGCCTTCGCCATCGGGGGCGTCCTCATCTGGCTGCAGGGGGTGAACCCCCTTGAGGCCTATCGCGTGCTCTTCAGCAATGCACTCGGGTCTGTCGCCGGGCTCGAGCGGACGATGGAGAAGTCGACCCCGCTCATCCTCACCGGCCTTGCCGTCGTGGTCGGCCTGCGCGCGGGCCTGTTCAACATCGGGGCCCAGGGGCAGCTCCTCATGGGTGCGATTGGTGCCGCCTGGGCCGGCTACAACTTCCAGCTGCCCCCGCTGGTGCACCTGCCGTTCGCCTTGATCTTCGGCATCCTGTGCGGCGCCGCGTGGGCCTCCATCGCCGGCGCTCTGCGTGCCTATCGCAATGTGTCAGAGGTCATCACGACCATCATGCTCAACAGCATTGCGATCGCCCTGGTCGACTACCTTGCGAGCCGGCCGATGAAGGAGCCGGACCAGCCGCTGTCGCGCACGCCGCTCATTGCCGAGTCTGCGGCGCTGCCCTACATCGGCCCGATCCCCGCGGGCTTCATTCTCGCGCTGCTCGTCGCGGTGTTCTTCGGCTGGTTCCTCATCCGGACCACCCAGGGCTTCCGCTTCAACACCGTCGGCATGAATCCCGGAGCCGCCCGCTACGCCGGCATCCCCGTCAAGGGAACGATCCTGCTGGCCATGGCCGTGAGCGGTGGCTTGGCGGGTCTCGGCGGCGCGGTCGAGACCATGGGCATTACGGGGCGCTTCGAGCCGGCGTTCAATGTCGGCCTCGGATTCGACGGCATCACCATCGCTCTCCTTGCCCGCGCCAATCCGCTGGCGACCATCCCCGCCGCCCTGCTGGTGGGGACCCTGCGTGCCGGCTCGTCATCACTCCAATTCCAGACGGGTATCGAACCCGAGGTCGTGAGTGTCATCCTCGCCCTCACGCTGCTCTTCGTCTCCGCCCCCGTGGTCGCCAAACTGCTCTTCCGCAATCGCAGTATCAAGCAGACCACTGTGACGAAGGGGTGGGGCACGTGAGCGCCAAGTGGGCCTACGCCCTCGCCATCGTCATCTCCGTCGGCATCGTGATCTTCTACGTGATGGACCCGACCAAGACGACGTCGGTCGTCTCGTTCTCGCTGCGCTACGCAGTCCCGCTCATCCTCGCGGCGATGGTCGGCATCATGTGCGAGCGCTCGGGTGTCATCAACATCGGCATCGAAGGCCAGATGCTCATGAGCGCTTTCGCCGGCTTCTTCGGAGCGGCGCTCACGGGCAGCCTCGTCCTGGGCACGATGATCGGCGTGGGGACCGGGATGATCATGGGCGCCATGCTCGCGACCGGCGCCGTGACGTGGAAGATGGACCAGATCATTGCTGGGACCATCGTCAACATCCTGGCGGCCGGTCTCACTAGTTTCTTCTACGCCCAGGGCTTCACGTTGCCAGGCATCACCCCCACCGTGCGCATCCCGGTCCTTGCCGACATCCCGCTCCTCGGGCCGGTGTTCTTCGACAACGGCATATTCACCTACGCGGCGATCGTGAGCGCCCTGCTGCTGTGGGTGCTGCTCTTCAAGACCGTGTGGGGCCTGCGCACTCGATCCGTGGGCGAGAAGCCGAGCGCCTCCGACACCTCCGGCATCGGAGTCCAGAAGATGCGCTTCTGGAATGTCACCATCGCGGGTGGCCTTGCCGGCCTCGCAGGTGCCTACCTCGCGCTCGAGGCGGCGGGCACCTTCGAGCGCGGCCTCACGGCAGGACGAGGCTTCACGGCACTGGCGATCATGATCTTCGGCGCCTGGAATCCCATTGGCGCGCTTGCGGCGGCCACCTTCTTCGGGCTGACCCAGGGAGTCGCCAGCCAACTCCAGACAGACGCGGTCGTGGATATCCCACCTCAATTCGTCAACATGCTCCCCTACATCCTCACGATCGTCCTTCTCGCGATCGTGTCCGGGCGCATCAAACCTCCCGCCGCTGTCGGCCGACCATATGAGAAGGACTAGGCCATGTCGCCGACGACGGATATCGTGCTCGAGGCCCGTGGACTCACCAAGAGGTTCCCCGGGGTGGTCGCCAATGCCGACGTGTCCTTGAGCGTTCACCGTGGCGAGATCCTCGCTCTGCTCGGGGAGAACGGCGCGGGCAAGTCCACCCTCGTCAAGATGATCTACGGTCTCTACGAGCCTGACGAGGGCGAGATCCTCATCAAGGGCGAATCCGTGCGACTCAAGGGTCCTCGCGACGCGATTCGTCGCGGCATCGGCATGGTCCACCAGCACTTCCAGCTCGTACCGGTCTTCACCGTGGCCGAGAATGTCATCCTTGGGGACGAACCTCATCAGGGTCCGTTCGTCAACATGCGCAAGGCACGCGCAGAGGTCGCGCGTCTTGCCGAGGAGTTCGGCCTGCAGCTCGATGTCGATGCCAAGGTCGAGGACCTGCCCGTGGGCACGCAGCAGCGGGTCGAGATCCTCAAGGCTCTTTATCGCAAGGCCGATATCCTCATCCTCGATGAGCCCACCGCGG
>SXGQ01312407.1_pt1 | contig 22999 bp, 22 predicted proteins | sample 3178371 | NCBI WGS metagenome assembly SXGQ01 (sample SAMN11356859, study PRJNA531348) | freshwater metagenome | isolation source: freshwater sample F1-20 | place: China: Fuxian Lake, Yuxi | collected 2017-12-25 | reverse complement strand
GAGGAGGGCGAAATCGAGGGTGAGGCCGACGCCGATGCAACTGTTATTCTCACCGCCCGTGTGCCAGTAAAAAAGAAGGCCAGGCGCGTGGGGGCCGCTGCCGCCGCCGCAACTGCCGCACAAATGTATACTGCCTATCTCTATGTTCCAGCCGACCAGGAGCTGCGCGAGGAGGACGTAAGCTCTGCTGAAACTCCAGCGGCAGTTCCACGCAGAAAGGTCCTGGCCGCTGCACGCCAGCTGCTTGCTACACACTTGACAGAGGCAGAAATCCTCGAGTTTGAGCGCTGTATCTATAATGGCGCCATTCGCACTGCCTCACAGCGCCACGTGGGCAAGTCCTGGACCCACCCCCCTTTCGTTGAGCTCTATATGATTTATGCGAAGCATATTACGGCGAACTTCCACCCCTCCTCCTATGTGAAGAACAATGAACTCTTCGACCGCTACAAGCGTGGCGAGATTACATTTAAGGACATTTCCGAGATGGATACCTATCAGCTGTTCGAGGGGCGCTGGGCCGACGCCTTCAGTCAGCAACAGGTGCGAGAGAAGCGCCAGCTGGAGGGCAATAAGGCAATGGCAACGGACCGCTTCCTCTGCAAGCGCTGCCTGAAGCGCGAATGCACCTACTATGAGATGCAGACACGCTCTGCAGATGAGCCAATGACCATCTTCATTACCTGTATCAGTTGCGGAAAACACTGGAGACAATAAATGCGAGGATGAAATACAATGTCTGATTCTCCGGCCCCCACTGCGATTGTTGATAGCGCTCCCGCTTCCGCTCCTGCAGCAGAGAAGCAGGATGACAAGGTTTGCCTGACTACTAGATGTGGTGCAGGCTCTGCATCCCCCTTTCCTACAATGGACCGCATGTGGGACATTTTTTCCGGTAAGGGGATTCGCACTGTGTTTGTAAGTGTAGGTGCCTCTGCCAGCTGTATGCCAGATCTGGATATAGCCGAGAGTCTTGGCTGCCCTCTGAACCTTGTCGCCCTGAGTGCCGCAGAGCAGGAGAAGTGGGCCGAGGTAACTACTATTCTGAAGGAGAGGAAGCGTGCCGAGGATTCCAAGTTCCCCTTCTCCGCCGGCGCAGAGTCCAAGTGGATTCTGCCCAAGAATATCCGCCTCCAGCCCACTCTTCCTTGGTGGGCTACCGGCTCCGTCTCCGTAGGTGACTTCGATGTAAAGACACAGCCTGTGGGTGAGCTTGTCGATAGCATCTGCACAACTATGAAGCTGAAGGATGCTGCTAGGCGTATCGATATCCTGAAGGTAGATACCGTGGAGTCAGCACCTGGTCTCGAGAGGGCTATCATCGGCGCTGTTCTGAATGCAGGATTCAGGCCCGCAACCGTCATGGTGAATTGGTCCGAGCGCCCCGATGTCAATCTGGCCGCCACTCTCGCTGCAGGTCACTTACAGAATTCCGGATACAGGCTGATGGGCATGATTGAGAATAAGTTTGTATATTACTTTATGGATAGTGATGTCTATCAGATTTGCAGCTGGGAAGAGTTAAACTACAATAATCCTATGCTGCAGGAGATTGTTAGCTCGGCTATTGCCCAGCAAAAAGCTGCCGCCTTAGAAGAGAAGGGCACAGCCAAATGCACTCAGTAGGCCAGATTAGTTCTCCTCTTGCAGAGAAGCGCCTACGTTTCTCTGCAATGCGAAAGCAGATGATTGGTCGCAGGGCGTATTCTGACATGAGCGGCAGTAGGCTGCGGGGACTGGATACGGCCTCACCCGCGCCATCAAGTGTATCCTCCTCTCCTAAATCCGGCTCCTGCTCTCCAAAATCCAGATATTCTGAGCTTGAAGAAAAGGTGTATAATCAACAGGGCTGTTAAAAGGTATAGTTTAGTTGTTAAACAACTGTAACATACCTGATAGAACTCTAGAGAATCATCAGGTCTGACAGACGCCAGTATTCAAATGTTCCATCAGGCATGGGCCTCTTCACAATAAAGGGAAGACGTCTCTGCTCCAGCTCCAGCTTTGCAATATCCAGTGGCTGTGTCATATACTCGGGGACCGCGACGAAGGGGCGCGCTCCCTCGGCCAGCTGATTCGTGCGTGTCCCCAGAATCTTTGTGCGCTCATAGACTGTCAGGAAGGGTGGGCTTCGATGACTGAGGTCCTTTGCGCCGTCCTCGGATGGCGGGGCGGCCTGCAGCGGCACCTCAGGCACGACACTTTCCACGTAGTCAAGAATAGTCTCAGGATGATACTTGTATAGAATCTCGTAGGGGTCCTCTGGCTGTGGAGCGACGGCGTTTGCGTCCTCCCCTGCGGCCAGGTCCTCAATCTCATCCTGCACGGCCTCCATGTCGTCGGCAAACTCTTCCATTACTTCTGCCATTGTCAAACTACTATAGTGGTCTGGAGAAAACTGTTTCCTTTAATTTTACGGAGCCAAGGGCCCTAACCAAAATTGAGGGGGCTTATGGACTGCGTGTGAAGTATAGCGTAGAATGTCTTCCCCTGCTGAGAGCTCCCCTGCGTCTGCGTTCTTGACTCCTACAGAGGAGATCAAGCTGTATACTAGTTTTGATGAGATGAATCTGCCTGATAATCTGCTGCGTGGAATCTACAGCTATGGTTTCGAGAAGCCATCTGCGATTCAGCAGCGCGGTATTATTCCTATTAAGGAGGGTCGCGATATCCTCGCCCAGGCCCAGTCAGGCACTGGAAAGACCGGAACATTTGCTATCGGCTCCCTGTGTCGTGTGGATCCTTCCCTGAAGCGCATTCAGGTTCTGATTCTGGTGCCCGTGCGTGAGCTGGCGCAGCAGATTGAGTCTGTCATTAAGGCGATGAGCGTGCATATGGGAGTGAGTGTATATTCCGCAACTGGCGGTACTCCTCTGCGTGAGGATATCCGCGCGATTGAGAAGGGTTGCCAGTATCTGATTGGAACCCCTGGGCGCGTGTTCGACCTGATGAATAGAAATGTGCTGGCCCGTGACCAGATTCGTGTGCTCATCTTTGATGAGGCGGACCAGATGCTGGAGGACCGTTTCAAGGAGCAGGTCATGTGTATTCTGCAGAAGGGATTTCCCAAGGAGACCCAGATTGCGCTGTTCTCTGCGACTATGGACACCGAGGTGATTGAGGTGGCAAATAAGCTCCTGCAGAATCCTGTGAAGATTCTGATTGACCCTGACGCGGTTCCTCTGGATGGTATTAAGCAGTATGTGGTGTCTCTGGAGAAGGAGGAGTGGAAGTATGAGGTGCTGTGCGACCTGTATCAGCAGCTCAATATCAACCAGGCGCTGATTTACTGTAATAAGAGACAGAGGGCCGAGTGGCTGGCGGAGAAGATGAGTGCGCAGGGATTTCCTCTATCCTTCATTCACGGCGAGATGGATGTTGAGGAGCGCAAGAGGAGGATGAACGATTTCCGCAAGGGAACTGTGCGCGTGCTGATTAGCACTGACCTGCTCGCCCGCGGCATTGATGTGCAGCAGGTGAGTCTGGTGATTAACTATGAGCTGCCAACCCAGAAGGAGAACTATATCCATAGGATTGGTAGGGCGGGCAGATATGGTCGTAAGGGTGTGACTATTAATCTGATTTCCCCTGAGGAGGCGAGGGCCGTGGCAGAGATTGAGACACATTGGAAGATTAGTCTGGAGCAGCTGCCAAATGACCTAGCGAAGCTTCCACTATAACTGCGCTAGGGCGCAGCCATAGCGTAAGTTATATGTCGCGGAAGCGACATGAAGCTGCCGCTGTAAGCCGCTGCGGCGACCTGAAGCTGCCGCTCTAAAGGCCTTCCTTGAATAAAAAATATATAGTCTGATTGATATTCAATCGTAGTATATTTTTATTACACTCATATTTAGAGGTCATCGATTCCATCGCGGATATCATGTCTGCAGACGGGGCAATGAACATTTCTCTCGAACCAGGTGTCAATACATCCTGTATGGAAACGGTGCTCACAGACATCCAGCTCACGTGCCGCCGTCCCTGCAGGAATATCATCCTGGCATACTGCACAGACATGTCCATCACCGGTCACCTCAATAATCGTTGTTCCCGCATCAATCTCTGCAGGTGTAGGGCGAACCACGACTGGATCTGTGAATGCCGGTGGAACGAATGGCCCCACATGTCGCTGTTGATCTGCTGTAAGTGGAGGGTTTGAAAGAAAGGCCATGAGGTCAGAAATCATTGTCCGAGTAATCTGTGGTGGTGGTGCAATAGCTCTTTCAAGCTCTCCTAGCAGGGATGCTGCAGCAGAAGGAGAGAGGACTGCCCGATATCCATCTTGTCTTTGTAGAGGAGTTCTATGGATTATAGTGGTTGGGCCTAGTGCGGAAACGCCCGCATGGGCCAACGCGGGAACGCCCGTATGGGCCAACGCGGGAACACCCAGATGGGCTAACGCGGAAACGCCCGTATGGGCTAACGCGGAAACGCTGCTCGGACCCTGCTCTGCTCCGGTAGTAAGAATCCGCCTCCTCAATGGAACATATGTCCTCTGCCCTGCGGAGAAGAGGTCGAACCTGTGTTGCACCTGACTGCGCACGTAGGCGAGCACATCGCCGACGCTATCAAACAAATCGGGCTCGTAGAGAAGTGCGGGGAAATAGTTATGGATATCGTCCAGGAGGGGCACATCATACTGTCTGTGATAGTTACTCATTTTCGGCTGTAAGGGGCCTACGTGAAATTGAAGCCGTTAATTTTATGCGCGGGATTATATACAATCTGATGGATAAGGCCCAGGCACCTACAGACCCAGAGAAAGGATTCGGCGGTCTGACAAACATGGGACTCACCTGCTACGGAAACGCAGTCATCCAGAATCTCAGACATCTCTCCAAGCTCAATTGGGTCATGGAAGAGGGTAAATATAATACTCTCTTCAGCAAGACACCCTCGGCCACCCGCCAAAAGCAGCAGGACGTCGCGCGCTCCTTTGCAGAGGTCGTGCAGTTTCTCGGAAAATGCAAGCGAGGCCAGAGCGTGCGCCCAGGAACGTTCTGGAAATATGTTACACCCGCCGTGCGCGACACAATGTATGAACATCTCGCGCAGAAGGCGCCCCACGACAGCCACGAGTTCTTCCTCTTTCTCCTCGACTCTATTCACGGAGCGACGGCACAGGAGGTCGATATGAAGATTATTCGGCCCCCCGCAACGACTCCACAGGAGCAGCTGGTGCATGGAGCTCTAGAGGCATGGCAGCGCGAGTTCTCCAAAGAGTATAGTCCATTCGTGCATATGTTCTATGGAGTCGGACACTGGCGCACAACCTGCCACACATGCAAGAATGTCTCGCACCGCTGGGAGAGTTTCACAAGTCTGAAGGTGCCCATTCCACAGGTGGGAGGGGCGGCTGCAGGCGAAGACTTGCCCGATATTATGAAGATGCTGCATGCAGAGATGCAGCCCGAGACCATTGATGGATATCAGTGCGACAAGTGCGCGAAGCGCACGGAGGCGTCAAGATATATGCGCATTTGGCGCCTCCCTCTGACTCTCGTGCTCGTCATGAAGCGTTTTACGCCTGATGGCCGAAAGATTTCCACACGGGTTGCGCCTCTTCCACAGACTCCTATTGATTTCGGGCCGTATTTCTCGGAGGAGAGTCCTGAGCGCAAGGGGCTGGTCCACTATACCTTGAGAGGTATCGTGGATCATCACGGAAGCGCTGGTGGAGGCCATTATACGGCCCAGTGCAAGCATACGGGGAATGGCGTATGGCATGTCTATGACGATGAGGGCGTCGGAGCTGAGCCCGCTCCTCAGTTTGGAGAATCTACCTATATGATGTTCTTGGAGAGAGAGAGCGCAGCGACGGCTCCTGCAGCAGAAGCTTAAAAGGTTAGGGCAGCGCCTCGCCCTTGCCCTGCAGCCTCCTACAAAGCCTATACAGTCGCACAAGCTCCTGGAGCTGCCCTGCATCCAGCACGGCCACTCCCTTTTTCCATGCGTTCCACACTGCACGGCAGCCATCCTCGCAGACAGGATAGTCGCCCGCAGCAAAACTATGTGTGCAGAGAAGGCGGACAGGCTCATACGGCTTGTCCCTAGGCTCCACATAGTTTGTCACCATCTCTCTATAGTCGCCGTGATAGACCTGAAAGATATCGCGGTTCTCGAAATAGACTGCGGAAAACAGCTGCTCATCCGCATGCCCATATCCCATCTCAAGATACTGCAAGAACTTCGCCTCAATCGCCTCACAGAATTTGCCCATATACTCCGCAGACCCTGTAAAGAATCCTGAGCACATTCCACAGCGTCCCCAGCGGAAATACTCGTGCGTATTACGGATAAGGGCCTCAGGCTGATAATCGATATAGCATGTGCTGAACTTCTCCCTATTCTGCTCCCAGACCTCATCGAGGGCAACAATATTCCGCCATCCCATACGCTCAATACAGACATTCAGCCATGCAAAATGCGTGGACTGGAAAGGGTTCTCGGCAATAGCCTGCTTCAACATTGCATATCGGGACATACACAGCAAATAATAGGATGCCGTGTTACGCTCGTCGAAACTATAGGGGTTTCTCCTGCGATTCTCCTGAATCTTGGCTCGGAACTGTGTCATTGGAAAGTCCTCAAAGGACATCGCCACGAACTTTGTATGGGACTCGAGCAGCCAGGCAGGGCGCAGAGCCTTCAGAGCCTCCACGGATTCTGGCTCACAGAACACCATAAGATTTTGCTCAGTGGCCATAGTAGCCCGAGCATTTGCCAGATAGTGTGTTGCAGGGCGGTCCTTAATAGGGGCAGATGCATCGGGCATCTTTGTCAGGTCAAAATAGGCCGTGACGACGGTCCAGTTCCTCTCCAGAGTTGGAGGAGTGAATGGCATAGTCTTTGTATTTGCAAAATGCACAATGCCGGTGCCAGACCAGTGACCGGCCTTGGTCACATCGACCTTCTCGCTGGCAGGAATGCGATACCAGAAGTTATCGCGCATCTCCTTGAAATACCAGATGTCGTCACAAATGAGGAATCCACTGTAGCCCTCCGCCTTCAGCCAGCAGTAGAACTCATACTCGCGTGTTCCCTCATGTGGATCGATATCCAGAAAAATAAAAGGGGACGCGAGAAGCTTATCCTTCCACTGGGCGCGACCGGACTCTGTCAGCAGATTATCCAGATGATAGGAAACATTGGGAATAGTTGCAAGAGGATACAGATGCTCAATATCAAAGGAATAGATGTGATTATTGCGATTACCAGATGCAAGCGCAATCGCGGAGGGGCCGCGGTGGGTGCCAATATCGAAAATATCTGCACCATTAAACTGCGATGCGCACCAGCTGAGGAGCTTGTAGTGCTCCTTACCTGCTGGGGCGTTAAAGTCATTCCAATCGATAGTTGTTCCGTTTACGCGGAAGCTGGAAAGATCCAGTTTCTGGATAGCGGCGAGGTCCATTCTTTATAGAGGGTTGTAGGGAGTATTTAAGCTGGAGGTGTCAGAACTGGCTATACTACCTAGACGAAATGCACAAGATGCAGCATGGCTAGATGCCTTCGCAATACTATAGGGTCCTTAAATCAAATCTGCGAAGCCTTCTACCCTGCCAGACTTTATAAATATAGTCTGAACGCGACCGAACATTCCGTGCTCATCTGAAACGCGGAAATGCACATGAGATTCAAGGCGACCATGCACAGGAACAGTATAGGCCTGTGGAGGGCCGCGGAAACGCAGAATAGCGTGGCCACTAGTATCTGCAACTACCACACCGGAATTCTCATATTCTCCGTATGCGACTTCAGGTGTCGGGAGGTCCTTGCCCTGTGTGGGGTTAGGCTCCGCTGCCCAGAACACAACCTTTGCCCCAGGACGTGTGCGCACTGTCACCTGGTCATTTGCATTCTGTGGAGTCTTTGCAACGAATGCGCCATCAGGCATGAGAGTCTCACCCAGGAAAGGCAGATAGATGTCGCGCTGGAACAGCAGAGGCAGTGCAGCGAGGCCAATCACGATATACAGCCACTTTGCATAGCGTGGGGGGAGGCCCAGACGCACAAGGTCCTGGCCGGTGAGACCAATGGCCAGCCAATTTACGCTGCCGAGGAGCACGAGGCCAATCAGCCCAATGTGCAGCCACTTCTGAATATACATTTTGGTTTGACACATCCTATTCTATATAGTGTAGATAGAATGAGTGCCTGTGCGCTGAAACGTTGGGGAGCTGGAACACCATGTGTCCGAGAGCCGGCTACGGCGGCGGCAAAAGAAGTGTCTGACAAACTCGCCGCGATGCGCGCCGAGCGTGAAAAACAGGATTCGGCGTGGGGGGGGACGCAAGCCTCCCCCCTGCCCCCTGATACAAAAAGTTATATTGAATCTGCAATTAAACCACAAGAAATAAAAAGATATAAATAATGAAAGATATCCGTAACACTTTAAATGTAATTAACTATACATTCTGAGCGCAGACACATCCATCTCAGGCTTCTTCTTCTTCAGGAACAGATCCACATGCTGCTTCTTGACCACGAACGGCAGCTGAAACTCGGGAATATGGAAAGGCAACTCCTTGGTATTGAAGATTCGCAGCATGTTAATCTTCTGCACCACAGCCTCCAGACAGCGCTTCAGCTCGCGCACACCCTTCTCCTCGCTCGCATACTCCTTGAGAATGTGCTCCAGCACCTCGTGGCTAATCGCGACCTTCTCATCCAGCGCGACCTCCTTCAGCGCAGAAGGCAGCAGGAACTCCGTCGCAATCGACAGCTTCTCCTTGGACGTGTAACCCGCCAGCTGAATCACCACCATACGGTCCATTAGCACGCGGTCAATCTTGTCCAGGTCATTCGCAGAGAAGGTGAATAGCACCTTGCTCAGGTCAAGAGGAATACCGCTCAGATACTTGTCCTCGAACTCCCCATTCTGCACAGGGTCAGTCAGATGCACCAGCAGATTCTGCACCTCCTCACCCTTTGGTGTTGCGCTAATCTTGTCCAGCTCATCGAACATCAGAATCATGGACATGGACTTCGCCGCCACAATGGAATTCACAATCTTGCCGCAGTGAGACCCCTCATACACGACCTGATGACCAACATAGGTGCTGGCATCAGAATCGCCACCCAGCGAGATGAACTGGAAAGGCCATCCCAGCGCCTTTGCAATGCCGTTCTTAATCAGACTCGTCTTACCAATGCCTGGTGGGCCAGCCAGCAGCAGCGACAGACCGCGCGCATCGGGATTCGCAATCTTGGACGCAATGAACTGGAGAATCTGAATCTTCGCCTCATCCTGCCCGTAGATTGCCTCATTCAGGCAGCGTCTCGCGCGCTCCATAAAGGCTCCACAGGAATCGGACCCATCAGACAGACGAACAGGAATGTCCTTGTAGATTCCGAGAGGCAGTGAGGCGAACTTCTCCAGCCACGCCCTCTGCTTGTAATACTCGCCCGCGCCAGGGTCCATTGTCTGCAGAGCGTTATACTTTGCCAGCACCATGCTCTGTGTCTCCACATCCAGCTTCATTCCCAGAATCTTGAACATCATCGACTGGGTATTGGGGTCAGTGCCAGGCTTCCTGTCCAGTGTCGTGAGCAGCTCCTTCTGCTTCTCTGGGGCCAGGCGCTTGAACTCGTCAATCTGGTCGTCAATGCCGCCGTCGGCGTGGGGCTTTGTCACCAGCTTCACGAACTTCTTCACATCATCGGACTCCTTCTTCATGTTGTGGCGCCTGGGAATCATGCGGTCCTCACCGCCCTCTGCACCGCCGGCGCCGAAGCTGATAAAGAGATTGGGAGCACCCTCCTCCTCGTCATACTCCTCATCATCATCCTCATCCTCTTCCTCGTCCTCTTCCTCCTCCGCTTCGCTTCCCTCATCATCATCCTCATCCTCGTCCTCGTCCTCAGACTCGACCACGCGCTTCTTTCTACGAGGCGCAAATCCCTTGGACTTTCTGGGCTTCTCCTCCTCTGATTCGCTTTCCTCTGACTCCTCCTCGATAACCCTCTTCTTCACAACAGGGGCCTTTCTCCTGACAGGCTCAGGCTCTGCCCGCCTCTTTGGAGAAGGTGCGACAGCAGCAGCAGCCTTTGGCTTTGAAGCCGTCTCAGCCGCAACAGTCTTCTGAATACGCTTGCGCGCCTTCATCGCCGCGCGCCTGGCAGACCTGCGAACCTCCTTGCGCTGCTCAGGTGTCAGGTCAGTTGCATCACTAGGAGTGTCATCTGCCGTGTCGCAGCTCTCATCATCGGATGAGAGCAGTGCCTCGTCCTCCTCATCCGAATAGGCAATGAGACCACGAACGTTTCCACGGCTATCCACGCTGTCATTATCGTCATCGTGACCTCCACCGCTCTTCTTCTTTTGCATCGGCTTCTTGCGATCCGGGGCCTTTGTTCCCGCGTCGGCAGAATCCTTCTTTGCAATCTTAGGAGAGTTCTTGAATGGCATTCTAAGTGTCTCTATGGTTTTCAGGCGGCTATAAAAACTGCCTACAGCCCCGCGGCCCCGCAATTTTAGCGGCGCCCCCCAGCCTTACGGGACTTGCTCCTTCCACCCCTTCCAACCCTGCGTGTAAAGTTGCGAACTGCCCTATTGGAGTGATTGGCGAATGTGCTGCCCACTCCCTCAACTGCACCTAATCCTTCCTTGGCAATCTTGCCCGCACTTGCTCCAATCTTCTTTGCAGATTCCCCAGACGCCTGAAAAAGATGCTTGAATGGAGACCATACAAGTGCTACTAAACCACTAACCTTTGCCATATCTAATGTGCAGTAAGATTATCCTTCACATCCATGAGAATGAACTTTGCCTTTGGAGAGAAACTAGGATACATATCCTTCTGAGCCAGCAGCGTATCCACAGACGTCTTTGAAATGCCCAGTAGAGATGCACGCGCGGCCACAAAGAACGGCGTGATTCTCTTTTTCAGCACACGTGACATACGCAGAAGACAGTCCGCATACTCCTCCACCAGCGCCTTCTTCTCGGGAATAGCCCCATATTTCAGCATCAAATCTGTAAGCTTACGAAATGTCCTCTCCAGATTTGAGAGGTCAAGAATCTCCAGAGCCGTAAGCTCCGCCAGAAACTGACTATATCCCTGCCTATAGCGCTTCTCCTTATTCTTCTCCACAAAGGCTGCATAGTTATCTCCGCCCTCTGGAATCTCCTCGACATCCTCAAAGATTTCTAGATAATTCTCCTGCAGCTTCTGCATCTCCTCCAGAATCACGCTGTAGCGACTGGAAATCTCGGCCAGCAGCTTTGCATACAGAGGACAATAGACCTCCTCGGAGGCTGCCTTCTTAAATACCATAGTCATGAAATGACGAATCATCTCGGCCAGGTCGGCCTCTCCTGAGCCCAGAATCTGATAGAGGAAATCGCGAATCTCATTATAGGTTGCTCCACTGAATTTATTGAGCTTGGAAAGAATAATATTGTTCAGAATCTTGTCCTCAACAGGCTGTGTGGAGTTCTTGAACTTGGACTGATAGCGCATGGGTGTGTATCCGCCTCCGCCTGGTGTAGGAATAGGAGTGTATGGAGAGCCGCCACTGCTGTTGCTCGGGCTTGTAGAGTTGAGTGAGCGCCCAGAGTTAATACGGGGCATGGAGCCGCTATTGGAAAGACTAGAGCCACTGACATTTCGAAAGACTGGGCGACCTCCGTTCCCGCTGCCGTTTCCGTTACCGCCGATACCTCCTCTCTGATTGGGAGAGGCTCCTCCGCGCCAATCCACTGTTCCCGTTCCGTGCAGCTCGCACAAGTCCTTTAGGGCCGCGATAACGGCGCATACTGGAGAGGGTGGTTGGCCTGCCTGACTCTGGAGAGCAAGAATGCTCTGGACACGCTGAATAGGGGATGTGGCAGACATACCTATTTTTACCTGAAATACCTTAGGCGCCTTCTGGACGCAGGGCCACTTTAATTTTAGCTGGTCGCAGCCGCTTCGGGCTGCTTCGCGGCCCCAGCCCGCATAACCCTTTCTTCCGATGCACCAGAATGTCCTTTAAAGACTCCATTGCGGCCGGTCACAAAATCGCACGCGATGCGAATCTCCAAGATATGTCATCCTGGCTCGGATGCAAGCTGCTCGCCGCACAGGGCGATATTCAGGGAAATCTAGCCCTCGCAACACTCACCCATCCTCAGCAGCTCGTGAATAGGCAAAGGGCGGTTATGAACTTTAGGATGACACAGAGCAAGAATGCTGAACGATGGAATACCCGATTCGACCGTATTGCAGAGATTGAGTCCGAGATTTCACCCTTTTTTGAGGCCACTGCCGCAAAGGAGAAGGATTCTCTTGAGGATGATGCCCTCGCACAGCTCTCTTTCCAGCACGATCTCCTCAAGCCGCTCAATCATATACCCTATATGATTGCCGCAATAGCCATATTCAAGGTCTGGCTCGTCCCGACAATGACTATTCTTGTTCCTCTTCTCGCCTGGGTGCTGCCATATATCCTGCTCAAGTTCGTCTATGCACTCCCTATCACACAGGACCAATACACGGCGATTCTGAAGAGCATGTGGGCCGGAAATATGTCTGCTCCGCCCTTTGGCTTTGGAGCAGCCGCCGATGCCCCAGCGGCTCCAGAAGAGTCCCTCATGAGTCCCAAATCCATATTCCAGTTCATGATATTCGCCTTCTCATTCGCCCAGAGCATGATACAGCCTATTCAGAACGCCATGCATCTGTATAAAACCGATGGAGTGTTTTACGGTGTCGGAAAGAAGCTGGTGGAGCTCCGGAAGCTAACACAGGAGCTCCGGGCGGATCTTGGACCAGTTGAGTTGAAGCTGGCAGAAACTCTGGAGGATATTGAACCTTCCGATCCCCGCGAGGCATTTATACTGGTGAAGGAGCAACCAGAGCGCCTTCGAATTCTTCTCCGGGATCTCGCCCGTGTGGAAGTTCTCTGGCGCCTCGCACTCAAGTCCTCCCTCCAGCCAGTCCGGTTCCGGCCAGATTGTCTGGACCTCAGCGGAGTGTTTGATATTTCCATTGCCGGCGACGGCTCCAAATCTCCAGTGTCATCGGATCTCTTCCTGGGGGACACTGCACAGCCCCATGCAGTTATTACCGGGCCCAACGGCGGAGGAAAGTCCTCCTTCCTTCGAGCAACTCTACAGGCTGTACTCATCGGTCACGCCTACGGAATGGCACCGGCCGCCGCAGCAAGTATGCCCCGCTTCCTATGGATTGCATCCGGTCTTCAGCTCCGTGATACGCCCGGTGTATATTCCATGTTCGAGACGGAGGTCAAATTCGCAGCCGACTGCATAGCCTCTGCAAAGCAGTGGTCCATGCCCGGCCTGGTACTCTTCGATGAGCTGTTCCATAGTACGAACCCTCCAGATGGAGCGAGGAGCGCCGAGCTATTCTTACGGCAGCTGTGGCGCCCCAATGGAAATGTCTTTAGTATCGTGAGCACCCACGTCTTTCCCCTCGTAGAGAGGAAACCCGAGAATGTAAAGGCAATCTGTTGCCCCGCCACAAAGGAGAGCAATGGCCGTATTTCCTATAAATATCGCGTGGAGCCCGGTATATGCCGTGTCAGCAGTGTCCATACAGTATGGGAACGCTTCGGCCTGGCAAGAGCTGCGGCGCCGGCGCGGGCAATGCCCTCCGCCCAAACTCTGCCCGATAAAAAGAACTCGAATGCAGACTGATTCCCTTATTGTTGGCCTGATTGTTCTGTTACTGTGCGGAGCTGCATGCTTCTATCTGTATATCCGTATGAGCTATGTGGAGAAGAAGTTGTCCATGCTGGAGGCTCTTGGACTCGACCTGAAGATGGCGCTTGATTCTCTAATGACAGAGGGACATCAGGGACAGGGGCAGCCAATGCCTATTAGCCCTGGGCCAATGCACACAATGTCTGCGCCCGTCTCACTGGACGCGGGTGAGGCCGAGGTGATTCCGGAGGAGGAGTTCTATTCCTCTGTTCTGGCACAGGCCACTGATGCTGGGACCGACGCCTCTGGTGTTGCAGAGGTTCTGCCATTTACAGAGGCAGTGGAGACTCTGGATGCAGCTGTAACAGAGGCAGCCCCCGCCGCCGCTCCAGCGGCAGGTCCCGACTATGACTCTATGACTCGCCCCGAGCTCAATAAGCTGTGCGAGCAGCGTGGGCTCCGCATTCGCAAGAATATGAGCCGCGTGGAGGTTATCGCCATCCTGCGTCGTTCTGATGCTCCAGAGAATCAGTCTGCAGGAGCAGAGAATGTCTCTGGATCCACCGGAGCTGTTTTCCAGACTGGTGCATCTTTGGACGGTGATTTCCCTGTGGATCTTGGACAGGGTGGATCAAGTCTGGAGTCTAGCGCATAATACCTTGTATGGAAAGCTTGAGCTACAACAGAGATCATGGATTCAAAGCTCTTCCGACTCCCCACAGCCCCACATTTCTATGCCAAGGCCGCAGCTGCAAACCCCTTTAACGTGGATGAGCAGCAGAAGCGAACTGAACTTGCAACCCCCGATAGCAGGTTCCCAGGCTGGGCCGCGCCCATGGCGGACGGTCGTCTGGTGACAGATTATTTGAACCACTGCTCCAAGAATATTCCTACTGGGAGCCAGTTCGCAACAAAAGAATGGATGACAAAGAATGCGCTCGAGATTATGCGAGTGAATCGCACCAGGCTTGGTAGGCAGAATGGCTCCATTTACGGCCTGGATGAGTCTGTCGTTCCTCCTCCGGCAACCATAGTGACGTGTGCAACAAATGACTGCCTCCGTAGCCCTACGGATAATGAGGGTGGTATCGGCCTCGAGCGGGGCGATTCCACTGCACCCGATCTGTTTGGGACCTGGGACCTCCGCGAGATGGGAGTTCTTCCTCCTAAGCCCAGAGTTGCAGGAACAACTCACTACGAAGGCGGAAGGAACACCCCGCGCGGGACAACCCAAGAGCTGCGTTAAAGGCCTGCATCGATAACATACGCGTTGTGTAGCGTAATCTGGTGCATGGCATATGAAGTGTGAATATTTAATGAATATAGCATCAGGATTGTATCTTATATGCTATATTCCTGAGCTGTATGCCAACTATAAGAACAAGAATGCGAATATGTATAATATGCCCGAAAAAGTCGTAATCTTAGTGGGGACTGCATTTGCATTTGCATTTTCTATAGTGAATGAGGATGAGTCTCTTATGGCGAACTATGGGCCGATTTTACTGCTCGACATCGTTGCGATGGTTATGAGGGGCTATTACGTCTATTACTATCGCGAGCCGCAGATTCAGGGACAGCAGCAGCTGCCGGAGCCTAATGCCATCTAAGGCTCTGCCGGAGATACTACAAATAGGAAATGCCAGAGACGCAAACGATTCTGGCATTTGATATTGGAATCTGAAATCTGGCCTGGTGTTTGTTGGAGGGGTCGGACATTTCTGGAGTGCCGGCCAAGATTCTCGGCTGGCAGAATTACGATCTGCTAACCGGCCAGGGCGCCGAAGTACAGAAGACCAAAGTCACTTGCCTCCGTTGCTCCGTTGCCGCGGCATTTACAAATCCGGTAGATGGTGGAAGCGGAACATGTCTCCGGCACTGCCCCGCCAGCCATCCACCTCTGAAGGATCTGAGCGGAGTTGTTCTCAAAAGGATTCCGGACTTGAAGACTCTGCGGGGACTTGCTCCGACTGTGCGCGCTGCTACAAAGGCGAAGTTGTTGGAAGCGCTTGCCACTACCCGGTCAATACCTCTAGAGAAAGTGAAGGTCAAAAGGGCCATGGACACTGAGCTGTCTCTGTTGCATGACTCTATCCGCACGTTCGTCGGAGCGAATCTGGAATCTTTTCGCCTGGCCACCCATATTCTATTGGAAAATCAGCCGGTTCTGAAGAATCCAACAATGAAGACAGTGCAGATTCTTCTGTTTGCTACGCTGCGTGATATGCTGCAGCCTGAGCCACCTCCTTTGAAGCTGGTGCACGCTGGAAAGAAGATTACTGGAATGCCGGCGGGTGATGCTGGCTACAAGTCGCGCAAGGATGCTTCGGAGGCGAAGGTTGCGCATCTTCTGGGAGGAGGGGGTCAGAAGATTGATGGAGCCGCTGGCTGGCTGACGTATTTCAAGGGGCATGGAAAGAAGTCGGATTTGGCCGATGCTCTTTGTATGTGCTGGGACCGGGCGACCGCCTAAGCGGCGATTTAAACATCTTTTAAGAATGGCGGCAGCCCCGAGCCTCTTCAAAATCAATGTAATCTTTCATAAGTTCCTCGTCAGAGAATGTTATGAAACATTATCCGGTGAGGATATTCACAACCATCTCCGCTTCGTGGCGGTCAATGCGATTATCCCGAAGGAGATTCCACAGGAGCTAGCTCCGTATATTATCCAGGAGCGCCAGCTCCTCTGGTATAACCCTTTTATGCAGCACAATCGCTTTTGTGAATCGAGCGCATTCTTTCACGCCTGGAAGAATCCGGATGTTTTCCTGGACACGCCCTATATTGGCTTTGTCCATTATGATATGCTCGTGAAACGGGAGGCGATTGACTTTTTGAGGCAGGAAATCACGGCCGCCGAGGCCCGCCGAGAAGAGGTCCTTTTTGCCCCGTATTGTGATACAGCCAGAGTGCATCTGGACCAATTCACTCTCGGCTTTTGGGATAACTTTGTAACTTTCTATAACACTATATTCAAAACGCACCATACTATTCACACGATTGTTGATAAGCCCATTCCGCTGTATCATACATTTGTCCTGCACAGGGCCACCTTCTCGAGAATGATGGCCTTCGCTGAACTCGCCATTCCGCACTTGTTCGAGGCGCTCGGATGCAATACGGAGCATCTCCCTTTTCAGATTGAGCGCATGCACGGCCTTTTCCTGGCTCTGCAGAGGGAAGACAGGTCACCGGCAACATGGATTACGTATATCCCCGGCATAGTCCATGAGGATAGACTGAAGGATAATTGGCGAGGAGGTGCGTGATAATGCCATCTAAAAAGAACGCATGAATCCGAAGAAGATGGAACGCCCTGTCACCATTCACGAGATGGAAAATGTCGCGGGAGGTCTGGATATTCCTGATTTCAGCATGTCTAGCGACGTGGGCAATATTATTGAGATTTCCGACAGCAATGATGCACTGGGGCTCGGTATGCTGGCAAATCCTGGTCGTCAGCGCGGCAACAACGGGGGGAGCGGGGGCGGAGGCGGAGGCTCAAGCAGCTCTTCCTCCGCACCACCACCTTCCTCTGGGGCCGGCCTCGCGGAGGTTGAAATTGGAAGCGTCGAGCCCATGGAGCCTATTACATTCAACTTAGGCTCGGCCACATCTGGCTCAGCCGCCCCTATCGAATTCCAGTTCTCAAAGATTGAGGAAGATAAGGGTGGCAGTCTATTCTCTAATATGCAGACGGCCACTGGGCCCGGGTTCAGTCTGACATCTGCTGCACCTCCTCGCATGAACCCCGAGGAGGAGAAGAAGGAGAAGAATGAGGTGCTGAACAAGCTGCAGCGTCTGGAGCAGAAGGGCTTTCCAGTGTCCAAGCGCTATACCATGGACAATACTCTGGATGAGATGAAGCAGGAGTATCTGCGCCTGGTGGATGCGCGCAATCTGGAGGCATCTCTGCGCTTCCAGCGTCAGGCACTGATGTCCGTGGTGACTGGTATGGAGTGGGCAAACGGCCGCTTCGACCCTTTCGATATCAAGCTGGATGGCTGGTCCGAGGCAGTGCATGAGAATGTGGAGGATTTCGACGAGATCTTCGAGGAGCTCTATGACAAGTATAAGGAGCGCGGAAAGATGCCTCCTGAGGCACGTCTGGTGATGGCGCTGGCCGGCAGCGGCTTCATGTGCCACGTGAGCAACACCTTCTTGAAGTCCCGTATGGCGTCTGTCTCCACTGATGACATTCTGAAGAACAATCCTGACCTCGCGCGCCAGTTCGCGACTGCGGCTGCACAGCAGGCTGGGCCCGGATTCGGGAACTTTATGAATATGGCGATGGGCGGAGCGTCCCAGGCGAACTCCCAGGCTGCTTCTGCTGCGCCTATGGGTGGTGCAGGGGCCTTCTTTGGCAGCTCCGCGCAGGCGGCGTCTCAGGCGGCACAAGCCGCACAGGCACAGGCACGTGCGGAGGTGAATTTCCAGTCTGGTCTGGGCGGCGGCATGGGCAACTCTCCTCAGTCTGTTGCGGCCATGGAGCCTGCACGCCAGACTGCTAGGCGCGAGATGCGCGGCCCCTCTGGAGTGGATGACATTCTGAAGTCATTTGAGGAGGCGCGCAGGAATGAGTCTATGGAGGGGACTGCCTTTCCCCAGGTAGCGGCCAGCCCTCAGCAGCAGCCTGCGATGGCGGCTATTGAGATTCAGAGTATGGCCTCTGACGACATTGGCAGCACTGCGGAGTCTGCTCGCACTGGCGGGGGCAGGAGGAGGAGACGTGCGGCTGTGGGGAACACTGTGAGCCTGGAGGTCTAGGCGTATGCGCAGCATCAGCCTGGAGGTCTAATGGCCTGAAAATCTAACAGCCTCTAGAAAACAACAAATCAATCCTATGCATCAAATGCACAGGATTGATTTTTATATATAGTTACAGCGCCCCAACTCAAGAAATGATCTTACGCAGAGCGGCCATATTCTCCTTATACCAACTCGTCATCTGCTTCTCTGCGCTCACCTTCTCAACCTTTTTGGACTCCTCCGCCGATGCATTGCGCCCCACCTTATCATGCAGACGTCTGTAGATATCCTGCTCTTCGGGTGTCAGTCCAGCCACGGAGGTCGGCTGCCCTGGCGGCGCAACCATTGGTACAGGCTCTCCGAATAAATACAGCGAGCTGTGCTCATTAAACAGATAACCAATACTCAGCACGAGACCAATACTGAGCCATAATGCCGTAAAGATGTTACGCGTGGCGACGAAAATCACCACGAATAACATGGCACGACGGACCCACTGATTCTGGAAGAACTTGTCCTGCTCGGATGTGAGGCTCGGGGCCAGATGACGACCGCCCAAGTTGAGCAGAATCATGCTCATTCCAATCAGGTAGGTGTTTGTGTTTACACTGCTTATGATGGCCTCTACCGGGTTTAAAGGACCTGCTCCCATTGGCTGAGCCGGTGGTGGCGGAAAGCTCATCTCTACCGTACCACAGGCTATAAAAGTCGCCTCATTTCCATTTGTCCATTGTGACCTCCATGTCCATAACATAAAAGAAGGTCGTGAATGCGAGCATGATTCCTACAGAGGGACACCACAGTGCGCCAGCTATGAGCGCAACGAGCAGTGCCAGACGCCAAAGAGGAATGTGATAGAGCCGCACGAAGGTGCTCGGGTATTCATTCTCGAATATGGCGCCCTCCACAATATTCCATACGAAGAACGCGGCGACTACGAGTAATTTGAGAATCGGCTCGAATGTATTTGAGTGTTTCAGGAGATCCTTGACGGCTCTCATTCTATTGAGGCCCCATCTATTTTGAGCTAGTCGTAGAGTTGCTGGCATTGGAATTGTCCTGGATGGCCGACGTGACCACCTTATCATCCTCGATTCCAAGGGGATTTTCTTCCATAATCTCCTCTGACCACCACTTCTTCTTGTGTGTCACTATCTTTACGTCAGTGTCCTGGAATCCCTCTGTTCTCTTTAAAGTCCGGGGGGCCACTGCGATGATGAGAACAGTAAAGAGTGCCATCAGCAGCGCATAAATCCAGGAATAGGTGTCGGCCACGATGATTGTCAGGCCAAAGAGGACCAGGCGACCGAGAAAGGTATTGGCCGCGAAAGTGATAGAGTCGGGAATCTGACCGACATATGTTATACCGAGTACGAGCGCGAGACCTATATATACGTTGAGGGGTTGTGCATACTTTTTCACGAGGTCGAGGATATGTTCTCGTGCTCCTCCTTTCATTACTGGCGGGGTGGAAGGAACGTTGCTCATTCTTCTCAGAGCTGTGATTGATTGTAGGAGCAAGAATTCCTTCGTTGAAAACAGAGTGGGGAGGCCATGGACCTCTGTTCAATAGAAGACGCATTTCCGAATTTTGAAACCGGGTCAGTTCATAAAAAGTGGCAGGGGATTGCACCATCCTTTCCGTCACAGACACCCTATGTGGGTGGAACTGACAACAAGCCATCTAGGGAGGAGCGTCGGGCGGCTCGCAAGAAGGCCAAGAAGTGTAAGGGGCCGGCACTGGAATACTCTAACTCGGTGGTTGGCGACTTACCTCCGACAGATCCCGACAGGCCAGCTGTGAAGCGCATGGGGGAGGTTGGAACTGTCCAGGAGGCGAAGGAGGATTTCAATATTCCTGTGCTTCCGAAGGCGAGCTGTCTGTTTTCTGACACCGGCGTTCCGTCCTATTTCGGCCTGGGTGAGGATGATGATGAGGGATTCTCCAGCTATTCGGCGTCTCCGAACGATAATCCCAACTATGTGCTGCAGCCGGATTTGACAAAGAGTTTCGATTTGAAGGGTGCAGCGAAGGCTGGAGGTGCAGAGCTCCCGGAGCCTGAGCTGTCTGATTCTTGGAAGCCTCTGAGCTCTGGGGCGAGCTATACGGCATTTCATACGGAGGGTGCAGCAGCACCGGGAGGATGGGCAATGAGCGCAGAGGCTCGTCCTGTGCATCATGAGCCATCTGTTGAGCGCAAGCCAAAGGACCCTGTGCTTCCTAGTGGCGGTAATAAGAATGAGGACAGGGATGCACTGATGGGGCGCATCAATGATTTGATGGGGCGCCTGGAGAATTTAGAGAAGAAGAAGTCACATGACTCACAGACTGAGATTCTCATGTTTGTGGGAACTGGATTGTTCTTGTTGTTGTCTTTTGAACTCGTTGCACGGCGTTGAGCCGTGCACTCGTTAAGCCGCCTTATGACGCTTATATGTGCGCCGCCCAGAGCCGCCCTGCTGCAATGCGGCTCGATAATCGTTTGGAGTAGTTCTATAACCATATTCTGCAACGCGTCCCGATTTATTTACTAAGAGTGGAAATCCGGTTCTAGAATTAAACATAGGCTGTTTTCTACTATTTTGTCTATGATGACCATATGGTGTATTGAAAAATCTATTACCCTCTGTATTAACGTTTGTAGGGAACTTTTTTGCAAAGTTTTCTATATTCGTTGGGGGATAATCTTGTACTCCAGGGATTAACTGTCTCGGCCTGGTTTTAGTGGCTAGTTCACTTTGATATGCCGTAAATGTCGGCTCAGCTTGTGGGCCACGTGTAGCGGGTAAATATTTCTGTTTTACATAGCTATTGGGCCCAACACTTGTCATACCCTGTGGCTGTTGTGACCGGCCTTTTGCCATCGATTTACGTGTAAAAGCCGCTGCTGCTGCTCCTGCAAATCCAGCCGTTGCCGATCCGGCCTTTCGTGTCGCAGCACTTATCCTAGAGAATAGGCTGGGATTGGCCGGATTTTTTATCTGGGCCATATTTTTTTTAACATTTTCCAATACACTTTCTGGAGAATTTCCATATACACGCCAGCCATTAATAAGAATATAGTATGAATTTTGGTTTAGAATTGTATTTGATGAACTTAGATAATCTTCATCGAGCATAATTGCTGTAACTCCTGATTTAGGACATCTAACACCTTGATTGCCATTTCCTATAGCTGACATTACAGACTCGGCAGAGCTTCCGTAAATGCATTGACCACTGACACTCATAAAATATGGCTCTGCGGCCGACTGTAGTAGCTTCTGTGTGTCGATTAAAACTGCTCCTCCAGAAAGTTGGCTATCATTCACATAATTCTCTTGTAGGCGTGCATTTGTCAAAACTGTTGCGGGGTTACTTCCATAACAGCGCTGTCCATTAATAGTAATATAATACGGGTTGTCTTTTCTATTTAGTAGTCTTCCCATATCAATATTAATACCAACACCGGTTTGCCCAGAATCTGGCGACCATTCTTGTTCCCCTTTTGGCGCAATAGTAAGCTCTGGAGTTTGTCCGTAATAGCGAGTTCCTTTTACGAGAATATAATATGGTGAAGCCGATGATTCGGAATTTAGCAGACGGGTTGTATCTATAAGTACTCCAATACCGGGTGATAAAGCTTTATCTGCTCTGACCCATTGCATCCTACTTGTAGATATGTATAAAAGTCTTTCACTTTCAAGGGGAAGACTTTTATATATATATTAAACAACTAAACTATACCTTAAAGGGGAAGAACTATCGCCCTTGCATTTGCTCTATGGAATAAGTAAGGTCATTTCTTGCTCTTATCATTGCATCTAATGCACCAGGATTCATCGCACCATCAGAAACTACAGTTCCTTCAATGGCCTGGGCGATTTGCTGCGTAGGTTGTAATCCACTACTTAACCTATCGGTGCATACAAAATATACCTTGCCACCTTTATAAAAATATGCACATTTTCTTGAATCTGGGTAACCCTTCTTCGTATATTCTGTTATCCTAAATTGGTCCTCAGAGTGTGCATAAGCATCCTCTGGAACTTTAGTTGGATCAAATGGTCCTACAACCTCTCCAGCTTGAAGCGACATAGGATCAATATCAGATGGATCTAACCCTGCCATTCCAGATCTTCTGCGTGTGGCGGATGGCTGCTGGGGCCCGCCCCTGGGAGGTCTCCCTGAAAAGGGCTGCTGCTGGGGCCCACCCCTAGGAGGTCTGCCTGAAAGGGGTTGCTGCTGGGGCCCACCCCTAGGAGGTCTCCCTGAAAGGGGCTGCTGCTGCCCAGATTGTCCTGCTAATGCCTGTATAACTGCAGATGGAATCTGAGGGTTTGGAACTATTTTTACACCGGCTGGTAAGGTGCTTTGTAGCATTGTAACTGCTGTGGGTGATACTCTACCACGTGGAAATGCTATAATCTGATCTTCTACACCTGAACCAGAGGATGGCGTAAATCCAGCTGCTGGCAGTCCTCCTCTTCCAGGTCTTCCAGCTGCTGGCAGTCCTCCTCTTCCAGGTCTTCCAGCTGCTGGCAGTCCTCCCTTTCCAGGCCTTCCAGCAGCTGGCAGTCCTCCCTTTCCAGGCCTTCCAGCAGCTGGCAGTCCTCCCTTTC
>SXGQ01617548.1_pt1 | contig 23000 bp, 16 predicted proteins | sample 3178371 | NCBI WGS metagenome assembly SXGQ01 (sample SAMN11356859, study PRJNA531348) | freshwater metagenome | isolation source: freshwater sample F1-20 | place: China: Fuxian Lake, Yuxi | collected 2017-12-25 | reverse complement strand
CTTGATGTCCTCGAAGAAGGCGGGGTTGCGCTTGGGCCATTGCCCCTCGTCCAGTTGCTTCTTGGCCAGCGGGTTTGGTCCATAGGCAATCTCCTCCTGCGCCCATTTTGAGCTGCTCCAGCTGCCGCATATGCGACATTTGAGATTGCACACGTTGCCCAGTTTGAAATCGATGAATTTTAACGATGGCCTGTCTTCTGGCGTCCAGTCCCTAAGGCTCTGCTTCATCTTGTAGATGGAATTCATCCTCTTGCTGGTCTTGCCAGCGTCTTCTTCCTGCCAGCAATTGCTGCAGCCCGCGGGACGTTGATCCTTTCGGAACTGCTCTCGCAGGTCGCTCATGTATTTAGAATTCTGTATGGTATCCAGCGAGTCCTTGTAGACCTTGTACTGGCCAATCTCTCCCTTGTACAGACAGCAGGGTGACGCTGATCCATTCACGTCCACCTCCAGGTGCGTCCATGGCAGCACGCACATGTTGGATTTTATATAGCGTTCCACCATGCCAATATCCTCTCATCCTTAAGTATTTTTTTGATGTCAGTATTCCTAATGCGATCTATCTGCTCGCATCTTTTCTTGCCGCTGCGTATGCCTATCTCCGCTTTGGGATATTGCTCCCAGAATGTGTCTCGAGTACGCATGTTCTCCAACACATCCACTAGGCTCTGTTGCAGAGCAGTGGCTCTCGGTCTGATGTATTCTAAGTTTTCATCTATGATTTCATTTAACAACGTTTTTGGCAGGCACATTGGTGACATGATTTGCTGGGGATCAAATGCAAACGTAACCTTGGTTAGAAGTTTGGCGTTCAACTGTTGAGATAGGTCAAACATATTACGAATTTCCTGCAGACCGGGCATCGTTATTGTGAAGTCCAGCTGCATCTGTCTTTTATTACGAGCTACAGCCAATCCTTGTCGAAAGTTTTCCAAGAATTTTTTGTAGTTTAATCCTGTTCTGATGTACTCCCCTGTATCACCTGTGCCATCGATGGAAGCACACACTTGCCAATCGCGGAATTTTTCTAACAATTCAAATAGTTTTTTGCCTTTGAATTCTGTACGACTTAGATTAGTGTTGTACCTCACATAGACCCTGTCGCTGAATTTCAAATCAATGATCCTGGCCATGGCATCCCAATGGATGTCCCACATCAAAGGTTCTCCGCCCACCCAGTATATCTCTTCCATGCGTCGTTCTTCTATGGCAGCCATGAATTCCATGACCACGGTGCTGTCTTGAAAGAGGGAAATTTTTTCTCTCAATGGCGACGCCATCCAGGGTTGACGTTCCGGCGACCACATGTCATGGTTCCTCTGCTCTGATTCCCAGCTGGAACTCAGCATGTCTCCGCATTGGCGACATTTAAAATTACAAAGATTATTAAAACGGTAGTCAAAACTCACAGTCTTCATCTCTGTATAACCTGCATCATCGGTCTTTTCAAAAGCATCTACTATCCTATGACGGAAAAGTTTGTTAAAATAATCTCTATAGACGTCGGTATTGAGCAGTTTGTCATTGCATACCTGGCACTCGGGCAGCGTTTCTCCCGCCATCATTCTCTTCCTCACGCCACGCATATGTTCATTGTTCCAGTGCTGATCCAGTGTCTCTGGATTATATTCTTTTAGATCTCCCTCCCTGTCAATGTATTGGCGGAAGCTCTGTGCTGGTTCTCTGGAGGCGCAGCACATCCTGCGTTCTGTCTGTGGCGACAGGTAGGTATGCGTCCAAGGCGCCATGCAGAACGTTTGGTTTCCTTGTGAGGGCTTAATTCTTTTCATACAATCTGGCCAGTTCCGGAAAAGTTTCCAATATGTTTTCATTCCTTATGTCGTCTAATTTCTTCATGCCCGATTTAAATTCTTCTATTTGTTCAAACTTGTCTCGCCTCATCATGTAATCCAGCCCAGACTGGAACCCTTTTGTGGCCCTGGTGAGATGGTCCTGTGGTTGCAGCCATTCTATGTGTGATTGATATTTTTCTTTGACCTGTTGTTTCATTGACTCTGGCAAAAGATCAATGCGTTGCCAGAAAGGAAACTGCAGCAGATTGAAGTTGAAATCCTGTGGTTTTATGTAGCCTTGTTCAGACCACGATCTGTGAAAATCCACCACATGCAGAGCATTGATAAGCCCCACCGTGGCACTAATATAAAAATCTACCTTGGGGCACACCTCCTGCATCCTCCTCCTATTGGCCTCTATGTCTGTCCACACAGTGCCTTTCCTCATGAATTCTGCCCTTGGTCCCATTGCATCTAAACTTGCCCCAACAGAAACAGAATCAAACTTGTTCCATAACTCTAGCACATCCATGTCTTTGAAAGTCAATTTGCTGAAATTGGTGTTGTAGATCAATCTCACATGATACATGTTCCTGCGGTCGAGTTCTTTTAAGATCTTATAATGCTCCTCCATTATGAGGGGTTCACCCCCGGCAAAATAGAACTGCTCCACATGATCAAACTGCGTCAACATCTGATCCCAGATGTCATCTGCCGTTCTGCCCACTCTCATTATCTTGGCATGATCTGGTGGTCGTCCAGTAAGTTTCTTGTGGTCCTCGTACCAGTTGGAACTGAACCAGGTGCCACAACTGCGACAGGCAAAGTTACAAAGGTTGCTGAACCTTATGTCCCAATACTTGATTACGAAATCAGCGGTGCCGTCGGCCCTGGTGTGGTCCACCATGCCTATGTTGTGGCCAAAATGTTTGTTGCTGCTCAATCGCAGGCTGAAAAATCCCGACTTCTCCTGATCATAGCACTTGCTGCACTGACGTGACTGTTTATTTGCCAACATGTTGAGACGCATCTCACGCATGTCTCTGTCATTGAACACCTCCTCCATGGAATTTTTATTCAGATCCCCCACAGGAAATTTGTCCAGGGCAAAGCAGCAGGGATAGGCCCTGCCGTCAGGAAAGGCATGTATGTGCAACCATGGCATCATGCAAAAAGTCTCGCTGCCCAACAGCAGCTCTTTCTGCCTGTCCGTCATGTCTTTGATCTTTAATTTCTCGGGCTCCTTCGCCCCGTACTCATAAGCCATGGTACCACTCTCCTATCCGTGCAAACGTTTTTACAAAGTCCTTGCCTCTTCTCTCGTCATATTGTTTATAGAAATTCTTGAAGTCTGACCTTAATCTTGGTAAATCAAATGCCTCTGCATGTGGCGTTTTGACCACGTCCAGGTAATCTATCAGCCGCTGCACATGGGCCACCTCCATTGGCTCGCAGTGCGTTATATTTGCATTCAACCATCTGGCCAGGTCATTACTAAATTCGGTTCTAAGATAATCCGGCAAAACAAGAGGAGATTGGAAACTAGGGAACCTCAATATGTTGAGAGTGAAATTAACATTGACACCATACACCCTCTTGGCATCTATCTTGTTGCTGACCATAACATCCAGGAACTTTGGCAGCGACTCCAGGCACAGTGCGTTTATGGTGCACATGTTGTGCATGCCCGCGGGCCTGATCTGATTGATCACATTCACGAAATTCACATACCAGTTGGTGTAGTCCATGCCATCTCTGCTGTAATCTGAATGAGCATAAGTGGATTCATTGGAGGTATAGATATGCAAATTTTTTATACGTTTACACTTGTCTACAAATTTTTGGAATAATTCTGCCTTGGGCACTAGATTGGAGTTGATGGCCAATCGCATGTTGGGATTAATGCTTTCTCCCTGCGCTTCGAACCAGTCCAACAACCTCCATAAGGAAGGTGACATCATGGGCTCTCCGCCCGTGATCCGCAATTCATCCAGTGTCTTGTGCAGGTCGGTCTCCCACCATTTGAAAAATGCCTCCACGTAGGGATTTTCTTCTGTGTCTTTGTACAATTGCGCAGCATCATGTGCATGGGTGTAATGATTCCTACCGTCTGATATTAGATCCTTATAAGGCCCATTTTGTTTTATATCTCTCGCCCAGGTTGTGCTGAACGCAGGGTTACAATAGGAACAGGCAAAGTTACATGTTCTATCAAAAGCAATCTCTAGCGTTTTCAGGTTGACATCTTCCGTAATGGGCGTGCGGAATGCTCGTTCCAATTCTGCATCTGGATAAATTTTACTTTTATATACTCTGTCACTCACGGCATCTCTGCCCATGTCCTCGATCTTCCAGCAGTACTCACAACCAGCGGGGCGCTCGCCCGCTATCATTTTGGCGCGATCCTGTTTCTTCTGCGGGGTGTTGTGCAACAGCCGTGGATTATCTCGTAATTTTGCCGCATCCACCTGGTGCGCGGGAGGATGATGGCAGCTGGTGGTCATTCCCGATCCCAGCCATATGGTGGCGTTGTACCACTTGGCCCCACAGAAGCTGGGAGACAGAGAATCTAATATTTGTTTGCGATATTCAAGATCTTGATTCATTATAAACTTTTACACTCCTGCCAAAATTCCACCATCTCAGGAAACGTTTTTTCAAAGCTAGTTCCTCTCCTGCGATCGTGTTCCGCAAAAAATGCATAAAAATTCTTTTTTTGCGTATTGTCTTGTTCTAAATTCCTGCGCCAGTAAGCAAGATTGCGCTGCATCTTTTGTATTTCAAAGTCTTTGAACAATGAGAAATTAAATCTAGTGCCAGTCTCTTGTTTAGGATCAATCTGCTCTTGATGTTCCATCATCCATTTGATATTGTCTTCATGTCTGCGCTGATATGATTCTGGCAGTAGAGTAATCTGTTGCCATAAGGGCTGACGCAAAAGAGGAATATCAAACCATACTCGCTGATAGGTTTTTGAATGTTCTGATCTCAATAGACGTATATCCTTGAGTAATCTATCCAGTGAAGTGACACTTAAATTATTGTATGTGATAATAAATGTGACAGAATTACGCACAGGTATTCTGTGTAGGAATTCATTCACGTTGTCCATGAATTGATTGTAAGACAATCCGTTCCTTATGTACTCTGCCTGAGCTCCATGAGCATCCACAGATACAAACTGCATGAAATGTTCCACTTTTTCATCTAAACATATCCTTTTGACTTGATCAAAATATCGATTTTTTAATTTGTCATCTGGGGGACACATATTAGATGTGACATTCAAGTGCAAATCTTTTTTAGGGTTATCTATGATGTAGTCAAACACTCGATAAGTGTTGACATCCATCATGGGCTCTCCACCGGTCATGCGAAAATGTTTTAGATTTTTATATAATTCCGGCCACCAACGCCAAAATGCTTCCACATAGGGATTGGGCTCTCTGTTAAGTATGGGCTTCCTCCTGCCCGTGAAATGTTCTGGTGCATTGTGTGATGGAGCAGTAGGATATGCTCCGTATATTTCTATCTCCTTGCCCCATGCAGTGGAGAATTGTGGTGAGCAATAGCTGCATTTGAAATTACAAGCATTGTTGAAGTTGACTTCCACATAGCGAGGCACATGGGTCCTGTCCAATGGATTGTCTCTGATCTTCTCAAAGTCTATCATGGCCCAGGGCTCGCCGGAACGATAGTGGCGATCGCTCATCTCGCCCGTGTCCTCGATCTTCCAGCAATAGGAACAGCCCGCGGGTCGCTCTCCCGCCAGCATCTGTTGCCTCTGCTTGATCTTTTCTTCTGTGTTGTGCAGTGCTGCAGGATTGTCTGCCAAGTGTGTAGCATCAATTTCGTGCAATGGAGGATGATAACAGGAGTTGGTCAGCCCTGTGGGCAGATGCAGCGACACCTGGTTCCATTTGGCCAGGCACATGGTGGGGCTGATTGTTTCCAGCTCTCTCTTTGCTTCATCTGCTGATGTTTTGTAGACACTACTCACTATCCTGCACTCCTTTGTTTCTGTGTGGTGTTTGACAGAATTTGTAAAAACGGCTCTGTTCTGCGTCGAGATCTGCCACAGGCAACCCCAATCTCTGTCTTATACTGTTTCCATATGCGGGCATGTCTGATTCTATGTCCATCATCATGCGAGAGAATTTATCTCTCATAAATTCTAGATCGCTGACTAGTGTTACGTCATAGTTTGAGTCCAACGTGGCCATGTAACAGCCACAGCGTGCACCCAATATTGCCCATTTTCCATTTGCCGCATCCGCGCCAATACTCATCCATGTGAGTAAAGTTCTTAAATTAGTTGCTTGTATGGTTTGCATGAATGCTTCTGGGTTTACTTTCTGTCCTCGATCTAGACTCATTTTGACACCTTCTCTGTAGCCGGCAATAAAGGCCTGTTCGGGAGTGTGATTGATGTATGTTGTTGAATAAACATTATGTAAATTTTCATGTGGCACTGTCCAACAAAAATCTATTTTGGCTCTTTCGTCCTCTGCATTTTCATGTGTTTTCATTTCCAAACAAGTCTCTCGGGGCCATCCCACAATGCCTCCATTGCCATATATCAATCCATTGATACTGTTCTTTGCTCTCCATCGATGCACGGCAAACGGATTAGTTTTGGTCCAATCTAGAGTTTGCAATAGGAAAATAGGATCTATTCTATTGTCTCCATCTATGCTGATGAAGAAATCTGTTTCGGCTAGTTCGGCAGCAGCCTTGTGTGCGTTGTCAAATCCACGAACACCATGCACACGCTTGGCCCAGGGCACTATGTTCAACAGATCGGCATAGTTGTCATCAGCGTTGGGCTCTCGATAACTTATAAAAACAAAATCCAATTGCGAAATTTTAATTTTTTCTGGAAATTTATTCATTTGAGAAAATTAATCCTTTTCCTTTAATTTTTTGCTTGGGCCAGTAAAAATTTCCATGCATGCACTCGGTGCCTATTTCATTGTCTGTAGAATTTTTGATTTTTGGATAATTTTTATTATTGTTGAATGTTTTAATTTTTATTTGTAATTTTTTATCCTTTACGTGCCAATCACTCAACATGTATTTCTGTAAGTCCCTGAGAGTTGTTTGATCAATTTTTATAAATTTTGCATGGGATGATTTGTCCTCCTCATTACATATTTCAATAATCTCACCATTGTCGCTGTATTTCACAAAAGAAAAAATCCTTTTGGGTGTTAGTTTAAATTCTCTAATGGCGTTGAAAAATTCATTATTTTGCATGGTATATTTTCTCATTAAAATTTTTGTCATGATAGTGTAGAGGCTTAGCGATAGCCTGTCCACCAATTATGATCTTTTGGTCCTCTAACACAGTGATAAATTTATCCAACAATTCGCCATGCTCTGTTTGATTGATGTGTGGTTTAAAATGTATCATCCTGAAAAATTCATATTTTATAGTATTGCATTGCAATGGATCTAAAATTTTATTTGCCAATGCGTAGACCACGTCTGTGCTGGGCAAATCGTCATGGCAGTTGGTCAAAATATTTTCTTTCACGTGCTGCCAATTTTCAATCAAGTGCCTGCAGATTTTATAAAATTGATGTGCTTGCTCGCAATATCTAAAATAGGTCAGTCCATTGTATACATTAGGCAAAGAATTTTTCAAAAACAGTCGTCTGTGCTTTTTATCTTTGACTGCATGTTCCCCTATGTCCAGACAATCATGGCTGAAGACTAGGTCATGCTGCCTTAATAGGTTCCACCACCAGGAAACGTCAGAGACAAAAAGCATATCGGATTCCAACTTAATGGTATGCAGGAATGGAGTCAATCGAAAAGCCTGCCATTCATTGAGGAAATTCGGTTTATCCACAAGTTCCACACAGTGCGGGATCTCTATCACATAATCTATTGCCTCAGATTTTTGCAAATGCATTTTTGTTTTGCTGTCACAGGCCACCGCTATCTCGCCAACAGTGCTCGACCTCTTGATGCTGTTGGCCAATCTACAACTCAGTTCAGCATAGTCTACCTGTTGGTTGTTGATAGCAAACCAAAAGAACCCTGATCCTTGCTTATTCATAAGTGACAATCTTGTTCAATACATGCACATCAAGTCCAGTGCTTGTGTGTTTATATTGTAAACCATTTTTTTCAAAACTATATGTGAATTTTTTTCCGCCGAGCGTGACTGCAGCTTCATCTGTCACACAGCTCATGACCCCGGGTATGCCAAACCTGTGATTGCGGAATCCGTTGAGAGTATGCAAGGCTATGCTGAGAGCAAAATCATTCCTGAAATTAGATGTTTTTATCCTGTACAGTTTGCAGTACCATGACCAATGCTCCTTTATGTGATTGAAAAGAAAATATAATTGCCGGCAAAGTTGACTTTTTGTGACCAATAACACTGTTGCCCATGAGAATGGGATCATTGACTCGCCCACCTTCTCCTTGTGAGACTCATACTTGCCCGCAAGGTCACAGGATTTAGTGTAGCACATCAAATCATAGTTCACCTGCCAGAGATTTTTCAAGAACTCTGAATATATTATGTAGTCCACGTCAATCACTATGGTTTTGTCATAGGGAGGTTGAGCAAATATCATGCTGCGATTGGCATTGTGCCAGGTCAGTTGTTTGTTGATGTTGCGGAAATATCTGCTGTTGGGATCTGGCAGTGGTGTGATCACGATGTCCACGGACCGGTCCAGTCTTGCTGCGGTATCGCTGTCCGCATACACAGTGATGTTTCTGGTCAAGAAAGTCTTGATTTGCCCTATGTTGAAATTGCACATTTCGCTGTAGGCGAATTCAGTGTCATAGCAAAACATGGCCACTCCCTGAGATGTCATTGCCTCAGTTTCTTTAGTCTTTCGTGCTGCTGATGATAAGACAACAGTGCCTCGTTGTAGCGCTGTATGCTTTTATCTAAAAAATCAGTCACCTGCACGGAGATGGGATTGTTGTTGTGGTCCAACATGTAAATTTTTTCGTGATTTGCTGACTTCATGGCATGCAAAAATGCTATGTGGTTGTGATCTATAAAGAAGATGCCGTTGTTGTACGCCATCACCTGGCGTGCCCGACAGGCCTCCAGCATGTTTTGCTTCTGCAGGGCAGCGTCAAATGCCCAATCTGAATGAGATTTCAATGATTCTATGTCAAAAGGTAACGCCATAACAGTATAATAAATTAATTATACTGGAAAAGCAAGTGGTAAAAATTATGATATAGTGGCCGTGAAACCAGTGGCCAGGCCATCTGAGGTATTGACGTTGGTGGCCACCACTGCCATGCGTATGCTGCCCACATCATCACCTGAGTCATTAACATTTTCCACGTCCGCGTTGCACACCGCTGTGACTATGACCCCGGTGCCATTGCCGCCGTTCACCCCCGCAAAACCGGTCCTGTGGAACTGCAAGGTTATGGCGTCGCTGTCGTACACACCTGAGTTAGCTGTGGCTGTGGCCGTGGTGCGTGCAGAACCAGTGAGATTGTAGAAATCATGTGAGGTGTCTATGGTGGTGTTGGTACCGCTGCCGCCCGACCTGCTGGTGCTGTGTGCCGCGAAAACTATGGTGCCCATCCTGGAGGTGATGTCATCCCACTCGTCGTTCTTGCCGGCTACTGTGCTGCCCACGCGTGAAAAACTGACCTTGATCTTGCCGCCGGCATTGAAGAAATGCCTGCAGGCGTTTTCCGAGCCCAGCGATACCGTGGCCGTGACCGTGGCGCTGGTGCCTCTGGTTATCGCGCCGGTGTCCTTGTTGGTGGGAGAGCTGTCTGTGAGACCTGTGGTGGCCGCTGTGCTGCCCCCCGCCACTGCCGAGGTCAAGGTGGCCAGGTCAGCTATCAGTGCTGCCCTCACTGCTATGGTGTCACCTGCTGTGACCGCTGAGGTTGAAGTTAGTGTTTGGTTGGTATGATTGGCAATGTTGCCCATGGCCGTGAAAAGTGAATTCCATTGTGCTGCTGCGATGGTGTCGCCCGCTGCAACCAGACCAAGTGCTGTCTGTCCTAATCCAAGCTCTCCAGAACCCGTGCCCGCAAAGTGGTTGTAGCCAAAAGGCGCGGTTGAGTTGCTAGCAAATGCTATGTATTCGTCGTCTAAAATTATATCCTGTGCTACGTATCCCATGTTATTTCACTCCTATTACACACTCTGTGAGTTCTGTTTGTGTATTATATTTATCTTGGATCAAACGACCCAGAACATTAAATGCAGTGCATTGATCCAGACCTGCCACACGAGCCACGCCTGCTGTAGAGCTGGAAACGATACGATCCCCCGCATTACCAAGTCCCTCGACTTTGACCCTCACACGTCCTTGCAGCGCAACCATGGGGTGCGAATCATTATTGCCCGCATCTTTGTTCATGAGAAAGGCGGGATTTTCCGATATCACTCCAAACACCCTGTCATCCAGGTCAATTGTACTGAGCGTGATTTCTTTTTCGCCACCCAAGATCACCACGTCGCCTGCTTCCATGGGTTGGTCCGATGCATATCGCTCGGCTAAGTCCGCGTACTGTGCTGTTGTGGAGGTGGCGTGCACTATGTTGGCCCTGATGTCCACCAGCGTGGGCGCTTCCAATTCGGAATCCGTCCTGCTGGCCTTGAATGCCGTCCATGCCCCACCGGCGTTGCCGTAGATGGTGGTGCCATCATCGGCGAAGGTCTCGTCCCACACCCAGTACAGGTTCTGTTCCGTGGCCGTGGAGGTCTCTCCCCTGTTGACCTTCAGCCCCGAATAGTTAGGCATGCCCGCCGCGGAACTGATGTTCCTGTTCAATTCTATTATGTTGTCCTCTATGGTCAGGGTCTGTGTGTTGACCACAACCTGTGTTCCGGTCACTGTCAATGTTCCTGACACACGCAGTTGCGGTATGCTGACCGATGCAGTTGCGCCATCCACTGTCATCACCGTCGTGTCGGATCCGCCCCTGTTGATGTTGAAGTTGATGTCACCGTTGCTGACCGTGTTCACAATGTTTAAATCATTGCTGGCCTGAGTAATGGTGCTTTTGTTGGCTGTGCCTATACCCACACCGCTCTCAAAAGTGATCAATCCTGAAGCCGTATCAGTAGTGTCCGCACGCAGGAAGTTAGCTGCTGACACATTGACTCCCGCTGACACGTTCAATGAGTCCGCGGAGTCCGTTATTCCGTTAAATCTGTTGTTGCTGATCGCCGTGGAAAGTGTGATTCCTTTTTTTACCAATGCAAAACCTGCGATGGCAGTCTGTGGCGTGAATTCTTCCGCGCTGACAATGCCCACTATGGTATCATTTGTAATTAATTTTAAGATGCTCTTGTTAACTCCCACGTTGTCTTTTATGGTCTCTGAAGAAACCTGCGTGACTCCTGATCCCGCCACCGCTGTGGGTCCGATCAGTGTCCATGCCGTGCCTGAATACACATATAGCTGTGAGTTGTTGGTGTCGAACCACATGTCGCCGGTGTTAGCGTTGGCGGGCTGTGTGGCGCTGGTGGTGCTGCTGCCCACGGGCTTGAACTTGCTGCCGTTCCAGACCTTGATCTGGTTGCTCAATGTGTCATACCACAGCTGGCCTCGGATCTTGTTGGCGGGTGCCGTGGTGTTGGCAAAGTTCTCCAACATCTTGACGAAGTTCTCGTTCAACCTTTCACCAAAACCCGCATAGCCTTTTCCGAACAGGGCCAGGTCCGTGGTGGCAACGTCCACCGTGCCATCTCGCAGGGTGACTAATTTTGTTCCGTCGGTCTTGTTTATGGTGTAGGCCATTTGTATTCCTTACTCGCCCCCGTTGTCTCTCACATGCACCAAAAAGCTCACGTCTCCCAACAGCTTGATCAGGATGGCCGCCAGTTCTGGAGTCAGTGCTTGGTCAATTTTAACAAGATCATCTTCCGTCAGGGCAGTCTGATAGTTGGCATTGATGTAGTCTGCCACTTGTTGTTTTGTTGTTGCCATTGTTGTATCTCCTAGTTAATTATCCGTTTTTGAGCTGTATATACACAGCCAATGTTTAAACTTTTGTTGTGTGAATGGTCTCACAAGGCTGCCCAGCACAAAACAAGCGCCCTCTCCCACTATCCTGACTATTTTGCCCAAAACGTCACCTTGGGATCTCTTTCCCACTTGATGGGCGATCTCATTGGCCCTGGCCTGTGCAATGATCCTAATCGCTTTCACAAACAGAGAATCAATATTTGTTTTATATTTTTTTTCCATATATTGTACCAGTGGACAGGCCCATAACCAATAGCCTATCTTGGTATTGTCGCTCAAATATTGTACACTAAATTTGGTGTCTATTGCAAGATCTTCCGCGGAAAACAAGCCATTGTTCCTCAACCAGGTACATATGACCCTGCCATTGGTGTATTCCAGTGCTTCCAACATTTCGGCTGTTTTAACTATGGCTTCACTCTTGTTGTCGTTTTTCAAAGAGTTCAAGATATCTCTCACATATCTTTCATAATAACCACGCCATATGGTTTGGTCATTTTTGTGTATGCCCTTGACCTGTGTCACTATTCTTTCTGATCGCACATAATATCTCACCATCCTGTCCTCATATATATTGTCTCTCAACGACTGCAATACTACGAAATCCGTCTGTGCGTTGGCATTGCCTTCTTCGGGTGTGAATGATGCGTCTCTTGATCTGGTCGGAAGATGATATGCCAATATGGCGTTGTAGAAGATGCAGTTGTCCTCCCTGCTCAATAGAGTGGAGACACAATGCGCCTCATCACCGTGCTCTAGGCACTGGGCGCAGGCCTGCCTGTCATGTAGATATTGTTCAACCGATATGCCCATTATTTCACTCCTGCTATCATGTATAATAATCCAAACATTGCCCACATGGCATAACCTATGGCCACATTCTTGGTGGGTTGGTTGGTATGCTTGACGAATCTTCCGATCAATCTGCTCACCGCGATGCCTATGTTCATAATGTATCTGCCTGCTCGATTGTCCTCTTTCAAAACTCCCATCTTATAGGCCATGTGCTGAGCCCATGGAGTGGCGATCCTTCTCGCCCATCTTGTGGCCATTTCTCTTTGCTTTTGATTTCTCACTTTTTTATCCTGTATCCAGAACATGCACTGTGGACCTTCATTGCTCATCCAATCCACAACAACTCTGGCCCATTTCAAATAACCGTAGTAGGCATTGGGATCTGTGTGTCTCAGCCAGTGCCCAAAAAGCTCATCTGCTTGATAGATCTCATCTGATAGATATCCCAACTCGTATAATTTTGTACAGATTATGGAGCATCCTCCACCACCGCCACCTCCACCCGATCCAGGTGTTCCTGATGATGTGTTTCCTGTTGCGTCACCAAATCCTGCTGCAGTTGGTATAAAATTTACTCCTGAATTGAATATGGCCTTCCACACTCCGTTAACTTTAGCGTAAGCTGCGGTAATGTTTTTCCATGTGCCGGCATGTTTAAATTTTATTTCCGTGATGCTCTTCCAGGTGTTGGCTATCTTGACCTTGGACTCAACGCTGATGTTGAATATCAATACCGCCTTGCCATCACCCCCTGACAGTGCTCCTCCCTCTCCTCCCGTGGCCACTCCCGAGCTGTAATATGCCGATGCTGTGCCGCCTGGCGTTGTGCCAGACCCATTGTTTTCAGTGCCACCTGCTGGAGTCAAGTTGGATCCCGCATACCCGCCCGTGGCTCCTTCGTCTCCGCTGGGTCCGTTGCCGCTACGGCCGCCATCGGCTCCACCGCCTCCGGCTCCTGCTCCTGCCCCATCGCCGGAATGATCAGCTCCGTTCTCTCCTAAAGTGCCTGGTACAGCCAGTGTGGGATCATTGCTGTTGATTCCCACGGTTCCCACTGAATTCAATCCATCTCCGCCACCACCGCCACCGCCCCCGGCTATGGCCACATCTGTGCCCGCTAATTTTATCACTGTAGCTCCACCCCCACCACCACCATGGCCTGATGATCCCGAAGGTCCCTGAGTGCCACCCACTCCGCCTGAATATCCTGTAAGTCCACGGCCATTGTTCTTGCCCGCGGCCCCGCCGCCCACTCCCAATGCCAATACCTGTCCCGATGTGCCAACAAGTGATAGAGTTCCTGTTACATAATGGCCTGCCGATCCGGATCTGCCCGGTCCCGCACGGTCTCCTGCTCCGCCACCGCCTCCACCTCCCCAGATGTGAAATTCCACAGCAGTCGCCCCGGCCGGAATTGTGGCTTCCTGTTTGGTTCCTGTGAATGTGAATGTTTTTGTTATCGTTGGCATGGGATTATGCCTCCCTTACAAACCAAAGATCCCCGTTGGAGCCCTGTCCTGAAGTGGGTGCCACTGTCTCCACGTATCTGGCCCCTGCCACTGTGTTGCCGGTCGATCCGGCGTCCGCTGTGATGAAGTCACCTCCCCAGCGCTGAATGGATTCGGCCACCTGCCCTATGCTGGCAGTATTGGCGTTGCTGGTGTCCGATGTTGCTATGTCAGAGCCAACAGCGGCCAATGTAAGTGATGTTACTTTTAAATTTCCTGCCGCTGATGTTTTCAGTGCCTTGGTGTTCTTGTTGGCGTCACCATCTGCTGTAAGATCATCAAATCTAATGATCTGTGAGAATGTGGTGTTGGATTTTCCTGCGCTCCAATATCCTTCCGACTGATCCCAGAACAACTTAGCTTCAACTCCGCCGTTCTGCTCAACGATCAAGCCACCATCCACGTTGGTGTTGTTGCCTTCGTTCAATCCAATGAAGGAGTCCACATATGTGGAAACGTCCACAGATGATTTGTCATATGAGCCTGATATTGTTAAATTTCCTGTTATCGTAACGTCACCTGTTAGTGCTATGTTACCTGAGGATCCTGTGATTGCGATTGGAGTTTTTGTAACTCCGTTATCGTTGATTTGCAATGATAGATTCCCATCTTCTGAAACATTCGCTATGGTGGCGTGAATATCTGATACTGTTAATCTTAGATCAGATCCCGTACCCACTAATAATCCTGTGTCAGTAGCAATTGTAATTGCACCTGTGGTGGTTTGTGCAGAATCTTTTCTCATAAAATTTCCGCCAGCAATCACTGTGCCTGACGAGTTTGAAGTTCCGGAGATGTTAAGGAATTGTGCAGTTGTGGTCGTACCTGCGAACTGAGCACCAATAGCAGAATTTAGAGTTATTCCTGCCGATATGGTTGCAAATCCTGTTATAGCAGCGCCCGGCGTAAAGCCTTCCGCGCTGAGTATGGCCACCCTGGTGTTGCCCGAAAACATGGAAGCAATCACCTTGCTCACCGCTGAATCATTTGTGATTGTCTCGATCTTGAACCCCGACAGTGTCTGTCCTGATGTGAATACCGGTCCTGCCAACACAAAAGCAGATCCATTGTAGAAATACAGTTGCGAGTCATCGCTGTCCACCCAAAGATCACCTGCTGATGGCGACGTGGGTGCCGAAGCCTGTGATTTTGCTCCTCCCGATGGCTTGAAACTGGTGCCATCGTAAACTTTTAACTGATTGGTTGTGTTGTCAAACCAAAGCTCACCTCTCAGTGGTGCCACTGGGGCTGCGGTTGATGCTGAATTCTCTAACAATCTCACAAGGTTCTCGTTCAGCAGCTCTCCAAATCCCGAAAAGCTCTTGCCAAACAGCGTTAATGAAGTGGTGTTATCTATCGTGCCATCAGTGATGGTTACCAGTGCTGACCCGTCTGTTTTGTTTACAATGTACGCCATACCGTGTATTTATTGCTTTCCTCTATTATAAAACTATGCACTCAATCAAGTTTTCTGTGTCTGTGTCCGCGTTGCCTTGCAACGCTATCGCAAACACCTTGTCCTTGAAATTGGCATCCACCCTTGTGGCAGATCCTTGGTTGTCCGCGATCAATTCATCACCTTTGGCTACGAATCCTTTCACTCTCACTTTTACCCTACCTTTGAGTGCTATGGGCTGGCCCTTGCCTTGAGAATTCATCAAGTATGCTGGATTCTCTGAAACCACACCTATAGCCCGTTTGCCAAATGAACTGGCTGTGACTTCTCGATTGCCTCCCACCATGACCACTGTGCCCACTGTGTATTGTTCGTCAGTTTCATAATTTTCTGCCAAGTCAGCGTATTGCGCTGATGTCGCCTTTGCGTAGACGACATTGTATCCAAAGCTGCTGGTGCCCAGGTCATAGGTTGCGTCCACTGATGGCCTTATGTTTTGCGAAATCAAAGTTCCGGTCAGTGTGTCACCTGTTTTCAGCACGTTCAAACTTGCCGCTCCTGTTACGCTGCCGGTCACGCTGCCGGTCACGCTGCCGGTCAATGGTCCTGTGAATGCAGTGGCGTTCACAGTTCCCGTCACATCAAGTTTGGTGGTTGGAGTATCTGTACCTATACCAATTCTGCTGGTCGCCCCATCTACAGTGAGTACTGCTGTCGCTGTTCCACCATCGTTGACCATAAACTGAATGTCCCTGTCTGGTTCTGTATTCTGAATTGTTGCTGCCAGAGGATTGGTTGCATCTGAAGCGGTCTTGAAAATTTTCAGTGCTGCGCCAGCTGGACCCACATTCAAACCAGCAACGCTTCCAGAAACACCAGTATTGGTCACTGTCAACCCAGTGTTGCTGTTCACAGTGGCAGTGGCAGCAGCGCTTGTGTTTAGATAGTTGGCGGCGGAGACACCACCCAGTTCATCTGCGTTGCTGGCAGTGCCAGTGAACTTCAGACCCAGAGCACTGTTGAGATTGATGCCCTTGGTCACTGTGGAAAATCCGGTTATGGCCGCCTGTGGGGTGAATGTGTTCTTGCTGATTATGGCTATCCTGCCGCCGTCGCTGAAGAGATTGACTATGTTCTGGCTAGCCGTGGTGCTGTCTGTGACAGTCTCAAATGTGAATCCGCTCGTGGTACCCGTGGCTGAAGGAGGGCCCACCAATATGTTGCTGGTGCCATTGTAAAAATATAATTGACCTGTGTCGGAGTCAACCCATATGTCACCGGCCACCATGCCCGTTGGTGCAGTTGATTGATATCTCGCACCTCCCAATGGTTGGAATGTGCTGCCTGTGTAAACTTTCAATCGCCCCTCAGATTCATCGTACCACAACTGGCCCTTGATGGGTTTGGCGGGTGCTGTGGTGTTAGAAAAGTTTTCTAATAGATGTAAGAAATTTTCCGCTATCACTTCTCCATAGCCCGCATAGCCCTTGCCCACGAAAGGTATATCCGTCTGTGTGTTGAGTATGCTGTCCTGAACGGTGTAGCTGTTGGGAGTGGCTGATGAGTTGGTCTTGTTTACTGTGTAGGCCATTTATCTTACTCCGTGAAAGTTGTTAGTGATTGTATCCTCAAAGTGTAATCAATCTGTATTAGACGGTTCAAACTTTTTTGCACCGGATGGAATATCACATGCGTTATCAATTTGTTGGTGGCGCCATTCTCCGTGCCTTGCCAGGATTTCAATCCCCATTCGTCAAACACATAATCACCATTGAAATTTGTGGTGTTGTCAAATGCGGATTGCCCAGTGGGTTCACCATAATCCAGGGTGCAGGTCACCACTATGTCCGTGTACTTGTTGCCCGCGGTGTGGCGTATCTCCATCTTGTTCCTGGTGGTGTCCTTGTTGGTGGCCGAGTTGTCGTCCACTACTTTGTAATAGGTCTGATTGTACAGTGATGCATTGCTGCCTGTGGTGTTGGGTGTTAGATATGTGATGATGCCTGTGGGGTCCACCGAAGTGCCACCATTGCCGAATGCCATCTCGTGTATGAATCCTGTGCTCTTGTTGGACAGGCTGTTGGCCAGCGCTATGCTCATGTTCTCATAATGTATTGCGTTCCTCTTGTCCACGATCACTTCACCGGTTGTGGGATCCCATATCTTGATGTGGCCCTCCACTTTGATGCCCGTGTTGTCCTGTGGCTTTTTGTCTTCGCTTTTGATGTTCTTGTTGTTTGTTGGTTCTGTCATCGTGTTGTATTTATTCAGGTGCATTTGTTGGTTCTCCTGCTATGAATTTAGCCTGGTTAGTTGTTGATTTTTGCAGTCCTTTGCCGTTGGCGGGATTACCATCTGCTGCTGTGTACCACACTTGTCCTCGTTTTTGTATGACTTTTACCTGAGTGTCAGCTGCTGGTGCCGTGGTAAGGGTCACGCTGGCCGAGCTGCCGTCCACTGAGTAGTTCAGGGTGCTGCCGTCCTCGCTGGCATAGGGCAGTCTCCTGCCGCCGACGAACACGTCCAGCTCATAGACCGAGCTGGCTGCCAGGCTGGTGGAGAATGTAGCAGTGCTGCCATCCGCTGTGTTGGTCTTGGTGTATATGGTATCGGCGTAGGGCACGGTCTGCTGTCCTGATGCGTCCACTACTTGGGCGCCACTGGCGTGAGCCCTGATGCCTGTGCCCAGTGTGCCTCTCCTCAAATTGGAAAGAGTATTACCTGATTTTATGAAATATTCTATTCTTTCTCGGTCTATGAATATCACACCAGGCAAAGTGGTGGTGCCATCCACAGGGCCCAATTTATTGCCATCAGCCACTGTGATTGATGTGGCATCCTCTGACAGGGCCGCCGCCAAGGTGGTTGTATTGGTCATGCTGATTCGTTTGTAGAACGTCCTGTTCAGCATGTCTTTGAATATCCTAAAACCTATGGCATTGATCGCACTCTCCACGGCAAAGTACATAACGTCCAGTCTGTCAGCGGTGGTGATGGTCTTGCCAACCACTGTGATTTTGTTGCCCAACAGCGTGAAATCAAATCCCTGTGTCAGGGCGCTACCATTGAGATACAAGAACACATAATCACTGTTGAGTGGTGTGAATCTCAAATAAAATTCTCCCGATGTACGGCCTTCCAACACTTCTCTACGTTGGTTCATGCCCACGGCATTGTTGAACGTGGTGGCGGTCAATATATCTCCGTTGGTCAATGTTATGCCGTCTGTGGCAAGCTGCGCAGGTTTAAGTATGATGTCACTGCCTTCGTTGTAATATTGATTGTCCACCAATGTCGATATAGCAATTACGTCAGTGGATAAAGGTGCGGTGATGAACTCCACCGTCTGTGAGCCTGTGTCCACTGTGTAGTCAGTGTTGAGTATTTTCTTACTGCCATTCACATATGCCTCTACCTGTGACGCGGCAGTGATGGTCTTGGCTGGATCTATGGTGCTGTCCTCAGTCAGACCTGACAGCAAACCATATGAATATGTGCTGCCATCTCCCAGATAATAGCTGTTGTCTGGTCCACGCAATATCTTGCCATTGAGCTCGATCAAGGTAAGTCCGGAATACGGTCCTATTGCGCCGGCCGGATAGGTCAGTGTGTATCTATTGGTTCCAGAGCTGTATGTGATTGCCTGTGACCGTATTTCTGCGTATGACCTTCCATATCCACTGGGCTGCTGCGATTGATCTATGTAGCTGTATAATATCTGTTCAACAGAACCAGCGGTCATGCCAAAACATTTCGCTCTCACCCAAAGGAAATTTCCAGAGAAAGTCTTGAAATTGATCCTGGTACTTTGATCTCCAGTGAATGTGGTTGAAGCTATGTCTGTCCAATCTGATTCCGTTGGTGACACAACGTTGGATCTCTGCATTTTAATGGATCCAACGAAGTTGCCGCTTACGTGGTATGCAACTGTGTGTGTGCTGCTGGTTGGACCATAGTACCCGTTGCTGTTGAATTTGTCTGTAACAAATCCTGTCATGTCCAGTGTGACCAATGTGCTGCCGTCGCTGGTCTCGTTTACCACTGATTCCTCAACATCCAATCCGTTGGTGGTGGTGCCGGACACAGTGAACGTGCTGTTGTTGCTGCTGGATCCTGTGACTGTCAACAACGACCTTGTGTCAAAATTGTTGCGGAAATTTAATTTTGTGAGATCAGCACTTTCTATCGCGCCGCTGGCGGCTACGAAATTGATAATATTTCCTGACACGTTGGCCACATGCTGTATTGTGCCCGAGATGCGTTGTATGATCTGATCAAATGATGCGATCTGAATAGATTTTCCTGCTGCAGGAGCTGCGTTGAATGTTATCACATATGCTCCGTTTGCCATTGTGGTGTTGTAGCCTGTGGTTGGTATGCCATCCACAGTGATAAAAAATTGATTGATGGAATTTTTGGCATTGTCAGAAGTGGTGAATGCCACTGTGGATCCATCACCCAAAAATGTGTTCAACACCACATATTCCGATCCGGAAATGGCAAAGCTCTTGATAGATATCTTGCTGCTGACCACTGGCGCCGAATTAAATGTGATGGTCTTGGCTGCTGTGTCAACTGTGTAGTCGTTTGTGAGATCTTTGGTAACCTCGTTCACCGACACTATCACAGACTCCTGTGTGCCTGGTGTTTGCCCTATGCTGTAAGTTGTAGTGGCTCCATCTCCTATGTAGTTTTTGTTTACAATGAACGGAACTCCTGACTCTGGTTTTGTATAAACCTTGATGTCCACGGTATCGAACATGCTGCCTGGCACGTTCTCTTCTGGAGCATAGCTGGTCTCTGGCGTGACGAAACCATCACCCTCCAACATGATGTCGCTTGGCGCAACTCCCAAGACAGAACCAAACAATCCACCGCTGATCAATGTGTCCAGCGTGCGGTCGTCCGTGGGCGTCAGCACCTTGTCATCGTCAAATGGTATGAATTCTATCTTGTCGCCGTTGCCCACCACTGAGCTGTCATCTGGCGTTACCGTGAACGTCCTGGTTGAACCATCACCCCTGAACACCAGTGATGTCTGTCTCTCTCCATTGACATACACCGTGTAAACGTCCGTGGCCAGAGGAGCCGTGTCAAACGTGAATGCTGTGGTGCTGCCATCGCCATAGAAGGTCTCGACCCTGCTGTTGCCGTAGTTGTCCCATGGATTGGCATACCATGGAGATCTGTCCCAGCCCTGGTCGTTGGCAAAAGCCAATCCTGTGACCATGACTCCACCATAATCCACTCCGGTCATGACCTGTGACAATTCGTTGCCCGGCATGCCCGTGGCAGGCGCATATAGACCCAACGTCCTTTCCGCTGCTGTGATGTAGCTTTCGTCTCCCCTCAACTTGGCCAATTTAGGCAAGCCATCCGAAAAGTCCTCCGTGCTGGTGAAGGCGGACGTGGCCCTGTATAATTCATTTTCATATCTGATCAGGTCATTGTAGGCATAGGTGGTGCCCGCTGTCCATCCCAGCACCGTGGCCGTGGATTTGACACGGTCAAATTTGATCGTCGTGGAGATGTCTCTCACAAGGTCATTGCTCAGATTGGCATAGGCCTTGGCAGTGTCGCTTGGGGTTGTGCCATTAGTACCACCACCTGTTATCACCACCCTTGGTGTGGCCGTGTAGTTGCTGCCTGGTGTCAACACCTGTATCCTCGTCACCGAGCCGCTGCTGATTATGGCCCTGGCCGTGGCCTGTGTGTTGTCCGCCGTGGTGTACACGTCGTAGCCCGCGGGCCTGTCTGATATTGCCGTGTTCTGTCCCGTGTCCGGCATGAAGAACTGTGTGCCTGCAAATTCAGCGAACGTGAACAGGTCGCTTGTGCCCGTGCCCCCGGCCTGACTGTCTGCTAGGTTGGCATCTGCCGCCGCTGTGTACAATGGGTAGAAATATCCCGACTGTCCCGACGTTGGGCCGCTGTTGCTCTGTCCCAGCACCGCGAAAGGCCCCACTGACTTGGTCGTGCCACCCACCAGCGTGACCGTGGGCGCAGTGATGTAGCCGCTGCCGCCATCTGTGACTGTGATCGTGTGCACATATTTCTTGTAATTGTCTCTCCAGAATCTGTATGGGTATGTGGCTAACAGAGCGGTGTCTGCCACTATGTCCACGTTCCTGATCTCGTCGCCGTCATAGAATGCCGGAAGATCAAAGTCTGTGTTGATTCCGTCCTGTGTGTCCAGAGACGTGTAGCCCAGCTTGTATTCCCTGATCTTGGTGTGGAATGGCTTGACCTCGTTGATGTAGCTCTCCACGTAGTCGTCCGTGCCCACCCTGTAGGTCTTCCTCTGGTCCAAGGGCCTCACGCTGTTGGTCACGTTGATGAATGACGTCTTGCTCATCCAGTCCACGTATAGTTGCTCCTCCAACACCTTCCTCAGCCCTATGAAGAATATGTTGTTGTATTCCACCTTGAGGTCACCCACGAATATGTCATCCCTCAGCGCGGTCAATATCTTCCTGGTCTCTGTGGTGGGTTCTTGGTCAAAGAAATTGTCATCGAACGTGTCATCACCGTCGAAACCGGAATTTTCAATGGTGTAGTCATACAGCGATTTGCTCAATTGTATGGTGCCATTCTGTGTGGCCACGTTGACGAAACCATCTGTGGTCTGGCGAAATATTTTCCAGCCGCCCGTGTCTGCCTGCAGCACCTTGACGTGCTTGTCCACAGCAAGATCCAATGTGTCCAGTTCATATTGGTATGTTACCTGTGCGTCGATCACTGTGTTCTCATCGGTCGCGCTGTCATACCAGTCCGCAAGCCTGTAGTAGGCGCTGGTGTTGTATGTTTGCAATTTGGTCCTGCTCCATTCCGTGCCCGTCCAGTTGTATATGGCCCAGAATCCCTGGCTGTTCTCCTCGTCGTTCTTGACCAGCACGTTGGTGGTGCCGCTGATGTCCCTGGTGTCGATGTAGGTCAGGTCCTCGTAGGTGTCCACGGTGCTGTCCCATTCGCCCGACGCCGCCGTGGGCTCCGGGTCCTGTGAATTTAGATTAGTGTAGCTGATGCTGTTGGCCAGCTGGTTGGCCTTCAATATGCCGTTGCTGTAATCTATTATCTCTTTCAGCGCGGCGAACCTGTTGACGTACCAGCTCTGCCTTGGCCTCACGTTGGTTCCATAGCGCTGGTTAAGAGGCAGGTTGAGGTCAGGAACCTCGTTGCCCTGGTCGTCCTGTCCGATCAAGCTGTCCCACCATTTCTTCTCCATCCTGGCGTTGGGCCTGTCGTCCTTGTCTCCCTCCCTGACCAACTTCCATACCACGTGCTGGTCCGATTCATTGTCGTTGTTCCTGTAGTTCACATTCAATACTGTGTTGTCATTGACCAAGCTGTTCTTGACGTTGAAGGTTATAACGGAATTGGTGTTGGACACGGCGAAATATTTGATGCCGGATGTGGCCGGATTGGCAATGATGTTGGCGATGTAGGCCGTTGTGTTCTTCCTCGTGGTCACGCTCCTGTTGATCGCTGGCAGGAACACCGAGTTCTTGACCCAGTAATAGTACACGTT
>SXGQ01202393.1_pt1 | contig 23015 bp, 24 predicted proteins | sample 3178371 | NCBI WGS metagenome assembly SXGQ01 (sample SAMN11356859, study PRJNA531348) | freshwater metagenome | isolation source: freshwater sample F1-20 | place: China: Fuxian Lake, Yuxi | collected 2017-12-25 | reverse complement strand
TCATTCCGATGACAAACTCCAAAAGGCTGCTAACATATTTGGAGCATTATTTGAAAAATATTGAATTTGCAGCAAGTCAAATGGATAGGATTTTGCGTGAGCATCAAGCCTTGTCCAGAATTAATCAGTCCTTTAATCAAGAGGGTATGTCGAATCTTTTCTCGAAAGATAGAACTCCTATTAATAAGGGACAGGCTACAGTAAGAACTAGAAATTCAAGATTGTAATTTTTTTGAAAATCTATTGCTAAAGCCGAATGAATATAGTAAACTTATAAATGTGGGACGGAAGAGCCCAATTGGAGAAAACAAATGATTAAACGTGTTTCAGCATCTCAGATGGTTGCTCAACAAGCAGCCAGTTCAGCACCTCGCAACTCATTTCCTCGTTTGCAAGACATTCTTGTAAACCTTTCTGTAAAGGACACACCAAAAGTTGTTCGTCGCTTAAAACTTATTGGCGATCCTTACATGTTCATTGAATACACTGACAAAGTGTATTTACCAAATCCTACAAATGACCCTTCACTTCGTGGTAAGACTATGAAGGTTCCATTCCCAGATGCTCATCTTAACAAGTCATTCAACCGAATCGGCAATGATGATGTTACCCAGTGTCCTTGGAAGAAGATGGGTTATATTGGCAATGTTCAGTTTGCTCAAAATGTTCTTGAAAAGCAAGAAGATGGTACTTGGGAAGTTAAGATTCTCAAGAAGGGCAAGAGCATTTTCAATCGTATTGCTGAACAAACCATTCAAAACTACGAAGATCAGGAAAATGAAGACGGTGATGCCCGTCATTATGGCACTCGTAACTCTCCTTGTGTAAAGATTACTGCTGCAGCAACTGGTAAAGAGCCACCTCTTTCCGTTGATTACACACTTTACTTTGAGGGTAAGCCAACTCTAATTTCTGATGAAATGGTTGAAATGCTTCGCAAAGCTGGTGAACCTGCAACTGCAGATCTTGAGCGTGAGCGCTTGTCTTATGAGTCTGATCGCAAGAGTGACCCAAATATGCCTAAGTGGGAAGATTTCTTTGCTTATGGCTACCCACTCAATAAGATCTTCAAGTTTACTCCACCTCGTGGCGAAGATGTTGAAGTTGTTCAAGCGCCATCAAGCTCTTCTTATTCAGTCAAGCCTCCAGTATCTAAGCCTGTTGATGAGGATGATGAAGAAGTGGTTGTGCCTGCGCCTAAGGCTAAGAAGCCAGTTGCTACTCCTGTTTTTGATGAGGAAGAAATCGAATCTGATGATGATGAGTTATCATTAGGTTGGATGGGCAACAAGTAATAACAAAAAGGGGATGGTTCTGCCATCCCCTTTTATGGAGTAAATATGGCTAGAAAAGAACTTAATGAAGCAATTGATAAAGATCAAGAGCGTTTGTTAAAACAAAAACTTAAGGCTTTGGGCATTGACGAAAAATGTGTAAAGTCTGGTGACGTAGAAAATATTGAATTTATTCCTACTGGAGTTTTTGAAGTTGATTCAATACTTGGTGCAGGAATGGGAATTCCGGCTGGAACTTTAATTGAATTTTGTGGAGAATCTCAATCCGGTAAGACTTGGCTTGGATACAAACTGATTGCTGAAGCTCAAAAATTAGGCAAGAAGTGTGCTTTCTTCAATGTTGAGAATTCATATTATCCTTTACGTGCTTTATCTTGCGGTGTCAATACTGCTCAACTTTTGCTTGTTGAGAATGTTGGATCTGCAGAAAAGTATGGTGAATTACTCAAGTTTATGGTTGAAACTGGAGACTATTCTGTAATTATTGTTGACTCTATTTCAGCAATGATTCCAAATGATGAATTAGTTAAGTCTATGGAGCAAGTTCAAACTATTGGACTTCACGCACGTTTTGTAAAAAGACTAACTAAAGATTTAACTGCCAAAACTGCTGCATCTGGAACTATTGTTGTACTTATCAATCAGCTGTATATGGGTGCCGGGGTGATGCCTGGAACAATGGCAAAAACTGCTTCAGGCGGTAATGCTATGAACTATTTTACTCATATGCGTCTTTGGATTAATAAGATCAATGGTGCTGCTGGACAAGTCACCAAGAAAGATGCAGAAGGTAAGGATGTCATAATTGGTGGCAAGAGTAAAGTTCTTGTTATGAAGACTCGTTATGGTCAGCCTGGTGTCACTGGTGAATTTAAGATTATGTTCACTGATGATGAAACTACTAATCCTGTTGATGAATTTCTTTATAAGGCTAAGGCCAAGGGATTCGAATACGTTAAAGAAGTTCGTAAGAAGTTTATATATACGAACATTGATACTGGAGAAGTTATTGAATCTAAAGATGCATATGAATTCTGTAAACTCTTAATGGTTCAACCAGCTCCTGAAAAGCGTACTCGTAATGATAATTCTATTACAGCATTTGAATTTATCTGTGGACGTTTGAAAGTAATTGGCAAACCACTTGCTGATCTTGTCGAAGCAATTAGTAAAGGTCCATCTTCTGACGATATTGATGAAGATGACGATGATGATGATGGCGGAATTGCTTTTGATATTGCTGCAAAAGAGATGCTTGATTAAATAAAAAACCCCTCGAAAGAGGGGTTTTTTTACTACTTTCCTGGATTTAATGATGTGCCAGGGAAATTAGTTGAAACAAGCCTTTGATATTGTTCCCCAAAAAGTTTTCTTCTCTTTTCGTTCTTAAATTTTACAATAGTATCCGTGTAAATTTTTTCTGCAATAGTTCTGTTCATAGGATTTTTGCTTTGTAATAACTTTGCTATCTGATTGATTGCTTGTTGATACATTGGGGACTCTGCTGGCATACTATTTTGAGCTTGCATTTCATTGGAAGTATCTCCACTTGTTGCTTGAGGTTGAGTCTTTCCCGATCCTAAACCTTGAAATGCAGTTTGCAGATAAGTTACTGCTGCATCAGGATCAGAATATGCTTTTCCTTGAGGTCCTGTATTATCTTGTGGAGTTGAATAACCAGAGGTTGGATTCTGATTATTATTTTGAGTACTAATTTTAGCAGCATGATCTTTCAAAGCTTGCAACTCTTGAGGAGGCAGACCAGCTCTTTCTGCTTTTTGTATTACACCTAAAGTGGGTTGACCAGAATTATATGCCTTATCTAATTCCATCATGAAGTTTTTAGCGTCTTGGGTAACAATTCCGCCAAATGCACCTTGTGCTTCTTTCACAAACTTCTTATGCAAAACATTTGCTGCTTTGTACAAACCAGCAGATTCAAGTACTTCTATATCACTATAAAGTTTTTTTAAACTATCGTATCTATTCATTTTTTTTCCTTCAAAATAATTATTGAGCAAACAATCGCATAAGATCATCAAAAGTTTTTTGATCAATCAATTTATATTTATAAAATTGATCGTAAATTTGTTTCTTTAATCGATCAAGATATGCTTGTTGTTGTTGTGGATCTTGGATATTAAAACCTTGATCTATTTTTCCATAATAAAAGTCAAATCTGTCCTTGTAAGAAGGTATGCCCAGATCGAAAGTTGGTGGTGTATTGCCAGGTACTGGCGCTGGTGCTGGTGTAGGTGTTGGGACTGGGTTTATATTCATTCCCGTAGTTGGATTTCCAGGAGGTCCAACTGGAATACCTTTCCCAAGCTGACCTTCAATAGGTTGCATAGTGCCAGGGTCTACAAAAACTGTCCTTCCTGTTCTAGGGTCTTGGTAGTAATTGTCATATGCATTATAATTTGGTGGTAAAGATGGTTGGACGGTTTGTACTGGAGGCGGGGTTTGTGCTGGTGGAGGTGTTTGCACAGGCTTAATTACTTCAATACCTGCATTTGTCATATAACTTTGAGCACCAGATTGAGGAGCAGCTTGTGATTCTTTGATGAATTTCTTATGTAAAACAGATGCCGCTTTAATCAATCCAACACTTTCTAAAAGTTCTATTTCTTGATTTAATTTTAATAATTCTTGTCTATTTGCCATTTTTACCATACCTTAGATAAAATATTTTTCCACTTTATATTTTTTTTCACCTTTTGTGATAATATGTTTGTATGAACGTGTCTGAGCTTGAATTCTCACAATTTCAAAGAAACTATCACGAAAGTTCTCTGGCTCAACAATATTATAAAACAAGAAATTTATCCCAAAAACTCATAGAGCAAAATCTTATTGGTTTTTGCCCTCCATATTCTAGATATGAGTTTAGTCACTTAAGAGGCAGATTGATTGTTCCCATAAGAAATGTTTATGGTGATTTGATTGCAATGGCTGGTCGTCAAATACCAGAATTAAAGGACTTAACAGTTCAAGCAATGTGGGATAGTTATGGGGATAAGCCTGCTCAATGTCAAAATAAAATAGAAAAATGGATAAGAGGCAAGTGGATCAATGAGCCTTATCAAAAGAATAAAAACCTATTTTTTTTAGATATTGCTAAAACATCTGCCAGACATAAAAACTATCTTTTGTTTACAGAGGGATATTTTGATGTTTATTCATTTTATGACAATGGACTAGAAAATGTTGTTGCACTTTGCGGTACATCTATTTCTGAATATCAAATATCATTAGCATCTAGATTTTGCGATAATATTGTTTTACTAATGGATGGAGATGAGCCAGGCTTTATAGCATCCACCAAAGCAGCAGAAAAAATTACTGAGCTTGGACTAAATGCTATACAAATATTTTTGCCTCCAGGAATGGATCCTGATGATTTTGCAAGAGAAAATGACGTTGATTTTTTAGATACCAAAATCCAAGAGATGATAGAATCTAAAAAGACTAAGCTGTATATAAGAGTAAATAATGGATAGAATTGAAACATTGTGGAAAATGCGTGATTGCGATATGAGTCATGCTAAAGAATTTGCTTGTGAATTAGAAATACCATTACCAATAGCACAAGTAATGGTAACTCGTGGGATTGATTCCGTCCATAAAGCCGAACAATTCTTAGATTTAAAAATAAACAAACTTCATAATCCATTTGCTTTACCTGACGCTGAAATTGCTATAGAAAGAATTAGCAAAGCAATTGATTCAGGAGAAAAGATTTTTGTATGGGGAGACTATGACGTAGATGGAATTACATCTACGGCTATTGTTGTAACTGCTCTTGAAAAAATGGGAGCAAATATGGAATACAAAGTTCCTCATAGGATGGAAGATGGATATGACATCAAGATTCATTCTGTAGATCAAGCATTAGCATCGGGTGCATCACTTCTTATGAGTGTTGACTGTGGAATTGTTGCTTTTGAAACTGGAGCATATGCAAAAGAGAAAAATCTAGATTTGATTATTACAGACCACCATCATCCTAGTGAAGATGGTTCTCTACCAGAAGCAATGGCAGTAGTAAACCCAAACAGAGATGATCCTTTTTATCCAGGCGAGCATTTTAAGTCTCATAAGAAAGATGATTTTAGTAGATATCCATTTGACTATCTTGCTGGCTGTGGCATTGCTTTCAAATTAATGCTAGGTCTTGCAAAATATAGAAAACTAAATGTCTATGAGTTTCTCGATGAACTTATTGAGTTTGCTGCTTTGGGAACTGTTGCTGACGTAGCACCAATGATTGATGAAAATAGAGTCATAGTCAACTATGGCTGTTCTATTTTATCTAGAAGTAGCAAACCTGGAATTAAAGAACTACTGCGAATTGCTGGTGTAAAAGACGTTACTCCGACAACTATTGGCTTTCAAATTGGGCCTAGAATTAACGCTATAGGTAGGCTTGCAGATGCTGGAACTGCTTTGAGTTTGATGTTAGCAAAAGATGAGATTACTGCTGCAAATCTTGCTAAACAAATGAACAATGCAAACACTCGAAGGCAAGAACAACAAGAGAAAGCAACTCAGCAAGCTATAGACTTTGTTCAAAACAATTTTGATTTAGAAAAAGAACATATATTAATCCTTGGAGCAGACGATTGGCATCCAGGATTGATTGGTCTTATTGCGGGTAAAATTGCAGAAGTTTATAACAAACCCACTCTCGTTTGCTCATTCAAGAAAGATGGATATGCCAAAGGTTCTTGTCGTTCTACTAGAGATTTTAATATTCTTGAAGCTTTGAAGTCTGAAGAGGCGTGGAAACTATTTAAGAAAAGAGCAGATGGAAGTACTGTTTGTGGAGGACATGCTTTTGCTGCTGGTTTTGAACTTTCTATAGATAATATTCCTGCAATGAGAAAAGCCCTAAATGACTATGCTCAAGACAGACTTGGAGAACCAGTCAAGGAAAGAGTGATTGATATTGATGCTCGTATGTCGTTTAGTGATTTGAATATAAAGACATATGTTCATTTGTCAAAGATTTCACCTTTTGGAAGTATGAATCACAATCCTATTTTTATATCCAAAAATCTGACACTAGTAGAAGCAAAATCTTTGACTCAAGGAAAACATGCAAAACTAAAATTGTCTAATGGAGAAAAAACTTGGATTGCTGCAAATGCTTGGAGAAAAGGGTATATTTGCAACGAGTTTTCTCCAGGGCAAAAAGTTGATGTTGTTTACACACTAGAGTTAGACAACTGGTCTGGTAATAATAATCTCATAATGATAGTAGAAGATATAAAGCCAACTTAAGTTTACTTTTAAAATAATTAAAGTATAATCGTAATATCTCAGGAGTAAAACTGTGGAGCAAGATATTACAAAGCAAATCAAGTTGAAAAATCAAGAAAACTTAGAAAAATCAATACTTCGTTATCAAGATTCGTTATTAACAGGAAATAAGTGGAAAATAGACAGAAGCTATAAGGAAGTTTGCAAGCTTTACCCTCCCTATTTACATATGCAGGAGTGGTGGAGTCAATATCATTATTTGTATGACTCTCAAGAAGATTTTGCCTCTGATTATATAAAAATATTTTGCAATGTTTTATCAAATTGGAAGCCAAGAAATACAAGAAAAATATCAAGATATGGTGGAAGTGGAGAGTTTAAGAATTACTTTATTGGCGCTCTTCAACACAACTATATTAATCTAGTTAAAGCTGACAATGCTGGTAAAAGAAATCCAACACAGAAATGCCCAATTTGTGAAAAGTGGGTCAATCCTCTATCTACTCATATCTTAAATCACCATCACCATATACTTTGGGATCACTTAAAGAATACTGGAATTATTTTAGAAGAGTTAGAAAGATGTCCTTTTTGTAAGAATCACAAGATGCCTAGATCTTATGATTGTTCTGAAGAATGTATGAGTAAACAAGATGGTGCTTGTGAAAGTTGCATGATTGAAAAAAGGACTGCTGTTATTAAGAAACATATTCTTTCTAAACATTCCAGTATGCTTTTCCAAAAATTCAATGAACTCTATCCTGACCATCAAACAGTTTCTCCAAGAGCACTAAGTGTTTACATGTCTGAAGATGATGATAGTGAGGATGTGTGTTTTTACGACAATATTAAAGATTCAAATAAGGTTAATGATTTACTCAGTCTAAGCATGACTGATATTGAAACAAAAATAGTCAATAATATTTTAAACGGTTCATTGAAATTAAAATTCGATTCTAAGCTATACAATTGCACTGCTTTAGAGTTCAACAACGCTGTAGAAAATATTAAGTCAAAGCTATCAATTATTGGCTTAGAGGAAAATTAAAGATGGAAAAAATTGAAGACCCTGTTAGCATTATTGCAACAAATGATAAATCAAAGAATGTCACAAACGATCCAAGAATTTTAAAGGCAAGAGGTGGAGATCCTACCAATCAAGATCCTTCACGCAGACCTACCGATCCTGTTGGCTTAAGTCGTAGTGTTTTGCATGTTCTGAAAGACCATGAGTATGTTAGAATCCTAAGTGTTGGGCCTACTGCACTAAACTCAGTTATGTCTGCTTTTAGATTAGCAAGTAGAGAAGTAGAAAGTCTTACAAATGGTTCAGTTCTTGTATGCAGACAGTCCGAATATCATGCAGAAGTAGCTGGAAAGAAGACTAAAGGCATCTCTACAAGAATCTTTGCTATTGATATCAAGTTCGCCTTGTAGACATGACTAGATATTCTTGGCTTCAGCAAAAAAAACAATTTTTATCAGATTATTTTTCAAAGAAAAACGATGGAATTATTAAGGCAAATATTCAGGAAAATCAGTATACAAAACAGAATATAAATATCACAGTAAATCAGTCTTGGACTCATCTTGTGGAACAAGCAAAAGGCATTAGGTGTTATTTTGTTTTGTCTTCATTGGACGTAAATCCGAGTGGTTTTAAGACAGATGATCTAAAGGCTCAACATCTTCTTGACAGTGCATTCATCAAGAAAGTTAATGAAATTTTAAGTTTTGGCGATGATGAAGATATCGATGTCGTTAAAGAAAATCTCTTAGACTATATGATTGCAAATAGGTTATATAAAAAGAATTTAGATGCAATAATACAAAAACTCAAAAATATAGACCCGGAAGAGTTGCAAAATTTTGCTTAAAGCCTCATACTAAGAAAAGGAAGGGATAAAAAATATCTGATAGTTTACTTTCAGATATTTTTTATTGTCGAAAATTATGGAAAAGATATTACAAGAAAATAAAAATAGGTTCGTTTTATTCCCAATCGAGCATCATGACATTTGGGATTATTATAAGAAAGCACAGCAGGTTTTTTGGACTGCTGAAGAAATTGACCTAGCGCAAGATCTTACTGACTGGGTTAAACTCAATGAAGGAGAGCAACATTTCGTCAAGCACATTTTAGCATTTTTTGCTGCGTCCGATGGAATTGTAAATGAAAATTTGGCGGAAAACTTTGTTGCAGAAGTTCAATATACAGAAGCAAAGTTTTTCTATGGTTTCCAGATTATGATGGAAAACATCCACTCTGAGACATACTCCCTCCTTATCGACACTTACATCAAGGACAAAGAAGAACAGAATCATCTTTTCAATGCAATTGACACTGTTCCGGCTGTTCAAAAGAAAGCAGAATGGGCTCTTAAGTGGATTGGCTCTGAGTCCTTTGTTGAGCGTCTAATTGCATTCGCTGCTGTAGAGGGAATTTTCTTTTCCGGTTCCTTCTGTTCAATTTTCTGGCTCAAGAAGCGTGGGTTGATGCCAGGTCTTTCTTTCTCAAATGAATTGATTTCTCGTGATGAAGGATTGCACACAGACTTCGCTGTTCATCTTTACAAGAATCACATTGAGAATAAACTTTCTCGTGAACGTATTCTTGAGATTATTGATTCTGCACTTATAATCGAAAAAGAATTTATCACTGAAGCATTGCCTGTTTCTTTGATTGGTATGAATTCTGAGTTGATGAAGCAGTATTTAGAATATGTTTCTGATCGCCTGTTGATGGATTTAGGCGTAGGAAAAGTCTATAATACAGAGAATCCTTTTGACTTCATGGCTAATATTGCTTTACAAAATAAGACCAACTTCTTTGAGAAGCGTGTTGCTGACTATGTAAAGAGTGGTGTTGGTGAAGTTCAAGAGCAGATTTCATTTGATGAGGACTTTTAGTTATGGATATCCTAAAGCGCAATGGTTCAAAAGAACCAGTAAAATTAGAGAAGATTTCCTCACGTATCAAGAAGCTTACATATGGGCTTAATGAACGTGTTGATCCAGACAAAGTGAGTACTAAAGTTGTTTCTGGACTATATGATGGTGTTTCTAGCGCTGAGCTTGACCAGCTCAGCGCAGAGACTGCTGCATCTATGGTTACTGTTCATCCTGACTTTGGAAAATTAGCTGCTCGTATCGCTATTACTGCTCTATACAAAGATGTTGAAAAAGACTTCTCTGTAATTGCAAAGAAGCTCTATGAATACATTAATCCAAAAACTGGCGATAGCGCTGGAATGATTTCTGATGAAGTTTTTGCTGTCATCCAGAAGTATTCCCAAGAACTTGATGCAATGATTGTTCACGATAGAGATTTCAATTTTGATTACTTTGGATTTATGACTTTACGTAAATCATATTTGCTCAAGATTGACAATGTCCCAGCAGAAACTCCACAGCATCTTTATATGCGTGTGGCTGTTGGAATTTGGCGTGATAACTTAGAGATGGTACAGAAGACTTACGATATGCTTTCTCAAGGTCTTTTCACTCACGCAACCCCAACTCTTTTTAATGCTTCAACAAATCGTCCTCAACTTTCATCTTGCTTCTTGCTTGATATTGACGATGACAGTATTCCTGGCATTTATAAGACACTTTCAGACTGTGCATTGATTTCTCAGTCTGCTGGTGGAATTGGTATCAACATCCATAAGATTCGTGCTAAGGGCAGTTATATCAAGGGTACTAACGGATATTCTAATGGTATTATCCCAATGCTCAAGGTATTCAATGAGACTGCTCGTTATGTTGACCAGGGTGGTGGAAAGCGTAAGGGTTCGATTGCTGTTTATCTTGAGCCTTGGCATGGTGATATCTTTGACTTCCTTGAACTTCGTAAGAATCAAGGCAAAGAAGAGTTACGTGCAAGAGATCTATTCTTAGCCCTTTGGATTCCTGACTTGTTTATGCAGCGTGTAGAGACTGATGGAAACTGGTCTTTATTCTCACCTGATCAAGTTCCAGGTTTGATTGATGCTTACGATTCTCCAGACAAGAAAACTTTTACTGAACTTTATGAGAAGTATGAAGCTGAAGGTAAAGCGCTTAAGACAATCAAGGCTCGTGAGTTATGGGAAAAAGTTCTTGATTCACAAGTTGAAACTGGAACTCCTTATATGCTTTACAAAGATGCGTGTAATTACAAGAGTAATCAAAAGAATCTTGGAACTATCAAGTCTTCAAATCTCTGTACAGAAATCCTAGAATATACGGACAAGAATGAAATTGCTGTATGTAATCTTGCTTCAGTTGCTCTTCCAAAGTATGTAATTATTCCATCTGGCAAAGTACGTGAGAAGGACAAGAAATTACGTAGATATGACTTCAAATTCTTATATGAAGTTGTTTATCAAGCAACAGTAAATTTGAACCAAGTTATTGATGTAAATTTTTATCCTACACCCGAAACAAAAAACTCAAATCTCAAGCATCGTCCTATTGGCTTAGGTGTTCAAGGTTTAGCAGATACTTTTGTTATGATGGGTCTACCGTTTGAATCAGAAGAAGCAAAGAAATTAAACAAAGATATTTTTGAAACAATTTACTTTGCTGCTCTTACTGCATCTAAGGATTTGGCTAAGCAACATGGCTCTTATGCGTCTTTTGAAGGATCTCCAGCATCTCAAGGTTTATTACAATATGACCTCTGGGGACTTACTGAGGATGATCTTTCCGGTATGTGGAATTTTTCAGCGCTCAAAGAAGAAATCAAGCAATTCGGCTTAAGAAACTCTTTACTTGTTGCTCCAATGCCTACAGCCTCAACGGCTCAAATTCTTGGAAATAATGAGTGTTTTGAGCCTTTCACTACTAATCTCTATAAGCGTAATACTTTGAGTGGTGAATATGCTGTAATCAACAAGCATTTAGTGGAAGATCTTGTTAATCTTGGTATCTGGAGTGACAATGTTAGACTGAAGTTATTCAATGAGAATGGTTCAGTCCAAAACATTCCTGAAATTCCAACTGACATTAAAGAAGTTTACAAGACAGTTTGGGAGATGAAGGGTAAGTCTATTCTTGAAATGGCTCGTGATCGTTCATTCTTTATCGATCAAAGTCAGTCATTGAATATGTTTATGGCTGAACCAACTGCATCTAAACTTTCTTCTGCTCATATGTTTGGCTGGAAATTGGGATTGAAGACTGGAATGTATTATCTTCGTGTCAAGCCCAAAGCCCAAGCATTAAAGGGACTTGGAATTGATCTTTCTAGTGCATCAATCCAAGAAATAGAGAAACCTAAAGAAGTAGAGCAAATGAAGGATTTCAGTCCAGACGAATTTACTGCTAAAGTATGTTCTCTAGATAATCCAGACTGCGAAAGCTGCGGAGCATAAAAAAAGAGGGGAGAAATCCCCTCTTTTTTTATAAATCCATTAATGCTCGTCTAATATCTCTAAGTTTATTTGCTACAGCTTCTGAAGTGGCTTTTTCTAAAGTATCCTTAATTCCAAGTGGCTCAACGTCGTAATGAAAATCTCTTCCATCGATGTGATTTCTTGCTATAGCTGTAATTTGTTCGTTAGATGGAGCAGCAAATATATCAACATCCCATTTTCCATAATTTGAAACTCTAATAGCTCCTGTCATTTGCATAAAAGGCTGCACGTAATCAGAATATCTACTGCCTTTAGATTCTTCTGGTGTATCCAAGATAGACTCAATATTTCTATGGTCTAATGATCTTTCGTATCCACCTTCGGAAAAATCAAGAAACTTTCCAGTGCTTAAAACATAACCAGCTTTTTCTGGCTCGTTAGTTTCACCATAAAATTCTAAAGCTTCTTTTTCTTTTGGATGAATCCCAAATGTTGATTGTGCTATTTTGTACCACATAGTATTTACATTTTGTTTTTTATACTATATAATCCTTGTATGGCTAAAGCTACGGTTAGAGAAGTGAAAATACTTGATGCAGTACTCAAGGAAGACGAAGGCACTGAAGATGATCCAAAGATTGTTCAATATATTTGGCTTCAACTTCAAGATTTAAAGTCGGAAAGAGTTTACTCTGCTATTTTAAGTTTAGATGATATAAAAGACCTTTCTAATATGGATAGATATTTAGAAGGAAGAGAATTAATTAATTTCACAATTGCCTTGAAAAATCGTGAGAACCCTTTGTCTCTTGTATTCAATCCAACTGACGAAGAAATTACAAAAGATATGATTAAGAATGAGGAAGGTATTTAATATGGCTGCATCAGGTAGTGGACAAGTTACGGTAAATATGTCAACTGTTGCTAAGGCAACAGTTGAGATTAAGGCTTTTCGTGAAGACGCTGTTATTCCAAAGAAGGCAACTGAGAGTGCTGCTGGATACGATCTTTGTGCTTGGGCAAAGGATTCTTATGATGAAACATTCTTGATTCCGCCTCATTCGGTAATGATTGTTCCAACTGGTTTAAATGTAAATATTCCAAATGGTTACGAAATTCAAATACGTCCTCGTTCTGGTATGGCTGCTAAGCATTGTGTTACTGTACTTAATACTCCAGGTACTATTGATAGTGATTACTGTGGTGATGGCGAAGATTTTGAACTTAAAGTCATTTTGATTAATCACAACAAAGTTCCATTTTCTGTTCGTCACGGTGACAGAATCGCTCAAATGGTTGTGGCAAAGCTAGCAAACAGTGAGTTGATTGAAGTTGAAGAGTTTAGTGTGACAGATAAGACATCTCGTGAGGGTGGGCTGGGTAGCACAGGTAAGTAATGGAACATAACATTGACCAAGCCACAAAGAATTACACTATTTTTTGTGATTTAGACGGTACGCTTTGGGAACAAGGCGATCCTACTGAAATTGCCAAGCCTGGATATCAACCTAAGATTATTCATGGAACTGCAGATAAGATTCGTGAGTGGGATAGTAAAGGCTATAAGATTATTCTTACAACTGGACGTAAAGAGAGTTTGCGAGATGTAACAGTCAAGCAACTTTCTTATGCTGGTGTTGTTTATGATCAATTAGTAATGGGAATTGGTGGTGGTTCTAGGGTTCTCATTAATGATTTGAGGGCTAACGGAGAGCAATCAGCCTTTGTTTGTCAGCCTAAAAGAAATGAAGGCATTGGAGGTATTGAGTTATAATGTACCCAGAATTTAAAAAATTTGTAAATCTAATGGCACATGATATTACAATCTCAGGACACGCAACTTTACCAAGATGTGAAAATCCTTGCCGAGTAGAGACTAAACAAAGAATTGTTGCTTATTTGACAGGAATACCAATTGCTGAAACACACTTTGAAAAAATTGTAAACCTTCCTGAACCTGAAGATGGTGTCTACTTTATTGTAAATAGAGTTACTATGGATTTTGTGCCATTTGATCGTGAAGATGTATTTTGTGTAGACACAGGCTCTACTGCAATTAGAGATGAAAATGGCCAAGTAGTGGCAGTAACACAGCTATCGCTATGAGTGAACCGGAATTTATTGAATCCATAGAATGCAAAGAAATAGCAGAAAAACTAGTTTCTAAGTACTACCCATTTATAGGATACGTAAATTTAGATTTAGTCCACTTTGTTGAAATGGATGGATATAAAGGAAAGAATGCCCCGCCATATATTATGTCGGGGCTAACTCAATCTTGGGCTAGAGTAATTTTGCAGTCTCTTGGCAATGGAAAAGTTTATTGTCTTGGAGTGTGGTCTGATCTTTGGGAAGATCTTGAGCAATCCAAGAAAGAGTGGATAATTTTTCGATGTTTATATTCGATAAGTCCCTCTCAAGATGGTAAAATTCGTTCGTTCGATGTTCAAGATTACGGCTTTATTACAGAATACTTTGTTAGAGCAGGATTTGGACCTTACTGGATGTTGAAAGACGGATTACCATCCCTTTTGGATGGTTCTCATGCTTTACCTTTAATTTTACCGATGGAAGACGATGATTAGTCAAAGCTACTACAATAAATATCGCCCTAAAACTTTCACAGATATTCGTGGAAGTAAATCTGCAGAAATTCTTGAAAATCAAATTAAGAATAATAAGACTACTCATGCATACATTCTAGCTGGACCTCCTGGCACTGGTAAAACTACACTTGCCCGTGTGGCTTCTGCACATCTTTTATGCACTGAAGAGCAGGATGATTTGAAAGATATGGTGTTGAGTGATGAGCATCCAGATGTTTATGAAATTAATTGTGCAGTCAATAATGGTGTCGATCATATTCGAGAAAATGTAGTTCAACTGTCACGTCTAGCTCCAACATTAGGCAAGTATAAGATTTTCATTCTTGATGAAGCACAAATGCTTACAACTCAGGCACAAACCTCTCTTATCAAACTTACTGAGGAGCCGCCAAGTTATGTAAAGTTTTTCTTTTGCACAACCGACCCTCATAAAATTCTTCGGGCTATTCATACTCGTTGCCAAACTTTTCTTATGAAAAAGTTAAATAAACAAAATTTAGTTGAGTTACTTGCTGAAGTTTGTGAAAAAGAAAGCTTGTCTTTTGAAACAGAAGCATTAGGAATTATTGCTGATGAATCAAACGGTAGTGCAAGAACAGCATTATCAATTTTAGAACAGTCTAGTTTGCAAGATATTTCTGAAGATAACATCAGAACTCTTTTAGACAGATCGCCCAAGCAACTTTCTGTTGATTTATCTTTTGCTATTATCAATAAAGATTATTCTATGGCATTTAGATTAATACAATCATCTCATTTAGAAGGTAGAAATTTACACAATTTACTTTTAGAAACATCACAAAACTTCATTCTAGCCTTCAAATATGTTGTGACTAAGACCAAAAAGGTAGAGAGAGATGCGGATATAGAAAATATAGCAAGATCTGTCAATACTTTGTTGCTCATAGATATTGCAGAACAATTGTATAACATAACAAAAGAGATAAGGCAAACGGTTTCTGAGGACATTGTAGCAACAACTGGTGTCCTTAAAACAATAGAAAGATACGCTGAAAAAGATATTGCGTAAGAAGATGTAGTAAAGAATATGCCTTCGGGAGTTTTGATGGCAACCGAAGATTTCAGAATAGTAAGAATAGTAAACAGAGCAAAAGCAGGTAATCAAGCAGCTTTTAAAAAGTTGCTTAAGATGGTAGAACCAGACCTCAAAAAAATTGCACCACACTTCTTCATTGTAGGCGGGGATCGTGAAGATGTAATGCAAGAATTGAGGTTAGGTGTTTTTAAGGCAGTTAACTCATACGATTGCACCAAAGACACTACATTTAAAAACTTTTGTGTCAACCTTGTCTGCAAAAGACACTTAGCAACCGCAATAGCATCAGCAAAAAGAATGAAAAATTCAGCGTTGAATGATTCTGTTTCTTTAGATGCTCCTTTTATCTTAAATGATGATGGAAATTTTCATTCCTTGGGTGATTATATTCCAGATAAGAAAAATCCTTATGATGAGTCTCCAGAAGTAAATTTAGTTGAAGATCTTATTGTCAGAGAAGAATTAGAAATTAATTCAACAATGCTTCTTAATAAACTTACTTCTTTAGAGGCAGAGATTTTTGTAGAGTATGGACAAAATTCATCATATAAAGAAATTTCACAAAGCTTACAAGTTCCAGCAAAGTGTGTAGACAATGCACTTACTAGGATTAGAAAAAAGGCATCTGAAGTTTACGTCCAATTCAAAGAAGATGAAAAAAAGGATGCATCTCATAAGCTACCTAAAAAATAGATTATGCACAGACTACTTAAGGTTGCTTCTTTTTTAGACAGTATTGGTAAGTACAAGTTAGCAGACAAGTTAACCAAGCTTGCTATAGATCCATCTGACTTAGACTTTGATACAGTATATAAAAATCCTGAAACATATTCGGATTTTGTACTTACTAAATCAAGAAAAGAAGGAAGAGATCCAATAGATGTTCTTGGTGATGAAAGGTTTACTGCAGACCCAACAAAAGATCCCATGGAACAACTTATTGAAAGATCCAAAGGGACTAGAAGACATTTTGCTTTTTATCCACAAATTATCTTATTTCCTGAAAGCGGAGTATGGAAATTTTTCTTTTTAGACCCATTATCGCTCAAATCATTGTCGAAAGGTTCTGATAAAGATGGCAAACTCTTAACAGATCAGCTTTCAATTCCTGGTCTAGAAAATATGTATGGTGAGGAAGAAGATGCTGAAGAAATTTCTCACGATGTAGTTTTTACTTCTAATCTTGCACTAGAAGATTACAGTAAAGAAGAAGTAATGGAAAAATTACGTCATAAGTTTCCAGACACCCATGTAGACTTTATGATGAATGGTGTCGATGATAGGGAATTTTTTGACGAAGAAAAAGATATAGAATTGTAACTCTTGCCATCAATCTTACAATGTAGTAAGATACGCATATGGAAACTTCAATTGTTGATGTAGTTATTGGTATGCAGTATGGTGATGAAGGCAAGGGCAAAATAGCCAATCAAATGGCTGCATCAGGTGAATATGACTACATTGTACGTTTTAACGGTGGAGGAAATGCTGGTCATACAATTTACCTCAATGGAGAGAAAATTGTTACGCATCTTGTTCCTTGTGGTGTTCTGCATGGTATCCCCAGTGTCATTGGTAATGGTTGTGTTATCAATACGCAAAAATTATTTGACGAACTTGAGTATCTTGAAGGATTTGGGTTTGACACATCGATCCTTAAAATAGCAGAAAACGCACATATAATTACCCAAGAACATATTGACGAAGATTCCAAAGATACAACTATTGGAACTACTCGCACTGGTAATGGCCCTTGTTATAAAGACAAAGTTGGTCGTACAGGTCTTCGTGCCAAAGATGTTCCTGAACTAGAACCATATCTAGTTGATATGTATAGTCTTATTCATTCTTCCCCAAAGAAATTTTTAGCTGAAGGTGCTCAAGGATATTGGCTTGACATTGATTTTGGTGACTATCCTTATGTCACTTCTTCAAACACTGGAGTAGGAGCAGTATTAAACAATGGTTTCAATTATAAGCAAGTACGGAATGTTATCGGGGTTATCAAATGTTATTCTACCTATGTTGGAGCTAAAGGATACCAAAAACACGACGAAAGATTTGAACAGTTGCGTGAAATTGGTCAAGAGTACGGAGCCACAACAGGTAGGCCAAGACAAATAGACTGGCTAAATCTAAATGAAGTAAATACAGCTTGTCAAATGAATGGTGTTACAAAACTTATTGTAAACAAGATGGATGTTCTAGCTCAAATTGAAAATGGCTGGGATTGGTATCAAGATGGTAAACTTCATTTTGTTGATGATGAAGATTCATTTAAGCTTTGCATAATGAATCAAATTATGAAATACAATCCAGGCATTGAAATTGAATTCCAGGGACAACTACATTGAAATTTAAGTTGAACAAGGCAGAACATATTGTATGTTTTGCCTTACTGAACAAAATTGAAAAATCCAAACTATCAATGCGTGAAAATAAAGCTGCATCAAGTAGTCTTATTTTTCATTCATTTGATGGAAAGCTTTACATTCAATCTGAAAATAATTTCTGCTGCTCTAAGTTTTTACTCAAGAATGTAAGCTCTTCAGAAGATGGAACTTTTGGGCTTGATGTATCTTCTTTTTATAATGCACTGAATAACTTTCCAACAGAGGAAGTTCAGTTTATTTATAATCCTGAAGACAATCTTCTTATATTTGGTAATAAAAAAACCAGAGTATCTTTGGCTACTGTTCCTGTTGATAACTTCAATTTACATTTTTTGACAAACAAAGAAACTCTAGATATTACAGTTGATGATTTTGTTCACAGTATCAAAATGACATCTTTCTCTTGTGCTCCAGACTTTGAAGAACATCCTTATACTTCTATCCTTTGGTTTTTAGAAGATGGTAAAATTAATTCTCAATCATCTGACAAGCATAGAATTTCAATATTTGGAAATAAGTATGATTTACAACAATCATTTTTAATTTCTAAAACTATTTCAGATGTCATACTTTTTTATATTGAAAAAATATCAGCAATCCAATTTTCCTTGCATAACAATAAATTGTATTTATCATGGGACAGCGGAGAATTGTGCTGCAATCTTGAAAAAAATACTTTTGAAAAAGTTTTTCTAAACTTCAATCAGTTTTTTCAATATAGTTCATTTCTTACTTTAGAATTGAAAAAAGACGCATTGATTCAGTCAGTTAAGTTTGTTTCTAATATTGCAAACTCTCATATGATAAACTTAACCTTGGATATCAATAAATTAATTGTTTCTGCAACCAGTAATGAAAAAAATGCTGTTGTTGATACTATTGATGTTGAAAATTACGAATGTCTTTCAGTGTCTTACGTTTCATCGCATTTGATAAAAGTTTTAGAATTATTAGATTCAAAAAATCTGAAGTTAAACTTCTTGAAGCATAATGATTTCGTATTATTGATGCTCGAGAGTGATAATTTTAAGCACGTTCTTTTCCCAATGGATTAAAATGTTTCCTAGAATTTATTTTGGCTCAACTATATTATCTATTGACAAGATCAGAGATGAATTTCCTGATCTTGTTCTTCTGTTTGACAACAATGTAGATAAGATAATAAGTAATTATTCAAAATTCTTTGATAGTAATAATGTTTATATACATACTAAAATTACTAACGAAGACATAAAACTTATCCAAGAAAAGAGTGACAGTCTAGGAAGCAAACATGTCATTTTATACGAAGATGATAGTTTTGATGGAAGATTGTCATTAGTCGCAAAGGCTAAAAAGAATAATTTGATCTTTGACTGTAGTTATCCACTTGTAGGAGACTCTAACTCTCTTAAGCGTCATATTAATAACTATGTACTTAAAAACAACGCAAATATAAACGGTGAGACATTAAATTATTTAATAGATATTTGTCCTTTATTGCGTATCAAGTCGAAACAGTCTGGTAGTAAAAAAGAAATTATTTGTTACGATATTGACATTCTGTTCAAGGAATTAGAAAAGATAATTTCTTACACAGATAAAATATTTTTGCGTGACATTAGCAACTCTTCTTTCAATGAAGAATGTGACATATTCGAATTTATCGAACAACTGATGAATAAAAATCTTGACTATTGCTTAAACAAGATTGATCTTCTGATTGACTCTATGGGTGAACAAGGATTATTATTAGTTCTTCTTAGTCAAATAAACTTTATGCTTGTAATTGCAGACACTAACATGAAGTCTTTCTCACTAAACAAAGTTCAAGAAATAGTTGAATTACGTGACATTTTAGGCAAGTATCTAGATGATGATTACTTAGAGCCACAATTCACTATAAAAACTCAAAATCCCATAAGAATTCGCATACAATCTAGCAAAGAAAACTTATACTCCTCAGATAAATTTGCAAAGATGATTGCGTTGATTACTGATAGTATTGTAGATCTTAGGACAAATGGAAGTGTAAATCATTCACTTCCAATATTAATTTCAAAACTAGCATCTGTATAATCTTTGTATGATAGAGAACAATTACGATGAAATTAACAAGCTTTTATATAAACATAAAGCGGGAAATGAATCTGCGCTTTTTGATTTATATGAATTTTACAAGCCTCTTTTTATTTCATCAGTTAAAAGAATTGTTCAAAAAGAATCTCGTCTTTCATCACATAGAGAAGACATATTAAGCGACTGTATTTTTGTTTTAAGAAAATTAATTGATCAGTATGATCCAAAACTATCTTATTTTTCTTATTTCTTATCAACAAGAATAGACATAAATTTATTTAGATATGCCACAGATAAATATTTTCCAAAAGAAGAAATTTTGGATGATGATTATTTTCTAGAAGAATCCCAAGATCCATTTAACAAGATCGATAATGTAATTTGCATTCATGAAGCAATGAAGCAATTGAATGATAAAAGCAGAGAAGTAATCCAACTTTATTTCTTTGAGGGATTAGACCAAAAAGAGTGTGCAGAGTTTATAGGAATAACTCAAGGAGCCTTTTCCAAAAGACTTTCAAAGGCTCTTGAACAAATGAAGTTAATTCTTGGAGAAGACTTTTTGTTTGATTGATATTCTATGGTTGTAGATGCTAGCAGTCTTTTCTTCTGTTTCTTCTTCATCTCTTTCAATAGTAATCTCAACTTGCTTATCATCTTGTTTTGCGTTTTCAAAACCAGGGAAATTTCCAGGAGGCATTCCTTCACCCTTATACCTTGGCAATATAACATCAAGTTTTCTTCCGCTAGGGATAGGTTCTGATTGTTGAATTTGAAATCTTGAATGCTCTTTTATATCTCGAGCTGTTGGAGGCTCTTGTTTTTTTGCTTCTTCACGCAATTGAGCGTTTTCTTTTTCTCTGTCTGCACCTTCTGGATTTACAACATCAGTAGTGAGCAATCCATCTGCTACAGCCTGGGAAATTTTACCAAAGTAATCTGCTAGGTATCCTTCAACCACTCCTTCAGTAACATCTTTTACGTCAAAGATTAACATTTTTCCAGATTCAACTATTTTTGATTGGACTTCTTTTAATTCTTTTTCTAATTGTGTTCTTTCGGGACTATCAATTGGAGAAGATTCAATTTGTCTAACAAGTTGATTTTTTTTACCTAATAAACCTCTTCTGAAGTCTCTTCTTCCTTGAATTTGAAATGTCTCGTGGAAGATCATTTCTAATTTATTTCTTTGACGTTGCAACATTTTGTTAATTGCTCCAAGAGGATCTGATAATTTTATCGTTTTACCAGTAGATGTTGTGTAACTGCCAAATCTGCCAGTTTCCATATCTTCAAGTAATCTTTTGGCATTAGTGCCACCAGACATCAAGTGAACCATTTCGTCTTGAATATCAAGTATCCATTGTTCTTTGGCCGCTTGATATATTTTTGGATCTGACATCAATTTGCCAATATGAGCATCAAATATTTTGGAGAGATAAGGTATATCTCCATGAACTCTTGCATAAAGTTCAGCAGGATCTGAAATGTATGCTTCTTCAGGTGTTAATTCTGGATTAAGTTCAACAGAGTCTTGCATCATAAGATCACCTGACTGAAGATATTGCAGAGCGTGAGCAACTTCGTGTCTTTTTGTTGCTTCAAGATAATGTTGAGCATCCATACCAATATTTTCTGCTAACGCCTTGTGATATGATAATTGTTGCCAAATATCTGTTTTGATGATGATTGCAGGAACAGGGCCTCTATCCTTTGTTGGAAATCTTGGTACAAATAATCCACCCCATTTTTCTTCTGTAAAATCAACTGGTCCTAATTTCAACTTAGGGATATTATTTCTTTTCATAAAATCTTTGAGTTGCCAAGTGCTAAACTCTACAATCACCATTTGATCAGCATATTTTTGAATCTTTTCATCACTTACACCAGCAAAAGGTGATTCTTGCTTCATACGGTCTTCATAAGAAATCATAGATTTATCGAAAACTTCGTCTGTTTTTTGTTTCTGTCTAAGCTCACTTTCAGACATACCGCTAGGAGCTATCGCTTTATTTGGATTTTTACCATAAGCCCAGTTGTAGGAAGTTTCAGATGCTTTTTTGACTTGAATAACTTTTTCTGATTGTGCTTTTTCTAAAGCAGCAAAACCATCATTTTGTATTCTTGTTTTTGCTTGAACACCATTTCTAACAACTTTATTTTTAATTTCAGCACCAAGACTATCTAAAATATCCTCGGAAAATTTTTCATAGTCTTCTGGGTTTTTTTCTAAATATTTAATTATAACTTCAGGTTTTGCAAGTCCCTTTTGTATGAAAAGTGGAATACATTCGTCTCCTTTACTGTAAATTAGTTCAACAAAAGTTTTAAAAGATTTTAATTTTTCAAGAAAAGATGCATCATATGCGAAATCACTTGAAGATATGCTTGAATACAGTCTAGAAGCCATAATTTGAGAGAAGTTTTCAAAATCTTTGTACTCATCTACTTTTAATGCAACTTCTAGTCTATATTTGTTAGGAAGTAAAGATAATAATGATGCAACTTTATCTTGCGGTGTACCATGTAATAATAATTTAAAAACAACTTCTAAAACTTTGCTTTCATCAATTCCTGAATAAATATATTCTTCTATTTGCGGTAAGTAAAAATTTCCCTCTCCACGTCTTATTAAGTTTATTACACTAAGATGATTTGTAAAATATTGTAATTCAGGCTTTGCATCAACAATTTGCTCAAGAAGTAAATTTCTCTGTTCGTTTGCTGGATATCCCAATCTAGTAACATCATCGCCACGTAAAAGAAACATCGCTAAAGATTCATTGAGACTTGTACCTTTTCGCATAAGCAAGTTAAGTGTAGTGTAACCCATACCTAACGTACTATTTACAGAATATTTTAAACTGTCATAATCTGTAATTTTTTGACCTAATTCTAAACCTTGTTGCCCTTGTGACCTGATAAATTCATTTAGTGTGCCAAGAAAGTCTAAAACTTTCATCATATCTGTATTTGCAGAACTTCCTTGTTTTTTCATCTCATTG
>SXGQ01689742.1_pt1 | contig 23030 bp, 20 predicted proteins | sample 3178371 | NCBI WGS metagenome assembly SXGQ01 (sample SAMN11356859, study PRJNA531348) | freshwater metagenome | isolation source: freshwater sample F1-20 | place: China: Fuxian Lake, Yuxi | collected 2017-12-25 | reverse complement strand
GGTGCAGCCGGCGCACGAGCAACTCGGCCGCGGCCGCCGGTACGACCAGCAGGGCGACGACGAGGATCGCGCCCACGGCCTGGAAGCTCGCCACGGTCGCCACCGCCGTGGCCGCGAGCAGCCCGGCCGTGACGGCCGCGACGGGCAGCCCGGCCGCCCGGGCGGCGGCGGCGTCGAAGGCGGTGAACACCTGCAGTTTCCAGGTCGCCCAGGCGGCGACGGCCAGCAGCACGAGCACGAGGCCGCCGGTGAGAAAAGCCCTTGGCAGCTCGCGGCCGGCGACGGCGACGGTGTCGAACGGCACAAAGGTCAGGTCGCCGCCGAGGATGCAGGCGGCATCGATGTGGGCGCCGCGACCGGCGGCCGTGACCAGCGCGACCCCGAGGGCGAACATCGTCGTGAACACGAGGCCCGCCCCCGCGTCCTCCGCGAGGCCCGCGCCGGACTTCAGCGCCTGCGTCAGCCAGACGGTCACGAGCGCGGCCGCGACGGCCGCTGCGAACACGAGCGGCCCGCCCGGCCGGCCGCCGGCGAGCACGGCGATCACGATGCCCGGCAGCACCGCATGCGCGATCGCGTCCCCGAGCAGGCTCATCCGCCGCACGACGAGGAGCGTGCCCACCAGGCTGCAGGCGGCGGCCGTGACCGCGGCCGTGGCCAGGGCCCAGGCGTGCATCGCCAGCGGATCGCCCCCCGCGGCGGCCAGCGGAAGCGTCATGCCCGGCCCCTCCGCACGAGCGGCGCGGCGACCAGCGACACGACGAAGATCGCGGCCGCGGCCAGCACGACCAGCGGCCCGGTGGCCAATCCGGGGCGGGCGGCGCTGGCCAGCGTGCCGATCGTCGCCGCCGCCAGCCCGATCGTCCCCGCGACGACGATCATCGTCGCCACGCGGTCGGTCCACAGCCGCGCCGTGACCGGCGGAATCACCACCAGCGCCGTGACGAGGACCGCGCCCACGGCGGGCAGGCCGGCCACCACCATCGCCGCCACGAGCGCCACGACGAGACCGTCGATCCAGGTGACGGGCCAGCCGGTGGCGGCCGCGAACGCGGCATCGAAGGCGACGAGCGTCGCCTCCTTGAGCACCGCGGCCACGACGAGCACCGCGGCCAGCGACACACCCGACAGGACCGCGGCATCGCGGCCTGTGATCGCGGCGGCATGGCCGAGCAGGAACTGCTCCAGGCCGGCGCTGTCGGCGAAGCCCCAGCGGGGCAGGCCCGACAGCAGGGCGATCCCGGCGCCGAACGAGACGCCGATCACGATGCCCGTGGCGGCGTCGTCGCGAGTGCGGGTGAACCGGCGGATGAGCACGAGCGCCGCCAGCCCGCCCAGCGCGGCGACGAAGCCACCGGCCAGGAGCACCGGGAGTTCGCGGCGGCCGGTCGCCAGGAAGCCACCGGCGACCCCGAGAAGCGTGGCGTGCGCCGCCGCATCGCCGACCAGCGGCCGCTTGCGGAGCAGGGCCAGACTGCCGACAACGCCCGCGGCGAAGCCGACGGCCGCGACGCCGGCGGTGGCCACGAGCGTGTTGTGGGCGGGCCAGGCGAGGGTCATGACGTGCGGCCCCGCGCGGCCACCGCGCGGCCGACCTCCTCGAGGACCTCGATCTGCCCGGCGTAGGTCCGCTGCAGGTTCTCCGGCGTGAGCACGCCCGCGGTCGGCCCGACGGCGACGAGCCGGCGGTCCACCAGGGCCACCCGGTCGAACCACTCGGCCGCCGTCCGCAGGTCATGGTGCACGACGACCACCAGGCTGCCCGCCGCCTTGAGGGCGGCGAGCACGGCGAAGATCTGCTCCTGCGACCGCGAATCGACGCCCGCCATCGGCTCGTCGAGCAGGTAGATCTCGGCCCGCTGCGCGAGCGCCCGGGCGAGGAACACCCGCTGCTGCTGCCCGCCGGACAGGCGGCCGATCTGCCGGCTGGCGAGGTCGGCCAGGCCGACTCGGGCGAGGCACTCGCGGGCCAGTTCGCGGTCCTTGCGACCCGGCCGCCGCAGCCAGCCCAGCCGGCCGTAGGTGCCCATGAGCACGACGTCCATCGCGCTCACGGGAAAATCCCAGTCCACCGTCTCCCGCTGCGGGACGTAGCCGACCCGGCCACGCACCTCCTCGAGCGGCCGGCCGAAGAAGCGGACCTCGCCGGCGACGACCGGCACCAGGCCGAGCGCCGCCTTCAGCAGCGTGCTCTTGCCGGCGCCGGTGGGGCCGATCACGCCGAACAGGCAGGGCTCGTCGATGGCGAGGTCCACGTTCCAGAGCACCGGCCGCCCCGCGTAGGCGACGGTCAGGTCGTGAAACTCGAGCAGCGGGCCGGCGCCGGGCGCATCCATGTCACGGCTTTCCCGCGGTCAGCGCCGCCACGATCGCCTCCGCGTTCGCCGCGAGCGCCCCGGCGAGCGTGTCCGCCCCGGTGCCCGGCCCGCCGAGGGAATCGGAGTACAGCCGGCCGCCGATCGCGACCTCGTGGCCGCGGGCCCGCGCCCCCTCCACGAGGGCCGCCACGTTGCGGTCGGCCACGCTGGTCTCGACGAAGACCGCCGGGATGCCCCGGGTCACGAGCAGTTCCACGAGCCGATTGACGTCGTGCAGGCCGGCCTCGCTCTCCGTGCTCGTGCCCTGCACACCGACCACCTCGACGCCATAGGCGCGGCCGAAGTAGCGGAAGGCGTCGTGGGCCGTGACGAGCACCCGTCGTCCCGGCGGTATCGCGGCGATCCGCCCGCGGATCCGCTCGTCGAGGGCGACGAGCGTCGCGGCGTGGGCGGCCGCCCGCTCGCGGTAGCCGGCGGCGTTGTCCGGGTCCACGCCGGCCAACGCCTCGGCCACGAGCGCGGGACACAGGCTCCACAGGCCGGCGTCGAACCAGACGTGCGGATCGAAGAGCCCGTCGGTGACCGGGAGGAGCCGGTCCCGCGGGAGCCCGTCGCCGACGAGCAGCACCGGCCGGCGGCCGCCGAGTCGCTCCAGCAGCGCCGCGAGCCGCCCCTCGAGGTGCAGCCCCGACGCCACCACCAGGTCGGCCCGGGCGAGCCGGTCGGCGTCCGCCGGCGTCGGCTTGTAGGAATGCGGGTCGATGCCCGGCCCCATCAGGCAGGCGACGTCCGCCGCGTCGCCGGCCACCGCGCGGACGAGGTCGGCGACGATCGTGGTCGTGGCGAGCACCTGCGGCCGGCCGCCGGGACGCGGGGCCGGCCCACCGCACCCGGCAGCCATCGCCACGAGCAGCCCGGCGGCCAAGGCGACGAGTTTGAAGAGTCCGGATTGCATGACCACGGCCGCGAAAGCATACGACTGCGGCCGAACCACCCGCAATGTCACGCCAAACCGCCCGGCTGGCCGCCGCCGGGGGCGGGTCCGAAAGCCGTCGACCGGCGCGTTGACCGATCCCCGAGGCATTCTTAATGTCAGGAGATCCCGTCCGGCCTCCCGGAGCCCGCCCCGTGGATTCCACCTACTTCAAGCGGTTTCGCATGGAGGCCGATCTTCGGCCGGGGCGACTCACCCTCGATCCCGCGCCCGATCTGCCCCCGGGCTACCGATTCGTGCCCTGGAACGAGGCCGTGCTCGACCTCCACGCGCGGACGAAGTGGCGGTCGTTTCGCGACGAGATCGACGCCGTCGTCTTTCCGTGCCTGGGCGAGGCCGAGGGCTGCCGGCGGCTCATGCGGGAGATCCGCCACAAGCCCGGCTTCCTCCCGGAGGCGACCTGGCTGATCGCCCGCGGCCACGACGTCGACGAACTGCAGTGGTGCGGCACGATCCAGGGCGTGAGCGAGCGCGGCGGCGTCGGCATGATCCAGAACGTGGGCGTCGTGCCGGGCCATCGGGGCATCGGGCTCGGGGCCGCCCTCGTCCTCCGCGCCATGGCCGGCTTCGGCGAGCATGGCCTGCGGGCGGCCTGTCTCGAGGTCACCGCCGAGAACTGGCGGGCGGTGCGGCTCTACCAGCGGCTGGGTTTCCGCCGGACGAAGACCGTGTACAAAGTGGTGGATGTCGCGGCGGCGGAACCGGCCCTCGCGGAACCGGCACTGTCGTAGGCGGCTGGCCATTTGAAGCAGACACTGTTCTCGGCGCGTCTCGCCAACGGCATCACCCTCGTGGGCGAGGCGTTGCCCGGGGTGGAATCGGTCGCGGTCGCGATCCACGCGCCGGCCGGCGCGGTCCATGACGGCCCCGGTCGCTGCGGCCTTGCCACGCTCACCGGAGAGTTGTCCCTGCGCGGCGCCGGCGGGCGCTCCAGCCGTGAGATCGTCGAGACGCTCGAATCGGCCGGCATCCAGTGGGCGCAGGCCGTTTCGACGAGCCACGCCAGCTTCTCCGGGGCGATGGTCGCGCGGCAGCTGCCCGTCGCCCTGCCGGTCTACGCCGACATCGTCAGGCGGCCCGCGCTGCCGGAGGACGAACTCGAAGCGGCCCGGCAGATGGTCCTGCAGAACCTCGCCGGGGTCGAGGACGACCCCGGACACCGGGTGATGACGGCCCTGCGGCAGCTGTACTTTCCCGCGCCTTGGGGCGCGCCGGCGGAGGGGCTTTCCGCCGACGTGGAGGCGGTCGACATCGCCGCGGTCCGTGGGTTCCACGCCGCCCACGTGCGGCCGGCGGGCACGATCATCGCCGCGGCCGGCCGCAGCGACTGGGAGGACTTCGTCGGCCGGGCCGAGGACCTGTTCGGTGATTGGCCGGGCGGCGCTGGGGAGCCCGTCACTGCGGGCCCGCGCGCCCCGGGGGTGCGGCACGTGCCCCACGACGCGCAGCAGACGCACGTGGCCATCGGGTGGTCGGCGCCACCCTACCGCAGCGACGAGTCGTACGAGGCGACGGCCGCGCTCGCCATCCTCGGCGGCGGCTCCAGCTCCCGGCTGTTCACCGAAGTCCGCGAGCGCCGCGGCCTGTGCTACTCGGTGTCGAGCGGCTACCAGACCCATCGCGACTTCGCGATGGCCGTGTGCTACGCCGGCACGACCGCCGCCCGCGCGCAGGAGACGCTCGACGTGATGCTCGCGGAGGTCGACCGGCTGCCGGGCACGATCACCGCCGACGAGGTCGAGCGGATCAAGGCCCGCGCGAAGAGCGGCCTGGTGATGCAGCAGGAGTCGAGCGCGGCCCGGGCGGGGGCGATCGCCCGGCAGTGGTATCACCTCGGCGAGGTCCGCCCGCTCGCCGCGGAACTGGCCCGCTACGATCGGCTCTCGGTGGCATCGATCGAGGCCTGGCTCGCGGCGGGTCCGCCCCGCGACCTGACGATCGTCTCGCTCGGCCGCGAGCCGCTGGAGGTGCCGCATGCGATTCCTGCATGAGCGGCTCGACAACGGGCTCGAGGTGGTCGCCGAGACGGGCGACGCCGCCCTCTCCACGAGCATCGGCTTCTTCGTCAAGACGGGCGCCCGCGACGAGACCGACGCCCTGTGGGGCGTGAGCCACTTCCTCGAGCACATGGTCTTCAAGGGCACGGCGGACCTGTCCGCCGACGAGATCAACCGCCGGCTCGACCGCATGGGTGCCAGCGCCAACGCGTTCACCAGCGAGGAGGACACCGTCTACCACGCCGTCGTGCTGCCCGAGCAGCAGCACGAGGCGGTGGACCTGCTGGCGCGGATGATGCGGCCCGCGCTCCGTGAGGAGGACTTCACGACGGAGAAACTCGTGATCCTCGAGGAGATCCGGATGTACGAGGACCAGCCGCCGTTCGGCGCCGATGAGCGGTGCCGTGCGGCCGTCCTCACGGGCCACCCGCTCGCCCGCAGCGTGCTGGGCACCGTCGCCTCGATCGAGGCCCTGCCCGTGGAGGCGATGCGGGACTACCACCGCCATCGCTACGCGCCGGGCAACATGGTGCTCGCCGCCAGCGGGGCGGTCGATTTCCCGGCTTTGGTCGCCTCGGCCCGCAGGCTGTGCGGCGACTGGGAACCGCAGCCACTGCCCGCACGTCTCGCCCCGCCACCCCCCGCCGTCGAGTCCCGCGACCAGGTCGTGCGGCCCGCGGCGGCACTCGAGTACGCCGTGCGGATGTCGGCCGGCCCGGACGAGCGGAGCGGCGACCGGTTCGCCGCGAAACTGCTGGCGACCGTGCTGGGCGACGCGTCGGGCAGCCGGCTCTACTGGGCGCTCGTCGACCCGGGCACCGCGGAGCAGGCCTCGCTGCACCACCACGAGTTCCTCGACGCCGGACTGTTCGTCACCCAGCTCTCCTGCGACGCCGACGACGTGGACGACCTGCTGGATCACATCCTCGGCATCTACGCCGACGTCACCGCCCGGGGCATCGGGGCCGCCGAGTTCGAGCAGGCTCGCAACAAAGTCGCCAGCCGGGTGGTGCTCTCCGGGGAGCGGCCGCGGCGGCGGCTGTTCGAACTCGGGGGCGAATGGGCGCATGCGGGCATCTATCGCTCGGTGTCCGACTCCCTGCGGATCGTCGAGTCGCTGTCACTCGACGATCTCCACCGGGTCGTGGCGACCTGGCCGCTCGTCGGGCCTGCGGCCACCGTGCTCGCCGGCCCGCGGCCGCCGGACTGACGGCGGCCGGTCGCCCACGGCACCCGCGGGGTCTTGCTTCCGCCGCCGCCCCGGCCTTGCCATAATCCACGGCCATGGTCGTCCTGTTCGCCAACCGCTGGCTGATCGCGCTGCCGCCCATCTGGCTGCTGGGGGTCGGCGGCCTCATCGCGCTGGTCGCGGTCCTGGCCGGCCACGGCCTGCTCCGTCTCGTGGCGCCGCGGGCCGCGGCCGAGGCCCGGGCGAGCCTTCAGGACGGCTTCCTCGGGCCGCTCGCCTGGCTGCTCCTGGCCTTCGCGGCGCTGGCGGTCGCGTTCACCTACCCGCTCGCCCGACTCGCCCAGCCATCGCCGCTGGTGGAGATCGGCCGCTCGCTGGCGCGGTTCGTCACGGCCGACAGCGGCGCGCGGACCGTGACGATCGCCCCGGGCACGGCGGCCCAGCCGATCGCGCTCGGCTTTCGGCCGCAGGAACTCGAGCGGATCGAACTCACGGCCTCGGGCCGCGTCCTGATCCGCACCCAGCAGCCCGTCGAGGGCTTCGCGCTGGTGAAGGTGCCCGACGTCGATCTCGAGCCGGGGACGCCCTGGTCGTGGCAGCGGGCCGAGGGGGCGACGAGCCCGTTCCTCGGCCAGCGGGCATCGCTCGAGGTGTCGAGCCGGTCCGACGCGCCCGTCGAGCTTTCGGTCCGCTGGCGGCTGGCGCCGGAGTTCCCGCAGGCGGCGATCCTCCCCTGGACGGCGGCCGTCCTCGTCGTGCTGGCCGCGGCCTACGCGCTCTTCCGGCTCGGCGCCCGCCGCACCGCGGCCGTCGCGGCCGCCACGACGAAGGAGGCCATCGGCCAGCCTGTGTTCGCCGTGTCGCTGATCGTGGGGGCCGTGCTCCTCTTCGTGTTCATCGTCATCCCCTACAACACGTTCGGTGAGGACGTGAAGATGCTCAAGGACAGCGGGTTGACGCTGATCAAGGTCCTCGCACTGCTCGTGGTGGTCTGGACCGCAAGCGTGGCCGTGGCCGACGAGATCGAGGGGCGGACGGCCCTGACGGTGCTCTCCAAGCCGCTCACCCGCCGGCAATTCGTCCTCGGCAAGTTCGCCGGCCTGGTGCTCGTGGCGCTGCTGGTGTTCCTGATCCTCGGCGGCGTGCTCCTGGCCACGACGAGCCTGAAGGTCGTCTACGACGCCCGCGAGGGGGCGAAGGTCGATCCGCTGTGGAAAGACTGCGCGGAGGAGATGATCACGGTGGTGCCCGGGTTGGTGCTCGCGTTCCTGGAGACCATCCTGCTGGCGGCCGTCAGCCTGGCGGTGTCGACGCGGCTGGGCATGGTGCCGAACCTGATCATCTGCTTCACGGTCTACGCGCTCGGCCACCTCGTGCCGCTGATCGTGCAATCGAGCGTCGGCAAGCTCGCGATCGTGCGGTTCGTGGGCAAGTTGTTCGCGACGGTCCTGCCCGTGCTCGAGCACTTCACGATCGACGCCGCCGTGGCCGGCGGCGTGCCGGTGCCGTGGACGTACCTCGGCTGGGCCGCGATCTACGCCGGCCTGTATGCGACCGTCGCCCTCCTCGTCGCCCTGGTGCTCTTCCAGGACCGCGACCTCGCCTGACGGACGCCTAGAGCGCATGCGGCATAGGGGTGTCGCCGGATCGGGGGCGGCAAAAGTCGCCGCTTCGCGGTCCTTTGGATTGTCGCTGATGGCCGAAGCGGCCATAGGCTCCTCGAGCGTTCGCCGACCCCCTTCGCCTACCTCGCTTCGCTTTTAGCGAACGAGGCCGGTGCGGGCCGCCACGCCCACCGCGCCCGTGGCGTCGGTGCCGATCCCCGGCATCGCCCACCAGCCGGTCTCGGGCGAGCGGGCCGCCTGCGCCTCCGCCTTGCCGTCGATGAAGAAGGTCGCCCCGCGGCGGAGCCGCCGCTCCAGCCGCGGGCCGATCTCGAGCCCGAGCAGGCCGCCGGTCTCGCGGCTGCCCAGCGTGGTCCGCAGTTCGAGCCGTTCGCGGCCTTCGGGCCGTTCGTTCGAGAGCCCGATGCGGCCCACCCACTGCGACGGCCCCTCGGCGATCCCGTCCTGCGTGGCCAGCAGGCCGGCCGCGAGGTCGATGCGGTCGATCCGGCTCCGCACCTCCGCGGCGATCGGCGACAGGATGTCGGCCCGGTTCGGCCCCTGCACGGTGATCCCGCGGAACTCGAACACCATCTCGTCGGCCGCGTCGACCACACCTTGCCCGCGAGCCTGGCGGAGGGCCGCCGCGATCGATCCCTCCCCCTCGAAGTCGGCCAGGCCCAGCCCGGTGAACACGTCCGGTGGCACCGGACGACCAACGCTGTCCGCGGCGGCGGCCGCGCAGGACGCGGCGCACGCGGCGACGACGATGCAGGCGGGCAGGATCCTGGTCATGGCGGCTCCCGGGAGGGCCACGCGGCCGTCCTCCGGTGTGTATCGGCCGGGGATGGCCGGCTTCTCCCCTCCGACCGTGACGGTCGCGCGGAGCGGCCGGAATCAGGCGGTTTTGCGGCGCGGATGGAGCGGGACCGTGCCGGCTGCGCGGCCCGCCGCAGCGGTGCCGAAGGATGTGCAGTCGAGGGCCTCGATCACGCGGGCCGCGATCTCCACCGCCGCCGCCCCGGCCGCGGCGGTCACCAGCGGCTGCCGACGCGTGCGGATCGCCGCCAGAAAATCATCGTGCTCGCAGGCGATCGCGTTGGCATCGGCGACCGTCACGGTCTCCCGCGGCAGGATCTCGGTGAAGAACCGGTCCTTGAGTCCACCACGCTCCGCCGGCGGCACGTCGGTGGCCACGAATCGGCCGTCGCGGACGGCCGGCGCGGGGGCCACGACGTCGACCGTCTTGGCGTTGAAGTCGACCGCCACGACGCCGTTCTCCGACCACATGGTGACGGACCGCCGCATGACCGGACTGATCCGGGATGCCGACAGGTCGGCCACGAGCCCGGACGCGAACACGAGACGGGCCCGGGCGGCATCCTCGTGACCGCCCGACGCCAGGATGCCCTGAGCCTCGACCCGGTCCAGGCGGCCCGGGTCGAGGGCGAGCACGAGGTCGATGTCGTGGATCATCAGGTCGTGCACGACGCCGACGTCGAGCGAGCGGAACGTGAACGGTGCGTGCCGCGTGGCCTCGACGACGGCCGGCCGGCCCGCCCGCGCCACGGCCTCCCGCCAAGCCGGATTGAACCGCTCGACGTGCCCCACCGCGACGGTCCGGCCGTGCCGCCGGGCGGCGATCACGATGGCCCGCGCGTCCTCCACGTCCGCAGCGAGCGGCTTTTCAACCAGCAGGTCGATGCCCGCCGCCAGCAGGGGCAGCGCGACCGCCGCGTGCAGACCGGTGGGCGCCGCCACCACCGCCGCCTCGACGAGCCCGATGAGCTCCTGCGGCTCGGCGAGCGGCCGACAGCCGTGCGCCGCCGCGACCCGCTCCCGCGACTCCGCCACCGGGTCGACGACGGCCACGAGTTCGACGTCCTCCCGGCCGGCCAGCAGCCGGGCGTGAATCCCGCCCAGGTGCCCGCATCCCACCACTGCGATCCGCATCCGCGTCATGCTGCCCTCCGTCGCTCCCGGGCCCGGCCGTGCCGGCCGCCCTGCTGCAATTCGAGGAACTCGAACAGGTGCCCCACGTGCGGGCCCATCATCCCCTGCTGCCGGAGGATCTCGCGGGCCGGCTCCAGCCCCACCCGCGCCCGGTACAGCAGTCGGTGGGCCTCGGCGATCGATTCGACGGCGTCGTGGTCGAAGCCGCCGCGGCGCAGGGCGACGAGGTTCACGCACCGCGGCCGGGACGGCGAGCCCTCGCAGAGCATGAACGGCGGCACGTCGTGCAGGACTCGCGACAGGCCGGCGACGAACGACCAGCCGCCGATCGTCACCCAATGGTGCACGGCCACCGCCCCCGAGAGCGAGGCCCGCGACTGCACCCGCACATGCCCCCCGAGGAGCGTGCCGTTGGCGATGATCACATGGTCGCCGATCCGACAGTCGTGCGCCACGTGGCAGGCGGCCATGAGGAAGTTGGAGTTCCCGAGCGACGTGACGCCCTCCTCCTTCTCGGAGCCGCGATTGATGGTCACGCCCTCGCGAATCACGTTGTCGTCGCCGATCTCCACCCGCGTGGCCGAGCCCTGGTAGCTCACGTCCTGCGGTTCGCCGCCGATCACGCAGTTGGGAAAGACCCGGTTCCGGGCACCGATCCGCACGTCGCCCATGATGGTGACGCCGTTGTGGAGCACCGTGCCCGGGCCGATGACCGCGGCCCCGGACACCACGCACCACGGGCCGATGCTCACGCCGTCGCCGAGCCGGGCTCCCGGCTCCACGACGGCGGTCGGGTGCACGCGGGCGGGCCCGCCGGCGATCGGCAGCGTGCAGGGCAGCGTGATCGGGGGATCGGCTTCGTGGGGCATGCGAATCAGGCCGAGGCCCGCCTCCGTCCGCCGGCCCGCTCCGCCGCCAGCACCGCGGCCGCGAGGGCGGCATTGAGCCGATGGCCGCTCCGCGACGCCCGCACGTGGGCGTGGATCGGCCGGCCCGCGAGCGCGAGGTCACCCACGAGGTCGAGCACCTTGTGTCGGACGCACTCGTCGGGCCACCGCAGCGGGTTGTCGATCGGACCGTCGGCACCGAACACGACGAGGTCGCGATGCGTCACCGTCAGCCCGAGCCCCGCCGCCCGCAGTCGCGCCGCGTCGGCCTCCCCGAGGAAGGTGCGGGCCGCCGCGAGTTCGGTCCGGTACGTCTCCGGCGTGACCTTGAGCGAAAGGGACTGCCGACCGATGGGCCCGGGCCCGTAGTCGAGTTCATATTCCACCGACAGCCCGGCATGCCGCGGCGGCTGGGCCTCCACCCAGGCGGCGCCGTCGGCGACCCGGATCGTCTCGTCCACGACGAGCGGCTCGACGGGCGCGGCCAGGTCCTCGAAGCCCGCCTCGTCGATCGCCGCGACGAAGGCCGCCGCCGAACCATCGAGGCCCGGCATCTCTTCCGCCGTGACGTGCACGGCGCAGCAGTCGACGCCAAGGCCCGCCAGGGCGCTCAGGCAGTGCTCGACCATCTGCACCTGCACCCCGGCCGCGGCGAGGTTCGTGCGATTGACCGCCTCGATCCGGCTCTCGACGAGCCCGAGGATCCGCACGGGCACGCTGCCATCGACGCGGACGAAGACGATGCCGCTCCCGGCGGGCGCGGGCTTCAGCTCCACGCGGGACTCCCGCCCGCTCCAATAGCCCCGGCCGGAGACGGCGACTGCACGGCGGATGGTTCGCTGTGACCTGGGACGCATGGCACTCGCGGGAAAGAGCAGGTGCCCGACGGCCCACCGCGGGGCCGCCGGGCACCGGAAACGGGAGGCCGCGGATCAGCGCCGGGGCTGGCCGGCCTGCGGCTGGGTCGCGACACTCGCGCCGTTGAGCATCTTGAGGATGTCCGGCGTGATGTCGATCTGCGGATCGTAGTAGACCATCGGCTTGGTGATGCTGCCGAGGATCCGGTTGCGGTCGCTGGAGTCGACGGGATCGCCGTCGAACCGGTGCACGATGGCGATGCCGTGCTCCCGGGCGAACTGGCTCACGGCCCGTTCGATCTCGCTGTACACCTGCAGGTACACCTTGGCCTCCCGATCCATGAAGTCCTTCTTCTGGAGCTGGGCGTTGACGCTGAAGTCGCCCTGCGCCTTGGCCACGTCGCCCTCGAACTTCCGGTACTCGGGCGTGCCCGGGTTGTAGCCCTTGAGCTGGTCCATCAGTCCCTTGATCCGCTCCTGCTCCGCCTTGAGCGCGTTCTCGGCGGCCATCACCTGGTCCTTCATCTTGTCCATCTCCGCCTTGAAGCGGGCATGGTTCTTGAAGATGTAGCCCACGTCGACGACGGCCGCCTGCAGGGCCGGAGTGGCCGAGCGGGCAGCCGGGGCGGCGGCCGCCTGCCGGGGCTGCACGGGCGCGACCGGCGTCTGGGCGGACGCGGAGAGCGGCACGATCGCCACGGCGGCCACGAGAATCGATGCAGTCAATTGCCTGTTCACGGAATGCACTCCTTGCTTGCGGAACGGCGCCGGATCCGCACGGTCGACGGCCATCCATGGCCGCCGCGAACCCGAGGGCGGCGGGATGATGGCGACCGCCGCGCCCTGGCTCAAGGTCAACTTTTGACCGGGAAAACAGGCCCTCTTGCCACGCCCCCGTGGCACAAGCCTCCAGGCTTGCGAAGAGACGAACGCTCAACTGAGGGTGCATGCGCACGCCTGGAGGCGGGGGCCACGAACGGGCCCTCACCGCGGCGACCCGAGGACGACCTCGAGCGCGACCTCCTTGCCGTCCCGCCGCACCACGACCGGCACCGCCTCGCCCCCCTTGTGCTTCCGCAGGGCGCTGTCGAAGTCCTCGAGGCCCGTGATGGCGCTCTCCCCGAGCCGCACGATCAGGTCGCCCCCCTGCAGCCCCCCCTTGGCCGCGGGCGAATCCTTGGCGACGCCCGAGATCGCGTAGCCGCCGCCCGGCTTCCCGAAGTCGGGAATGCTGCCGAAGTAGGGACGGTCGCCGCCACCGCGGGCGAACATCTTCGAGGCCACCTCGACGTAGGCGGGCCGTTCGGGCGCGGAGGCCAGTTCGCGGACGAGGTCCGCCACGAAGGCGGCCAGCCGCACCATGCCCTCGTAGTTGATCTTGTCGGCGGTGTCGCTGGGGCGGTGGTAGTCGGCGTGCGAGCCGGTGAACACGTGGAGCACCGGCAGTTTCTTGGCGTAGAAACTGGCGTGGTCGCTGGGCCCGAAGCCGCCCGGCTCCTTGGCGGCCGTGAAGCCGTGGCGGCCGCAGAGCCGGTCGACGAGGGCCTCGAGCCCGGTGCCGGTGCCCGTGCCGTGCACCACGAGCTTGTCGCCGTCGAGCCGCCCGACCATGTCGAGGTTCACCATGGCCACCGTGTCGCCGAGCGGCACGGCCGGATTGGCGGCATAGTGGCCGCTGCCCAGCAGCCCACGCTCTTCGCCGGAGAAGGCCGCGAACAGGATCCGCCGCGGCAGTGGGCCTTCCGCGGCGAGCTGCCGGGCGACCTCCACGAGCAGGGCCGTGCCGCTGGCGTTGTCGTCGGCGCCGTGATGCACGGCGTGCTCCCCCGGAGCCGCCGAGTTGGAGCCGCCGTAGCCGAGATGGTCGTAGTGGGCGCCGAGGATCACGGTCTCCGCGGGATCGATCGCCGGCCGCCCGTCACCCGCCGGCGCACCCTTGCCCGGCAGCACCGCGAGCACGTTGCGGCCCTGTGTCTCGACCCGCCGAATCGCCGTCCGCCCACGGATTCGCCAGCCGTCGAGCGACCGGCTGGCGGGCTCGAGCGACCCGTCGATGCCCTTTTGGATCTCGCCGAGTCCGCGGCCGAGGGCGCGGCGGACCACGTCGTCGATCACGGCCCGGCGGACCTGCAGCACCGGCAGTGTCCGCTTCTCCGAACCCTCGCCGGCCCGCGTGAACGCCATCAGCGCGTCGCCGTCGGCGTCGGCGTCGTTGCAAAACACGATGCCGCCCGCCTCGTGCTCCGAGGCGTTGGCCACCTTGCGACTGAGGGCCGCGTGCTGCGAGGCCTGGTTGCCGTCGAACACGCTGTGCGGGTCGTCCTTCTGCGGTTCCTGCCGGAGCACGATCACGCCCCGCCCTTTCGCCCCGCCGGGGCCCAGCGGGGCGTAGTCGTCGTACTTCTCGACCGGCGCCGAGATGCCGTAGCCGGCGAAGGCGAGCGGCAGGTCGAACGCTCCCGAGCCACCCGCGGCCAGGGGCGTGAAGTCGCGGCCCAGTTCCAGCGGAATCCTCGCCTCGGCGCCGTCGGGGCCGGCCGGCCCCAGGATCTCGGCCGTGTTCTCCGCCTCGGGCCCGAGTTTCGCGTCGAGCGTCATCGTGAACGGCTGGAACGCCGCTGGCTCAGCGCCCGGTGGCCGGACCCCGACCGCCGCGAACTGCTCCGCGACCCAGTCGGCGGCCGCGTCGATGCCCGGCGTGCCGGGCCCGCGGCCCTCCCGCTCGGGTGCCGCCAGCCACTCGACGGCCCGCCTCAACCGCTCCCGCCGCCCGGCGTCCGCCGACTCGTCGGCTGCGGCGACCCCGCAGGCCATCACGGCCATCGCCGTCACGATCAGCCGACGGCCCGCACTGGCTTGCCACACGTTCACGCCGTAAACCTCCACACGTTCACCATGCATGTCCTGACCTGCCAGGATTTTATGCCAACCGCAGGCTTTTTGCAGTTCTCCGCCCTCTTTCGGATGTCGAGCCGGGGGTCGGGGAAAGTCGAAGCGAGTTGGCGTATCCTCGCCTCCGAAGCCGAGGCTTTCACCGCCCCCGGCGGCGTTGAGCCAAAAGGCTTGCCCGCTCGGCATCTGGTTCGCTTCCGGTCGCATTTGGAGATGCTTCCCGGCCGCCGGGCCGTGTGCGACAATCGGTCTCTCATCCCTCCCCCAGGCTTCCCCGCACCGTGTCCGCACTGTTCGTCATCCAGGGCCGCAACAAGGGCGCGCGGTTCGACCTGGCCGGGCAGCCCCTGGCAGTGACGATCGGCCGTGAGTCGGGCAACTTCATCCAGCTGGAGGACAACGAGGTCTCGCGACGGCACGCCGAGATCCGCCGGGTGGGCGACACGCTCGTGGTCGGGGATTTGAAGAGCTCGAACGGCACGTTCCTCAACGACCGGCGCGTGGAGCGGGCCGAGATCGCCAGCGGCGACCGGATCCGCATCGGGCGGACCGTGCTCGTCTACGCGAAGGATCAGCAGGACGAGCAGGCGATCGGGCTGGTCGACATCGTGGGCGGCGAGGCGGGCGGCGACGGCTCCCGGATCGTCCGCACGATGCGCGAGGAGGACTCGATCGCCCTGGCTGCGCCCGAGGAGTCGCAGAACCGCTGGCTCGCCCGGGCCCGCGGCAACCTCCAGGTGATGTACCGCACGTCGCTGGCGGTGAGCCACACGCTCGACATCGACGAACTCCTGGGCCGCATCCTCCAGCTCGTCTTCGAGTGGGTCGAGGCCGACCGTGGCTGCGTCATGCTCGTCGACCCGGAGACGAAGGAGCTCAAGACCAAGGCCCGCCGCGACCGCCGCGAGGGCGAGGCCGGATCGATGGTCATCAGCCGCACGATCCTCGACTACGTGCTCTCCAATCGCGAGGGCGTGCTCACGAGCGATGCCCAGGAGGACGACCGCTTCGCCGCCGGCAACAGCGTCGTCCGCACCGGCGTGCGGGAGGCGATCTGCGTTCCGCTGCAGGGCCGCTACGACATCGTCGGCGTGATCTACGTCGACACGACGACGCCGCTCGTCGAGGCGGCGGAGTCGGGGCGGCGCCGGTTCGGCGACGACCACCTCAAGCTCATGATCGCCATCGCCCACCAGGCGGCGCTGGCCGTCGAGGACACGACCTACTACTCCGCGATGGTGCAGTCCGAGCGGCTGGCGGCCGTCGGGCAGACGATCGCCACCCTCTCCCACCACATCAAGAACATCCTGCAGGGCATCCGCGGCGGCAGCTACCTGGTGGAGATGGGCCTCGACAACGAGGACCTCGCCGTCCTGCGGAAGGGCTGGGACATCGTCAACCGCAACCAGAACAAGATCTCCTCGCTGGTCATGGACATGCTCTCCTACGGCAAGGACCGCGAGCCCGACCCGGTGCCCAGCGACCTCAACGGCCTGGTGACGGAGATCGTGGAGACGGTCGCGCAGCGGGCCGAGGACCTGGGGGCGACGATCCATTGGACGCCCGTCACCGGCCTGCCGCCGCTGCTCTTCGACCCCGAGGGGATATCCCGGGCGGTGCTCAACGTGGTGACCCACGCCCTCGACGCGGTCGAGGGCCGGCCCGAGCCGATGATCACGATCGAGGCCGGCCTCGACCGTGACGCCGGCCTGGTGCGGATCGGCGTCGAGGACAACGGCGCGGGCATGGCTCCGGAGACGCTGGAGCGGATCTTCAACGTCTTCATGTCGACCAAGGGCGCACGGGGCACGGGCCTCGGGCTCGCCGTCAGCCGAAAGATCCTCCAGGAGCACGGCGGCGACATCCGCGCCACGAGCCGCGAGGGCGAGGGTAGTTCGTTCGTGCTGGAGTTTCCGGCACGGCTCGCGTCGGAGGGCGGAGACGTGGCCGATGCCGCAGCCCGCCCCGCGGCGCCATGAAGCGCCCGCCGCCCGTTCCGGGCCGGCTGCCGATCTCGGCGGTGATCATCACCCGCGACGCCGAACGGCACCTCGGGGCGGTGCTCGAGGCCTGCGACTTCTGCGCCGAACGGCTCGTGCTCGACTCGGGATCGACCGACGGCACGGAGCGGATCGCCCGCGCGGCCGGCGCCCGGTTCGAGCGGCATCCGTTCCTGGGGTACGGGCCGCAGAAGCGGCGGGCGGTGGAACTGGCGGCCCACGACTGGATCCTGTCGCTCGACGCCGACGAGGTGCTGGATCCGGAGGCGGGGAAGGCGATCACCGGCGTCGATCTCTCCGACCCGGCCGCCTGCTGGCAGTTTCGCCGCCGCACGTTCGTCGGCCGCCGGGAGGTTCGCCACGGGCCGTGGCGCGACGACCGCGTGCTGCGGCTGTTCAACCGCACGACCGCGGCCTTCAAGCCGCTCGCCGTGCACGAGGAGGTCGAGGCGTCGCGGCCGCCGGCCCTGCTGCCGGGATCGATCCGGCACTTCAGCTACGACGGGCTGGTGGACGTGCTCGCCCGCTCGCTCCGCTACGCGCCCCTCAAGGCGGAGGTGATGCGCAGCAAGGGGCAGCGGCCCTCGGCCTGGTCGCTGCCGCTCCGCGGCGGCGCCGCGTTTCTGCGGAGCTACGTGGCGAAGGGCGGCTGGCGGGACGGCGCCGCCGGCTTCGTGATCGCCGTCGCCCGCGTGATCGACTCCACGCTGCCGCGAGCCTTGCTACTGTGCGAGAAGGAGGCCGACGACGGCCCACCATCCGCTTGACACGGCGCCGAGCGGCCTGTGCACTGCTTCGCATCTGGTCGCACCCCGGCCACCCGAGGAGCAAAACATGCCCCGATTCATCAACGCCTCGTGGCCCGTGCTCCTGGGCCTGCTCGCCGCCGCCGCCTGCGCGGCCGATCGCGAGTCGAGCGCGGGAGTTGAGGTGATCACCCGCACGGTCGCCGTCAAGGACGTGTGCGCGTGGCCCAACCTCGCGGTCCTGCCCGACGGCAGCGTCGTGGCGACGATCTTCAACCAGCCTTGCCATGGAAAATGGGAAGGCGACGTCGACTGCTGGGCGACCACCGACGCCGGCGCGACCTGGCAGCTCCGCGGCACGCCAGCCCCGCACGAGCCGACGACCAACCGGATGAACGTGGCCGCCGGCGTGAATGCCAAGGGCGAACTCATCGTCTTGGCCAGCGGCTGGAGCCACCGGCCGCCACCGCCGCCCCACGACAAGCCCGATGGCAAACCGGTGGGCCACGGGCCGCCCGCCGCCCCACTCCCGACCTGGGTGTGCCGCTCGGCCGACGGGGGCCGCACGTGGACGCGGGCCGAGGGGGTCGAGCCGCCGAGCCGCAGCCGCGTGGCCACGGCATCGGGCCCCGGGCTTTCCGACCGGATCGTCCCGTTCGGCGACGTGATCCGCATCGGCGACGGGCTCCTCGGCGGCTGCTTCTACGCGGAGAACAAGGAGTCCGAGGGGCACGACTCGCTGTTCTTCACGAGCGCCGACGACGGCCGCACGTGGCAGTGCGCCGCGGTGATCTCCCGCGGCGACTCCAACGAGACCGCGCCGCTGCGGCTGCCCGGTGGCGCCCTGCTGGCCTGCGGCCGGACGACGAAGGACCAACACCTTGAACTTTTCCGCTCGACCGACAACGGGAAGACCTGGTCGTGGGAGCTCGGCGTGTCGCGGGGGATGCAGATTCCGGCGCACCTGCGGCTGTTGGCCGACGGCCGCCTGCTGCTCAGCTACGGCGATCGGACCGGATCCTGGGAGCGCCCGCCGGCCGACGCGGCGGGTGGCACCGTGGACCTGTCCCGCACGCCGCACGCGATCCTCGTCCGCACGAGCGCCGATGGCGGCCGCTCGTGGACGGCGCCGCTGCGGATCGCCGGCTTCGATCACGACGGCGGGTATCCGGCGACCGTCGAACTCGCCGACGGCCGGCTGCTGACGGCCTACTACGCCCGCCGCACGCCGCGGCACGACGGCTACCACATGGCGACGGTGCTGTGGCGGCTGCCGGCCAAGTGAGCCGCGTCGCGCGAGCCGCTCACGGCGCCGCCCGACGCGGATAGATCCCCGGCGCCGGGAACGGTGCCGCGGATGCGCCCAGTTGCTCCTCGATCCGCAGCGCCTCGTTCCATTTCGCCATCCGCTCGGACCGCGCGAAACTGCCCACCTTGAGCTGCGGCACGCCCCAGCCGACCGCCAGGTGCACGATGCTCACGTCCTCGCTCTCGCCCGAGCGGGCCGAGATGATCCCGCCCCAGCCGACGTCGCGGGCCGCCTGCCAGGCGGCGCGGGTCTCGGTGACCGTGCCGATCTGATTGGGCTTCAAGAGCGCGGCGTTGCAGCATCCCGTCCGGGCCGCCTGATGGATGCGGGCGGCCGCGGTGACCAGGAAGTCGTCGCCCACGATCTGCACCCGGTGACCGCACCGCGCCGTGAAGGCTCGCATCCCCTCGACATCGTGCTCGGCGAAGGGGTCCTCGAGGGAGACGATGGGGTAGGCGTCGATCCAGGAGGCGAGCTGGTCGCCGAACGCCTCGCGGTCGAGCGCCTGGCGATCGAGTTTCAGGGTGTAGTGCCGGCCGTCGAACAACTGGGTCGCGGCGACGTCGAGCGCGATCGCGACCTGCGCGGGCGCGGACAGCCCGGCGTCCTCGATGGCCCGGGTCAGCGTCTCGATCGCCTGTTCGTTGCCCGCGAAGTCGGGCCACCAGCCGCCTTCATCGGCCACCCCCAGCAGCGACCCCCGCGCCGCCATCCGGGCGCCGGCGGCGTGATAGACCTCGGCGGTCCACTCGATCGCCTCCGCGAAACTGCGGGCCCCCGGCGCGACGAGGAGAAAGTCCTGCAGATCGACCCGGGCCCCCGCGTGCGCCCCGCCGCCGAAGATCTGGACCTCGGGGAGCGGCAGCCGCGGCGCGGCATCGGAGCCGCGGGCGAGGTGCCGCCACAGCGGCAGACCGGCAGCCTGGGCGGCGGCCTGCGCGGCCGCCAGCGACACCGCCACGATCGCATTGGCCCCCAGCCGCCCCTTGTCAGGCGTGCCGTCGAGTTCGATCAGCGCCCGGTCGATGCCCGCCTGGTCGGCGACATCCAGGCCCACGAGGGCTCCCGCGATCGGCCCGTTCACGTGGGCCACCGCCCGGCCGACGTCGAGGCCGCGGAGCCGTCGGCCGCCGTCGCGCACCTCCCGCGCCTCGCCTGATCCGGTGGAGGCTCCGGCCGGTGCGATCGCACGGCCGCAGCCCCGGGCGGTGTGGACCTCGGCCTCGACGGTGGGGCGGCCGCGGGAATCCCACACGCGGCGGCCCAGGACTCGGGTGACCGGCGTGTTCATGGACGGATCTCCTCCTGCCAGGCCCGCGCGACCGCGGCGAGATCGGGGGCCGGAGCGACGAGCAGCGTTCGCGCCACGCGGCGGACCAGGTCGCGCTGCGCATCATCGGTGACATATTCGACCGGCGACTTGCCGTCCACCCGCGCGAGCAGCAGGCCGGGCAGCAGGCGGGCGGCGCGGGCCTCGACCGCCGCGACGTCCTCCCACCCGACACCGGCGAGGTACCCGGCGCGAAGCGCGTGGAAGCACTCCAGGAACCGCGGCGTCGCGGCGGGCACCCACAGGCATTTCAGCAGCAGGTGATTCAGGCAGAAGGCCAGGTCGAAGGCCGGATCGCCGTACCACGCACACTCGGCGTCGAGGAAGATCGGTCCGGCGGGGCCGCAGAGGATGTTTTTCGGGCTGACGTCTCCGTGCACGAGTGCCCGCCGCGTCGTGGCGGTCGTGTGCACGAGGCCCCGGAGCGCCGCGGCACGGTCCGGATGGCGCCGGGCGGCGGCCTCCAGGTAGGGGTCGAGACGCAGCGCGTGGAAGGCGGGCCCGGTGTCGAAGCGGGCAGCGAGGTCCGGCCGATCGGCGGTGGCCGCATGGATGCCGGCGAGCGCGCGGCCGACCTGGCCGGCGAAATGGGGATCGGCGCTGCCCTCGCGCAGCTGCGCCTTCCAGACCGGATGCCGGGCGGGATCGAGAAACTCCATGACGAACAGCCGGTCGGCGGCGCTGTCGGCGATCAGCCGGGGCACGATCGCGGGATCGATGGCCGCCACCGTCTCGAACCAGAGAAACTCGTGACGATTGCGGTCGACCGGCGCCTCCCAGACCTGGGCGACCTTGAGCCGGGGGAGCGCCCGTTTGACGCACGCCGGGCCGCCGCGGAGATCGACCCGCCAGATGTCGGACGACACGCCCCCGGCGAGCGGTTCGAGCGTCACGCGGTCGCCCGTGGCGACCAGTCCCAGGCGCAGGAGTGCGTCGTGAACGCCGGCGGCGGCCTCGTCCGTATCAGCGCAACCCGCCATGCTATGTTCCGCCTCGCCGCGCAGGATCTCGTCAGCCGCTCGCCCGCAGGGCGGTGAGCGTCCGCTCCATGTCCGGCGGCAGCGGCGCGGCGAACTCCAGCCGCTCACGGGACACGGGATGATCGAGGGCCAGCCGGGCCGCGTGCAGCGCCTGCCGCTCGAGCAGCGGACCGGTGGCCAGCGGATGGCCCGCGGGCAGCCCGAAAAATCCCGGCTCGATGACCGTCCGGCCGCTGTACAGGCCGTCGCACAGCACCGGGCAGCCGATGGCGGCGAGGTGCACGCGGATCTGGTGGGTGCGGCCCGTCTTCGGCGTCACGCGGACGAGCGCGGCGGAGCGGAACCGCTCCAGCACCTCGAACCGCGTCACCGCCTCGCGGGACGTGGGGTGGTCGCGGCGGACGGCCATCTTCTCCCGCTGGTACGGATGGATGCCGATCGGCAGGGCGATCTCGTCGCGGTCGAACTGCGGCCGGCCCTGGGTGATCGCCAGGTAGGTCTTCTCCACCGACCGCCGCTCGAACTGCCGGGCCAGCGCGTGGTGGCATTCCTCGGTGCGGGCGACGACGATCACGCCGCTGGTGTCGCGATCGAGCCGGTGCACGATCCCCGGCCGCGTCGGCCCGCCCGCCTGCGAGAGGCCGCCGCCGGCCCGCTCGAGGTGCCACTTCAGCGCGCCGGCGAGGGTGCCCTTCCAGTTGCCCTTCGCCGGGTGCACGACCATGCCCGCCGGCTTGTTCACGACCGCCAGCCACTCGTCGAGGTGCAAAAACTCGAGCGGGATCTCCTCCGCCTCGGGGCCGGCACGCGGCGGCTCGGGCACGACGAAGCGGACGACGTTCCCCGGCCGCAGCTTCACTGCCGCCCGTGCGATCACGCCGTCGATTCGCACCGCGCCCTTCTCGATGGCCCGCGCGAGGAAGGAGCGGCTGCGGTCGGGAAAGGACCGGGCGAGGAACACGTCGAGCCGTGCACCCACGGCCGCGGCGTCGACGGAGAGCGCCACCTCGGTGCCGGGCACGAGATCCCCGGCCGCCGCGCCGCCGACAGGCTCACTTTCCGTCGGCGGGTGTGCCGGGCTCGGCGGAAGCGGGCGGGGCTGCATCGGACGAGGGCGAGTCCGGCGTGGTGGCGGCGGGGGCGCCGGCGGCCGCGGCCGGCTGCGGCTTCTGGGCCGCGAACCAATCGTACCACTGCCGGGTCGCCTCCCGTGACAGCGCGGCCACCCGGCCCTCCGCCAGGCTTGCCGACGCACCGCCGGGATGGTCGGCGATCACGGCCTCGTATCCCCGCCGTGCCTCGTCCAGGTTGCCCAGGGCCTCGTTCGCCTTGGCGAGGCCGAACACGGCCCGCTCCGCCAGCATGCCGGTCGGCCGGACGGCGAGCATCTGCCGGTAGCGGCCGACGGCGTCGTCCAGCCGCGCAGTGCCCTGCACCCGGTCGGTGAACAACAGGTCGCAGCCCTGCTGCAGGGCCGAATCGGCGAGCACGAGCTGGGCCCAGCCGGCCGCGGGCGTGTCGGGGTGCTGGCGGATCACCTCCGCCAGGCGATTGCCGTCGCCGCTGGTGAGCGCCGCCAGGCACGCCTCCCAGCTCTGGGCCCGACCAGCCGCCTGCTGCGACGTGACCAGCGTCCAGGCGGCGAGGCCGCCGAACAAGAGGCCGACGGCGACGATCAGCGAACGCAGGTGGGGCCGGATCCGGTCGACGAGCTCCATCGTCGTGCCCGCCAGGTCGTTCTCCTCGAGTTCGTGCCGCCGATCCGATTGCATCGCATCACCTCCTGCAGGACCGCAAATAGAAACTTCATCCCGCGGGGCGTCAAGGCGATCCGGCCGGCACGGCCCGCGCGCCGCGCGTCTGCTACATTCGTGCGCCATGAACCCATCGGCCGCCGAGACCGCCGCGTCGAGCCCGCGCCGCCCCGCGGCCCGCACCGGCGTGCCCGGCCTCAACGCCGCCCAGGCGGAAGCC
>SXGQ01330427.1_pt1 | contig 23032 bp, 10 predicted proteins | sample 3178371 | NCBI WGS metagenome assembly SXGQ01 (sample SAMN11356859, study PRJNA531348) | freshwater metagenome | isolation source: freshwater sample F1-20 | place: China: Fuxian Lake, Yuxi | collected 2017-12-25 | reverse complement strand
GTACAATATTTTGTATACAGTGCATCACAATACTAATATACTACAAAAATAACAAACCACTTATCATAACAAAAACTTGAAAAATTTAGTAAATATTAAGCACACAAGGCAAAATTGTTAAATATATATAAACGTTTATATCCAAATAAGATTATTCAATAGACGTTATATCCATAATTTACAGGATCTATAGGAATGGATATCAACAGATGTCTATCAATGAATAATTTAATATATTACAAGTAAAAATTACCTTGCAAAGGCAACAGCAGTAGGTTGAGTACCTACAATATGGTAGCATTCTCAGCAAAATGCAATATAACACCTTGAAAGGATCACCGGTAGCAGAATTTCACTAGATACAAAATACATATACACTGTAAACCTCAACCAAAATGATCAATTAGGGGACTTAAAGCATGGCACATTCTTAACAAAAGCACTTTACCTGGTTCAAAATGACTGCCATTAAAATAACGGACTATGATGTACAGACTGAGCCAACCTTCTGGAGAAGAGAACTGACAGCAGGACGAGGAACCCGCAGAGGAAGGGACGAGAACTGCAGCAGGACGAGAAACCCGCAAAGGAAGGGACGAGAACTGACAGCAGAACGAGAAACCTCCAAAGAAGAGACGAGAACTGACAGAAAGGAGAACCAGGACTGTCCTCTCATCATAGCAGAAGGTGACAACACAACAGAGATGGCTGACAATGATAAAATGGATGAACAGAATAATTACCAATACTTCTTTACATTCCTGAAAGAAAATGGATACAAAAAGGAGGAATGTGGAGTATGGTTGGTACAAGAAATACTGACCAAAACAATGGACATAGCTGACATCTGCCTGCAACGTCCACATGATGTGGATGGCATTCTGTTTACATCTGCCAAATGTGTCAAAGCCATCTTTGCTTTATCAACAGCCTACCAAGACATCAAAATAACAATTTCCACCAAAATAAGAAGAAAACCAACACCAAAAATGACAAGATCAATTGCTGCCAATATACTGACAAGCACTAAAGGCATTGCAAAAGCAGCAAATGAAATAGAAAACGCTCTGACATGGATGAAAACAACACTATTCACAAACCTCCAAACAAATATGGAAAACACAATAGAACACCTCTTAGAAATAAACAGCATAAACAGTATCCACACATTATTAGAAATAGCCATCCAATGTACACTGCATTCAACTGTACTTGATCAGAGATTGTGGTACATACAAACAATACAATCAAAAGCCAAAGATATAGAAGAAGAGAGCTGCTACCCTTGGAAATACTACTGGGAACCTTCAGCTATTTGGTTCCTATCCTACATCAGCAAATGTCAAGCTCTTACATTAGGACAAAGCTATGAGATACAGGACATAATTAACCAAGTCCAAATAGCAGCATTCCATAGAATTAATGACCACAACATCAAAGAAGAGTATGTGAAAAATGAATTCTCACACATGTTCAAATTGGCACCTGAGAAATTTGACATCCACAATCCTCTAACACTTATGTACCCAATACTGAAAATGGTAACTGCTGCTACTTTCACAGAGATGTGGAAAGAAAAACAACAAAACAAAACAACAGAAGCAGGACACCAAAAAGAAAATGTTTACCACATACAGAGTGAAAACAATACACCAAATTGTGGTTACACCCTATACCACAAAAGAAACCCAGACCACACTTACAACCCATATCAGGACCCAGACACTGCAACTGGCCCTGAATTCTAACCAATACCAACTTCTAGGAGGAGATCAACAACTTATGAAAAATAATCAACTAAAATGGAGAACTGAAGAAGAACCACCACCCTACAACACAATATTTTGCAAGCATTGTAAACCAAACAGACAAACAACTTACCAAAACAAGGAAAAAAACTGGAAGAAAATAGCAACAAAAACACTCATCAAACTACTACAACTACTATTTTTCTAAAATGAAGTCAGAAGTACATTCAGCAGCAAACTTAATGATCCACATATAAGAAAACATGGCTCAAAAATTAATGAAGAACAGTTACGAAATTCAAACATAATATAATAAAAACAATGGCATTGAGATTCAGAAACAACTGGTACACATCAAAACCACATAAGGGGTCAGGACTCAGATGCATTAGACTAAACAACATATTATTGGACCCTACAATACTAAATGCAGCACAGTTAAGTGTAATTGTCATCAAGGTTTTACAAAAATGCTTCCACCATGAGATGATAATATGGATAGACCACATGAAGTATGCTACAGAATAGGTGAATATGGAAGAATTTGCCAAATCTTCTATAATGACCGAAAAATATCCATCAAACATCCACCATGGGGACACCAAGAATGGAAGAAAACACAAAAGGAAAAGGAGACATGTAAAAAGGACCACACCATAACAAAAACTCTACTGCAACTACTAAAACAAATCTACTACAAAGCCAAAATAAAAAAAAGCAATACTCTACTGCAACTACTACAACAAACCTACTATTATTTTCCACAACAACTATCTACAATAAATCCATGATATCAACCTACAAAATACACTACACAACATCAATGTGCAAAATGCACACTATTAAAATCAAAACAATCAACACCAAGAACCAACAGTTAGCAGAACTATATGAACAATGACAGGTTTACAGTGCAGCGCAACGATAGTGAACAGCAATCTCCAAAATAATAATAATATCCTGTGTAAAATATTGTAAATAACCGTGAGGGGAGGGCCTGTCATGATAGAATGCATTTTAAAATTACTAGCCTGGCCTATTCCAACTTAAAGGAATAAGATAACAAATTAGCACCCCAGCAAAACACTTACCTTAAACATTGACTGTCATTTGGCGATTCCATCGCATTCCATCGGACACTGCAGCTTTACCAAATGATTAGTCTTCCTTTTAAAAAAACTGGGGGAAGGTAGAATATTGCGGAGGAAAATGTGAATCCGGACTTGTCCGGCTCAACTGGTCACCCTAGACCGAAATCCGCAATAGCAATTATATCAAAACATAATTGTCACGATAAAAATAATGCTTACTCAAAAATTCACACACATTTACTGATAAGAATAATGCCCAACATTATCATATACCCCTACTGATAAGAACATTGCTGAAAAAATTATCATATACAGTTAATGATAAGAATAATACCAAAAATTATCATAATTACTATTAGCAAAAGCACCCTGGTAAATCTAAATGTAATTCTTTATAACTGTCATTTGGCGATTCCATCGCATTCCCTCGGACACTGCAGCTTTGCCAAATGATTAGTCTTCCTTTGATAACCAGGGGAAGGCAGCATATTGTGGAGGAAAATGTGAATCCGGACTTGTCCGGCTCAACTGGTCACCCTAGACCGGAATCCACAATAGCAAACACATTATAACAATATAACAATATGATACTAAATTTTAAGAATACTTAAAACTTGAAAACGCAAAAGGACATTATATTTTGCTTAAGGATTACAATAGCATGTCACAGAGGAAAATGTGAATCCGGACTTGTCCGGCTCAACTGGTCACCCTAGACCAAAATCTATGACAAGCTAAATTACTCTTCAAAATACATTATTTGGACACCTAAGAAAAAAATAGTAACTTCTATTATAATCAATTATAATCAAAGTAATATGAGTAATGATTCACCACTGAAGTGTCCCTTTAAAAAAAATCATCAACAGCAGCCCTCAAATTAGCCACACACTCTCGACACAACATGCCCAATCCACAACCACACCCGGGGTGCACCACATCATGGAGAATAATCAAGAGCAGCACCTCAATGAGGAGAATATACTGGGACCTACCAACAATGGAGTATATGAACATGACCACATTGTCATAGTCAATGAGACACCTGACATGAACCTGCTTGTCTCCATCCTACGAGAAGAAAGCAGAGGACAATATCGCCAAGAAAGACAGGTCAGAAACCCAGTTCCAACTGGCAGACTCAAATTCTGCCTCTGCTCACTCCTCAAGACACCAACCAACCGAGGATTATCTCTGATGTTATCTCCTGATGATATAGTGCACTATAAAATTGAAGTATCCGGTGTATGCCGTGATGAAAGAAACCCGGAGAGTGTGGGAATAGTGGTGGCAATAAAAAGCAACAGGAGTGCCAACACCTTGCGCTTCCTGGCCTCCAAAACCTTGACAGCTAACCAACTGGATGCTGCAAGAAGGCTAACACCAATAAGAAGTGCCCTGATGGTTGAGGAAAAACCAATTGCCATCCAATACATCTGGCAAAACAACCACAGAGAGACATGTGACTGCAACAGATGGGGACAAGCTAACTGATGACAAACAGCCATGGGACAAAGAAAACTTTTTTCTTTTTCTTTTACTGTTTTCTTTTTCATTTTTTATTTTGAACTGCGAGATAGTGTGTGGGGATAAGCCTCCCCACCACGCTATATAGTTGCAACTCTATTCTCATTACTCTGTTCATATCATATTGTATCGTCTGAAAACCATGGTGGATCCAAATACTGTTATCGTAGCAAGTATCCCTATAATATGTCCTTATCGTAGCAAGTATTCTTATCACACCAAGTATCCCTATCGTAGCAAGTATGCTTATCATAGCAAGTATTCTTATCACAGCAAGTATTCTTATCGCAGCAGGTATTCTTGTCGCAGCAAGTATTCTTATCACAGCAGGTATTCTTATCGCAACAAGTATTCTTGTCGCAGCAAGTATTCTTATCACAGCAAGTATTCTTATCGCAGCAAGTATTCTTATCGCAGCAAGTATTCTTATCACAATATCCCTACACAAACAACCATAATACTGTAAATCCCCAAAACATTGTGCAGTACACAATATGGTGCAATAAGAACAAAAGGCCTAAAACAAGTCCTTCCAAGGACATAGCCCCCAGTAAAGGAATGTGTAAATTTCTCAGTTCTTATTACATGCTGTATATATTTGTTATTATATGTAGTACCCTGTCCAACATCAAGAAAGTTGCCTAGAGACCTTGAACCACCCCCCAATTAGGACCCATCATCTGTCATAATTGACTGACACCTGCACTCTTTAGCCTGCGCAAGCAGAAGCTCCCAGACCTATATAAACCCCCCCATACCATTGGAAAACAGAAGTTGCATCCCCCGCCGGGATAGCGTAAACCGTTAAGTCGCTAGCCTCGTAATCTAGAGATCGGCAGATCGAGTCCCCGCCAGGACACACAATTAATACAGTGCTTGTGCCTTAATAGAGCTTACCCAAACCTAGAGTCACAAGCAGCTATTGCCTTGGGACTCTAACACACTCACAGGTTAAGGGAAAAAATTTTGATAATTGATCTTGGACAGGTTTATAGTTGTTTACATAAATCAGTGTCTGTGCTGATTTATACTAAAGAGATATCTAGTGTATTACTGCATTTATATTTAACCCCATTTATATTTATTCTATTAAATATTTAAACCTAGTTAACTTTACTTGACTTATCACTCAATATACATACAAAATTGTAGCCAGTTGTGTTTATTGTCAAGAGATCACCGGATCTCTTGACTGCTCGGAGAGAGGAGAAAGGGATTGAGAGAGAGTCTTTCATAGCGTCCGTGAACCGGGTCAAACAAAGTCCGCGTGGCATATTCCAACAGAGCGAGCGTTGATCATTGACATTATACAACCTTGCACCAGGACTAGCTCACTGAAATCGGTTTTATCCTACAGTATCCTTTAAGGGACTGTAATTAAAGGGCATTACCCATCGCTCTGGGCTAGGAAAGGGTGATCAAACTGGATAATAACTTATACTTGGGAAAGTCCTTGTAAAGGACTACACTAGAACAAATCAAAGACACTAGTCAGTCTTCAGTCATCCTTTAAAGTAATCTCCCCCCATTCATATTCCCTTAGTCAGTGTCTTTATTTAACAACCAGTGGTTCTAGTTAAACAAAGACCGTCTGTGGTCAAGTGACAAGGACGTGAGTCTTTTATCCCAGACATCTAAGGTACTAAGGACAAGAGTCCTTTACCTCCCAACACTCAACACTCATTTAACTATCCTTTACACCTCTTTACCCCCCACACTCTGGTGCATCGTCAATAAATAGGATACGTGAAAGACACTCAATTGACTCAATTGACTCTCTTTTTCTTTCTCTTTCTCTCTGTTAGCAGAGGGAGGGAGTAGTCCAGGCCAAAAAGCCCATAATTGCCTACTCAAAACACGACAGCTGACAAGACCATAATAACAGGGAACTAAGACAAGGCTCTGGGTTCCTTGCTATACACTGGTAGAAAAATTTTCAAACACAAGACTATATAGATACAACATATACAGTACAGTACTTTACAAGGGTACAGACTCATATAGTATTACAACAAGTGATACAAATAACAGCAGTACATCTCAACAGATTGTGTACACAGTACACTATAGAATACAACAACACGGTACAACAGGTACAACAGGCAAGACAGTAAAATATCAAGTTAAACTACATACAGTACAGTACTACGATACAATACAAACAACAATACATAATACATAAGTACCAATACATTGATACATAACTTACGTAGTATACAACAACAGTACATAAATACAACACCGTTACTGTACTTAGTACCAGTACATTAACATAACATCAACGTGATACACAACTACCGTACATAAATATAACAACAATACTGTACACAGTACCAGTACCGTACACATCTAAACAATATTAACATTAGTACGTTGTACACAGTACATAGTATCAATACACAGCTTTTAAGTAACTCATATTAAAGAAAAATACATTACAATATACCAAACATTGTACAACTCAAACAATCGTACAGTACACCTAAGAAAGCGTACGCACTTGAACAAATACCATTGAAATCTGTACCTTATAGAAAATAAGCACAAAAAGGACACTGTACTGCAAATAACACACAAATAAACATTACTTGTATATTGATTCTTGCCATTTAAAAAAAAAATCTTTTACCCATAAAGTAACAGAAATAGAAAACCAAATAAATATCTATAAAGTAACAACAATAGAAATACAAATAAAAAAGGTACCGATACAAACACACAACAATGTTTAGTAACAGAACAAGTAGATCCCACAGCGTATCAAGCAACCATTCTGTCGAACAAAATGAAACTAATAATGATGCAAATGAAACAACAGTAGCCCCAGGTACATCTGGAATGGATCATTACTCACGAGAACATTATAACTTCACTAAAAACCATCCCCAAGGTGCAGCCCTACTAAAGTTAGTAGAGGACCTAACAAACCTTGCACGTAAAACCGGGATAAAACAAATGGCTACAAATATAGATGATTTCTGTACCAGTTTTCATAACTCAGTGCGATTAGAAAGAGATCGAACCTCAGATATAATAGAAAATAGTAATCAAGACATAGAAATGTCCCTTATCAAAAAGGAATTAAATAGCCACAAAATAAATGCATCCATTGAGCCACCAAACTATTTTAGTCCTACTCCCACAATAAATAGTACCCAAAGACAATTGGAAGTTCAAAAATTGTTCCCAAAACCGGGACGATTCTCTGGAACCAACAGAGATGGTAGCATGGGAGTAGTCGAATTCTTGCGTAGCATGGTTTCAGCTCAAAACCAATGCGGGCTTAGTGAAGAGGAATTTATAAACAGATTATTAGATTCCTCGACCGGTCCGGCCCATGACCTCATTTTAGAATGGAAAATGAACGGTATGGATTCAGCAGGAATTTTTCACAATTTACTACTTAACTATGATAGAAGGTTAAGTGCCGAAGAGGCAAGAAATCAATTAATTGGATACAGAGTACCAAAGAACAGTACACTGGCATCCGCTGAAGCCCATATTGTTAAATTAATTGGCAGAGCTGCTACAGCAATGCCAACAGGACCAACTAGAAATGATTATTACAACCTTGAAGGCTGCAATGCCTTAATTCGAGCCTTGCCACCATACAGTAGTCAACAGGCATGCCAAATATACAACAACCTGACTGCCAAACTGGGGAGGGCTTGTACATTACTCGAGCTATCGCAAGGATTAAACCTACACAGAACAAACATAGATAAAGACATAAAACACAATGGAGCAAGTGACTTTATCAAAAAACGTTTCGGCCGAAACTTAAATAATTTTCAAAAGCCACGCTACACCGCCTATATGATGGGATCCCAAACAACACAGAATGCATGGCCAAGGCCAAACAGCTCAAATAATACCCAATATCCCCCAATCCAAAGGCAAAATAACATAGTACCTAGACAATCATATAGAACAAATTATCGACAGAATGGAGCAAATAGAATGTACCAAAATAACAGATACCAATTTAAGTCGCAGACCCCCTATTCTAACACAATAAGGTCCCCAAGAGGAAGGGCTGGGCCCAATAGAAGGCCATTTAGACCCTTTAACAATATCAAAAAATGTATCCTCTGTGGGTATAGATCACATGAAACTAAAGATTGTAATAACATGAAAGACGATCAAGGAAACACAAAAACCATAATACCAATGCAGGGAACTTGTCCGAAGTGCCCTAATTTTATCACACCACGCCTTCATCATCCTGAAACAATGTGCCCATTCAGAAAAGGAGGACCTCTTGAAAGAAATGTAAACAAAGCCGGACCAAGCACTTTCAAATCCAAAAACTAGCAATTAACAATGATTGAGTCGGATCCCCCTGTAGTTACATATAAGCTGTTAGACAACGCAAATTACCATCCAAAACTTTGTAAATATTCAAATGGCATTGACATACCTCTTCAAAAATCACTTCACTTAAAACCCAAGGAAATTAAGAAGGTTGGGCTAATGATAAGATTCCAAATTCCCAAGGGACACTGTGCACTTTTGCTAAATAAATCCTCCGCCCTAACCAAATACTTTGTGAAAATAACATTAGGACTTATAGACCAGGGGTTTAACAATGAACTAAAAATGGTCGTAGAAAACACGAAAGATAAAAATCTGAACATTAAACCTGGAATAGCCATTTGCCAACTTCTAATAATCCCATCCAATGTACCAACCATCTCCAAACACTGGATTGAACCAGCCAAAACTAGAGGAGAGTTTGGTTCTACCGGTCAAAAATTTGTTAAAAGGACCTCAAATGAAAGTATAAAGGTAAAGTTAAAAAACATATCCGAAGAAAACAAATTGGAGTCAAATGATCCTTTAAACCTAATGCAATTGGCTAAACATAGCCACTTATCTGCTACAGCTTTTATGTTAACAGGGGCTCAATCGATTTCTTGTCTTTCTATAAACTTCCCTTACTTTAAAGAAGGCGCAAATAAAAAGATTTATTTGGACTTATTTATAAATAATAAAAAGATGGTGTCGTGTGCTGATAGTGGATCAGACCTAACACTAATGCAGGAATCAATGTACAAAAGAGTAATTAACAAATATCCATTACATAACACGCCAGTAATTACAATAAAAAGCTACACAGATACTGACATAACTGTACTAGGACAAACAAAAGTAATGGTAAAATTTACACGCTTCACATCACCCGCACCGATAGTAATTACAGTCATTAAAGACGTGCACGGATCAATAACCCCATTTCTGTTTGGAAATGATTCATTTAAAAGTTGTTTAGTTACACTATCATACTTGGGAAACGTAGAATCACCAACCCCCGAATTTATCATAAATCACCCGTTCAAAGTTACACCCAAAATTTATTATGTTTCACCAGCGGAAACGGTAACATGTGAAGGAAACTTTACCTTAGAACCGTTTGAGACCGCCAAAGTCACTATGAAACTACATCCAGCTGCACCAGTAACTGATACAGATCAAATATTAATAAGCAGTCAACAATGGGACAATGTACAAATTATCCCATCCAAAAGTGACTTACAATATGACGCTACCTTTAACACACTAATAGCAAAAGCATGTGCAATTAACCTAACAAAACAGAGAATAAGTGGTACAATTAAAGCAGATTTTGAAATAGTTACCCAAAAATATTATGAATACCCCATTCATGCACATTCAAAAAACAAAATTTTGAAAATTATGAAAAACAAACCCCCTGTTAGGCAAATACTATCAGAAACAAGCACTAATGAAATTAAAATTGAGCGAATAACAGTATGTAACATATCGATTGAGGATGTAAACCAAAACGAATCAATACTAGTTAACGACAAACCAACACCTAGTGAAGACAGTAATAATGATATGAATGATATACTAGGAGGAACTAAGGTTAGTTACTCAGGTACTGCAGAAATAGCTGACACAATAATGGATACAGGGCTCGAAGCACCCACCATAGTATATGACTCACCAGAGGAAGCAATTAGGTTAGATAGGTTTGAGCCAGAAATAAGAAATTTTATAGACCAAATCTTCTTAAAAAAATATAGAAATGTTGTGTCACTCCATAACCTCGACGCTGGAGATGTTAGCAAAACATTAGGTTACACTACCCTTCGTCTTATACCAGGAGAAAAGTTACCTAGACATAGAAGAATATACCACCTTAGCCCACAAGATACACGATACTTGGAGGAACTACTTGAACAGTTCATCAGATTTGACTATGTTCGACGGGCTCCGATTGACTCCACAGACAAGCACTTGTTCGGAATGAGCACTTACTTAGTCCCACGTCGAAAACCAACAGACATGGCACGTCTAGTTATTGACTTTAGTCCACTAACATCAATTATTCAATCACCCCCCTCAATTGTTCCTGACATATCGGCATCACTACAAAACCTGCAAGGCAAAGCACTATTTAGCAGCATGGACTTAAGATACGCATACCTAGCTCTTAAAATAGACGAAGAAAGCAAATCCTTAACAACCTTCCTCACAGCAACCGGAGCATATCAATGGCTTTCTATTCCAACCGGAGCAGCTTGCTCACCGGCCTATTTTATAGATTGCGTGAATAGAATTCTTCATTACAAACCGGTATTAGATGAATTTGGCAACCCAATTTATGAAACTCCCCACAAAGTTAAATTGGAAAGAGACGTACTAAGAAATTCCTTCCATTATTTTGATGACATAATAAGTAGTTCAGAGATCCGAAATACGTATCACGAAACATTACAACACCATTTCGATGGAGTAGAAAAAATCATTGAACGATTGAGCTTTCACAACGTCAAAATATCAGTTGGAAAAAGTGAATTCGCAAAATCAAAAATATTATTCCTAGGATGGATAATAAGCCACGACTTCATAATTCCTGACCCTAGGAGGATGGAAAAAATAAAAGAAGCAAAATTTCCTTCAACCAAAAAGGAGCTCCGAAGCTTTCTTGGACTTGTCAATAGCATTAGGAGAGTAATACCTTTTGAAGTTATTAAACAAATGCAAATACTAACGCCCTTAACCAGCTCAAGTAGGAAAGTGAACTTTGAAATTAAACCCGAACACGAAACCGCATTCCTAACTATTAAAGAAAAACTTTTAACAGAACCGCTCTTCTGTAATTTAATACGTGAGGATGCTGTCAAATACCTATGGGTAGATGCAGCATCATCATCTGGATCATTGGGTGCCGTTTTAGCACAACGTATTGACAACTGCAAGGACCCAAAAATACTGCCAACTTCAATAGACTTAGAAGACCCCGTCCACAGAATAATATTTGATCAAGAACTACATTATGAACCATGCAAATTATACACAAGCTTACCTATTATCCCACAAAAAGGATTGGGACAAAAAACTATTCCACCAAAAATCAAAAACCTTGGTAAACTTAGAGGATTCACAGAAAATAATGTTAATGATTCGCTATTTTGGTCAATGTTTTCAATATACGCAATTTATGGATGTAAAATACCAGACTCAATAAAGGAAATCAGATTACAAGTTACAAAGGAAATAAAAAAGGGGATACTAGGTATAAAACTAAAGGACCAATCATTCAATAATAACCATGCAGCATACCGTCAATTTTTATACGAATTTGAAAATGGATTACATTCAATGGACAAAGACTGGTTGATAGCCGAAGCATTAGCAAAGATCACTCATAGATGCCTTATTTTCCTAAGCACACTCCCCGAACACACAAATAAAAACATTTTAAAATTCAACCCTGAAAGCGCAAAACCGCCATTAATATTTGGTGTTTATAGAGAGGACAATAAAATAGTCTTCACCCCATTCTTTCACAATAAAAATTTAGAATTCAACATCAAAAATCTGAAAAATCAAGTTCAAATAATTGCATATCTAGCAAAATCGGTACCAGAAGGATTTCGGAGTCGACCAATACTTGACTTGGAAGCCTTTGCAATCCTCACTGCTCTGCACAGTCTTCAAAGATACATATCGAATGTAAGATGCCATTTACTAACAGATTCAAGAGTATTATACTATCTTTTTCATCAAAAGGTAGGAGATAGCAGCACCAAAATTCGAAGATGGGTTTTAAAATTAATAAGTGATTACCCTATGATTACCTTACATTTCATACGAACAACTGAAAACTTAGCAGACTACCTAACACGCCAAGGATTGCCAAAGGGAGACCTAAAGAAATTATCATTACTTGACACAGATGTTCAGGACTTTTATGATAGACTACCCAAAAATGATTTCACACTTGAAGAATGGGCTGAATTTTGCCAAAATAACCCACAATACTTATCAATAAATTACCCAACAGTAAATAGTATGAATTACGCAATAAAAAGGGGAATTGAGAATATAAAAGATATCGTATCACCCATAAACATCTTGAAAGGAAGGTTGTCGAGAGAAAATATAATTAACGCCCAAAAGTTAGAAATGTCAGAAATTTATGAAAAATGTTTAAAATCAGAAAGTTACAAATACACCAAGACAAAGAACAACCAAAAATATGAATATTCGGTTGAAACTGACCTACTTACAATTAATCAAAATGGTAATAAAATATTAATACCTGACAGCTTAATTGGACCATTACTGGCTTACATGCACCTACTTGGACACATGGGTACCGACAAAATGGTGAAAAATATCTCAATAAACTACTATTTCCCAAACATGTACAGCTTATGCAGGCAATTATGCCAGAGCTGTTACAGTTGTTTTCTGACTTATGGGAGTTCACGTAAAAATGAATTAGGTAAATATCCAACGCCTGAATATCCGTTTCAAGAAATATCAGTAGATATAGCAGAATCCCTAAATGCCATAAAAGGATACCGTCATCTTCTAATAGTCCAAGATGTGCTATCAGACTATCTCATGATATTCCCTTTAAAAACCAAAACAGCTACAGAAGTAAATAGAATTTTTATGTATTCAGTATTCCAGCACTTCAATATAGCAAAGGTACATTCAGACAATGCAACATGCTTTAGAAATAGACAACTATTAGAACTTTGGGCATCAATAAATATTGAAGTAATAAACTCATCAGCTCAAAATCCGCCTAGCCGAGGAAAGGCAGAAAAGGCCGTTGGAACAGTTAAAACACTATTAAAAAAACTATTAGCAACAGCATCATCTCAAACGTTAAATTGGGAAGCACTGCCATTCATGATAAGCAAAATATACAACCACACTGTAACACCAAGAACAGGATTTAAACCAATAGAAATGATAATGGGCTCAGGCAAAACATCAAAAGCTTTTTTTGAGCAAAATGACATTACACCAATACACCACACAATACATAATAACAAAACAATTGTTGAAAAACTAACAGAAGAAGTTAATAGGTTGTCAGAAATAGCACATAAAAACTTAGATAAACTAAAAAACAATAGAATAAGTATAGAAAACAAAAACAGAATCCGTAAAAAATTTAAAAGGGGAGACATAGTTTATGTATTAGACAGGTACATAGTACCCGGTAATCCAAGACCATTAAAAACCAAATATTACCCATCTCCTTGTACAGTTCTACACTCATATCACACGACCACTCTAATTAAAAGGATTGCCGACGGGTTCCAAGCACTATACTCCAATAATGACATTAAAAAATTCCACAAAACATCACCTATCATGGCATTGCTACCACAGGAAGTACAAAATGTACTCCTCCATGACTTCAAATCACTATTAGAAGAAGACCTAATAACCATAATTAAATATGACCACCTAAATATACCAAGAGCTGCAACATTTTCTGACAGTGTAAAGAAGAATCTCTCTTCACATCCCCCTTTGCAAGGAGAGGGGCATAGGACAGAGCCTACGCCATCAAATGACCAACAAAAAACACAACCAACAAACCAAGAAGAAGAAGAAACCAACCCAGAAGACATAGAAGATGAAGAAGAAGAGAATGAGGAAGGAACACCCCAAAATTCACTGACAAGCCACAACATGAAGCTTCGACCGAGAAAAACTGTACACTTTAAATAAGTGCATGAAACAACAAAATTATAATACCCCCCCCCCCTCCCCATCAAATGCAAAAAATCAACAAGACACCAAGGAGGAAGCCAACTGCATTTTCCGCATCTGCATGCAGTTGCCCTTTATCAACCAAAGATTTTTATGATCTTTACAAACCAGCCTCCAATCTCCACCCAAACCTCTGAACTATAAATACAGCTACCAAATCCACATGTCCTCAGTACCACCACAGGGACAGCTCCCTGAAGAACAAGCTGTCCCCCTACTAGGTACAATGCTCCCCCTCACATTAGGAACATTCCACCTTTGCAGATCTAACATACCATTTTCTCCTTCCTAACCAGCATGAAACCCTGCCTCCTAATAATAGACCTGTCATAACCACCATAAATTAGCCTACCGAGAAGGATTCCCAGCCATCTTAACACTATATACCCTAATTCCTTGCACCATACCATAGGTCCAGCACCAGAAACCTACCATCCATAGTGGTACCTCAACTGGGGCCAGAGAGTACTCCAGCCTCTGCAAGGACAACCTCAAGGACCACCTCAACCCTCAACACCACCACAAGAACATCATTACCAAGAAAATATTATCCCACAAAAGGTACACCCCTACTCCTTTTCCTCTAAACCACCTTTAACCCTCCATGTCCTAACCCCTTGCACCATATCACAGGTCCACCATTGGGAGCCTACTGTCTGCACTGGAGCCTCAGCGGAATCCAAGAGAGACTCAGGCCCCTACCAAGACACCACCAGGAGCACCCCCAGCCAACACCATGGAAGAACAAGAACCCATGGAAGTAGACCCCCCTGAACTCAACAGACACCAACAAGGTACTCATGACTCATCCCCAGTGGAGCAATCATCCACATCAGGACAACAACAAATTAATATCCCAGCAGACCCCATACATGTGGCCTTCTCAGCCACCTTCAATTCCGATGGAGACATAATACTACATAGACACCCACAGGCTACACCACCACCAGAAATAGAGGCCCAGGATAATAGCCCCCCTAGGACAGGAATCTTCACACCAGGAACCATTGGACTAAACCCTCAACAGTACAAGACTCTCAACCATCTCCTGACTCTCCTAACCACCATCAGAGAAGGAGACACCTTCACCTGCATCAGCTGTGATGTGGAGCAAGAAAGGAACTTCAACTACCATTCTGCACTTGTCCATGCAAGATCAGAACACGGACATCTCCTGGGACGACAATACCACCCGAACTCAGTCTATATATCTCTACGTCGTATGCACGTCAGCCGAATCAATCGAAATGTTCCAGTCTCAATAACCTGTAATGTGTGTTACAAAGAGGCTGGGAGTGGCATCGCCCACCTGATTCATACTTATGCCAACCATGACGACCACGACGGTGCCCCCCAGTTCTGTGGTGACTGTATGATTCCCATTGAAAAGGACACTTTAGTTGGACACTACAACAAGACTCACTCCACCTTTTGCCGCAGATGCGTAACATCATTTACTGACATCACAGCCTTCCTATCTCACACTTTTAGGAGACACTTATCAGACATCTTAATCATGGTTGATGTTGTCACTATCAGGAAGTTGGTGGAGCACGCTATTCACAACAGAGTGCATGTTCCATGGGACAACTTGTTCCGACTGCTCCCTGTTACCGACAACGGAAACAGACTCCTACCCGGACTATTTACAACGGAACTCTTGAACACTATAGACTCAATAAGTCCCACTGACTCACCCCTGCACAAGATTCTAGTCCCTTACTGTGACCACCAAGACGTACTAACCCATGTTGAATCTGGAAGAATTAACGTAGGTTTTATACAAGACACACTCCAAGCCTGGAGAGACACAACATTTCAGACACACTTAAATGAAGCATTAATAGCCAGCACCTCACACTTAAGCCTGAGTCACATTCAAATTTTTGAAAAAGAGGTAATTGAGGTAGATGAGGCGTATTGCCCAACTTGTAGGGATGACTGGCCCCATAATGAGTCGAGTGAAAAATGCATTGAGTACCATCGCACTGTCACTCGACTGCAAGAACTTGTAGGTTTTAGACTTGAACAGCAGGACCTGTTAAAGCAAGCAGCTATACTGATAGGAGCTAAATCGTTTACCCGTTGCCCCCACACTATATCTTATCCGGTTCTAAACCTCTCTGAAACTAGCAGGAATCCCAAATACACAACAGGATACAACCATGGCAGGCCAGTAGTTTTCTCAGAGCAGGGCAATCATGGTAGAAACTATCATGATTACTTTGAAACAGTCAAGAAAGTAGCCAGTGCTGTGGGGAGGTTCAAGTGCATGCTTGTTGTGGTTGAGTTCTTTCTGTTGGAGGGGACAGACTACAGCAGCAGGCATGAAATCTACTTCCAAGTACTGGCATTCATCGCTGAGTTGGAAATTATTAGGTCCCATGCCCAGTGTCAGTTTGTGGTCCTACCGCCGATTAGACGACATGTAGCCCTCGGCACAGCCGAGAGCTACATGGAGAGCCAGAAACTAAATGGATTGGCTGAAAACATACTGAGCCTAGTTTGTGTAAAACAGCGCATCCCAGTTGCACCTGCATATGGAGAAATCGTAGCTCATGGCATTTATGCATTGAACTATGGAGCTTGGACCTCCAGAGAAAACGAGAATCAAGAACCGTTGTTTAACCATGCTGGCACCCCAACTCGAGAATTTATCGCACGCTTTGGGTCGTTTCTTGAGAAAATCATTGAGGCTTGGGCAAAAACCATCGGTAAGATTCCCGAACTACGGAGTAGTTACCGATGGGCAAGCCGACAAGGTGGGTACCGATACCCACAGCCCCTTCTGCCCCGATCACTGCTGCGTAGATCGTTCCGAGGTGGAGTAGATGAAGTAGATTAGAAAAGTATCCACATGTTTGTCTCACCCCCCCCCCCCCTCTTCATATTTAACTTCTATTAGTCTAACAGTAAACTAGGGCTAAAGGTCATGAAGACTATAGTTCACAGCATCAAGCAGGGTTAAAATGAAAGGGATACATGAAAACTACGGACTTATAGGGTTAAGATAATAAAAGGACATAAATACAGTAAGAGTATATAACGTCAACAGTACGATATATAGCATAAACAGGTATTACTTAAAGAAGGATACTCTAATAAACAAATAATACCTATATACAGAAATCGGTGTATCAGTATATTGGATACCTATATGCACGATACTTTTATTATACAAATACTTATATACATGTTATTTGTATATTCATACACACGATACTTGTATTATAAAAATACTCGTAGATACTTCATCTATACACTACTGTACAAAAACCACATGTATTACACTAACATAAGTATATTAAAAAAAAAAAAATATCAATAGGCAACAAGTATCTATGTATATACAGCATATATAATTTAATGGATACATAGAAATTAGGTGTACAATACCTATCCTATACTGAGTACTCATATACGATACTTACTCACTTACAGCAGATTTAAAAAAAAAATTGAAACAAAACTAATTATACTTAACACGGCCCCCCCCCCCCCACACATTCTTTGCCATCAACTTGACATGACAGCTAGAAATTTAGTAAAAACTAACTCTGGAAAATCCAGAACAGGAACTAACAAAGACTAGGAGCATACATTTTAAGGACATTTTATTCAAATAAGTATGACCATTCCTATAATTCTTCTCCTCCTCCTACTAATTCACCTCTCCTCTTCCCTCTGGCAGCCTCACACCCTGTAATTTAAAGATTTTAGTCCTAAATCCATGTTGACCCTATCCTCCTATATAGATAATAAAGAACCTATTGAACCCAGTATTGTGCTTTCCTCAATTTGACCACTGAAATGTTATATCTCCTTTAATGCCTACCCTGTTCATATCTCATTTTGTTCATACTAGAGTATGCCATGCCTATGCATATTTATTTAAATTCACTACCAAAAACAGGTTCATACCCAAATAATACAAGCGAGGTTAATACCAAAATGCCAGAAATAAGGTCAATATCAATATCATAACCAAGGTTTATGCCAAAAGGTCATAAGCGAGGTTAATGTTCATAGAGAATAAGGTTTACTCCGAAAATAACGCAAACAAGGGTAATATTAACACTGTATCCAAGGTTCACACCAAAATGTTGCAAACGAGGTTAAATTTATAGTAGTATTAAAATAATACCAAAATGTCACAAGCGAGGTTAACATCATATTATAGCTAAGACACATATAAATGTCTTAAATAAGGTTATCTACAACAGAACATAAGGGAATTAAATACAAGCTTAATATTCAAAAAATAATAATAACAAGGTTCTATCGGGCATGGGGTACAAGGTTAAAATAAAGATATCACCAACAAGGTCATTTTATTAGCGTTATTTTGAGATAAATACCCAGGGTTATGATCAATTAGAAAGAATAAAAATAAATATAGAGGTTAAAATCATACTAGATAACGTGAGGTTAACACAAAAAGTCGGTAGAACTAAATGAGGTTAACTGTACCAAAATGTTTTAAATTTAAAAAATTTCTTCCCTGTACAAGGATGTTACTACAAATCATTAACACAACCCGCACAACTCAGTTCATAGAAATTAGCAACAACAATAAAACAATGATAATTGAAATACCAGTAGGACTTTTGAAAGTAGATGTTCAAAATGACATAAGAGATACTACCATAGAAATTAAATTAATAACAACAGATAGAAGAGGGATCTACCTTACAACAATCATGGAAATGCCACTGCAAAAACAAATAGTAGAGATAAGGGATATACGTGATAGGGAAAGTAATAGCGCCCCTAGCTCATGGATATATGAAAAAACTCCAAAACTAGTATTAAAAATAACTGACACTTATGATAAAAGATGTCTAGATGCTGATCTAAAATGGTCAATTTAAAATTTTTTCCCTAAAATTCAGGACCAATCATTGGGCAATGGACGTCCTCGTTATATTTCTTATTTTACTAACAAACTTAAATCTAATCATTAGTATTTTCCAAACTGAGAAAGGGTTAGGTTTGCTGTTGAACATGGGTGAAGTGTTAATTTCAAAAAATTCACAACACAAGAAGATAGGAGTGCTTCTTCTAGCAAATTTTACTTTAGCAGACGTAGAATCAGAGATTAGGGCAATCCAAACAGAAGTTGATAATTTTAAAGAAATACCAGGAATTAAGGAAAATAATGATAGAAATAAAATAATCAATCATCAAGTAAAACAGATTAAATCAAATTTAAACTCAATCCTGAGATTTACAAGGGACACAAGCACTATAGCTGACTCAACTGCTCCAGATAGAATTTACAATTATGAATGTAACATTACTATCCCACCAATAACAGGACATGAATTCAACCTGCTAAAAACTGACATCCAAACAATTAAATCTGTAATTAGTCTTACAACAACTTCAAGTGAACTAGATTCAAATCCCAGTCTATACAAAAACATCCTTGATGCTCTTTTTGCCATAGCCGATCTAATCGGTGATGCACGAAGAGGAATGATAGATAGACTAAGAATCACATCAGCCTTTCAAAACGGAGAAATCCCAGAAGATTTAGGACCACTTTTAGATGCATACACCTGTATGCCAAACGGGAAATTAGAAAATTTGCAACTAGACCAATGCACAAAGGAAAAATTAGGTCTTCTCTGTATCGTAAATACTGTGGCGTTTATGGTCACAGAAACTTACAAACGACTAATTCCAATAAATTATGAGGGAGTACAACTGTCAGCAACAAACCAAGATGAAATATTTATCCTAAATTCAGCAGATAAATTAGGAATTTTAAACTGTGGAGAAATTGACAACCACTTGTGGGATAATACAGGTGACAATAAACCACCTATAACCGACTTACTTTGTAACTTTGAACAATTAGAAGAGCAGTGTGCATTGTCTCTTGAAAGGGACCACTGGGACTACATTATCAAACACTGCAATTTTACATTCATAGACCCCGATGTGGCAACACAAACAAAAGATGGATTACTAGTAATGGGAAACCAGGAAATTATAATAAAAGAAGAACAAGAAAATGGCAGAATAACTACAACTTTATCAAATAAAAGACCGGTACTTATTTTGTCGGCAGACAAAATATCCATAAACGTAGGAACATCATCATTCACTTATACCCACCATACTAAAGTTGACAGCAGGAAACTGACATACACATACTTAACCGGACAATTTATAGAAGAAATGAAAAATGCTGCATATTGGCAAGACCTAGCCAAAGAAATAGGACATGACGAAGCTATTGATTTGGGTATAATAATAATACTTCTCATCTGCTTACCAACCACTGTATATCTCTGCTCTTGCAAAATCAAGACCTCAAATCTATGCCAAAAGCTAAGAGATGCAAGAATCAAAAGGGGAAAAAGGAAAAGCAACATTCTCAAAAACAATTATGAAGATAATAAACAATACACTAGAGCTAAGAACTAACCAATTAATAATAGTAACTCACACTTTTAATACAGTAATCACATATTACACCCCCCCCCCCCCCATCTTATGAGCCATTTAAACTAACCTACTGACTTCCCTGTCATGGACAGGGAGGTCGGAGGAATGATCTGGGGAGGAGGCCACAACCCTCACCCCCAGCTCCAATCCAGCAACAGGATAGCCCTCCTGCTGGTCGGCACCCCGGCCACCAGCCCCGAAGCGGTGGCTGAAGGTGGCAACCAGGTGCCGCAGCCTGGCTGCCACCCGGATGTGACCATTCCTATACAAAATTTACCAAAATTTTTTCCCACTCACAGGACCAAAATGCCAAAAAAATTCAATATATCCCTAGAAGGAAATATTGGAAGTGGTAAAACCACTGTACTGCAAATTATTAGTAAAATGACAGATTTTACAGTAATACCAGAACCCATAGACAATTGGAGTAACTTAAAAGGAATTAACCTACTACAAAACTCATACACAGACCCCAAAGAGCATTTCTTCACCTTACAAATGTATATCTACTTAACACAATTACAGTCATACCACATGACACCAGGACAAATTAGAATATTTGAAAGGTCCCCTCACAGCAGTCACAAAGTTTTTGTTGAAGGCAGAAAACAGCATTTTGACCAAGCCAAGACCGAAGTTTGCAATGAATGGTACAAACTCTTAGTTAACAACAACCCTATTTCATTTGACTTAGACCTAATTCTATACATAAAAACACACCCTGAAATAGCATTGGATAGAATAATCAAGAGAGGTAGACATGAAGAGAAGGACCTTAGCTTAAAAACAATAAGTGAGCTACACTTGCTACATGAACAGTGGTTACTGATAGAAAATAAAATACCAGTATTAATAATTGATGGGAATAAAGACATGATAGAATTAGAGAAGGAGGTAAAAAACACTATTAGAGTAATTAAGGAACTTACCACCGGAGGCAGCACAGGCTGTGCAGCCTCCTGCGGCCCAACCACACCAGGGCCAGCAGGGCCAATAGTATGGCCACAGTAGCCAGGGCTGGCCCCAACACAGGAACAGACTCCCCCTTTAACCAAAAACTTTACAAAAACTAAAAATAGAATATAAATAATCACCCTCAATAAATCCCAATAAAGGCACATGCCAAATACAATAATACCAATAAAAATACAAAAATACAGCACCAAATAAATCTAATACAAATTAATAGGCAAGGATAAATAATATAAACCAGCAGACAATAATAAATAACCAAAAGGAACAATATAATGTTTACCAAAATATAAAACCAATTAACTGACAAAAATAATTACTGCCATATTGGTAAAATAGCTAAATAATGCATACCAAAACGGTGACCTCCACCGTGGTGTTGGGGCGGATAGTAGGTCCGTCCCCGGCAAAATCGAGCGGGGTGAGAAACTCCATTGTACTTTTAATAACGGACAAAGTCATAAATTAATTATAAAAAATATTGACCCAAAATAATCAAAAGGTTTAAAACTAAAAGGAAAGCTATGAAATAAAGGAAAAAATAATTTCAATGTAAAAAATATTGCCTTAAGACAGTAACTATTAATAGAGCTTGAAAATAATATTAGAATAATAACGACAAAAGGTCAAAAAAATTAACTACCAAACAACTAAAGGTCAAAAATTAGCTACCAAACAACTAATAATATAAGTGTTGATGCAAAACACTGCAATATTATCACTGTCCGTACCCTATAGCTTTTAACAAAGTCCCAAACAAAAAATAAACATATAAAAAATGGCGGATTTTTGAAACAAATCTCTCGGATTCACTTAAAAGAGATAGAAGATAAAAAAATTACTAAAATTAATTCGATTTAAATTAATAAAATAAATAACTGTTTTGGTAACATTATTTATTGCTTCAAAATTAAATTCATTTGTTCAAAACACCATACTTCATGAGAATAATAAACAAAATAATCTAGGTCATGTAATAATAACGGACAACTAAATAATACCCACAGTCATAAAATGATAAAAACGCAAAGACAAGAATGGTGATAAAAAGGGTAAAATCATCTCTGCAAAAGCAAACAAATTTTTTCAAAAAAAAAGGTTACCAAATATCCAAAGAATATTAGAACCACAGAGGCAAAAACTGCCACTTTGAACATAAAATCTAAAATTAAGCACCATTGACTT
>SXGQ01373158.1_pt1 | contig 23042 bp, 17 predicted proteins | sample 3178371 | NCBI WGS metagenome assembly SXGQ01 (sample SAMN11356859, study PRJNA531348) | freshwater metagenome | isolation source: freshwater sample F1-20 | place: China: Fuxian Lake, Yuxi | collected 2017-12-25 | reverse complement strand
CACCGGCGTCCTGCTGGGCGTCGCCGTCTCTCTCGCGGCGGCGAAGGTGGCGGTGGCGTGGCGCTGGTGGCCCGACCGGGACCTAGCCCGCGCCTCCGCCTACGTGCGGGAGGTGATGGAACTGGTGAACGCGCAGTACGTGGACGCCGCCGCCGTTCCCTACGCCCGCCTCGCTCGGGGCGCGCTGCACGGGATGGTCGAGGCGCTCGACCCGCACTCCGAGTTCCTCGAGAAGGCCTCCCACGATCAGGTCGAGGAGGACCTCAGCGGTGAATTCGGCGGGATCGGCATCCAAGTCGAGACGCGACAGAACCGTGTGGTCGTGATCGCTCCGATGGCGGGCACCCCGGGTGAACGCGCCGGCATCCGCCGCGGGGACGAGATCGTGGCGATCGACGGCCAGCCGGTTGTGACCGGCGGGGTCGACGCGGTCGTCAGCCGGCTCCGGGGCCGACCGCGCACCACCGTGACCGTCGGGATCCAACGCCCCGGCTTGCGGGAGACGCTCACGCTCACCCTCACGCGCGAACGGATCCGTATCGAGAGCGTCCGCGGCGCGCGGGTGCTGGCGGACGGGGTGGGGTACGTGCAGTTGACGGAATTCTCGGAGCACACCGGGCGGCAGCTGCGCCAGGCGCTGGCCCGGCTGGCGGAACAGGGGATCCGTGCCCTCGTGCTCGACCTGCGGAACAACCCGGGCGGGCTCCTCGAGGCTGCCGTCGAGGTGGCGCAGCCCTTCTTCCGCGAGGGCGAGCTGATCGTGGAGACGCGCGGCCGCCGGCCACAGGACAACGAGCGTTTCCGCGCGACGGCGGGCGGCGCCCCCTGGTCGCTGCCCCTCGCGGTGCTGGTCAACGCCGGCAGCGCCAGCGCGGCCGAGATCGTCGCGGGGGCGCTCAAGGACGCCGGTCGCGCGGTGCTGGTGGGCGAGCGGACGTTCGGCAAGGGGTCGGTGCAGTCCATCTTCAAGCTGCGGGACGGCGAGGGCCTGCGCCTGACGACGGCGCGTTACTTCACGCCGGCGGGCACCTCGATCCACGAGCAGGGAGTCCGGCCGCACGTCGAGGTGGTGATGACCCCGGAGGAGGATTCGCGCTTGGCGCAGCGGCGTTCGCGGCCGGACCTCGAGGCCGCGGAGTTCGAGGCGAGATTCGGTTTCGCGCCGGTGGCGGACCGTCAGCTCGAGACGGCGCTGGCGATGCTGCGCGGCCTGTGGCTGCTCGACGGGACCGGGGGGGCGCGCGGATGAGCGGCTTGATCCTCGCGCTGGAAAGCTCGTGCGACGAGTCGGCGGTCGCGCTCCTTGATCCGGCCACTGGCCTCCGCGGGGAATGGGTGCACAGCCAGATCGCGCTGCACGAGCGCTACGGCGGCGTCGTGCCGGACCTGGCCACCCGGGAGCACCTCCGGAATCTCCCGGCGCTGCTGGGACGCGCGCGGGACGAGGTGGGATTCGGCGGGGTGGGCGCGGTGGCGGTGACGCACGGTCCGGGTCTTGCGGCGTGCCTCGCCCTTGGCGTGGCGGCCGCCAAGGCCCTGGCGCTCGCGCTGCGGGTGCCGCTGCTGGGCGTGAACCACCTGCGCGGGCACGCGTGGTCCCCGTTCCTGCCGGTCCACGCCGCGGCCCCGGCCGAGTTTCCCGCGCGCCTCGCCGGCCTGCTCCCGCACCTAGGGCTGATCGTCTCGGGCGGCAACACCCTGCTCTTCGTGGTGGACGAGGCGCGGCGCATCACCGTGCTCGCGCGCACTTTGGACGACGCGGCAGGGGAGGCTTTGGACAAGGGGGCGAAGCTGCTCGGGCTCGGCTATCCCGGTGGTCCCGAGGTCGAACGGCGGGCGCGGGAGGGACGGGCGGACGCCTTCGCGTTCCCCCGCGGGGGCGGCCGGGGCGACGAGCTCGATTTCAGTTTCTCGGGCCTGAAGACGAGCCTGCGCTACCAATTGGAACGGATGACGGTGGCCGAGGTGGAGGCGCGCCGGGCGGACCTGTGTGCGAGTTATCAGGCGGCGGTGATCGATGCCCTCGCGGGCCGGGTGCGCCGGGTGCTGGCGCGGGAGGTGGGCGGACTGCGCAGTCTCGGCCTGTCGGGCGGCGTGGCGAACAACCGCCTGCTGCGCGCGGCGCTGGAGGCGGAGGCGAGGCGCGCGCGGATCCCGTTTCTCGCCGCGGAGCCGCGGCACACCGGCGACAACGCGGGGATGATCGCCTTCGCGGCCGCGGTCGATCCGGCCGGGGTCGTCTCCGGGAATCCCTGCCATCTGCTTATCGAGCCCGATGCGCCGCTCGCGCCCTGAGCGGGAGCGGGGGCGCCGCGCGAAGTCCGGAGGTGGTGGCTGAGCTGGAGGCGCTGCTCCAGCGCCTCGTGGATCAGGGTCGGAGCACGCCGGGGCGCCCGCAGGCCAACGCGGTGCCCATCGTGCTGCGGAAACCGATCCCGGCGCCGACGGCGAAGGCGAAGCGCAAGTCCTGAGCGCGGGTCCGCCCTGGCGGCGCGCTTGTCCGCTCACGCGGACGGGGGAGGGGAGGTGCGCACGCGGAGGCAGCAGGAGTGGTAGCGCGCGAGGTATTCCAATTCGGCGTCGGAGAGGGCGTGGATCCAGCGCCGGCGGAAATCCTCGTCCTCCGGGCGTAGCCCGTGCAGCGGGCAGAAGGGCGGTTGCCGTGATCGACCGGACAGCCGCGAGTGAGCTCGAAGACTTGGCGCTCCAGCCAGCCCCGGCGATCGTACTCGGGAAACGGGGGCAGCGGCTTGGTCATGACCGGAAGCACCTAGGGCCAGCCGGCCCGGGCTCAGGGAGGTTACCACACCACGGTGCTTTCCGCCATGAGCGGGTCGGGAATTCAGCAGGGTATTTTCCGCCGTAGAACGTCCGACAATCCGCTCGCCAGCGCCCGGCCGGCGGCTTTCCCTCCGGCCAGCCTCTCCATGTCGCGCCTGCTCGCCGCCTTCCTGTCCGCCGGCCACCTGGGCCGGGGCGCGCTCCGCCGGTGCCTCCGCGGGGCGCTCCTTATCCTGGTGCCGCTCCTGCCGGCAGGGGCGGCGGAGACCACCCTGACCTTCGCGGGGGTGGCCCTGGACGCCGAGACCGCGCGGGCCGACGAGCGGCTGCGCGAGTACCTGCGGGCCCGCGATGGCCTCCGCTTCGAGCCGCGTGACCTCGACCACGGCGCTGCGGTGGAGCTGCTGGCTGGGTGGGATGCGCGGCGGCAAGGCCCGCTCCTCGCGCGGGTCACGCCGTTCGTCTATCTCGCCGCCGAGATGCTCGGGGCCAACCTCGACGTCGTGGCCATCGCGGTCAGCCCGCGCGGTCCGGACACTACGCGGCTGAGCCATCTGGTGTTGCGGCGCGGCGCGGGTGTGCGGACCGCGGATCCGGACGCGTTGCTCCGCTGGCTGCGGGAGCGGACGGAGCCGGCCCGCTTTGTTTATCCGCACAAGTTCAGCACCTCCGGCTATGTGCTGCCCGCGGCTTTTTTCCGGCGCGCCGGCGTCCACACCGGCTCCGGCCCGAACGGCCCTGACCAGCGGCACACCTTTATCCGGGCCGAGCAACCCGCGGGTGGGCGCAGCGCGGCGGAACTGGTCGGACTGGTCCGGGAAGGCGGGGCGGAACTGGCGGCGGTCTGGGACGGCGTGAGGGCGCGCTTCGCGGACGACCCGGACCTGCTCTTTGTTCCGCTGCCGTTTCCTGCGCCGAATGACCTGCTGGTGCTGTCTTCCGGCGCGGACCGGGGCCTGCGGGAGCGGCTCACGGCGGGCGTGCGGGCGATGCGGTCCGGGGAGATCGGCGTGGGCGACGTTCTGCGCTGGCAGGACTTTAACGCGGCCCCCGAGGCGCGGCGGGCGTTGGCGACCCTGCGCCGGCAGACGCGGGGTGGACCGCCCCCGGTGCCGATCAAGATCCGCGGACCCGCGGGCGACGCGCCGCCGGATCCAGCCCTGCTCGAGGCCGCGCGGCAGGCCGTGCTCCTCGCGGGCACCGAGTTCACCCTCTACGACGAGGATTTTCACAAGCACTTCGACGTCCTCTGGACCCTCCGTCGGGCGCGCGATGACGCGGTGGTGCTCACCAGCGAGTATCCCGACTTTGGCCTCCCGCCGCAGGAATTCCACCTGAGCCACCGCCGCGATGACCCCGAGAGTCTCGTGGGCCGGCTCGAGGACTGTCTGTCGAACCGGATGCATCGCCTGCGCGAGGTCTGGAGCTTTGACGACCGCACCCCGACCATTCTGCGCGACGTGCGGTTCGGGCTGCCGCCCGGGACGAGGCTGCCGGCCGTGCGGGTGGTTTGGAACGATCCCGTGAACAACGATCGTGCGGTCGGCTCGCCGTTCCTCACTGAGGTCGCGGTGGGTGACTTCCACGCCTTCCGGCTCAAGGCCGAGGGTTTTCCCCGGCGGGGTGATAGCACGCGCCTCGACCTCGATCCCCTCGGCAGTACGGCCTACCGGGTTGCACTGGTACGGCCGGTGCCAGACACCTTCCTGTTCCGGCTGGGCACCTCCGTGGTGGTGATCCTAGCGGTGCTGGCCGCCGTGCTAGCGCTCTGGACTCTGGTGCGTCGGCCGGGTGGGCCGCCGCGATGAGGGGACTGCGCGAACTCCTCCGGACGCGGGGCGGGCTGCTGCTGCTCCCGTTGCTGGTCGCGGTGGCGGCGCTGGCCCAGGCGCAGGCGGAGGCCGCGCGCCTAAGCCCGGAAGCCTACGCGTTGGGGCACCGGGTGGCGCAGGCCCTGCAGGAACTAGAGGGGGCGCTTGATTTCAGCGAGGCCGAGGCGGTGCCACGATGGGTCGTCGTTGCGCTGACGGGAGCCTATTACCTGCTCCAGCCCGCGCTGCTCGCCGGGGCCCTGTGGGTCTGGTTCCAGGCACCCTCGGCGCGGCCGCTGCGGTTATTCGTCGGCTCGCTCGTCGCGGCTTACGCGCTCGCGCTCCCGTTTCACCTCCTCCTGCCGGTTCCGGAGCGCTGGGCCTTCCCAGGTTCGGGGGCGATGCTCCTGTCGGATCGCCTGGGCGAGGGCTGGATCCGCGCTGCGCGGCTCTGGAGCAGTGCTGACGACGGGTTTCCCAGCCTCCACGCGGCGCTGGCCGCCGTGGTGGTGATCGTGGCCTACGCCGTGCGGGCGCGCTGGCGGCACGTCGTGCTGTGCTTGGGCCTGCTGGCGGGTGCCGCCTCATTTTTTCTCGGCCTCACGTGGCTGCCCGGCCTGGCGATGGGGGTGGCGGTCGCTGGGCTGGCCTTCGCTCTCGCCGTGCGCTGGAGCCGCGCGTGGTACCCGGAGGAGTGGCCGGCGTCGCGCGCCTCCGTGCCGCCGGTCGATCCTGGGCCGGCCGGCCCGGGGCCGCATTGGACCGACACCGCCTTCCCTTTCCTGCGCCCGGGGCGGCAGCGCCGGGTGTTCATCAGTTACCGCCGCGATGGCGCTTCCGACCTCGCGCGGGTGGTCCGGATGGAACTCGAGCGCCGGGGCTATCCCTGCTTCCTCGACGTGGACGATGTTGGCGCTGGTCGATTTGACGCGCGGCTGCTGCGGGAGATCGAGGCGGCGCCGAACTTTGTGCTCGTGCTGGCCGCGGGGTCCCTTGACCGATGCGGGGATCCGGACGACTGGCTGCGGCGCGAGATCGCCCACGCGGTCCGGCACGGACGGCGCATTGTCCCGCTGGTGGCGGAAGGATTCCAGTTTCCGACCGGGGCCGACCTGCCTCCGGAGGTAGCGCGCCTCGCCGGCCTCAACGCGGTCGTCTATTCGCACGCCTACTTCGGGGCGTCCTTCGACCGCCTCGAGGAGTTCCTGCGCTCGCCGCCGCCGGGTGGCGCTTGAGACTGCGTCGCGCCGGGGTTCAGGGCTTTCGGGGCGGGAATTCCGCGCGCGCGGCGGCCAGTCCGCGCTCGTAGGCGGCGATCAGACGGTCCCATTTTGCACCCACCTCCGCGTCGATGCCCTGGCGGGCCGGGTCGGCCTCGAACCAGCGGAGCGTGCGTGCGATTCCCTCGCGGAAGGGGACCTTGGGCGCGTACCCGGGCACGAGCCGGCGGAGCTTGGTCAGGTCGAAGAGGGCGGGGTTGGCCTTGTCGCCGAAGAGCGTGCCGGTGTACTCGGGCAGGCACGCGGTGATGAAGTCGGAGGGGATGTGCACGAGGCGCGGGCGGTCGACGCCGGCGGCTGCCGCGGTGAGGGTGTAGAGCTCGTTCCAGGTCGGGGCCTCCTCGGAGGTGATGTGGAACGCCTCGCCGAGGGCGCCGGGGTGGCCGAGCAGGCCCAGCAGGCCCTGCGCGAAGTCGGAGTTGTGGGTGATGGTCCAGGGGGTGAGCCCGTCGCCGGGGACGATCAACCCCTTGCCGGCGCGGAGCCGGGCGATGTTGGTGAAGCTTTTCGTCCAGCAGTTGAGCGCGAGCGGAAAGACAGTGTCACCATAGGTGAGCGACGGCCGGACGATGGTGTAAGGGAAACCCTCCTCACGGCCCGCGCGGGTGAGGCGGGCCTCGGCGGCGATCTTCAGCCGCGAATACTCCCAGAAGGGGTTTTCCAACGGCGTGTCCTCGGTGATCACGGCGCGGGCCGGCGGCTTGCGGTAGGCGCTGGCGGTGCTGATGAAGACGTACTGCGCGGTGGTCCCGCGGAAGAGAGCTAGGCGCGCCTCGATCGCCGCGGCGTCGTACGCGAGGAAGTCCACGACGGCGTCCCAGCGGTGCCCCGCGAGCGCGGCGGCGGCCGCCCGCGGATCGGTGATGTCGGCTTGCAACGCGCGGGCGCCTGGGGGCAGGCTGCGGCCGGAGCGGGTGAGGAGCGTGACCGCGTGGCCGCGCTCGAGGGCAAGGTGGGTGCAGGCAGTGCTAATGACGCCCGTGCCGCCGAGGAGGAGCAGGTTCATAAGGCAAGGAGGGGTTTGAGGTGGGGCCAGACGGTGGCTGCCATGACCGCGTGGCCCGCGGCGTTGGGGTGGATGCGGTCGCCGAGGTTGAGCGCGGGGTCGCCGCCGACGCCCTCGAGGAGGAAAGGCACGAGGACCGCGCCGGTGGCGGCCGCGACCTCCGGGAACACGCGGGCAAACGCCGTGGTGTGCGCGGCGCCGAGCTCGGGCGGGAGCTGCATCCCGGCAAGGAGGATCTTCACCGCGGGATTGCGCGCCCGGGCGCGCTCGATGATACCCCGCAGGTTGGCGGCGGTGACCTTGGGATCCACGCCGCGCAGGCCGTCGTTCGCCCCGAGGGCCACCACGAGGACGTCGACGGGCGAGCGCAGCGTCCAGTCGATCCGGCGCAGGCCGCCGGCGGTGGTGTCGCCGCTGATCCCCGCGTTGACCACCTTCCACGGCGCGCCCGCGGCACGGAGGCGTTCGGCGATCAGCGCGGGGTAGGCCTCGCTGCCCGGCTCGGCGAGGCCGTAGCCGGCGGTCAGGCTGTCCCCAAGGAAGACCACGGTGCGCGCGCCGGCCGCTGGGGCGGCCGCGGGCAGGGAGGGGGTGAGGAGGGCGCAGGCGACCAGGAGCCCGCGGGTGAGCAGGCGACGGCGGGCTGGGGCGGGGCAGTTCATCTTCGTCATCGGCTGGCGTTCGGTCCGGGCGTGTGTTTCGTGGCCGCCAATGAACGGCCAGACGATGCTGAAAGTCGAGCGGCTGACCCGATCCTACGGCGTGGCTGGGGGCCGGCGGCTGACGGTCCTCCAAGAGGTGAGCTTTTCCTTGGCGTCGGGCGCGAGCCTCGCGATCGTCGGGCCGAGCGGGAGCGGCAAGACCACCCTGCTCGGTCTGTGTGCGGGGCTGGATCGGCCGTCCTCCGGGGAGGTGGAGCTGGCGGGGACGGCGATTGGCGGGTTGGGGGAGGACGAGCGGGCGCGGGTGCGCAACGCCCACGTCGGCTTCGTGTTCCAGAACTTCCAGCTCGTGCCGACCCTGACCGCCCTGGAGAACGTCCTAGTACCCCTGGAACTGCGCGGGGAGGGCGGCGCGGCGGCCGAGACCGAGGCCAGGGAGCTTCTCGCTCGCGTCGGCCTCGGCGAGCGGCACGAGCACTACCCGGTCCAGCTCTCCGGCGGTGAACAGCAGCGCGTGGCCCTCGCCCGTGCCTTCATCAACCGCCCGCGCATCCTCTTCTGCGATGAACCCACCGGGAACCTCGACGGCGCGACGGCGCAGGCGATGACCGAGCTCATTTTCGGGCTCAACCACGAGCGGGGTACGACCCTCGTACTGGTGACGCACGACCTGGAGCTCGCCCGGCTCTGCGGCCGGATCCTCCGCCTGCGCGGGGGCGCGGTGGTCGCGGACGGCCCCGCCTGATCCGGATGCGGACGCTCCCCTTCATCCTGCGGCTGGCGTGGCGGGACTCCCGCGCCTCGCGGCGCCGGCTGCTGCTCTTCTCCTCGGCCATCGTGCTGGGCATCGCCGCGCTCGTGGCGATTGGCTCGCTGGGCGCGAATCTCGACCGGGCGGTCGACGCCCAGGCCAAGGGCCTGCTGGGGGCGGACCTGATCCTCACCAGCCGCTCCCCCTTCCGGCCGGAGGTTCTCGCGCACGCCCGGGCGCAGGCGTCCGCGATCGCCCGCGAGCAGAGTTTCTCCTCGATGGTCGTCTTCCCCGACGTGGGAGGTGCGACGCGGCTGGTGAACGTCCGCGCGCTCGAGGGTGGCTTCCCCTTCTTCGGCGAGTTCACGACCGAGCCCGCGACGGCCCCCGAGCGGCTGCGAGCGGGCGAGGCGGTAGCCATCGTCGAGGAAACGCTGCTGCGGCAGTTCGAGGTGCCGGTCGGCGGCCGCCTGCGGCTCGGCCGGTCGGAGTTCACGGTCGCGGGCGCCCTGCGGAAACTGCCCGGCGAGTCGACTGCGTTTTCGGCGACGGCGGCGCCGCGAGTGCTGATCCCGGCGAACGCGCTCGCGGCCACTGGGCTGACGGACCGCAGCGTGCTGGTGCGGCACCGCCTGATGCTGGAACTGCCCGCGGGGCGCGCAGCTGAGGCGGTGGCGCGTTCCTTCCGGGAGCGGTTCCGCGGGGATGGGTTTGGCTTTGATACCGTGGCGGAGCGGCGGCGGAGCCTCGGGCGGGCGCTCGACAACATCGAGGCGTACCTAGGATTAGTTGGTTTCGTCGCGCTGATCCTCGGCGCGATTGGCGTCGCGAGCGCGATCCACGTCCATGTGCGGCAGAAGCTCGCGACGGTCGCCGTGCTGCGCTGCCTGGGGGCCTCGGCGGGGCAGAGCTTCGCCGTGTACCTCGTGCAGGGGGTGGCGCTCGGCCTCGCGGGTGCGCTGGCTGGCGCCCTCCTCGGGGTCGGCCTGCAGCTCACTCTGCCGCGGTTGCTGGCCGACGTGGTGCCGTTCGAGGTGGATTTCTTTGTGGCGTGGCCGGCGGTTGCCCGGGGGATCGGGGCCGGCGTGATCCTCTGCCTTCTGTTCACGCTGCTTCCGCTGTTGGCGGTGCGCCGGGTACCCCCTCTCAGCGCGCTGCGCTCGGCGATGACGGAGACCGAAGGAGTCCGGCGGGATCCTTGGCGACTGGTAGTCGCGGGGCTCATCGCTGTCGCGATCGCGGCGCTAGCCTCTTGGCAGACGGGCGGTTGGCGCGAAGGGCTCGGCTTCACCGCGGCGCTGGGGGTCGCGTTGGGCATCCTCTGGCTCCTAGCGCGCGCGACTGCGTGGCTCGCCCGGCGGGCCGTGCCGCGCCGCGCCCCCTGCGTGGTCCGCCAAGGCATCGCCAACTTGCATCGGCCCAATAACCGCACCGTTCTGCTACTCGTTTCCCTCGGCCTCGGTTGCGCGCTGATGCTCACCCTTTTCCTCGCCCGTTCCACGCTGCTGCGGGAACTAGCCTCGGCCGGCGCAGGCAGCCGGCCCAACCTGCTGCTCTTCGACATCCAAGACGATCAACGGGAGCTGCTCGCGGGCGCGCTGGCCGCAGCGGGCGCGCCGCTCCCGGTGGAGGCGCCGATTGTCACGATGCGGCTCGCCGCGGTCCGGGGTCAGCCGGTCGAGGAGTGGCTTCGCGGTTCGCCGCGCGGCCGGTCTGAAGAGGTGGATCCGCCACGGGTGGGACGGCGCGAGGGGGAGGGCGGGCGTCGGCCCGCGGGTTGGACGCTGCGCCGCGAGTACCGTTCCACGTTCCGCGAGACCCTCGGTGGGGCCGAGCGCGTGGTCGCGGGCACTTTCACGGGCCGGGTTCCCTCTGGCACCGAGGTGGTGCCGGTTTCTCTCGAGGAGGGCCTGCTGCGGGAGCTCGGCGCCACACTCGGGGACGAGTTGACCTGGGATGTGCAGGGCGTCCCGGTGCGCACCCGCATCACTAGCGTGCGTGCGGTGGAGTGGCGCCGCTTCGAGCCGAACTTCTTCGTCGTGTTCCCGGCGGGGGTGCTGGAGGAGGCGCCCAAGTTTCACGTGATGGCCGTCCGCACCACGGACGCGGCCCACGCGGCGCGAGTGCAGCGCGCGGTCGTGGCCGCCTGCCCCAACGTCAGCGCGATCGATCTCGCCCTGGTGCTGGAGACGGTCGAGGGCGTGCTGTCGCGGGTCGGCTTTGTGGTCGAGTTCATGGCCGCCTTCACGGTGCTCACCGGTCTGGTGGTGCTCGTGGGCGCCGTGCTCACCGGGCGGCTGCAGCGGGTCCGCGAGACCGTCCTGCTCCGCACACTAGGCGCCAGCGCAGCGCAGCTGCGTCGCATCCAGCTGGTCGAGTACGCGATCCTCGGGAGCCTCGCCGCCCTGGTCGGGGGCGTGCTCGCGCTGGGCGGCAACGCGCTCGTCGCGCATTTTGTCTTCCGCATCCCGCCGGCGTTCCCGGTGGCCGTGCTCGCGGTGGGGATCTTCGCGGTGGCCGGAGCCACGGTGGCGGTCGGATTCCTCGCGAACCGCGGTATTGTCCGTCAGCCGCCGCTCGAGGTGCTGCGCGAGGAGACCTGAGCCTCGTCCGACGGTCCGGCGCGCCCGCGCTTTGACGCCGTGCCCCGCTTCGCCCCACGTTGGGGGGGTGCGACTGTATCTCCTCCTGTTGGCCTTGGCTGGCCTGACCGCCGTCGTCCCCCTGCGAGGGCTCAGCCTCGAGTCTTCCTCCCCTGGGGCCGGGGCCTGCGTTGATACGCTTTTGCGGCTGACCTTTGGGGCGGAACCGCGCGTGGGCACCGCCGGCCGGATCCGCGTCTCGGACCTCGCTTCCGGAGCGGTGGTGGAGACGATCGACCTCGGGGACGCCGCCCCGACGCGGTTGGTCGGGCTGAACCCGACGCCCTACCGTTACCGACCGGTACGCGTGGATGGGCGCAGCGTCGTCGTGTATCCCCGGGCGGGAAGCCTAGCGCCGGGTGGCGCCTACCGCGTGGAGTGGGACGCGGGCATTCTGACGGATGCCGTCGGGACGCCGGTGGCGGCGGGTAGCTTCACCTTTAGCGTCCGGCCGGCGCGACCCGCGGCGACGGCGACCGCGGTCACGGTGGCCGCCGATGGCTCAGGTGACTTCTGTACGGTGCAGGGGGCGCTCGACTGGGTCCCCGCGGGCAACACGGTCCCGCGGACTATCACCGTGCGTCCCGGCGTTTACGAGGAGCTCCTCTACCTCAGTTCGCGGCAACCCTTCGTCAACCTGCGGGGCGAGGACCGGGCGAGCACGGTCATCACCTACGCGAACAACCAAAACTTCAATCCGGGCAATAACCGCGCGATGGTCGCGATCGACGCGAGCGACGTGACCTTGGCGCACCTAACCCTGCGCAATACCACGCCGCGCGGCGGCAGCCAGGCGGAGTCGCTGCGGGGCAACGGGCGGCGAGTCGTGCTGGACCGGGTAACGCTCAGTAGCCTTCAGGATACGCTGCTCTGGAATGGCTCGCTGTTCGTCACGGACAGCTTGATCGAGGGTGACGTGGACTTCATGTGGGGCGGGGGCGCGTGCTACTTCCAGCGGTGCGAGCTGCGATCCCTCGGCGCCGGCTACCTTGCGCAGGTCCGCAACGGGGAGACTGGGCGCGGTCACGTTTACGTAGATTGCCGGCTCACGGCGGCGCCAGGGGTGAGTAATGTTTATCTCGCGCGGATCGACCCGCGGCCGGATGTAGCCAACACTTGGCCGTTCAGCGAGGTGGTTTTACTTGGGTGCGCAATGGGACCCCACGTGCGCGTGGAGGGATGGCTACTCAATAACGCGACCGCCGCGCCGCAGGTGCGCTTTTGGGAATATGGGAGCACGGACCTGTCCGGCGGCCAGCTCGATCTGTCGCGCCGACTGCCAGATTCGCGGCGCCTCGATCGGGAGGCGGCCGAACGCTACCGCGAGCCGGCCTTCGTGCTGGGCTGGTCCCCGCCTGCGCCGGTGTCGCCTCCGCCTCGCCGCGAACGTTTAACGGGGCTTTCGACTCGCGCCCGGGTGGGCGCGGAGCCGGTGATCGTGGGTTTCGTCGTCGCTGGGGCCGCGGAGGCCGCGGTTCTCGTGCGCGGGGTGGGCCCGACCCTCGGAGCGTTTGGGGTTGGCGAAGTGCTGCCGCGCCCGCGGCTGGTGCTGCAGCGCGCCGGGGCGGTGCTCGCGGCCCAGACCGGCGGACCGGTGTCGGAGTCGGTGGCCGCCACGGCTGCCCGCCTAGGGCTATTTCCCTTCCGGGCAGGTGCGACCGATGCGGCGCTGCTCTCGATCTTGGCCCCAGGCGCCTATACGGTTGCGCTAGCGGACGCCGGCGAGGCGGAAGGCAATGGTCTCGTAGAGATCTACGATGCCGCGCCGGGCGAGGGTACGCGCCGCCTCGCAAACCTTTCTTCGCGCGCGCTGGTGGGTGCCGGCGAGGCGATCCTCATCTCCGGTCTGACCGTCGCGGGCACGGCCCCGAAACCCGTTCTCGTCCGGGGTATCGGTCCGGCGCTCACGGTTTTCGGCGTCGACGGAGCTCTCGCCCGGCCCCGCCTCGCGATTTACCAGGGTGCGGAAGCGTTGGCGGTAAACGCGGGTTGGACGGCTTCGGAAAACCCGCTGGAGATCGCTCGGGTGGGCGCGCTGGTGGGCGCGTTCCCGCTGGTGACCGGCAGCGGGGATACCGCCCTCCTGCTCGAGCTGGCGCCGGGCAACTACACCGCACAGGTCAGCGGGCCCCAAGGGGCGCGCGGCGTCGCCCTGCTCGAGGTCTACGAAGTGCCCTGAAGCCGGACCGCGAGGGTGCGCCTCGCTCAGCGGTTGTCGCCGTCGAGCACGCGGCCGAGGCCGCCGAGGACCGAACCTTCCTCGCGGCCCCCGCGGGCAGCGCTGACGATGCGGCCGGCGAGGCGCGAGAGGGGGAGCGACTGGAGCCAGACCCGACCGGGTCCGCGGAGGGTGGCGAAGAACAGCCCCTCGCCGCCAAAAAGAGCCGTCTTAATGCCCCCGACGAGTTGGATGTCATATTCGACGGAGGGTTGAAAGGCGACGATGCAGCCCGTGTCGACGCGGAGGGTCTCCCCTGGGGCCAGCGTGCGCTCGTGGAGGGCGCCACCGGCGTGGATGAAGGCCCAGCCATCGCCAGTGAGCCGCTGGAGGATGAAACCCTCGCCGCCGAAGAGCCCGGCGCCGAGCCGTTTCTGGAAGGCGATGCCGATGCTGACCCCCTTTGCGGCGCAGAGGAAGGAGTCCTTCTGCGCGAGGAGCTCGCCGCCAAGGCTCGCAAGCGGTAAAGGGACGATCCGCCCCGGGTAGGGCGCGCCGAAGGCGACCTTGCGCCGGCTAGTCCCCTGGTTTTGGAAGACCGTCATGAACAGCGACTCCCCCGTGAGGAGGCGCTTGCCCGCCCCGAGGAGCGAACCAAGCAGTCCGCCCGGACGCGCGGAGCCATCGCCGAAGATAGTCTCCATCGCGATGCCGTCCTCCATGTACATCATCCCGCCAGCTTCAGCTACGACGGCCTCGCTGGGGTCGAGCTCGATCTCGACGAACTGCAGGTCATCGCCGCGGATGGCGTAGTCGATCGCGTGCATCTGCGGCGTGAGGAAGGGAGGGGAGTCCATAGTTGAAGGTGATAAAAGACGCTTTAAGGTGTGAAGGTGGGGGCTCGCCCCGTCAGTCAATCTGCAGGTGACGAAGCCGGAGCGCGTTGGCCACCACGGTGATCGAGCTCAGGCTCATCGCGACGCTGGCGACCATCGGGTGCAGCAGCCAGCCTGTCCACGGGTAGAGGGCCCCGGCGGCGAGGGGTAGGCCGGCGAAATTATAGGCGAAGGCCCAGAAGAGGTTCTGCCGGATGTTGCGGAGCGTTCCTCGACTCAGCCGAACGGCGCGGACGAGTCCCGCCAGATCGCCCCGCAGCAGCACCACACCGGCGCTGCGAAGCGCGACGTCGGTACCGTCCCCCATCGCGATACCGACATCCGCCGCAGCGAGGGCGGGCGCATCGTTCAGGCCGTCGCCTACGAAAGTTACCCGATCTCCTCGAGCCCGTCGTGCGCGCACCAGATCCAGCTTTCCTGCGGGGGAGATTCCGGCATGCCAGGCGTCGAGGTTGAGAGCCGCGGCGACCGGGGCGGCTGCCTCCGCGCGATCCCCGGTGATCAGTTCTACCCGCCAGCCCAGCGCGCGCAGAGCCCGCACGGCGGGCGCGGCAGAAGGCTTTAGCTCGTCCGCGAGGGCGATGCATCCCGCCCGCGCGCCGTCGACCCGCACGTCCACCAGGGTGGCCCTGGCCGCCGCGGGCGGCAGCGTGGGAACGGGTCCCGTGGCGCGGACCACGGCAACCTGCCGGCCGGAAACTACGGCCGCAACGCCTACGCCCGGCTCTGCCCGGAAGTCCTCTGCGGCGGGCAGCGCGAGCCCGCGCTCCGCGGCGGCGGCGACGAGCGCGCGGGCAAGCGGATGCTCGCTGGGTGCTTCGGCGGCCGCGGCGAGGCGCAGCAGGTCCTCGGGGTCAAGGTCCGGCGCCGAGGGCAACACCGCGGCCACGCGCGGCCGGCCGGTGGTGAGCGTACCCGTCTTGTCGAGCAGGAGCACGGTGGTGTCGGCAAGGTGTTCCAACGCGGCGGCATCTTGCACGAGGATTCCAGCGCGGGCGCCCCGGCCGATGCCCGTGACGATTGAGACGGGCGTGGCGAGCCCGAGCGCGCACGGGCAGGCAATGATCAACACCGCGACGCCATTGAGAAGGGCGAGGGGTACGCTTGGTGCTGGGCCAAACGCGAGCCAGGCGGCCGCCGTAGCCAGTGCCAGGCCGAGGACGGCGGGGATGAACCACGCAGTGACGCGATCGGCCAGTCGGGCGATCGGCGCCTCGCTTTCCTGCGCAGCGGTGACGAGACGAATGATGTGCGCGAGGATGGTGTCCGCTCCGACCCGTTCGGTGGTGAGCACGAGTGAGCCGGTCGTGTTCAGTGTGCCGGCGCGGACTGGGTCCCCGGCTTGGCGGGGCACAGGCAAGGGCTCACCGGTGAGCATCGACTCGTCGATTTCGCTGGCGCCAGAGGCCACGCGGCCGTCCACCGGGACATGCTCGCCCGGCCGGACGCGCAGCAGATCACCGGGACGAATATTGGCGAGGGCGATATCTTCCTCGTGCCCGTCGGCGGCGACGCGGTGGGCGAGCGGCGGGGCGAGGCGGAGCAGGGCTTCGAGGGCTTCGCCGGTGCGGGCGTGGGCGCGTTGCTCGAGGATTTGCCCGAGTAGGACGACGGTCGTGATGAAGGCTACGGCCTCGAAGTATAACGGAGGACCGTGCGCGGTTAGGAGGGCAGCGGGGAAGCTTTCCCCGGCGAGCGTCGCGGCGACGCTGTAGACGTAGGCCGCGCCGGTCCCCGTGACCGTCATGGTGAACATGTTCGGGTCGCGCTCCCGGATGGAGTGCCACCAACGGCGGTTGAGCGGCGCGCCGGCCCAAAAGAAGATGGGGGTGGTGAGCGCGAGCTGCACCCAAGCGAGGAGCCCGGGGTTGATCCCGTGGAGCAGTCCAGGTGCGGCCATCCCCCCCATCGCGAGCGCCAACACAGGCAGACCGCAAGCGAGCGCTAACCAGAGCCGCGGGCGCAGGTGGCGCTCGTGCGGCAGGCCCATATGGACGGGCTCGGCGGAGGAGGGGATGGCGGTCACGGCGGCAGGACCCGCTTGGGCCTGCAGGGCTGCGGGGTGGACGAGGGGTGGTGGCGGCCCCGGGCTGCGGCGGCGTGGGCAGCAGCTCGAGCTAGGTGATCGCGCCCGGTGGGCTGGCGCCGGCCGGCGTCAGGGCGAGTGCGGCCCGGCAGGGTTCTTCAGCCCCGTTTGCCGGACTTCGCGGCCAGCGCGGCGGCCGCGTCGACCTTGGCGAGAAACTTGGCGGGGCTAGCCTTAAAGTCCTCCCCGCAGCCCTCGCAGCAGAAGAACACCACGCGATCGGGCTGGCCCTTGACGCGGTGGATGTAACCGGCGGCCTCGCCCATGCTACCGAGGGGCTCGTTGGAGACGAGGCAGGTCTTGAGCGGGTAGCTGGTGCGAGCGGCGGCGATGATCTCGGCGTCCGTCTTGGCGGCCGCAGCGGAGAGCGAACCGGTGGTCAAAAGCAGGCTCGCGAGGAGAGCGGGGATGGATTTTGTGGTCATGGTCATCAAAGCCTACACCTCGGAGCCGCTATTCCCCCGCAAAATCTCGCCGGCGTCCCCTCGACGAGATGACGAGGGGGATTTGCCGGCCACCGGGGTAAGGTGGTTCGAGTATATGCGTTCCTCCCCCGATCCCCTGCCGCCCCTGCTAGCCTCCTGGCGCGTCGAGCCTTCCCCGGACCCCGGGTTTCGCCGGGCGGTACGGGATCGTCTGGGCCCGGGAAGTGCCGCCGCGTCGTGGGCCGCGTTTGTCCGCCGACGGGCGACGCTGGTAGCCGGCGGCCTGGCGGTAGCCCTGATCGGGGGGGCGTTGAGCGGGCACGGGCGCGCCCGCGCGCGGATTGACGAGGATCGCGCCCGCCTAGCCTCGGCTTACGTCGCGGGTCTGGACGCGCGGCGGATGGTGCCGCCCCGCTGAACCCACCAAGCGCCCGTGACGCGAAACCTGCTCCTTACGCTCCTCCTGGCGGCCGTCGTGGCTGCGGCCGCGTTCGGCGTGGCCTTTCTCGTGAGTGGGGACCGGGCCCTGCGCATGGCGGCCCGGCAGGGTGACGCCCTCGAATGGCTGCGCGTCGAATTCTCCCTCGACGCGGAACGCTTCGCAGCGGTGCGGCGCTTGCATGAGGAGTTTAGCATCGAGTGCAGCGCGCACTGTGCGGCCATCGTGGCGGCGCGAGAGCGGTTCGCGCCGCCGGCGGAGATCGCGGCGCTCGAGGAGCACTGCGTAGGGGCGATGACCGCCCACTTCCGGCAGGTGGCGGCGCGGATGGATCCGGCGCACGGGGAGCGTTATCTCGCCCTCGTGCTGCCCCGCATCCGCGGACACACCCACCAGGGGGCGCCCAGCGTGCGGCTGGCGCCGTGAGGTCGGCCGATCCGTCGGTCCGTTCGCAGGCCGCCCCCGCCGCGGGCGCGGAGGCGGCCGCCCTCGATCGGGAGCTGATGGCCCGCGTGCAGGTAGGGGACGAGACCGCGCTAGGGTTGCTGATGGAGCGTTGGGAACGCCCCCTAAAGGCTGTCATCGCGCGGCTGGTGGGTAACGCCGCGGAGGCCGAGGAGCTGGCGCAGGAGGCGTTCGTGCGCCTGTGGCAACAGCGGGAGCGCTTCCGGGCCGGGGCGGAGTTCCGGCCCTGGATGTTGTCCCTCGCTCTGAATCTGGCGCGCAACCGCCTGCGCTGGTGGCGCCGTCGGCCGCTGGTGGCCCTGGAAGAGTGGACCCCCGTGCCGTCGGCGGCGGGTGCGGATGGGGCTGGCGCGCTGGAGGCCCAGGAGCGGGTGGAGGCGGTGCGCGCCGCGGTCGTGGCACTGCCCTTGGATCAGCGGGCAGCGCTGGTGTTGTTTGAGTACGAGGGGTTGGGCCAGGCAGAGATCGCGGAGATCGTGGGTGCCACGCCCAAGGCGATCGAACGCCGACTGGAGCGGGCGCGCGCGGCGCTGCGGGTCACCCTCGCGCGCTGGCTGCGGCGTGCCTGAGCGGGTAGGCGCTCAGGCCAGCGTGCGCAGCTGTACGCTGTCGACGCGTTGTTCCTCGGCTACGATGTCGGTCGCGATCACGAGCTTATCCCCGGAGGCCGCGCGTCCGCTGCGGCGCAGTAAGGCGAGAGCACGAGTCACGGTGTCGTTGGGATCCGCGCTCAGCTCCAAGAGGTGTGGCTCCACGCCGCGGAGGAGCCGGAGCTGCCGGAGGAGGCCAACCGCCGGCGTGAAGGCGAGGATTGGGGCGGCGCCGGGACGGAGCGCGGCGAGACCCTGCGCCATGAAGCCGTGACGGGTGAAGGTGACGAGGTGCGCGCTGGGAATTTGGCGAGCGAGGGTGACCGCGGCGTGCAGGACCTTCATGCGGTCGCCGGTGAACGCGGCCCCCGCGCCCGCCTCCCCCGCCGTCTCCCGCTCAATCCGCCGGGCGATTCCGTCCAGCATCCGCACGCACTCGATCGGATAGCGGCCGACGGTTGTCTCGCCCGAAAGCATCACGGCGTCCGCCTGCTCGAAGACCGCGTGGGCTACATCGGTGATCTCCGCGCGGGTGGGCACCGGCTGGGTGATCATCGACTCGAGCATGTGCGTCGCGACGATCACGGGCCGTCCGCGGGCGAGGCACGCGCGGATTGCCCGGCGCTGGATGACGGGGAGTTCCTCGAAAGGACACTCGATCCCAAGGTCCCCGCGCGCGACCATCAGTCCGTCGGATGCCTCGATGATGGCCTCGAGGTTGGTGATCGCCGACTGGTCCTCGATCTTCGCGATGATCCGGGCGCGGGAGCGCCGCTCCTCGAGGAAGCGCCGCAATGCCTCTAGGTCCTCCGCCGCGCGCACGAAGGACAAGGCGAGGAAGTCGATCCCCTCCTCGATGCCCACTAGCGTGTCTGCCCGGTCTTTCTCGGTGAACGACGGCAGCGAGACGCGGACGCCGGGTAGGTTGATGTGGCGACGCGAGCCTAGCTCGCCGGCAAGTAGGGCTCGGCACGTCAGCCGCGTCGCGTCCTTCGTTTCAACGTGGAAGCGGAGCAGGCCATTGTCCACCAGCACCACGGCGCCCACGGGCACGTCGTGAACGAGGCCGGGGTAGTTTACAGTCACGGCGGGCACGCCCGAGCGTGCGGGCGCGGCGGGATCGACCATTAGGTCCAGCAGGTCTCCCTCCCGCAGAACCAGTGGTGCAGGAAGCGCCCCGGTACGGATCTCCGGGCCCTTGATATCCATCATCACGGCGACTTCGCGGCCCTGACGGGCGCTGACCGCCCGGATGCGGCGAATGACGGCTCGCGTCCAATCGTGGGTGGCGTGCGCCATGTTGAGCCGTACAACGTCCACCCCGGCCTCGATGAGGCGGCCAAGCATCGCCTCGTCCTCGGTGGCAGGACCGAGCGTGGCGATGATCTTGGTGTGGCGAAAAGGGGCGGTCATCGGGGCCCGATGGTGGGCCGCGGGGGGCGCGGGGCAAGCCCCGGTCCCGCGGCCCGGCTCAGCCGACCTCGCACCACGGGGTAGATACGCCGGGCGGTACGACGGCGAAGGCGCAGGCGGGCAGAGAGGCGCGGACGCCGGCGAGGGCGGCCTCGACCGCGGCGGGCGTGTTGCAGTCGCGCGAAAGGTGGGTCAGAAACACGTGCCGCCAACGGGGACTAGCGACCTCGGTGAGCAATGCCCGCACGGCCTCGTTGGAGAGGTGACCGTGACGGCCGGCGATGCGCTGCTTGAGCGCCCAGGGGCGGCGAGAGTCTGCTTGGAGTAGCTGCGGACAGTGGTTGGACTCGACGACCACGGCGTCGCAGTCGTGGAGGCATTGGCGGACGTTGAGGGGCGCGTGACCCAGGTCGGTGAGCCACGCCAGCGTCCGCAGCGGGGCACCCGGATCGTTTGCGGGCCCGTGGGTGAAACGAAAGGCGACTGGATCCTGCGCATCGTGGGGCACCGCGAAGGTCTCGACCTCAAGGTCGCGGTAGCGGAAGCGGCCGCCGGTCTCAAAAAGCTGCCAGCCGGCGTTCCATGAGAGGCCGGCCTGCACGGCGCGGCTGGTGGCGTGGTTGGCGAATACCTTTAGGTGCGGGTGGCGCCGTAGCCCTTCGAGCCCTCCGGCGTGGTCCCCGTGCTCGTGCGTGAGAAACACGGCGTCGACGCGTTCCAGGGATTCTCCCTGCGCAGCGAGGAGCTGCGCAAGGCGTCGGGCGGAGAAGCCGGCATCGATCAGCACGCGTGCCTCCGCGGTCACGAGCAGAGCGGCGTTACCTGCGCTGCCGCTGCCCAAGATAGTGAAACGCATCGCCACGGTCGGGGATCAAGGCGTCCGCCGTGCTGGCGCCAAACTAAAATCGCACCCAACTCGCGGGGCGGCGGCGGAATTCCGGCTCGCCCTCCTCGCGCGCGGGGTTTGGTTGGAGCTACCCCATGCGCTCCCTCGCCCCGCTCTTACTGCTCCTAGCTGTACTTCCCGCGGCCGCCGCACCGGTCCCGGCCCCGGCCCGGCCCAACATCATCTTCATCTTGGCCGATGACCTGGGTTATACCGACCTCGGAGTGCAGGGCAGCCGCTACTACGAGACGCCCCACCTCGACCGCTTGGCCGCGCAGGGCACGCGGCTGATGAATCATCATCATCATCAGAACTGCGCGCCTACCCGCGCCGCGCTGATGACCGGCCAGTACGCGCCGCGCACCGGCGTCTACACCGTGGGCGGCACGGACCGCTTTGACTGGTCTTCCCGGCCACTCCGCCCAGTCGAAAATGTCACCAACCTGCCGCTCGACCGCGTCCTGCTTCCCCAGGTGCTGAAAGGCGCCGGTTACGCCACGGCGATGTTCGGTAAGTGGCACCTCGGTCAGCGCGGGGAGTACCTGCCCGGTCGGCGCGGCTTCGATGAAGCCATTGTCTCGAACGGTCGCCACTTCGACTTTGAGACCGCGCCCGCCACCCCCTATCCGAAGGGGCAGTACCTAGCGGATTTTCTCACGGACCGCGCGGTGGACTTCATCCGTCGCCACCGCGACCGGGCCTTCTTCCTCTACCTGCCGCACTTTGGCGTCCACGCCCCGTACGAGGCGAAGCCTGAACTCGTCGCGCGCTTCCGGGCGAAACCGGTAGCGGACGGTCACCGCAATCCGGTCTACGCGGCGATGCTCGCGAGCGTCGACGAGAGCGTCGGGCGCTTGATGGCAGTGCTCGACGAGTTGCGGCTGGCGGAAAACACGCTGCTCATTTTCGCCAGCGATAACGGGGGCGTGGGGGGGTATTCCCGCGAAGGGGTTCGCAACGAGCGGGGGGACGTCACGGACAACGCGCCCCTGCGAAGCGGTAAAGGGAGTCTGTACGAGGGTGGCACGCGGGTACCCTTTCTCGCCCGCTGGCCCGGCCAGATCCCGGCGGGGCAGACGCGCGAGGTGCCAACCATCCACGTGGACTTGCTTCCGACGCTCGCTGCGGCCGCCGGGGCGAGTTTACCCCCTGGGCAGGTACTCGACGGGGAGAACCTGCTGCCGTTGCTTCGGGACCCGGGCGCGCGGCTGGGGCGGACGGCGATTTTCCAGCATTTCCCAGGCTACCTCGGAGCCGGCGCCGGCAGTTGGCGCACGACGCCGGTCAGTCTGATCCATGAGGGGGACTGGAAACTGATGGAATTCCTCGAGGATGGTCGGCTCGAACTGTACAACCTGCGGGAGGATGTCGGCGAGCGCGTGAATCTTGCGTCCGCGCAGCCCGAGCGGGCTCGTGCGCTGCACGCGCGGCTCCTCGCGTGGCGCCGCGAGATCAATGCCCCTTTGCCGACCGCCAACCCCGGAGCCGCCGGGACGCCAGCGGGGAAGGCCGCTAAGGCCGGCAAGCGCAAGGCCAAATCGGATGGCAACTAAAGTCCCGCTGCCCCGCCGCACCTTCCTCGCCACCGCGGCGGCGGCGTGCGTGGTCCGCGGCCACAGTGCCGCGTCGCCCACCGTCGGTGTCTCGCCTTCAATCCTCGTGTCCGGGGGGGCGATGATGCGTGGGGCGCGGTTCGCACCGTCGGTCGAGGATGTGATGCGCGCGCACTTCGGGTCGGTCCGGCAGTTGGCGCTGGTCCTGCACGCGACCCACTCGTCCGAACGCGATGCGATGGAGGCACGGTTGCGGGCGGCGTTCCGGGAACTGGGCGTGCCTACCGTGCAGTCCCTGCACCGCCGCGACGAGCCCGGCGCCGTGGCGCTACTGCGCGCGGCGGACGGCATCTTCATCGGGGGTGGGGAAACCTTCGTGCTGCTGGCGGAGCTACAGCGGACGGGCCAACTTGCGCTAATCCGGGAACGCGCCGTCGCCGGCGTGCCCTGTGGCGGCTCCAGTGCGGGCGCCAACGTCATCGGGCGCCGCATTGGCACGACCAATGATTTTCCCGTGACCGAAGTCGCCTCGCGCGACGCCCTCGGACTCCTGCCGGTGACGATCAACCCGCACCATCCCGCGTCCACGCAGGAAGCGGACTTCCGCGTCCGCGCGGGCAAGATCCGCGGCTACTTGCGGTTTAATCCTGGGGAGCGCGTGCTCGCGCTGGGTGACGCTGCCGTGGTGCGGCTCCATGCGGGGACGGCGCGGCTGGCCGCGGGTCAGGGATGGGTCTATGAGGCGGGCCGCGATCGGGAACTGGTGGCGGGCGTACCGGTGCCGGAGCTGGTCGAGACGACAGGCTGAAGACTGGCTGCGCGTTCAGTCGGGCTGGCCCCAAACGCGGGGGGCGCGGAAGCCTTCGGGGGCCGCCTCTGCCTTGGGCGGCAGGGCTTCCCGGACGAAAGTCTCGAGGCGGACGGTGAGCCGTTGGACGATTTCCGGGTGGCGCGCGGCGAGGTTCTCACGTTCGCCAGGATCCGCGGCGAGGTTGAAAAGCTCGATCGTCTCCGCGGCCGGGGCCGCCTTTTTGCCGCTCTTTTTCTTGCCGGTCGTGGCCGGGTTGTCCGGCAGGTCGTTGGCGCCGATCGCGCCGTTGCGGACCAGCTTCCAGTCGCCCATCCGCACCGCCCCGCCGCGGGGATAGGCGTTCAGCAAGATGGCTTCGTGCGGGGAGGGCGCGCCCGCGGTGATCGT
>SXGQ01761524.1_pt1 | contig 23047 bp, 21 predicted proteins | sample 3178371 | NCBI WGS metagenome assembly SXGQ01 (sample SAMN11356859, study PRJNA531348) | freshwater metagenome | isolation source: freshwater sample F1-20 | place: China: Fuxian Lake, Yuxi | collected 2017-12-25 | reverse complement strand
TCGTAATTTTGTCCGGTATGCACGATGCAATGTTCGCAGTACCGGTCGAGCGCGGCCATGACACGCGAAAGCCGGATGATCTCCGGCCTCGTTCCGACAATAGTCATTACTTTCATTGGGGAGTTGAACTACAAGACATTCTGAAAGTAAACATCCGGCTTTTTCGGATCGAAAACCTCGCTAGCCCAAAACAAGGTGATCAATTCCGTCGCTCCTGTATTTTCAATCGAATGAGCATACCCCGGCGGAATATCAACTACCTTGAATTCTTTGCCGCTGACACGATGCTCGACAATATCCCCTCCGGCTATCGGGCGAAACCGGATCACCGCATCGCCCTCAACCACGAAGAATTTTTCCGTCTTCGTGTGGTGGTAGTGGTTGCCTCTCGTTACACCAGGTTTCGTCCGAGAGACAAAAATCTGCCCGAAATGCGGCTGTTTTATAAACTCGGCCAATGAGCCCCGGGCATCAGACTTTTGCTCCAGCGCATAGCCGAATCGATTCCCATCTAGATAACTCAAGTAGGTCGCATAAAGCCGCCTGGTAAATTCATCTGCGAAGGAAGGTAGCTCCAAAGTCTCTCGTGATCGCCGGAACGACTGGATCAATGCCGCCAGCTCGCCCAAGGTTGTTTTATGGGATCGAGCAATTTCCCTGAACACGATTCCCCCTTTTTGCACAGACGCCTCGTCCACCGAGCAAAACTCCTCAATCACATCATCGATATAGACCAGATCGATTTCGCGCGCGGGATCACTGATCTGAATTGGCAATTTTAGCGCTACGTTGTGGCAGAACGTCGCGGTGACCGAATTATAATTTGGCCGGCACCATTTACCAAAAACATTCTTCAGACGCAAGACGGCTACTCGTCCGCCGGCATTGTGCGCCCAGCGCTCGAGCGCGATTTCAGCTTCGCGTTTGCTTGTTCCATAGGGGTTATCCAACGCAGCTTGGATTGAGGATGAAATCACCACAAGCGGTGTCTTGCCAAGCGTGGTTAGCCCTGAACAAATTGACTCGGTAAACTTGGTGTTGCCGGTTGAAAACTCCGCAGGATCTTTCGGACGATTCACTCCGGCCAAATGGTATATGATATCAGCCTCGCGCAATCCCGTCAGTAAAGCCTCCGCCGAAGAATCGCGGTTGATTTCAATCACACGCTGATCGACATTGCGACGCAAGGCCTCGACCAAATGTTTCCCAATGAAACCGCTGGCTCCAGTGACAAGAACAGTCCTCATAATGTTTGTATAACCGAAGCTACGGTGCCGGGTCGTGTACTTGCACGGGGTAAATCAGAAGCGTCATTGGGATTTCCCTTCAACACCCCGCTGGGCCATGCACTCTCGCACCTCAGAAAGCCGGAGAAGCTGCTGCTTCATCGCCGCCACGTCCAGTCGCGTGGTGTTGTGCGAATGGTAGTCCTCCTGCTCCTGGACGGCTCGGCTGCCTTCGGAAAAGTACAGGTTGTAGTTCAGGTCCCGGTTGTCGGACGGCACCCGGAAATAGTTACCCTGGTCCACCCCATGGGCGCGCTCCTCGCGGGTTAGGAGCGTCTCGTAGAGCTTTTCGCCATGGCGGGTGCCGATCAACTTCATCGGGCTTGTCGAGCCCAGAAGCTCCTTCAACGCCACGGCGAGTGTGCCAATCGTGGCAGCTGGCGCCTTTTGAACAAACAGGTCGCCGGGCTGGCCGTTTTCGAACGCATGTATCACCAAGTCCACCGCGTCATCAAGAGTCATCATGAAGCGGGTCATCTCAGGTTCAGTGATGGTCAGCGGTGCGCCTTGCCGGATTTGCTCCAGAAACAGGGGGATCACCGAACCGCGCGATGCCATCACGTTTCCATAGCGGGTTATGCAGATGGTGGTGCCCCGGGCGGAAGCGACGCGGGAAGCGGCGATCGCCACCTTTTCCATCATCGCTTTTGATATACCCATCGCGTTGATCGGATAGGCGGCCTTGTCTGTGCTGAGGACGACGACGCGCTTCACTCCTGCCTGTCCCGCCGCACGCAGGACGTTGTCAGTGCCCACGACGTTCGTGCGCACCGCCTCCATCGGGTAAAATTCGCAGGACGGCACCTGTTTCAGGGCCGCGGCGTGGAAAACGTGATCGACACCCATCATCGCCTCGCTCAAGCCGTGGGCGTCCCGCACGTCGCCGATGTAGAATTTCAGTTTGGCCGAGCGGTACTGGTGCCGCATGTCGTCCTGCTTCTTCTCGTCGCGGGAGAAGATGCGGATCTCGCGTACCTCGGAGTCGATGAAACGGCGAAGTACCGCATTGCCGAAAGAACCGGTGCCGCCGGTGATTAGGAGTACGCCTTTCATGTTGTACTGGGTTGTCGCTGGTACGTGGTGTTAATAGTCAGAGGCGCGCCGCGCCACTCAAGCTAGGGGCGTTGGTTAAACGCGGTCAACGCCCGTTGCAGCAACGCGTCTTTTTCGAGGGGGTTGGGATAATTGATCAGGACGGCGCGGAACACGCCCTTGAAAACAAACAAGCTGCCCGCGGCCACACCGATGATGCCAAAACGCTGAATGACCTTCTCGATGTCGGCCAGCGAACCGCCTCCCCCGAGCACAGTGATCGGAACAGTCACCGTGGCACGGATCTGGGCCACCAACTCAAGGTCGTAACCCTTCATCGCGCCATCCTGGTCAATGGAGTTGATCACAATCTCCCCCACCCCCTGATCCTGCAACTGGCGGGCAAACTCAATCGGACATTTGCCGGTCCCGCGGGTGCCGTTGCGGACGAAGACCTCATAACGCCCGGATTTTTGCTTCCGGACGTCCAGCACGACCACCACGCTCTGGATTCCGACATACTCGGCCAGCTGCGCGACAAATGAAGGTGTCTCGACCGCTGCGGAGCTCACCGCGATCTTCTCCACGCCCAGGCTGAAGATCCGTCGCGCCTGCTCGACGGTTTTCACGCCGCCCCCGTAGCACAGTGGCATGCGACATTCCGCCGCCAAGGCTTCGATTGTCTTGTAGTCGGGTTCCCGCTTCTCGTGCGTCGCGTCGATATCGAGCACGATCAGCTCATCGACTTCCTTCTCGTTGAAGATCCTCACGGCATTAATGGGATCCCCGACATATTTGGGGCTCTTGAACCCGACCGTTTTGACCAGACCCTTATTCTTGATCAGCAGACAGGGGGTAATACGTGGACGCAGCATATTAGAGTTCGGCGAAGTTTTTCAGCAATTGCACGCCCCAGCGGTGGCTCTTCTCGGGGTGGAATTGAACGCCGTATATGTTCCGGTCGTGCACCGCGCAGGCAAAATCGCCACCGTAATCAGTCGTGGCCATAATCGAGCCGGCTTGCTCGCACTCGAAATAATACGAGTGCAGGAAATAGAAGCGCGCATTGGACTCCAGACCGGCGAAGAACTTGTCCTGCACCACCGGTTTGACGTCGTTCCAGCCCATGTGGGGCAGCTGGGTGGCAAACGGCAGCGCAGCAACATTGAACCGCCTCACCCGACCGGCGATCCAACCCAAGCCCGGACGAACGCCCTCCTCGCTCGACTCGGCGAGGATCTGCATTCCGACGCAGATGCCGAGGACGGGAAGGCCCTGTTTCGTCACCAGGTCGTCCAGCACCGGCCGGAAACCGGCGTTCTCGAGCTGTCCCATTGCTTGGTCGAAGGCGCCGACGCCTGGCAGCAGGATTTTCTCCGCCCCGGCCATGTCGCCCGGTTGGTGCGCGATGCGAAATGGCACGTTGAGCCGTCCATAGATGTTGGTGATGGCGCGAATGTTTCCTGAACCGTAATTTACGATAACGATCATACAGTTGAATTATTTCGTCGGCCCAGTCGCCGTCGTTATGGGGTTACACAATTCGCCCCGCTTTCGAGTTCCTCTGCCCTGCGACCAGATTCTCCGACTCTGCCAGTGTCTCGATAAGGGTCGTTAGTGAAAGCTTAAACCTGCGCTCCGTGTAGCGCTCAGTCGCCACCAGGCGATTGTGAAGCGCGATGGAGGTGAGTTCTTGCCTGGCCGACAAGGCACTTCTCAGGGCTTCGCAGACCGAGGCTGCGGACTTTTTTTCTATCACAAACCCGTTCACCGAATCACAAAAAACATCCGGAATTCCACTGTGCGCGGTCGTGATCACTACGCATCCTGCCGCATACGCTTCGAGAATACTCAGCGGTTGTCCTTCGTATGGATAATAAGTCGGCAGAGCGAATATATGACTTCTCTGAAACAGATCGACTTTCGTGCTACCGCCCACGACTCCATGGTATCGCACGTTGGGGAATGCAGCAATCCGGTCGAGAAAATCTTTCCGCTGGCGCGGGTTCTCGAATCCACCCGCGAAATCCAGCTCCAGTCCGGTTCGTTCCTCCAGGGAAAGCGCCGCGTAGGCGCCGAGCAGTTCCTCATGCCCCTTTCCTCGGATCAAATTGCTTAGGAACAAAACGCGCAGGGGCCGTGCTTGCGCAAACTTCCTCTCAATCCGCTCCGGGCTCAGAAAGATCTGGTCCTCGGCGAAATTGGGCACAACGTGGATTCTCTCGTCCTGAACCGCACCCAGAAAGATCTGTCTCTGCGTACCGCCCTCCACCACCACTCCGGCCACTCGCCGATGAAAGAAGCGGTTGAGGCTCCCGATGCCCACGAAATTCTTCTTCAGCAATTGCGTCAGCCCAGCACCTCCCTGCAGGTGTATCGCCATCCGCGCGAGCTTCCTCCAGCAAACGGCCATTATGCACACATCCTTGAGATTGCCGGCCCGCGACTCGGAAATCGTGAAATAGATCACCTCCGCCGAAGCCTGCGCGCGTGCCACTCGCCCAATGATTTTGAAAACATCAAGCACGCGACCGATGGATCCCACGCCCGAAACCAAGCTGGGCTTGTTCATGTTCACCACGCTGACGTCATGGGTTCGCGCCATCTCGTCGATCAGAGTCTGTGAGGCCAACGCTTGGCCAGTCATCGGTGGCGGCAACGAGACGATGAATAGCACTCGAATCCTATGACTTGCTGTGGTGGAGGTGGCCATGTCGGACTTGTTACAGTAAATGCGAGCGGATGATCGCATCGACCTCCGTGGCGCGTTGCTGGAAGGTGTGGGTCGCCAGAGTCCGCTCCTGTCCGCGCCGCGCGATCTCTTGCGCTTTTAAGGGATAATTTAGCAACCATCGTGCCTTCTCCAGGCATTCTTCGCTAGATCGGTAGGCCACGACCTCGCGGTCGATCTCAAAGAACTTATGCAGGTTCGAGCGCCAGTCAGTCAACAGACACGAACCGACGCCGGTCGCCTCAAAGAGGCGGATATTGGAGGCGTACTCCACCGAGGAATCAGCATGGATGTTCAGCGAAACGTCCGACTCCCTCATCACTTGGTAGTAGTCCAGTCCGTAAACCGCCGGTTTCGCGATTCTTGCCAATCTGCGGTTCACGGGGAGCCTAGGCGGAGAAGCGAGCCTCAGCAGATTGGCGCAAGCACGGGACCGCCTCGCGACCACCTCGCGCAACGCCACCGCTTCCAAGACAGATGAAATGCCGTAAAGCCCCGCAACCGCCACGGCCTTGAAGTAATCCCGCGGGCCAGCCTTGGTGCTCGGTGTAAAGATCGTGAGTGGGCAGTGCGCGGCAAGCTCGAGCAGGATCTTTTCCCGTTGGAAGTGGAACGCACTCCTGCGGATGATACTGCCGATAAAGGACACGGAAATCTCCCGCTGCTTGGGCTTCAGTCGCTGCAGGACACGCGCGTCGAACGCATGTGAAACGAGCTCGGCCCGATAACCTCTCTGTCGCAATGCTCCCACGCTCTCAGGCGCACACGACAACACAATATTCATATCCTGCCAGATCTCGACCAACCCAAGGGCGCTTCCCGTCCACCCAATCACCAGGCGAATTGAAGGAATCGCGGCCTTGAGCCGCGCGAGCAGTTGCCGGTTGGGCGAATCAAACATCAACACATCCGGTCGAAACCGGACCGCCTGTTCCACCACGATTTCCTCCGCGGTTCGGTTTTCAGGGAGCTGGAGATTCTCCTTAGCCCAGGCGGCCAACAGCGGAAGCGCACCAGATTCGATGTCGAGCACCTCGTAGCCATGTTTCGCCAACGGTTCCGCCAATGAATCGCCCCACGTAAAGTGATCAAAGTAGAACGCATGCCTCTGCTCCGCAAATGACTTTCCCGCCAACTGCGGCCGGCATTGATAGAACTGCTCCATGTAAGCCGGGTAAGAGTCAGTGATCCGCAGGAATCTCATAACAATCAATCAGCTTTGGCTCGACGGCACCAGCCGATTGCGAAGATGCCATACTCCTCGGACACAATAGCTCATCCATTTCCGATTGTGACGATACCGCAGGCTGATCTCTCTAGCGCGAAGCCAGTCACCGCGGCAATCTCCCGGAGCCAGTTGGGTACCTGTCAGCACAAAGTCCGCGTCAGAGATGAGTGGCGGGCTGTGCCAAATATCGTGCACCCGGCGAAGTTCCTGGGCCTCGTGCCCTCCGTGAACCTCGCGCAGCCCGCCCGGTAGCTGGGAATAATCGTGCCAATGGTGAATTACGGGCAGAGTGGGCGTAGCGTCCACGACGGGGATTGCGCGACGCAGGCAATGAGCCAGTAATGCCGAATCGTATCCCCCTCGTCCGATCGGCAGTGGTCGCAGATCACGCCACATGCCTCGCGGAAAGACGAAGTAGTCCATTCCGGTCGGCCCGTGCAACTGGGCCCAGCCGCTTTCAAGCAGTTGCTCCAGCTGTCCTTTCCAAGGACGTCCGAAATCCCAGTAGACTTCCCGGTCAAGGTCGTACCTTTGTCCACTGACAAGATACTCCGGCAATGTGACCCCGCGCAGTCTGGAAATTAAATCGGGGGGGAGCACGATGTCGGCATTGACGTACATCTGCCGGCCCGCCTTGGCATTCGTACTCGCATGCTCAGCTATCGCCGTGAACAACGGGACACCCGTGGGAGCGCAAGCGATGTCTGGGACGTGTTCGAAATGAAATTTGGCCACGATTTCCTCGATGCCCGGGATATTGCCATAAAGGAAGATGTTCACTTTGCCTTCGATGGCATTCCAACTTTCGAGTGCCTTTTTCTGGATTTCCGCGGCGGTACCGAGAAAACTCTTGGGGGATGCCAATATGGTAAGTTCGTCCATTTCTTAAGGCGCGCCAGAACTTGCGCCACCGAGGTGCCGAACAGACCCTGTATCCGTCTGCCGCCTCTCTTGGAAAATTGCCGACGGTTTATTTTGCCCATCGAAGCTCGCCCATTGGCACAAGATTAGCGCAAATGCCCACATGGCGGATGCTGGGAATCCGCCCGAAAACTGGTTTTCGGCCAGATAGTAAACCGCAAGGCAGATGCCAAATACCTGTCCTGATCGTTGAGTGCGCATAGCCCGGTGAGCTCCGCGAAGCAAATAGTAGCCTGCCATCGCCGAGAACAAAATCACGCCAACTACCCCGGTTTCGTAGTATGCCTCCATGAGGATATTGTGCGGATAGTCGGTCGGCTGGCCCACCAGCTTCCCAAACGACGAGACGCCGTGACCCCAGGCCGTTGGGCTTTCCCGGAGAATGGCTTCGAAATAGCTGAGACGAATTGAAGCAGACTCTTCCGATGTTTCGCGCTTTCTCAGGTCATTCGCGAACGTGGACAATCGTTCAACAGCAAGCTCGGACTGCATCGACCTAACAGCGGCACCAAGCGCGCACAATAGCACTGCCAAAGCCGCGAATACCAGCAGTGAGCTGTTCTTCCTCCATTGGGTCCAGGCAAAGTAGCCAATCAGCGCCGCGAAGGCAAAAAAGAACGCAACCAGGGGACCGCGGGATCCGGTAGCGATCGCCAGAGCCACTCCTATTGGCACGACGAACAAGGCCGCAAATCGGGCAAGTTTCGGCGCGCTCCGATCCGTGATAATACACAAACCGCACAAGGCTGTTTGAAGCAATAGAATGGAGGATGTAATCGTGTCGCTTTGGATGATCAGGCGCCCGGGTTCGAGCTCCTGAATTTCCGACAGCGCTCCGATTCCGGCACCTGCCCACCTGCGCAGCACCACCGTCGCGAGAATCTGAGCGGTCCCCGCCCAAAAAAACCAGTTCCGCACCAGAAGCGGCGCCCCCGGAATGCGAATTGCCAGCAACGGAAGCAACACTGGCAACTGATAGAGCTGTAACCGCTCCAATCGAAAGCCGACATTGGCATCGTCGAGCTCGGAGACCAAACACTGCACCAGGTAGAATACCAGCCACAGCCAAAACAGCTTCATGTGTCTCGCTCGCCAGAGAGGACCACGCGCAGTCCGCAGGAGCATGACAACGCTCACCGCCAACAGAAACCAGCTCACATAATCCCTAAGCAGGATCATTGCGCCTCGCACCGCGAACAAAACGAGCCCGATCATTCCACCCTCGAGCCCCGGCACTCTCAGGCAATCTTCGCGGTAGACACTCACCGTGAGGCACGCCATGGCAATCGCGCTGGCCAGACCAACTCTCGATATGTGAATCCCTGTAGCTTTTGCAGCTGGCATCGGTGTTCCTTGGGGGCTCACGTGCCTGGTCCGGCGCTGTCGCCTCCCAACAATCCCTGATACAGCATCTGGTAGGATCTCGCTTGCTTCGCGAGCGAGTATTTTTGCTCGGCGATCCCACGAAGCCGAGTTGTGTCAACCTTGGTGATATTTCGCAGCACCCAATCGATCCCGGTTGCCAAGTGCACCGTGTCAAATGCGGGCGAAACCCAGCCGGTTTCCTGGTGGCCCACAATGTCCGGCAGACCGCCGACATCGAAACACACGCTCGGGGTTCCACACGCCATCGCCTCAATTGGCGCTTGGGGCAAATTGTCCTCCCGTGAGGGGACGATCAGCACATCGATCGCGGACAAGGCCAGCGCCAGGCTCACATCGTCCTTCAAGAGGCCCAGGAATGTTGTCGGAAAACCCGCCACGCTTTGCGAATCAGCCTTGCTCCCACCAAAGACCACCAGATGCGACGCTTGAGTCGTAGGCAACTGGTGCAGATGATTGAGAGCGTCACGCAAGAGATCGAAGCCCTTTCTCTTGTCCGAAGTCGCTTGCATGGCGCCAAAGCCGATCAGGGTCGCGTTCGCGGGCAGTCCCAGCAAGGAGCGCGCGAGCCCTGGGTCACAGGGCCGGTACGCGGAGAGATCCAGACCATAGGGGATCAGCTCGATACGTCTGCCTCGCACGTTGGCGCTGCGGGCTGCCGCATCCTGCAACCACCGGCTCGGTGAAACCAAGGCGTGCGCGGTGCGGGCATACTTACGTCCACGCCACTGATTCAAGGCCGCGAGGTCGAAGTTCGTCTTGCTGCCCAATACAGGGCATTGGCCACAGCGATCCAAGAATCGCTCACAGCCGGACGAATAATGGCACCCCCCGGTGAAAAAGCGCATGTCATGAAGGGTCCATACCAGCGGCCCGTCCCACCCTTGCAGGGCACTCCACGAGGCATAGCCCCCGCCCACCCAATGGATGTTAACCAAATCCGGCTTCCAGCCATCACGGAAAGCAAACGATACACGAGGCAAAGCCATGTTTGACCACAATCCGACCGACTCGCGCCAGAACAAGTAATTGGGCGCCGCGTCGATGTATGTGCGCAGCAGGTTCCACGTCGCGCCTCCCCAAGCATACACGCTGCCGTCTCCAGATCGTCGATAACCGACGAGCATGCGGGAGTCCACCCCCTCCGCGCGCAGCCCCCGGTGCAAGCGATACGCAGCCCTCCCGGCTCCACTTTCGGCATCCGTATGGCAGATCTGCAGGACTCGCAACGGCCGGTTCATCGGCGATTCGCAGTGCGCGCCAAGACCCAGCGTTTTAGCTCGCCCAGCAACGCACGCGGCAGACGCGGTGCAGCATGCAGATATCCCTGCAGGCGGACCTGTCGCCAAAGCGCTTGCCTGAGCTGCGGCACGCGCCCACCCACCCCGCTGCTCAGCGCACGATCGCATAGGCTCAGTGCTGCGCCCGTCTTGCCGAATTTTGCCGCGAACAGAATTGAAAGAAGCCACTCACGGTAGGACCACTGCTGTCTCGGCTCGGAGAGATAGAGCATATTGCACCATCCCGCCGACTGCCCCAAGAATGCGTGGGGGTACCGCTTCATCAGGAAATTTTGCTCGTTGAACCAGGTTGCGTCAGCCCGGGTGGTTTTGCGCACGTCAAGTTGCGCCAGCCAGAATCCGCGGTCCTCCATATGCGACAACACGTGCCAGGCCTTGTCCTCACCGTCATAGACCGAGATGAATCCCGGTTCCATCTCAACCGCCAGAACCCGTTGGCCAAAAGCCTGTGGTAGGCTCTTGAAAATTCGCAGATCGGTGCCCTGGGTGTCGATCTTGAGGAAGTCAATGTGCTTCAGCCCCACGGTGCTGATCGCTTCGTGCAGAGTGATCGCCGGAACCTCAACGGTGGATTCGACCTTGAACAGATGCTTGAAGGCGTACGGCTCAAGCGCCGCGCTGGCGGGGCGCAATACACTTGAGCAATAGGGGCTGCTCGTCAGGTGAATTTCCGTCGTTCCCTTTCCGTCCGCAACCACCGCCCGATTGAACACGATTTTGCGGCGGAAACCGTCTCCAACCGAATCCGTAAATTCGGTCGCACGCGTATCAGCGTCAAAACCCAGATAGATTGAGTGGCTCGCCAGCTCCATCCACATTTCTGGTTCGCCGCCGGAAGCACCGATGTCAACGAGTACGGGAGGGTCAGATTGGAATACCGCATCCTCCAGAATGAATTTGGTTATGTTCACAGGTTTGTAGATTAGAGAGCCGTTCGGGCGCCGTGCACTAGACAATGCCCCGCAGGAGACTGGCAACCTCCTCAATCCTCGCCTTCGTCGAATGCTCACGCCTCGTGCGGGCCTGTCCGCGTTGCGCGATCGCCATGCGTTCGGTATCATGCGCTAACAGGTAATTCGCTTTATCGACTGCTTCAGGAATGGATTTGAACGTCACGATTTCACTGTCGGGCTCGAAGAATTCGCCTAGGTTCGGCTTCCAGTCCGTCAGCAGGCACGCACCAACCCCCGTCGCCTCAAAGAGACGGATATTTCCTGCTTCGTTCCCGGCAGCATCATTATGCATATTCAGAGTTAGCTTCGAAGCTGCGAGGGCTGACAACATATCGATGCCATAAAGCTCTCCGTTATTTACCTGAACCAATCGCCGGATGGCCGGAATTACTGAACTGAAACGATACATCGCCTGCCAGTTCCGCGACCAGACCACAGCCGCTATCAGTCGAAGGAGTTTTTTATCATTTGTCGGGACTTGACTGAGCCAATAGTTTATCGGCAAGTGATGGCTGAGTTCTGCTAGATCAATTGCTCGACATACGTGTCCGGAATTTAGAGCGATTCCTCCGACGAAGGAAGCTGCAACTTCCCCGAACTGGTGCGGTGTCAATCGACTTACCATCGCATCTTCAAATCCATATGGAAAATAGATGCTTTTCAGTCCGTCGCCCTCGTAGTGGGCGACTGATCGCTTCAAGCATGTGAGCATCAAATCGCAACGCTCGGCGAAAGCCGGCAGGTGTTTTGCAGTGCCATCATACCCGATTACAAAACAGTCATCCAACGCGCGCGCGCGCGCGTCAGACCACCAGCGAAGTAATACGTCATGCGAATGTGCGAATATAATGTCCGGTTTGAATTCGTCGCACTGTGCAAAAAAGATATCAGCTGCCCAATTCTCAGGATCATACCGCAGACCGCGCTCTGCCGCCCATTTCTTCTGAAGGGGTTCTGCATTGACCACGATCTCTTCTACGCGGAAATGGCCGCTAGCTTGCAGATGGCGTTGCCATGAATCACCCCAGCCCAGATAGACTTCCATCAGGTCTCTGTGCTGTCGCTCATACGGCTCATTGCCAATGGAGATCCTGCTGTTATAATACCACTGTAGCGCGCTCGGGTAGTAAGTTGATGCTTTTAGCAGTTTATACGCCATTATCGTTCTTCGAGTCGCTGTGCGTTCGGCTAAACAGGACTTCATGTCCGCCTTGAGAAACCCAACTCATGCGCAATCCGACCGATCGAAGCTGCGCCAACGCCTTTCTAGAAGCGCTGGGAGAGATGCCCGGCATCCAGTGATGAAACTCTACCAGAAGCTGACCAACACGACCGATAGCTCCGGTTGAACAGAGGTCAGCAATGACTCCGTACTCCGCTCCTTCAATGTCCATTTTCAGGACATCCACCTGAGGATGTCCTAATTTCCTCATGATGGTAGAAAGACGCATAGCAGGTGCATCGAAGTACTCATCCGACATCAGCGCAGAGTGCGCCAGCGAAGCGGAAACATGCTCGCGATTTTTTGGCAGGAACAAACGCAACACGCCATCCTGCGCATTTAGCGCCCAAGGATGCATAACGAATCGACTGTTCCGAATTTCCCTATCGACCCATTCTCGAGATTTTGGCGTAGGATCAAAGCCATGTACCTCACAGCCGTATTTATTGATCAATGACAGATCGAAAGATGCATCTTCACCAATCCCAAATGAGTACACTACGGATGTACTTTGGATCGACTGCGGGATGATGGCCCAACCACCATACTCGGTACCGTGGAACTCAGTTGCGAGCGCAACCTCCGGGCGCAACGCGATATCCAGTCCAAGCAGGCATTTCGCCCGCCTTTTTACCGCGCGCAATCCATTATAGATTGATAGATTCATGAATTACTCGCTGGAGGCCTTCGACGTAGACGGAGAACTGTCTTCGCTGCCGTGCCCCATATCCATTGATTCAGCTGATAGAGCCAGTTGCTGTTGGGATAATCGAGGGAAGATCTCGGCGGCGCTAGCATGATTTCATTAAATTCCGCCTCCGACAGACGCAGTTTCTTGATGAAGAACTCACGATCATGGGCCAACAAATCTTGTGGGCAGGGAGGAGAGTCCAGTTCCTTGATTGCAACCTCGCGACGCAGCTGACCGGACCAAATCAACCCAGATAGGTGCAGCTTTCGCTTATCGACGCCGAACTTCACCGGCAAGATATACGACTGGTGAAATCGCGTGATGACTGACTCGAAATGCTTCCCCGGGTAGGGCTTCCAATCGATCCGCTGTTGAAGTTCCCGGATGGCGTCTCCTTTGACGTAGTCAATGTAGTTGAGCGGATCGAAGCGGCGAATCCGACCGCTTCGCTCCAGCCATTCCCGGGAGAAGAACCCCATCGTGGGATATGTAGAAAGTCTTACCCCACCAAACCTGCGATTGATTGCCTTCAAGTGGAAGAGATCGCTGTATCGGTAACCGTAGCTCGTGAGCGGCAGTGGTCCATCCGGCCCCAGCGCGACACAGGCTTCGGTCGCCTGATTCACACCGCTCAGGGCCCAGGGGATATTCTGGGAACGTGCCGTCCGATAAATGCACGCGAAAACACCGTGGTCTGTCGGGATCTCAACATTTGCTACGCCCGCTTTTAAGAAGGCCAATTGCAGGCTACTGAACTCAGTCCAATCAACCACATGGGTATGCAGATCAAACCCGAGGGCAACGCAAAGTCGCTCGATGTTGTGGCTTGCTAGCTCAGTGTTCCAACCGTTGTCGAACTGCACTAGCAGGGGGCGGAGCCCCCAATCCTTGCACTTGAGGGCCAGGTAGCTGCTGTCTACCCCACCACTGACACCCAAGACACAATCATGGCTGCGGCCCCGCCCATGACGCTTCATTATGTCCAGAATCTGCTCCATCTGCGCCTGCAACTTGGTTTGCGGCAACCTGCGCGAGCCAATCAACAGATCAAATCCCCGGCAAAAATTACATTGGCCTACAGAATCAAAATCGATTTCAACGTGTGTGGTGTCCATCAAGCATCGCGTGCAAATCCTATAGCCAGCTTCACCCGGCATTATTTGGCCGGCGAATGCGGGCCCACGACGTTGGTATTCGATGATTGGTATCATAACTTTGGAAATGGGTATGATTGAAATGCGAAAGGAACGGTGGTCTCTGGCGAGTGTTAAGTTTTAGTATTATCGCGAAATTCGAGCAAATATGGGCGAAACCAACGGAATGTTCCGCACTACTACGACCCGAGCGAATTCGCGAAGTCGGTCAGTATTGTTCAGCACCCAGTAGATTGTTACCACGGAGCCGCTAAGAAACAGGGGGCATACGACCATCGTCCCGATCAAGAATCCAAGGGCCCCGTCCAACAGCCTAGAGATCGCGTCGAACACCGGGGACAAAGCCACAGACCACACAAAACAGCAAAGCCCCACTCCATAGAATGCGGAGAAGTAATCGGAAGCGCGGACATGAGGTTGGAAATACTTAAAATACATCCATACATGCAACGCGGGTCTAGTTAGGACCAATCCAATCAACGCTCCTACTGCAACACCTGTAACACCGTATTTGAGTCCGAGGGGAATCATCAATCCTAGGGTGAGCACGGTCGTGAACACGTTGTTGAGAGCAGTTAGCCTCGTGCGTGCGTGGGCATTTAGGTAGGAAGATCCTGTCGCAGACGGAATTTCAAAGATGAGCGTCAATACGAGTATACGCAGTGCGACCCCAGCGATGTCGCTGACCTCCGCCCCCACCCAAAGCCGGAGAAACGCCGGACCGCAGATTGTTATCCACCCTAAACCCAAGCTGGCCATGAATGATGTGTGCCAAGTCGCCATCACGACTAGGCGTTCGGACATTCCCGGCTGGTTGCTGGCCGCGCTCGCTGCCGGGAACAACGCCTGATTGGCCGAGTAAAACAATGTTCGACCCATCGTCTGCAACCGAAGTGCCACGTTGTAGGCACCCAGCGAGGTGGCCGAAAGGCGCAACGCGATGAAGTACCGGTCGGCAGAGTTAGCGGCGATCGCCACAAGGGAATTAGCCATCTGCCAGATCGAAAAACGGTATACCTCCCGGAACTTTGAGCACGCCCCTACCCATGACGATTGTAGGCCACCCAGAGCGCGGCTCGCTTCCCGCCACCAAAACAGGGTCATAATCGACGTCGCGATCAATTGCCCAATTATGAACCAGCTCAATTCCCGGGTGTAAATTGTCAGAACCACGCAGCAAAACGCCGTTAACACAGAGTTTGCGATATCCCCTTGCGCAACCCTCTTCAGATCGCGAACGCCCTCCACCACCCCGCGAAAATTGCCTGCGATTTGAGTTAAAAACCATACTGCGCCCATCCACCGCAAAGCCCGTACTGCGTCGGGGACAAGCTCCGGACTGACCTTGAAATCAAAATGACTAAGAGCGGGGGCGCCGACGAAGCACACTAGCGCTCCCAGTACACCTACCATGATGTTTACAAGGAGTGCTGCCGCTGTCGAATGGCGGGCATCTTCAACGGCACCTAAAGCAAGATGACTCGCGACAAACTTCACTGTCGACTGTGTCACCCCTGAATTGAGCACAGCCATGGGTGCCAGTATTGCGGTCAATATGGCCAGTAAACCGTATCGCTCCAGACCGAGAATTCTAAGGTACAGCGGTGTCGTGACCAGCGTTATCACGATTGCGAAGCCCGCCCCCAAGTAGTTCCACAAGGAGTTGGTGAGCAGACTTCGTTCGGCTGATACCGATGAGCCGAATGACTTTGTACTATCACCCACCTTCGAGTTAGCTAGGCCGTTATCCAGTTCGATTATTTGGTTCGCATTGCGCTATTATCATTTGCCAAAGAATTCTTCCAGCGCCGTGCCGATGTATCGAACATGCTCCTCGGAAAGCTCCGGGTATATCGGCAGCGACAGAATCTCGTGCTGATGGCGAAAGGCTTTCGGAAAATCCACGGCTGTGTGTCCAAGATAGGCGTAAGCAGGATAAAAGGGCAAAGCCTTCGGATAGTTTAGGACCGTGGCGATGCCGGCGGCGGTCAAATGCGCGCGTAGCGCATCGCGTTTTTGGCTTCGAACAACATACAGATGATAGACGTGCGAGCGATCGCTGGCGATCATGGGAACGACGATATCACCGACCCCTTTGAGCATTTGGTCGTAGCGGGCGGCCACGGACTGCCTTGCCGCAGTCCATTTCGCCAGATGGGGCAATTTTACCGATAGGATGGCTGCCTGCAGGCCATCCAGCCGGCTGTTGATGCCCTCCATGACGTGATCGCCCTTGCCTCCGTGGCGAGCGAAGAGAAAGCACCATTCCGCGAGTCTATCGTCGTTGGTCACCAAGCAACCCGCGTCTCCCATCGCGCCTAGATTTTTTCCTGGATAGAATGAAAACGTGGCGGCGTTGCCAAAAGTTCCGACAAGCCGACCTTTGTAGGTTGCGAGGTGTGCTTGGGCGCAATCTTCAATGACCCACAGTTTGTGCTTTTGGGCCAGCGCCATAATGGCGTCCATGTCGGCTGGTTGACCGTACAGGTGTACTGGGATGATACCGACGGTACGTGGGGTTATCTTGGCAGCAATCTGCTTCGGATCGATCGTGTAAGTATCATTCTCCGTATCGCAAAATACGACGCGCCCGCCAGCTTGCGTAATAGTCTCAGATGTCGCAATCCATGAATGCGCCGTCGTGATGACCTCATCGCCCGGTTTGAGCCCGAGTCCACGCATGGCGATATAAAGGGCGTCGGTGCCATTGGCACATGAGATGCAGTGCTTCATTCCAAGCGCCTTTGCCCATTCCACTTCAAATTCGTCGACAAAGCGGCTGCGAACGAAAGCGGACTCACGGATCACCGATGCAATCGCAGTATCGATTTCGCCCTTGATGCCCAGATACTGGGCATGGAGATCAACAAACGGTATTTTATTCATAAAAGATAGCAGGCAAATCGGCTAAGGTTGGGATGAGCCAGTCGGGTGCGAGTACCCGCAAATGCCGTTCGTCGCGGATTCCATCGCACACTGCGATGGTGGAGATGGCCAATGCGCGACCAGCGTGAATCTCTGTCTCTGTATCGCCGGCAATAAAAGTTCCGGGGCCGAGCACGCAACCGGCTTCCAAGATCAGATCCCGTTTCACCTGCCATCCCGACACCTCCCCAGCCGGGGCGCTGAGGACATGCGTGAACAGGCTGGCGATTTCCAACTCAGCAAGCTGTTGCTGCAGTCTGCGGCGGGAATGCCGGAGTGTCACCAGCACCAGGGAATGCCTTTCAGCCAGGCGATGAAGGGTTTCCCGTGCGCCCGGCTGGAGACGATCGAGGCTGAGATGATCGGTCGCTTCGATGGTTTCACGCTTGAACACCTGATAAGCTCCCGCAGCAGCAGGCAAGCCGCTGCGACTGAGAATTTCATGATCGGAGTTCTTGTCCCGCTTTGCGGCCCAGAATGACCCAAGGTCCATCGGTTCACCCCCGAGTTTCCTGACTCCACCGGCATAAACCTGATAGTGGCGCAGCGATACATCCAAGATTGGCCCGTCCAGATCGAGCACCGCGGTCGTTATTGCGGTCGACATACTATATAAAGATTCGAACACAATTCACTAGGACAATCGCGGCTCACCCGATAAATCGCCGTGTGCAGCGATTCAGGCCAATCGATCATCTGGGCCTGAGACACCAGCTTCAGATTGAATCCACCCTCCTCGACCACCTTATAACCGCCAGCAATTACATCCCCCCGCAGACTGAGTCGGTCATAAACTCGCTGGTGCCCTACCACCTTATCCTGCTGACTTAGCTCGTGACTCTTCTGAAGCACTCCCATTTCCATACCTATCTGCCGGTGTAACGAAGTGGCGTTGGGTACCGTGAAAATGGAGATTCCATCTGATTTTAACCAGCCAAGACTTTTACGTAAGACTTCAACTGGGTCATCCAAATGCTCAAGGACATGATTTCCTAGAATACAGGAAACCTTATTCCCTGGATTGGGTTCGTATTTCTCAAAAAAGGAATTGACCAGGTGCAATCCTCGCATGCTAGCAAAACGTTTCTGCGCCTGTGCGATCAAAACGTCGGAAGCTTCCACGACGAAAAAATCATCAAACCTTGGACCGATCCGTTCCAAAAGAGATCCCTCTCCCAACCCCATGAAGATTGTAGAATCGAACCTGCTGTACTTTTCCACCATTTCTAAATTAAGCATCGCACAGGTATTCACGATACTCTGCTCGTTTACTTTTCCTATAGTACTGCTGTAAAATTGTGCGCTGGCATTGATCGAATCAGTTTTCATCGAAATAATGGTATAACATCTATTGCGTGCATCCTACTTAAATTTATGTGAGAATGTTTCATGCAATCCAGATTCTCTATGATACACCATGCTCACGAACGTGATGGACACATTTACGTAGCTGGGTGAGCAGCTGTTGATGGTCGGCAGTAACTGATTCGGGAGAATCACCGCGAACGGCTGCGGCTACTAGTCGATCAAGGGCATAGTTATTCACGATTAAGCCTGCAACCGTGACTATTCCAGTTTTAGTAAGTCCCGCGCAAACAGCCTCCGCGGCATTCTCAACAAAAAGACACGGACGTGCTTCGTTTGATAGTTCCAAGCCTGGCTCGTGTAGCATATGTTTTCGAAGTAACCGTGGGATTAGTTTAGACAGTTGGCGTTGCCCCGGGCCAAAGATGCTAGGCAGACGGACAATGCAGTAGCTAGTGTGCTGCGCTACAAGTGTCTCGGCTTCAAGTTTTGACCTAGCATAATCGGATAACTGTTCACGCAATACATCGGACGTCGATACATAAACGAAATGCACTGTCGGGTAGCTGTGTAGCAATCGCTCAGTGCCGACGACATTCACCTCGACCAGTTGCGCGGGCGAATAGTCACCGCGATGCGGAATCAATGAAGCAAGGTGAATCACCGCTTCAAATGGCTGCCGCGGATGGCATGCCCGGTCGCATACATCCCCTCTGAACGGCACCACCGTATGGCCCGCTCCGACGAGTTGCTTTACAACCCAACTACCGACAAAGCCACTGGCTCCTGTGACAAGCACGATCATTTTAATACACAAGCCAGCAGCGCCTGATAATCGGCAACCTTCGCTTCAACTTCCGACTTGGGTATGAGCACAGGCTCTACATCAATTCCGCGAATCCAGAGCAAACCGGACTGGCAGGGATTGAGCACTTCATAAGGCCCACGGTAAATACCAAGCGCTAATTCGACCAAAATCCGGGGCATATTACATCCTGCACGGGTAATAAAATGGTGGGTCGTAAAAAACTTTGCGATGTTGATTTCGGTTGGATTGGGACACCCCTCAAGATCGTAGGTAAAATCCACACTGAATATCCCATTGGGCTTGGAGTCGGTTGCGCGTATGCAGCGAATCGCCAAATCGTCGAGCGACGGTTCACTCACGGTTTCACCAACCCCTGTCAAACCGGTTACACCCGATTGTGCGCGGTTACCGAAAGCCCAATTGTGTCTCCGCCGGCCTTGGGCCACCACGAGCCGCCCATCGTGCCAAATCGACTGCCACGTGACGGTTTCGCGGCCAAGATGTTCGGCCGCCACAGCATGCCCCCACGCCTTGCTTTTGTTAAGATGGTTCAAGGCTGCGTCAAAAGACGGCCGGGATAGAGACCCCTTCCCCGCAGCTCCGACCGTTTCGCGAATCCAAATATCCTGGCCGAATTTCTCGAATGCCAGCTTGAGGTCGTCGGCAGAATTGAGGAAAATGTTCTCCGGTACCTTTATTCCAGCCCGTTGCCAGATGCGATACGACTCCCACTTGTCGCGCAGTAATTCTATGGTTTCCTGCGCCGGCATGAACAAAGTGCACCCGGCCTGACGGATTGTCTCCCGGTGTTTGCCAATCGTATAGGCCTCGATCTCAGGCTGGGAGTGAATGAAGTCGATGCCTTCCTTCTTAATCAAATGAACGAGGAATGGAATGTAAGTCGGATCATTAGCCCGAGGACAAAGATACGATACATCAACCTCAGACCGATTAATATTATATGCATCCGAGTCAGTGCCTATCAGCCGGTATTTGGTGCCACCCGGATCTGCATCACGCAAACTCCGCGTAAAGCTAAGTGTGGAAGGGCCGCCCGAAGCGGTCGTGAGGATTGTTTTCATGGTTGGAATTCTAATTAGCCCGGGCCCGTTCGAGAATCACTACCACTTGTCGTGCATGGGTAATTCAAGCCAGTGCCTTTATTATTAACTGCAGACAGTCGACAATGAGCTGAGCGCCGCCCGCAATGGTTCGGTAAATCTCATCTGCGGTAACACGCTGTCTCCTAGCCGACAGGAAAACCCCAGTTCAGGTTTGTCGAATTTCATGTTTCCACCCTGCACGGCGCAAAGGTAGATCCCCTTGTCGTAGATCGCAATTTTGTCTTCGCAGTATCGTCGCAGATCACTTTTGCGATGAATTAAGTCACTTTTGCGCCAAACTTGATATCAAGAATCCCGATCTACAACAATCGCTGCGGCCCTCCATCTTTCGCGGTGTGGCCTTCGCCATCATTGAATATTCAATAAGAATAGCGGCGACCGTATGCTATCGCCCTTTGCTCAAGCGGCAGTAACGCAATGGCCGCCACCACCCAAGAGCCTATTACCGCAACTGCCAATAAGACTAAATCACGCAAGCTAGCCAAACGGGCAGGCCCTTCTCCTACAAACTTGAAAACCAGGATCAACACGAGTGGGTGGAACAGGTATAAGGAGTACGAAATGGCACCTAGCTTGCGGAGAGGCTCGGTTCGAAGGAAGGCCATGCAGCGCTGACCTGGGCGCAGCAAGATTGACAGCAACAGTAGGGAGAAAGCCACGGCCAGAGCTAGGTGACCCCAAGAGTACATGTGCGCGTGCCCATTTCGGTGCAGCCCCCAGCCTACCAACACCTCCAATACAACCACGAGCAACAAGGCCACAGGAAACATGGCCCGGTCAAAGCGGGCCAAACGATCTCGGATCCCCCCGCTGCGCACTACCCAAGCCACGACCCCGCCGAGTGCGAGGCCATCCAATCGACTGAACGGGAATACATAGGAATAATAGGTGCTTTCGCCCAAGTCGAAATAGAGCCATGCGCGAAAGGTTGCCGAGGCCAGCGCGATGGCTACTAATACCCATGGGACAGCATTCCGCGAAGTAAATAACAGTACCAACGGGAAGATAATATAGTAATGCTCCTCAACCGAGACCGACCATGTCACAGCTAATTCAAGCGGACCCCATGAGCCATATGTCGCCATCCACCATGTTTGGGTGAAGGTCAATAAATGCCAGATCGATATTGTACCGGGATCCGTCAGCACGCCGGAATAGCATAACGCGTAATACGCGGCGACCAACGCCAGGTAAGGAGGCAAGATCCGCAGGGCGCGACGCTTGTAGAACGACGCGAGGAAGCCTGTCTTGTCGCTCTCCCGATCAAGAATGATTCCCGTGATCAAAACACCGGAGAGCACGAAGAATAGATCGACACCCGTGCGCCCAACTCTGGAGATCTGGTGGATCCACAAAGCCCAAGTGCCGAGTCCGGTATAGATGAGCTCGCCAAGGAAATGCCACGCCAGCACCATAAGGATGGCGAGACCGCGCACACCGTCAAGTTCTGCGATCCGAGGCGGCACCGCTGTAACTTGCTCGGCATTGAGGCTGGAGGCCGCCATCGTCACTATTTGGCCTGCTCAAGAATGTTCACAACTTTGCGGGCGTGGACAATCCCTGTGAGTGGTTCAGTCTTTTGGAGAATGCAGTCGGCAAAATGCTGCGCCTCGGTCCGGAGCGGTTCCGGAAAGTCAATCTTCGGGATGTGAATGTCGCCAGAACGGTGGGAGAAGGCCGCCTGACCAGGCCGGTCGTAATCCATCCTCTCGGCAAGTTTTGCCCGTACATCAATCCCCTTGTCATAGATGATCACTTTCTCATCTGCGACGTCGTCGTAGACCACCATCTTCTTCGAGCCCACGACCACCATCTTGCGCACCTTCTGCGGGTCAAGCCAGCTCACGTGGATGTTGGCCATCACCTTGTTCGGATAAAGGATGTTCAGAAACACCACATCTTCGATCCCACTCTGAACGCAATCGATCCCGCGGCGGCTCACTGCGACCGGGTCAGGATCACCCAGCCAGTACTGGATGATCGCGATGTCGTGCGGCGCGAAATTCCACAATGCATCGATGTCGGAGCGGATCCGTCCGAGATTTAGTCGCTGACTGTAGATGTAGCGCAGCTCGCCGAGGTCACCTGCATCGATCAGCTTTTTCACGTAGCGCACCGCGGCATTGTATAGGAATGTATGCCCCACCATCACTACGAGTTGCAGCTCCGCGGCAATCCGGGCAATCTCATCGACTTCCGCTACCGTGGTCGCGAGCGGCTTCTCCACGAAAATGTGTTTGCCGGCCCGCAGCGCACGACATGCCAGTTCGAAGTGGGAACCCGCGGGCGTGGCCACTATCACTGCGTCGACCTCCGGATCGTTCAACGCCACGTCAATCTGCGCCTCCACCTGCACCTGCGGAAACTCGCGGCTGACGAAACGCCGACGCTCCTCGCTCGGATCGACCAGGTATTTCATGCGACAGTCCGGCAGGGCCGAAAAATTACGCAGGAGATTGGGTCCCCAATATCCACATCCGAACTGGGCGAGAGTCACTTTTTTCATAGAGAGCGTGTTTTAGGCCGAGTAATATAGGGTGGGCCGCTTCTGCACGCAGTTGCGCGTATCAACGACCGGGATGGTGTAACTTGAGAAATCGAGTCCGCGAAACGTTTCGTGCGCCGTGGCGATCAGGATCAGGTCGTAGTCGGCGCTCACAGGCTGCGATTTACGGCCGGTGTAGTTGCCATGCTCCCGGGTCGGTCGGATCACCGGTATGTATGGATCGTGGTAGGCGACAGTCGCGCCCCGCGCCTCCAGTTTTTCCATCAGCACGTAACTTGGGGATTCCCGGTCGTCGTCGACATTGGCCTTGTAGGCGAGGCCAAGAATCAGGATGCGCGAGCCCTTCACTGCCTTGCCATCATGGTTAAGTGCCTCAATCACGCGGCCAATCACGTAGTCTGGCATCGCCGTGTTTATCTCGCCCGCCAGTTCGATGAAACGGGTGTGCTGCCCGTATTCCCGCGCCTTCCAGGTCAG
>SXGQ01312617.1_pt1 | contig 23051 bp, 19 predicted proteins | sample 3178371 | NCBI WGS metagenome assembly SXGQ01 (sample SAMN11356859, study PRJNA531348) | freshwater metagenome | isolation source: freshwater sample F1-20 | place: China: Fuxian Lake, Yuxi | collected 2017-12-25 | reverse complement strand
GGCTTGGCCGATGATGATCGGTCCCGAGCCGATGATGAGGATTGAGCGGATATCGGTCCTCTTAGGCATAGTGTTCCGCGGACTGTCAGCGACCGTTGGAAGGGTGGTCAAGTGGGGACTTCTAACAATTGCGGGCGCGCCGCGGGAAGGCGCTTGCAGGGTTGTCCCGGGCGGGCATTCATCGGGGCGTGGACATCATCAGGATAGCTGGCATCAAGTCTTTCGGACACCATGGCGCCCTGCCCGAGGAGAAACGTCTCGGCCAGCGTTTCACCGTCTCCGTGGACCTCGAGATCGACACCCGTCCGGCCGCCGCGGCCGACGACCTCAAGCTGACCGTCAATTACGCCGACGTGATCCGGACGGTCGAAGCTCAGCTGACCGGCAAGCCAGTCTACCTGATTGAGACCCTCGCCCAGCAGATTGCCGCGCGTATTCTGGGCACTTTTGAGGTGGTCAAGGCCGTGACGGTCGAGGTCAATAAACCCTTCGCCCCGGTGGCCGCCGAGTTCGACGCCATTTCGGTGAAGATTCGCCGCGAGCGAGTGTGAAGGGCGCCCCCCAACACACTATCCTCGGCCTAGGCAGCAACCTCGGCGATAGGGCTGACATTATCGCCCAGGCCATCGAGCTTCTGGGCAAACTCCCCGAAACGCGCGTCTTGGCCATTTCGGAGGCCGTCGACTCGGATCCGGTAGGGTATGCCGATCAGCCTAATTTCTTAAATCTTTGTCTAGCAATAACTTGTCGATTTAACCCCGACGAATTACTGGTAAAAACCCTCGAGATCGAGCGTGAGCTCGGCCGAGAACGGACCGCTCACCGCAACGGACCCCGGACCCTAGACATCGACCTGCTCTTCTATGAAGGGGGCGCATGGGATAGCCCGACGGTCACCCTCCCCCACCCTAGGTGGTCTTCCCGTGGGTTTGTCGTGATTCCCCTGAGTAATCTCCTTCAGGACCCTGTCCTCGCCAAGCACCCCGTCTGGACTTCGCTCGCCGCGGAGGTCCGGTCCCTGTCCCTCGGAGGCCAAGGCCTCCGCGCATGGCAAGGCCCGACCCCCTGGAGCAAGACTCCCTGACCCTCGACCGCTTCGGACACTGTCCGGCGCTCTGGCTCGCCCTTCCCCTCCTGCTCGGCTGCGCGATTGATGCGGCCACGGGAATCTCACCCGGCCCTTGGTTGCTCGGCGGCGTGATCGCCGTCGCGGTCGGTTGGTTCGGCCGACGTCAGGCCATCATCGCCGGAGTCGCGATCGCGATCGCGGGCACGGCGATCGGCGCGGCTTGGCATCAACTACGAATGCCGCCGCAGACGCCAGCCATCGTCCGCCGCCCGTTTGTCGAAATGCCGATTCTCGTCGAACGGGCGACGCCGCGTAAAGACGGAGACGGCTGGACCGGGCTCGGCTGGATCACTGATCGCGACGGCGGCCTGTTCCGCCGACGCGTCGCGCTCTCAGCGCACGGAACCTGTCCCGCCGAAGGTGTCGAACTGATGATCACCGGCGGCCTCACGCCAATCTCAGCCGACGCTGACGGCTACGACGCTTGGTTACGTTCGCAAGGGGCGACACTCAAGCTGCGCGGCGGCCGCGTGCTCGGCGAACTGGCTCCGCCGTCGAGCTTCGCGGTCTGGCGCCAAGCCCAGCAACGCCGGCTGGACGCTTGGTTGCGGAATACGCCATGGGATGATCCTGACGGCGGTGCGTTGCTGGCCGCCACAATGCTTGGGCGGACCGCATTACTACCGACGGACGCGAAGGAGGCGTTCGCGGCGACCGGCACACTGCACCTGTTCGCCATCAGCGGCCTACACATCGCCGGCATGGCCGCGGCCTTGCTCTGGCTGGCCAAGCGGGCACGTCTGCCGGAACTCCCCTCGGGCTTGGTCATCCTCGCGCTACTCTGGCTGTATGTGCAGGTGACGGGTGCGTCGCCGTCTTCCGTCCGCGCTTGGATCATGGCGGCGTTCCTCTGGGGCGGGCACGCGAGTGGGCGCGATACGCCGCCCTTGCAGTCCCTCGCGCTGGCCTGCGCGGTCACGCTGATCCTCTCGCCCGATGCCTGCACCGACGCCGGCTTCCAATTGAGTTATGCGGCGGTGCTCGGAATCATCGCGGCCGGCGGGCCGGCGGCACATCTCTGCGCTCAACCGAGGCAAGAAGAGCGCCTGACGCCGGCCGAAGTTCAGACCTCGATGCAGAAGCTGCGTTGGCGAGCACGTAAGTTCCTGCTCGGCGGCCTGTGCGTCTCGCTCGCGGCCACGCTCGCAGGGGTGCCACTCACGCTGGGTCTCTTCGGATCGGCGAGCTGGGGCGGCGTCTTCGTCAACCTCGTGCTCGTGCCGCTCTCCGAGATTCCGCTGATGCTCGGCATGGCCTCGGTCGCGTGCAGCGTCAGCGATTGGCTCGCGTGGCCGGCGGCGTGGCTCAACGGCCTCGCGGCGGCGTGGCTCCACCTCATGACCTGGATCGCGCAGGTGTGTGCGCTCGTGCCATCGATCAATCTGGAGCTGCCCCTCCCCCGTCGCTGGCTCGGCCCGCTCGGTGGCGCACTCCTCGCCCTCGCCTTCCTGTCTCAGGCCCAATCCAAAAGCCTAGGGCGCCTGCTCGGAGTTCCCGCCAGGGTATTGGCGGGCTGGCTGATTCTCGTTTTTCTTCTGCGGGCCTTATCCTGACCTTGCCAGCCTTCAGTCAGAGATAAAAGTCCCGGCATGTCCCCGTCTTCGCTCCGCTCGCTCGTCGCGCTTGCCCTCGCCGCGTCGGCCGTACCCTCGCCCGCCGCACCGCAAGAATGGTCGGGCATCTACCCCGAGCTCGCCTATTTTAATAACGAAGGCGAATGCGGTACCGGTGCCGTGGTGCCGTGGGCTGACCGTCTCTGGGTCATCACCTATGGACCGCACCTGCCGTACGGCTCGAGCGACAAGCTCTACGAGATCACGCCGGACCTGCAACAGATCGTCCGTCCGGAAAGCGTCGGCGGCACGCCGGCCAACCGCATGATCCACAAGGAATCCAATCAGCTGATCATCGGACCCTACCTCATCGGCGCCGAACGCGAGGTGCGCGTCATCCCGCCGAAACTCATGCCTGGTCGCCTGACCGGCAACGCCCGCCACCTGACCGACCCGGCGAACAAGATTTATTACGCTACGATGGAAGACGGCCTCTATGAGGTCGACGTCCGCACGCTCGCGGTGAAAGGCCTCATCAAGGAGATCATGAACAAGCCGAAGCCCGGCCAGACCGCGGAGGTCAGCCCGGCGACCATCACCTCCACGCTCTCCGGCTATCACGGCAAGGGACTCTATTCCGGCCAAGGCCTGGTCATCCTCGCCAATAACGGTGAACGCAGCCCCAAGGCGCTGCTCGACCCGACGATCGTCAGCGGCGGCCTCGGCTCGTTCAACGGCGAAGGCAACTGGTCCCTCATCCGGCGCAACCAGTTCACCGAAGTCACCGGCCCCGGCGGCCTGAACGGCAACGCCGATCCGGGGAAAGATCCGATCTGGACCGTCGGCTGGGATTTCCGCTCCGTGATCCTGATGGTCATGGAAGATGGCAAGTGGACGAGCTATCGCCTACCCAAGGGCAGCCACTCCTACGACGGTGCGCACGGCTGGAATACCGAGTGGCCGCGCATCCGCGACATCGGCGAAGAAGGTTCCCGCCTGATGACCATGCACGGCCTCTTCTGGAAATTCCCCGCGAACTTCTCATCGAAACGTTCCGCCGGCGTCACGCCGCGCTCCGCCTACCTCAAGGTCATCGGCGACTTCACCCGCTGGCAGGACCGTCTCGTCTTCGGCTGCGACGACACCGCTAAGTCCGAGTTCCTCAACAAGCGCCCCGCCAAAGGCGCGCTCGCCGGCCCTGGCCAGTCGCAGTCCAACCTCTGGTTCACCGCGCTCGACGCGCCGGATAAGCTCGGCCCGGCCATCGGTCGCGGCAGCGTCTGGGTAGACGAACCCGTCCAGGCCGGCGTCGCCTCCGATCCATTCCTGCTGGGTGGCTTCGCGAAGCGCGCCGTGCAGTTACAGCACGACGGCGCCGCCGCGACCAAGTTCACGCTGGAGATAGATGCCCAAGGCGACGGACAGTGGAAGTCGTGGCGCGAAGTCTCGCTGAAAGCAGATGAAACCACGCAATGGGTCGAGATTCCCGCGACCGTCGCGGGTCCATGGATTCGCGCGAAGGCCGATCGCGACGTCGCCAAGGCGAGCGTCACCTTCCAGTACGCCGCGAAGGATGAACGCGTCGCCGAGCGCGGCACGCTCTTCCAGGGACTCAGCAAGGCCGGTGACTCCTCCTCACAGGGCGCGTTCCTGCTCACGCGCGGCGCGAACCTCCGCACGCTCTCGGTGCTGGCCGCGACCGTGACGTCCGACCAGACCACGATTGGCGCGGCCTACGAACTCTCCGCCGACCTTAAGCTCACCAAGCAGAAGGACTCCGAGGCCGCCGTCTTCGTCCAGAAGAACACCCCCATCCCGCAGGGCATCATCACCGCCGACGAAGCCTCGGTCATCTTCGAGGAAAGCGGCGTGCGCTGGCGTCTGCCTCGCTCGGCGTCGCCGGATCAGGACGCGCTGCTCGCCCGCAGCGCGCTCCGCAAGGCGCGCGAAGTCTGCACCGAACGCGACATGCTCCAAGCCCATGGCACCTTCTACGAGCTACCAGCGTTGAACGCCAAGGGTGCCATCCGCATGCGCCCGATCGCGACCAGCGATACCGCCGTCCATGACTATTGCTCCTACCGTGGACTGCTCGTGCTCAGCGGGGTCTCGGCTAGCGCCGCGCAGGATGACCGCCACATCATCCGCTCCGACGACGGTAAGGCCGCCGTCTGGGTGGGCGCGGCCGACGACCTTTGGCAGCTCGGCAAGCCACGTGGCTTCGGCGGTCCGTGGAAGAGCAGCAACGTCACCGCAGGCAAACCATCGGACCCTTATCTCATGACCGGCTACGACAAGAAGCGGATCACGCTGGCCAACCATGGTGAGGTCGAGACGACCATCACCGTAGAGCTTGATACCGCGGGGGATGGCCGCTTCGCCGCCTACCAGAGCTTCAAGCTCGCCCCAGGCGCAAAGGAGACCTTCGAGTTCCCCGATTGGATTAATGCCTATTGGGTTCGGACGGTTTCGTCGGCCACGACCAACGCCACCGCGCAGCTGACCTACGAATAGTCGCAACCATTGGGGGGGCCCGTGGTTCTACAGGGACAACCCCATGTCGCTCCGCCTCCTCGCCCTCCTCGCCTTCGTCTCTCCGCTCTGCGCGGCCGACGCCCCAGTCACCCTGCTCGCCCAGCCGGACAAGGTGATCGTCAGCGACGCCCTGACCAAGGACGCCAAGGGAGCCGAGTGGAAGATCGCCAAGGGCAAGTGGGAGCGCACCGCGGAAGGCATCCGCGTCGAGGAATTCCCCGCCGACAAGCATGGCGCCGCCGGCCGCGTACTGACGAAGCTGCAGGATTTCGTCGCCGCCTTCGAATTCCGCCTCGATGGCGCCAAGACGATCTCGCTCAGCATCAACGACGCCAAGGAACATGTCGCCCGCGTGATGATCACGCCGACTTCCCTCCGCGTGCAGAAGGACGACCATGATCATGACGGCCCCGAGAAGAGCATCATCTTCCTGGATCAGGCTCAGGCCTTCGAAGCCGGCACCTGGCACAGCGTCGTGCTCGAGATGGTCGGCGACACGATGGTCGCGACGATCGACGGTAAGATCAGCGGCTTCGGCAGCGACGACCTCTTCAAGGCCGAGAAGGCTAATCCTGGCTTCACCTGCGCCGGCCAGTCCGCCACCTTCCGCAATTTCGTGATCTGGAGCGCCAAGGCCGAACCTAAGGCCACCTGGAAAGAAACCAGCGTCAAGATCGCGGAAGCCATGAAGGCCGCGCCGAAGCCCGCCGCACCTGGTGCCGGCAAGGGCAAGGGCGCCGCGAAGGGCAAAGGCAAGGGCGCCGCCGCGAAATAACCGCCCAGTAGGCTGATTTAAAGTCGGGGAACCATCTCCCCGCTTGCACCGAGGGAGGTTACGACCAAGTTCGAACGTCCCTTTTTCATGAACGAGCCCTTCGACACCATCGAGGAAGCCCTTGCGGATATCGCCGCCGGGAAACTCGTGATCGTGACCGACGACGAGAACCGCGAGAACGAGGGCGACCTCGTGATGGCGGCCTCGAAGGCCACGCCCGAGACGGTCAACATGATGATCCGCCACGCGCGCGGCCTCATCTGCGTCCCGACCGTCGAGCATCAGCTCCGCCGCCTGGGCATCTCCCAGATGGTGCCGGAGAATCGCGAATCGCAACGCACCGCCTTCGCGGTGGCCGTCGACGCCGCCGAAGGCATCTCCACCGGCATCTCCGCCTACGATCGCGCGAAGACCATCTCGATTCTCGCCGACCCGCAGGCCAAGCCCGAGGCGCTCGTGCAACCCGGCCACATCTTCCCGCTCCTCGCCCGGCCCGGCGGCGTGCTCCAGCGCGCCGGCCACACCGAAGCCGCGGTCGACCTCGCGTCCCTCGCCGGCCTCCACCCGAGCGGAGTCATCTGTGAAATCTTGAACGAGGACGGCTCGATGGCGCGCCTCCCCGAGCTGGTCGAACTCAAGAAGAAGTTCGGCCTGCGCATGATCTCCATCGCGCAGCTCATCGAGTTCCGCCACCGCCGCGAACGCCTCGTCGAGCTCGTCGCCGAAAGCCCCTTCCGGTCGGCGTGGGGCGAATTCAAGCTGAGCGTCTACCGCTCGCTCCCCGATGGCCGCCAGCACCTCGTCTTCACGCTCGGCCAGCCGGACGAATCGCCGACGCTCGTGCGCGTGCAGCGCGAGAACATGCTCGGCGACCTTTTCCGCGGCAGCGCGTTCGGCGCCGGCACCTCGCTCGCCGCCAGCTTCGAAGCCGTCGCCAAGGCCGGCCGCGGCGTGATCGTCCACGTCACCCAGCCTTTCGGCGGCGTGCAGGCCGACCAGTCCGGCATCCGCCTCGGCGCCATGGACGCGCGTGACTACGGTATCGGTGCCCAGATCCTTTCCCATCTCGGACTCCGCCGCATCCGGCTCATCACGAACAACCCACGCAAGGTCGTGGGGCTCGGCGGTTACGCCCTTGAGATCGTCGAGCAGGTTCCGTTCTAAGGGTTTTCGGCCGTTTCCGCTTGCAGACGGGTTCGGAAGCGACTCCATCGCCCCTCTGTTCTTCTGCCATGAGCCTAGACAAGCCCACCCCTGACGCCATCGACGGCGCCGAACTTCGCTTCGCCATCGTGTCGGCAGGCTATAATGCGGAACTGGTCCAGGCCCTGAAGAAGAACGCCATCAAAGGCCTCCGCGCCGCCGGCGTCCCCGCCGCGTCGATCGTCGAGCTCGCCGTCCCCGGCTCGGGCGAGATCCCCTTCGCCGCCTACATGTCGGCCATGACGGGCGACTACGACTGCATCATCGCCCTCGGCGTCGTCATCGCCGGCGACACCCCGCACCACGAGATCATCGCGAATTCGACCGCCCACGCCTTGCAGGATGCGGCCATCCGCTCCGAAGTCCCGGTGATCAACGGCATCGTCGTCACCAACAACCGTGAACAGGCCGTGGCCCGTTGCCAGGGTTCGCTCGACCGTGGCACCGAATTCGCGCACGCCGCCCTCACCATGGCCCGCCACCGCATCACGCTCGGCGAACGCCTCGACCAAGTCGAGGAGGAGGAACGCAAGCGCGGCGGCCAGGAACCTTTCGCCCAGAACTGACCGATGGAAAACGACTCTCCCATTTCCGCCTCCTCGCGCGCCAAGATCCGTATCCGGATCAAGGGCGTCGACTACCGCATGGCGGACCAGGCTGCGGCCGACATCATCGCCAGCATCGCCGGCACGGATGCTCGTATCTCGGGCCCCTTCCCCCTGCCTTCACAGGTCGAAGAGCCGCGCACCGCCCTCCGCGAGGAAATCCGCAGCCATCGTCGCCTCATCGAAATCATCGGCTCGAGCCCGAAGACCGTCGACGCGTTCCGCCGTCACAACATTCCGGCCGGCATCGAGATTGCCATCGTCGCTCCCGACGAACCGGTCTTGCCGGATCCCGCCGCGCTGCCCGCCAAGCGTAACCGCCGCCATGACAGCCGCGTGGCCGCCATGCAGTTCCTCTGCTCCTGGGAAGTCCAGCGCCACGCCGACATGGTGACGGGGCTCTTCGACTTCTTCTCCGAACGCCCGCAGCCTCGCGAATATTACGCCTTCGCCGAAGAGCTCATCCAGGGTGTCATCCGCGACCTCGCGCTCATCGACGAGATCATCGGCAAGTATGCCAAGAACTGGGCCTTCGGCCGGATCGCGCGCGTAGACCTCGCCATCCTGCGCATCGCCATCTTCGAACTGATGCGTCGCACGGACATCCCGCCGGTCGTCAGCATCAATGAGGCCGTCGACATCGCCAAGGAGTTCTCGACCGAGGAATCCAAGCGCTTCGTGAACGGTATCCTTGATAGCTATAAGGAAGAATTGGGCCGCGACCCGCGTAAAGCCGAGGGCGGTTGACCCATGGCGGGCTTCTTCGAACGACTGAAGTCCGGCCTGAGCCGCACGGCCGAGGCCGTGGCGAACCTGCTGGCCCGTCCGATGGACGCCGAGTCGGCCGAGCAACTGCGTGAACGATTGATCGCCGCCGACTTCGGTCCGGCGACCGCCGACGAAGTCGTCGAAGCCGCCCGCTCCGCCTGGAAATCAGAAGCCGCCCTGCGCAAGACCTCCCCCGCCGAAGCCGCGGCTGAAAGCATCGTCCGTGCGCTCGGCGGCGAGACCGTCGCCGCGCCCGCCTTCTCCAAGCCGCACGTGATCATGCTCCTCGGCGTGAACGGCGCTGGCAAGACGACCACCGCCGCGAAGCTCGCTTGGCGCTGGCGCGAAGAAGGGAAGACCTGCCTGCTTGGCGCATGTGACACGTTCCGCGCCGCCGCGGGCGAGCAACTTTCCGCCTGGGCCGCCCGCCTGGGCGTCGAGGTCGTCGGCGGAGCCGCCGGCGCCGATCCCGCCGCCGTGGCTTTCGATACGGCCAAGGCTGGCGTCGCGCGCGGCGTGGACGTCGTCATCCTCGATACCGCGGGCCGTCTCCACACCAAGGCCCATCTCTTGGAAGAGCTGCGCAAGGTCGTCCGCGTGACGGCTAAGGCCCACCCGGGCGCACCGCACGAGAAGTGGCTCGTCATCGACGGCTCCTTAGGCGCCAACTCGATCGAGCAGGCCCGCATCTTCCATGAAGCCGTCGGACTCACCGGCCTGATCGTGACCAAACTCGACGGCACCGCCCGCGGCGGCGCGCTCGTCGCCGTGGTCCGTGAGCTGGGCGTGCCCGTCCGCTTCATCGGCGTCGGCGAGCAGCCGGCCGACCTCCAGCCCTTCGATGCGCGAGCCTATGCCCGCTCGATCGTCGGTCTGACCGAGTGAGGTTGTCTTGCCAGCGAGGGCGCCTCGCCTCAGCGTGAACCCATGTCGGCCGAGACCGTCACCGTCGAACTAGGCCAGCGCTCCTACCCCGTCCGCATCGGGGCCGGGATGTGCCAGGAAGCCTTGGCCGTGGCCGAACGCCGCGTGGCCGCCGGACAAAAGTGCGTGGCGATCACCTCCCCCGGAGTCGCGGCCGCCCAATCCGGCTTCGCCGCGCAACTTGCCCGTCTCATGCCCGTGCTCGCGACGGCGTCGGATGGCGAGACCGCCAAGTCGGCCGCCGAACTCGCGCGCGTCTGGGATTTCCTCGCCGCCAACGGCGTTGCCCGCGATGGCGCGGTCTTCGCGCTCGGTGGTGGCGTCGTCGGCGACCTCGCCGGTTTCGCGGCGGCCTCCTACCAGCGCGGCGTCGATTTCTACCAGATTCCCACGACCCTGCTCGCGATGGTAGACAGCTCCGTCGGCGGCAAGACCGGCATCAACCTCGCCGCGGGCAAGAACCTGGTCGGCAACTTTCACCAGCCTACGGCCGTCTTCGCCGACACCGACCTGCTGGCCACCCTGCCACCGCGCGAGTTCGCCGCGGGCATGGCTGAGGTCATCAAGCACGGCATCATCGCCGACGCCGACCTCTTCGGTCTCCTGGAGCAGAACTCGCCGCTCGCCTGGAATCATCCGCTTCTGCCGCGCGTGATCCGCCGCTGCGTCGAGATCAAGGCCGGGGTCGTCGCTGGCGACGAACGTGAGACCAGCGCCCAAGGCGGACGCGCGCTCCTCAACCTTGGACATACTTTCGGTCACGCCATCGAGGCCACCGCCGGCTACGGTACGTATCTGCATGGTGAAGCCGTCGCGATTGGCCTCGTGATGGCCGCCCGCCTTTCGGCCGAGCTCAAGCATTGCACCGCCGCCCAAGCCGAACAGGTCGAGGCGACGCTCAAGCTGCACGCCCTGCCCACCGCGCTGCGTACGCCGCTGCCGCTCGAACCCATGCTCGCCGCGATGCGTCGCGACAAGAAGGTCCGCGGCGGCAAGCTACGCTTCGTCCTGCAGGACGGCATCGGCGCGGCCTGTACGTCGGATTCCGTGCCGGAAGAAGCCGCGGTCCGCGCGCTGCTGGCGGGCGGCGCCACCCGCTGAGTTCCGTCCGCTTGACCCTGCGCGTGGGTTGGCTTTGGATACGGCATGACCCGCCTCCTCTGCGTCTGCCTGCTGACGGCCGCCGGCAGCCTGCGTGCCGCCGAGACGCCTGAACCTGGCCAGACCTATTTCGGTCGTAATCGGTACATCGAGTATATCGCCGGCAGCCTGCCCTTCGTCCTATCGGCCGCACATGGCGGCCGCGATAAGCCCGAGGAACTTCCGGATCGCGCAAAAGGAACCTTCGCGTTCGACACTAATACGCAGGAACTCGCCCGCGCCATCGACGATGAGTTCGTCGCGCGCACCGGCCAGCACCCGCATGTGGTCATCTGCCGCGTCACGCGTCGCAAGATCGATTGCAATCGTGAGATCGTCGAAGGTGCGGCCGGCCATCCGCTGACCGAACAGACGTGGAAGGATTTCCAAGGCTTCATCCGGACCGCGCAGAAGGCCGTCGTCGCGAAGCACGGCAAGGGCTTCTACATCGATCTGCACGGCCACGGCCACGCCGATGCGCGCCTCGAGCTCGGCTATGCGCACGACCGCCAAGAGCTCGGCCTGCCGGACGCCGAACTCGCCAAGCCGGAGTTCATCAAGAAAGGCACGCTGCAGTTCTTCGCGCTGAAGAATCCTTCCGCCTACCCCGCGCTCCTGCATGGCCCGCAGAGTTTCGGCGCCTTGATGGAGAACGCCGGCTTCCCCTCCACGCCGAGCCTCGGCAAGCCCGTCCCCGGCGAACCCTACTTCAACGGCGGCTACAACGTCCGCACCCACACCGCGCCCGGCACCGGCTTCGCGGGGTTGCAGATCGAGAGCCACTCCAAGGGCGTGCGCGACACCGACGCCAGCCGGCGCAAGTTCGCGGCGGCCTTGGTCGACCAGCTCGCGACCTACCTCGACGCCCAGATGGGCCTCAAGTTGCCGCTGAAGCCAAAGGCCCGGTAGGCCTTACTGCTGAGGACCCACGGCCGGCTTAGCCGCGCGCCAGTCGCCCTTGAGCAGACGCTCGTCGTTCTTCTCGTTGGCCGAGCGCACGCGGTCCTCGAGTGAGCCTTGGCCGGCCGCCTGACCCGAGACGGCCGCGGCGGCGGGCGTCTTCTCGGTGACGAACGAACGATCGCCCAGCGGGCTGGCACAGCCGGCGAGCAGGAGGAGGGAGAGCAAGGACAGGGTCTTCATGATAAGGTCATTTGGCGCGACGCTTGGCGTCGGCTTCGAGCCAGGCGCGCAGCGCGAGGGCGGACTTCCGCGCGCGTTCGCGGGCGGCGGCGAGGTCGTCGGCATCGGCGACCTCGGCCTTCGTGAACGAATAGAACTTCACCTTGGGCTCCGTGCCGGAAGCGCGGACGGCGATGCGGCGGCCGTCGGCCAGCTCGGCGAGGATAAACTCCTCGGGCGGCACGCGTTCGCCTTCCGCATCGAGCACCTTATCGCGCTCGTAATCCGTGACGCGGACGACCTTGGAGCCGTCGATGACGGCCGGCGGCGTGGCGCGCCAGGAGGCGACGATGCGGCGGATGCAGGCGGCGCCCTCAGCGCCTTCGAACGAAAGGTTCAGGAGGTCCTCGTGGCGGGCTCCGTAGCTGAGGTGCAGCACATCGAGCGCGTCGAGGAGCGTGCGGCCGCGGGAGCGGAGCAGCGCGGCGAACTCGCAGAGCATGACCACCGTGGCGTTGGCATCCTTGTCGCGGACGGCGTCGTCCGCGAGGTAGCCGTAGCTTTCCTCGGCGCCGAGCAAGAAGAGCGTGGAGTGGCGCAGCGCCAGCGGGGCGCGACGACGGAGCGGAAGCGCGGCGGCATCGGGGCCGGCGCCCTCGGTCAGGCGGCGGTGCCAGTTCTCGAGCTTGCGGGCGATCCACTTGAAACCGACGAGGGTCTCGACACAGCGGATGCCATGGCGGGCGCAGATCGCGGCGACCAGCGGCGTCGTCACCAGTGATTTCACCACGACGGCGTTCGGCGAACCGGCTTCGGGCAGGATCCCGGCGTCCTTCAGGGAGGAGAGGCGGAATTCGGTCAGGAGGGCGGCGACTTCGTTGCCATTGAGCAGGCGATGTCCACCCGCGGGCAGCGGGCAGGCCACGCCGACGCGGTCGGAATCGGGGTCGGTCGCGAGAATGAGGTCGGCGCCAATCTCGTCGGCGAGCTTCAGCGCCAACGCGAAGGTGCTGGCGTTCTCCGGATTCGGGGAAGCGACGGTCGGGAAGCGGCCGTCGTGCTCGCGCTGCTCCTCGACGACGTGCGGGTCGATGCCGACACGGCGGAGGGCGGGCACGACCATGACGTCGCCGGTGCCATGAACATTCGTGAAGACGACCTTCGGCGTGTGGCGCGAAATGACCTCGGGGTCGAGGACGACGCCGGCGAGGCGGGCGAGATAGGCGTCTTCGGCGGCGGCGGGCACGGTGAGCACGCGGGCCAGATTCGTCTCGAGGTAGGGAGCGACATCGGCGGGGCCTAGTTTGGCGACTTCGGCGACAATCGTGGCATCATGCGGAGGAAGCACCTGCCCGCCGTCGCCGAGGCAGCACTTGAAGCCGTTATCATACGAAGGATTATGACTCGCGGTGATGACTACGCCGGCATGGGCGCCGAGATGACGGACCGTGAAACTTAGCTGGGGGGTCGAGCGGGCGCCGACGAAGAGATAGGCTTCGCCGCCGAGCTCGCTCCAGGCACCGGCGATGAGCTCGGCGAAGTGACGGGAGAAATGGCGGACGTCGTGCGCGACGACGAGGCGGGCCCCGGGCTGGGTCGCCGAGACATGCTTCCAGAGTCCGATGACCGCGCGGAGGACGTTGATGTCGTTAAGGCAGGCCGAGCCGATGGCGGCGCGGACCGGGAGCCCCTGGGAGTCGAGCTCGTTGGCGGCCGAGACGCGGCCGACGGTGCGACCGCGCATGCCGCCCGTCCCGAAAGCGATACCCTTGTAGAAACGGTCCTCGATCTCCGGCCAGGCACCGCGGTCGCAGAGATCTTTCAGGGAATCGATGGCGGCGGACGGTAGGGCACCGGAGCGGAGCCAATCCCCGGCGTTGGCCAAGCTAGAGGCGGAAACCTGCCCCTTACCCTGGGCGGCTTGAAGAAGCGAAAGAACGGCGGCGGAAGCGCTCATGAGTCCACCCATACTTACCCTCCCGGGGGCGGGGACAAGCCCGTAGCGGGGGTTGACACAAACGGTCCTTTGCCAAGGGTTGACCCCCCATGCCTGACGACCGTTCCAACAAGCAGCCCCCGGCTGGCGACGACCGTAATCTCGTCGTCGTCGATGAGGATTTCGTGAATGCGGACACCGAGGACCGCCTTTGGCTCTTCTGGGAGCGCAACAAGGATGTCATCGTCAAGGGCACTTTTGGTCTCGTCGTAGGCATCTTGGCCTTCCTCGCCTATTTCTTCTGGAACGAAAGCCGCCGCGAAGAGCTCGGCGAAGAATTCACCGCCTGCCAGGACGAAGCCGCCCGCCGCTCCTTTGCTTCACGCCACCCGGGTGAAGCCCTCGCCGCCGTTGCCATGACCGACGTCGCCGACGACCTCAAGAAAGCCGGCAAGTTCGCCGAGGCCGCCAAGGCTTACGACGAAGCGTCCCGCCTCGCCGGCCTCGCTGGCAAAGCGCCGGCCATCACCGCGCTCGGTACCCGTGCCCGTCTCTACGCCGCCCTCTGTCGCCTTGAAGCCGGCGAAGCTGGCGCGGACAAGGCGATCGCCGCCGTCGCCGATGACGTGAACGCCCCCGAGACCCTCCGCGGTTTCGCCATGCTGACTCTCGCCAACATTGCCGTCGCCAAGGGCGACACCGCCGAAGCGACCAAGTGGCTCAACGCGATGGACAAGAAGCTCCGTGCCGGGCACGTCTGGAAGTCCGACAAGGAAGCGCTCGTGCAGTCTGAACCGTCGCTCGTCGCACCGGCCGCGCCGGCCGCCAAGTAATCCACCCGGCACCGGCTCCCCGCGGGGTCGACGAGTCCTATTCTCCTTGCCAATAAAGGTCGTTCGGCGTGTCTTTCATTGACCCGTTCGCATGGTGCCGACGAGTCGTAACCCATCCTCCCGGAGCCCGACACATGAACGAAGCAGCGCCCCTCCCGGAAGCCGCCGTCGTGGCGGAAAAGCTGACTAAGCGCTATGGCTCCCTGACCGCGGTGGAAGACCTAAGCTTCTCCGTGGCACCGGGCGAGATCGTCGGCTTCCTGGGCCCGAATGGCGCCGGCAAGTCGACCACGATGCGGATTCTTTCGGGCACGATGTCCGGGACCTCCGGCCGTGCCACTATCTGGGGCGTCTCCGTGGCCCTCAACCCGGCTGGCGCCAAGCGGCACCTGGCCTACATGCCGGAGAATAACCCGCTTCCCGAAGACATGCGCGTCGAAGAGTACCTCACGCTCCGGGCCCGCCTCAAGGACGTCGACCCCTCCCGGGTCAGCGAGCGCGTCCGTAAGGTCATGGATGACTGCGACCTCACCCGCCGCGCCTCCGGCCGGCTCATCGGACAGCTCTCGAAGGGTTTCCGTCAGCGGGTCGGTATCGCCGACGCATTGCTCGCCGAACCGCGCGTCGTCATCCTCGACGAGCCGACCATCGGCCTGGATCCCCATCAGATCCTCGGTATCCGCGACCTCATCCGCTCGTTGCGCGGCAAGATGGCCGTACTTATCTCGAGCCATATCCTCCATGAGGTCGAGCAGGTGTGCGACAAGGTCGTCATCATCAATCGCGGCCGCCTCGTCGCGCAGGGCCGCACGGAAGACCTCCGCCGTGAGCTCCTTCCAGAAATCAGCTTCACCCTCGTGACGCGCGCCGACGAAGGCACGCTGCTCGCCGCCTGTCGGAAGATCGAACCGGCGGCGTTCGTGACCGCCCTGCCCTCCGCTGATGGCTGGAACTCCTTCCGTATCAGCCTGCCTACGGGTTCCCCCGCCCGCGAGACGCTCGCCGGCGCGCTCATCACGGCTGGCATCAGCCTCCGCGAGATCGCCGAAGACCGCTTCGGCCTCGAGGATATCTTCCTTGCCGCCACGCGGCGCACCCCGGGAGACTCACGTCGTTCCTGATGCGCCACTTCCGCACCTTGCTCGCGCACGAACTGCGCTCCGCCGCGCTCTCCTGGAACACCTGGGCGGCGGGCGGACTGTTCCTGGCGCTCATGGGGGGCATCCATTTCTTCGCTCTCATCGAAGCCAGCCGCGCGCCGAGTGACCGCACGCCCGTCGAGTCCACGCTCTGGTTCTTCTGGCTGCCGCTGCTGTGCGTGCTGCCGCTGCTCACCATGCGCACCTTCGCCGAAGAGCGCCGCTCGGGCACCTTGGCCGCGCTGCTTACCACGCCGGCGAGCGCCACCGCGGTCGTGTGGGCAAAGTTCCTGTCGACGTGGATCGTGTGGGTCGTCTTCTGGCTCCTGTTCACCCTCTTCCCTTTCTTCACCGTCCAACGCCTCGGCACGCCCGGCGACGCACGCCTGGGCGACCCTTCGATCCTTTGGGGCGGACTCTGCTTCATCGCCGTCAGCGGCCTGCTGCACGTCGCCATCGGCATCCTGTGCAGCTGTGTCACGCGCTCGTCGGCGCTCGCCGCCCTCCTCGCGTTCATCTGCCTGCTGGCCATGACCGCCGCGGGCGGTGCGATGGAATCGCTCCCGATCGAAAGCTGGGAATGGCTTGGCTGGCTGCGTGAACCCGCGGCGCACCTGCGCACCTTCGGCCACCTACAGGATTTTGCGGCCGGGATCCTGGATTCTCGTCCGATCGTGCTGTACGGGACCGGCACCCTGCTCTGCCTAGGTTTGGCGGTATTGTCCGTGGAGGGACAAGAGTGAGATGGCTCCCCTCCGCGACGATTTCGGTTCCGTCCGGCCCATCCGCCGGCTCAACCGCCTGACGCAGGCCCTGCTCGCGATCGCGCTCGCTCTGGTCGTGAACTTCCTCGCTTCACTACCGGAGTTCCGTCTCCGCCAGGACATCACCTCGGACCGTCGTCACTCGCTTGCCCCCGAATCGGCTGAGACCGTCCGGGCCGCCGGGCGCCGCAGCCCGGTCGGCGTCGGTCGCAACCAAGGCTGGGTGAAGGCGGTATTGGTCACCAACGACTCGTCCGAGCCTGCGCAGGTCGTGCGCTCTCGACTGCTGAAGCTCCTCGACTCCTATGTCGTTGAATCGGGCCGCGGCGGTCCCGCTTGGTTCGCCATCGAACTCGCGGGCGCCGGGCGTAACGCCCCGCTTCTCTCCGAACTCGCGGCGCGCCATGGCGCCCCTGATGCTTCCATCGCGCTCATCTTGAGCTGCGGCCCACGCGCCAAATATATCAGCTACCGCGAACTCGTGACCAAGGAAGGCGGCTTTCGGGGCGAAGAGGCCGTGACCGCCGCGCTCATCGAGGTGACCGAAGATAAGGCCGCCATCTGCTACGTCACCATGGGCCACGGCGAGCTCGGCATCGAGGACGCGCTCCCGGAACGCGGGATGTCCCTGCTCTCCCGCCAACTGCGCAACCGTAACTTCGAGGTCCGCCAGCTGAACCTCGCCACGGTCGCCGAAGTACCGCGGGACGCGGCGATGGTGCTCATCGCCGGACCGACCACGCCCTTCTCCGCCTCCGAGAACGCACGCCTGAAGAACTATCTTTACGAACGCAACGGCCGCGTCCTCGCGATGCTCGACCCAGGTCGGGAGCATGGCCTTGAGCCGACGCTGGCGGACTGGGCGATCTTCTCGCCCGACGCCGAACTCCAAGAGCCTGACCCGGCGCGCCGCACGACCGACGGCGACATCGCCCTGATCCGCCTCGAGGAGAAGGAGCACCCGCTCACCAAGGTCCTCAAGGAACAAAACCTCCCGCTCATCGCCTCGCGGATTCGGCCGGCGCGCTTCGACGAAGGGAGCGCCCCGGATAGCACGCTCGGAGTCTGGCAACTCGTCTTCTCCTCCGACGCCGCCTGGGGCGAAACCGACCTCGTCCGACGACCGGTGAGATTCGACCCAGACCGCGACCAGGCTGGTCCCGTCTGCCTCGCCGCCGCCGCCGAGCGCGCCACCGGCATCCGTAAGGGCGTAGGCGGCATGGGTGGCCGCCTTGTCGTCATCGGCACCTCCCAAATCGCCGCTAATCAACGCCTGAACCGCGGAGGTAACCGAGCCTTCGTCACGCAGTGTGCTGCCTGGCTCACCGACCGCGACCGAGCGATCTCCCTGCCGGCCCGCGCCGAGGGCGAATATCAGCTCAACGCCACCGCGTCCGACTTCTGGGCCTTGGCCCTCCGTTTCTCCCTGATTCCGCTGGCCATCCTCGCAGTGGGGCTTGCGGTTTCCGTGTGGCGACGCAGAAGTTGACGTGCCTATGCGGATCTCCCGCACCACCGTCATCTTACTGGTCGCCAACCTGATCGCCTTCGGCCTCGTCTGGAAGGCCACGTCCGGCCATCAGCCGACGGCGATCGGGCAGACGCAGCTCTTCCCGTCGACGCCGACGAAGCTCATCCTGAGCGAGGGCCCTGAACGCATCGTGCTTGAAAAGCGCGGCGCCGGCTGGCGTCTGACCGAGCCGTTCGACTGGCCGGCTAATATCTGGACCGTCCAACGCCTGCTCGACGAACTTCGTTTCGTCAGCGCCGAAACTGGGTTCGACGCGGCCGAAGCCAAAGCCAACGGTTCCAGCCTCAAAGACTACGGCCTCGAAGCCCCGCGCTGGACCCTGAAGGTCACCGCCGAAACTGGCGCGACCGTCGAAGCGAAGATCGGCGTACAGCCCTCGACCCGCCATCACTTCCTGCTGACCGACGACGGTAAGCGCATCATCCCCCTGCCTGAGGCGATGTCCGCGGCCTTGGCCGCCAAGCCCGAGAGCTATCGCGTCGACAAGATCTTTGAGGTCGCCGACTTCGAAGCACGCGCTGTCTCGGTCCGCCACCGCACGAAGGATGGCGAAGTCGTGACCGCCCTGACCTCCGAAGCCCGGCCGCGCATCGGCCGGCGCGTCCAGCTTCCCGAGTGGCGTTTCGAGACCCCTTATGACGCGCTCGCGGACGCGGACGCGACGACCCGCGCCGTGGCCGACCTCACGAACCTGCGCGCGAGCAAGTTTGTCGCCCTCGCCGACGACGTCACCGGGCTGACCGCTCCGACCCTCCGCCTCTCGCTCGAAGGAAATTCCCGCCGCCAGGTGCTGCTCGTCGGCAACCCGGCACCGGGCCAGCCCACGATGCTCTGCGCGCGGCTCGAGGAAAACAATTCCGTCTTCCTCATCGAAGCCCGCCTGCTCAACGACTGGTTCGCCGCCCGCGAGACACTCGCCGCCTCCCGGCCAGCCGACTTCGATCCGGCGCTCGTCACCGGCTTCACCATCGCCACCGGTGGCCGCTCCATCACGTTGCATCGCCTTGAAGGCGCCGCCGCCGAGGCCCGCTGGGAAATCCCGGTCGCACCCGGCTCCACGGCCACCAAACGACGCGAGGCCGACGCCAAGATCATCGGGCGCTTCCTGGATGCGGTCGCCCGACTCCGCGCGACCCGCCGCCAATCCGCGGGCGGCACGAGCGTACCTGCCGTGATGGCGCAGGCGAATCCAGGCACCGCGTCCATCCAGACCTTGGAACTTGAGTTCGGTACCGAACGCATGCTGCTCAGCTTTACGGACGATCCGGACCGAGGCGCGGGCACACGCGTCGTGCACGTCAAGGGCTCGCCGCTCGCGGCGATCTGCGACGTCTCCTTGCTCGACGGCGGCCACCAAAACGTCGAGCCACAGGCTTGGCGAAAGCGCTCGCTGGCGGAGCTTCCCCAGGGAGCCCGCGTAAGCGGCCTCCGCCTCAGCGCCCGCGGCGACGGCAAGGTCCTCGGCGAAGCGCGCCTCGGCCCCGACGGCAACTGGGCCGGCTCCGGCCGGCTCGACCCCGCTAACTCGCGTCGGCTTGCGGTCGGCCTGGCCGACGTGCGCGCGGCCGAGTTCCCCGGACGCGACGTCGGTTCGGGCGGCTGGAAATTTGAAATCCGGGTGACCGACCAAGCGGCCACCGGCGGCGCGGCCAGCGAAACATTCCGGACCTACCTCTGCTCGGCACCTTTCAGCACGCGCTCGCTGCTCATGCGGGACGAAGCCGACGACGACGATTTCATCCTCGAAGCTGGCCTCGCCGAAATCCTGATTCCGCTCCTGGCCGAACCCGGCAGATGAAACCAAAGCCGGCCAGTTCCCCATTCCGCAGGTTCCTGCGCGGACTGACGAACACCTGCCTGCTCCTATTACTCCCAGTCCAGCTGACGCTCTGCTGGGTCGCCAACCTCGATCACCCGACGAAGTTGCCGGACTTCCTCACGGAGCGCATCTCGACGCAGCTCGCCGAACATGGTCTGCGCCTGCAGGCCCGCAATTTTTGGATGATGCCGGACCTGACGTTGGCGGCCGACGACCTGTCGCTCGGCGTCGACGGCATGTCGGGCGATGTCTTCACCGCCGCGCGCGTGGAAATCGCGCTCAATCCTGCGCTCCTCATCGCCGGCCAGATCGAGCCGACGCAAGCACGCGTATCGGATGCCCGTCTTTGGTGCCCGGCCTCCGTCGCCCGCGGCGGCGTCCGCCGTCCGTTGATCGACACCCTGACCCTCGATGTCACCAAGGAAGGACGCTGGCTCAACCTTCGGTCGATCCAGACGCGGGGCGGCAAGATCACCTGCCATCTCTCGGGTGAAGTACCGACCGGGCTCCTGCGCGCCGAGAAAGATAACAAAGGCCCGATTCCCCTTTCCCGCCGGCTGGCCGCCGCCTTCGCCTCCATCGAGACGGCCATCGACGTCGCGGAGCGATCCGGCGGAGCCTCCGTCTCGCTGCGTTGCCAAGGCAGCAGCGACGGCAGCGCGGAAGTCTCCGTCCTGGCCGTGCTGGGCAACGACTGGTCCGACAGCGGCCTCGGTCTCATCCAAGTGCGCGGGCTCAATCTCCGCGGCACCGTGAAGGTGGCCTCCGACGGCCGAATCGCCGACTGGCGTCTGGACGGCGGCGCGCAAGAAATGGCTTGGAGTAACATCACCGCGGAGCGACTTGACCTGCGTGCACGGGGTAATGGTCGCCGCGAAGATACGGTCGCCGAACTGACACTCGCCCAAGCCAAGGGTGCCGGCCTCGAACTTCGGCGCGTCAAACTGGCGGCAAGCCCCGCCTTGGGCGACGGCCACCGGATCACCTTCGACATCCTTTCCGACGGCTCGACCGCCAGCGGTTCGGCCATCCTCGCCCCGCATGGAGCCGTGACGGCCATGATCGACCAGGCCCACCTGTCGGGCGCAGAGTTCAGCGCGCAGCCCGAAATCGGCCGCCTCCTTCACGCGGCCGGCGTCGACCTACGGGGCGATGTTCTCTTGCGCGAGGTCTCAGCCGAAGTCTCGGCGAAAGGCGAATTCAGCCGTGCCTCCGGCGAGATCGCGGTCTCTGGCTTCCGGGGCCTCGGACTTTCAGCGGAGGCGATCTCGCCGGACAAGGCCCTGCCTTTACGCACGCGCTTCGATTTCGACCCTGCCCGCGCTGGCGCTCCGCTCCGCCTACGTGAGCTACGACTGGCTTCGATAAGCGGTTCGGCCGACTGCGAGCTCAAGGCCGGCGGCGCCTTCATGCTCCACCTGAATGGCGAGATGGACCCCGCATGCCTCGATCGCCTTCTCGGCGAATGGTGGGTCTCGCTCTGGAAGATGTTCTTCCTCCGGGAGCGTCCCTACGCCTTCATCGACGTCGAAAGCCATTGGGGATCGCTGACCAGCGTGACCAAAGGACGCGCCGTCTTGAAACGTTTCGATTTCATGGGGGCGCCTTTCCGCTACGTCGAGGTCTCCGTCGACGCCGACCCGAAGCGGACTCACATCGGCTTGCATCAGCTGGGTGGCGGCGATTCTGAAGCGGATGGCAGCGTCGATGGATCCGCGACATGGGATTGGTCCAAGCCGCTCGCGCTCGCCGGCCCGGTCGTACGCGCCGAAGGCAACCTGCAGCCTTGGATCGCCGCGCGTTGCGCTGGTAAAGATTTCGGCGAAGCCCTGCGCGGCCTCTCCCTGCCCGTCGACCGTCGCTTCACCTTACTGCTCACGCCCGGCGCGAAAGGTCCGGACGTGAAGACCTCCATCGAGTGCGCCGGCGCTTTCTCGGCCTGGGGCGTCGCCGGAAGTTCGCTGCAAGCGAGCACCGAGAATATCGACAGCGGTATGCGCGTGCGCGCAAAGCTCGGACTCGCCGAGGGCGAAGCGCGGCTCCAACTGGATGGCGACCCGCTGCGCCAGACCAAGCTCACGCTCGGCCTCAAAGGCTGCGACCCCGCGCAGATCGGCCAGTTACTGAGCGACCTGAGCACCCCGCCGCCGAAGGACGCCCCGCTGACTCCCGCCACCAAGGTGGCCTCGGCCGGCAAACTGGACCTCGATTTCACCGGGCATCTTGACCTTGAAAAGCCCCGCCTGCTCAAGGGGCTTGGCCACTACTCGCTCACGGACCCGGGCCTGAAGAAGGTGCGGCTACTAGGAGACATCTCCAAGGTCTTGGAAGCACTCGGCGTGGGTGCGACAACCTACGAACTCAGCCAGGCGAAGGGCACTTTTGGCTGTTTGGGCGGGCAGGCGTACTTCCCTGACCTGGCCATCACCGGCCCCCAGGCCCGCCTGGACTTAGCCGGCGAAATCGACCTCCAGGCCTCCACCCTGAACTTCGAAGGGGACTTCTCTCTCCCCCGCAAAGGCGGGCTCAACCCGCTGGAACTTCTCAACCTCAATCGTGCCCTGATCGGCTTAACGAAAATTAAGCTAAAAGGGCCCATTTCTAAGCCCGAAACCAGTGCGATTCCGACCCTAAAAGATATCATTAACTCTCGCAATGACAGTAAGTTAGGCAATATTCCCGACGGAATTCAGGAATGAGGGGTTGATTAACCCCCCTCACACCCTGTATCAGAGAGGGACACCCCCTCACGGAGGACATTACCTTGGACCTAATTAAGATTAAACAAGTCGTGGATTTGATGAAGAAGTCGGACCTTTCCGAGTTCGAGATCCAGGACCAAGATTTCAAGCTGCGCATCAAGCGCGACCTCCTTGGTCGTGCCCCCGTCGCAGCCCAAGCCGCCCCCGTAGCGGCCGCCCCCGCCCCCGTGGCAGCGGCGCCTGCCCCTCTGGCTGCCCCCGCACCGGCAGCCCCCGCCGCCTCGGACCCCAGCATCAGATTGGTGACCTCCCCGATGGTCGGCACCTACTACTGCACCCCTTCCCCTGAGAACCCGCCCTTCGTCACCGTAGGCTCCCCGATCAAGGCCGACTCCGTCGTCTGCATCATCGAGGCCATGAAGGTGATGAACGAGATTCAGGCGGAAATCTCCGGTACGGTGGTCGAGTGCCTGGTCGCCAACGGCACCTCGGTCGAATTCGGCCAGCCTCTCTTCCGCGTGAAGGTCAGCTGAGCGCGAACACCCGAGCATGAACAAGATCCTCATCGCCAAT
>SXGQ01336961.1_pt1 | contig 23052 bp, 17 predicted proteins | sample 3178371 | NCBI WGS metagenome assembly SXGQ01 (sample SAMN11356859, study PRJNA531348) | freshwater metagenome | isolation source: freshwater sample F1-20 | place: China: Fuxian Lake, Yuxi | collected 2017-12-25 | reverse complement strand
ACGACATCCACGCGCTGATCCTGGGCCGCGCGCAGACAGGCATCGCGGCGTTCTGATGACTTGAGTCAGGGGCGTGGCGCCCCGGCATGCTGGCGGCTCTCACACGAGGAGCTGCCCATGATCACCCGCCGCCACGCCTTGCTTGCCGCCGCCACCTTGCCCGCTGCGGCGGGCGCTGCTGCCGCCGCTGAGGGCTGGCCGGCGGCCGAGGAGATCTCACGCCGCGTGGCCGAGGTCACGGCCGTCGAGCACACGTTTGCCGCCCGCATGGCCGCCCGCGATGCGGCCGGTTTCAAGCGGCTGCTGGCGCCGGACGTGATCTTCCTCGACGGCAAGCAGCCGCTGCGTGGCCCCGACGGCGTGATGGCCGTGTGGCAGAAATACTTCGAAGGCGCCACCGCGCCGTTCTCCTGGAAGCCGGACCTCGTGGTGGTGCTGCCCAGCGGCGACCTCGCGCAAAGCAGCGGCCCGGTGAGCGACGCCGACGGCAAGCTGGTGGCGCGTTTCCAGTCGGTCTGGCGGCGCAAGCCGGCCGGCGGCTGGGAGATCGTGTTCGACCAGGGCAGCGAGGTCTGCCGCTGACGGTTCAGCGCTTGACGGTCGCGGCCGTCAGCTGGATCTCGAACAACCGCGGCCACAGCTTGCCGGTGACGAACAGGCGTTTGCCGGCGCGGTCGTAGGCGATGCCGTTGAGCACGTCGTCGTTGCCCGTGCGCTGGTTGGCGGGCAGCAGGCCGGTGAGGTCGATCCACGCGACCACCTGGCCGGTCTTGGGGTCGATGCGGGCGATGCGGTCCGTCTGCCAGATGTTGGCCCACACCTGGCCGTCGATCCATTCCAGCTCGTTGAGCTGGTCCACCGGCCGGCCGCCGGCCGTCACGCGCACGCGGCGCAGTTCCTTGAAGGTGAGCGGGTCCAGGAAGCGCAGCTCGGCGGAGCCGTCGCTCATCACCAGTTCCTTCTCGTTGTGCGTCAGGCCCCAGCCTTCGCCCTGGTAGCTGAACTTGCGCCAGAGCTTGAAGGTCTTCAGGTCCAGCACGAAGGCGGTCTGCTCGGTCCAGGTGATGCCGATGAGCTTGTCGCCCCACTGCGTGATGCCCTCGCCGAACACGTCGCCCGGCAGGTCCACCGCCTGCAGCACGCGGCCGGTGGTGATCTCCACCTTGCGGATGCTGGAGCGCCCGCGCAGGCCCGTGCCTTCGTACAAGAAGCCGTCGTGGAAGAACAGGCCCTGCGTGAACGCGTTGGGGTCGTGCGGGTAGCTGTTGACCACCTTGAAGCCGTGCACCGGCGGGTTGGTGGGGGCGGCGAAAGCGGTGGGGGCCGTGACGGCAGCGGCCAGGGCGGCCAGCAGCGCACGGCGGCGCGGATCGGACAACGGATGCATGGCGTCAGCGTAAATCAAGCAGCGGGGGCACAGCTGTCTGCAACAGGTCCACGAGTTCGGGGTCCATGAAGCGGTAGTCGTCCGGGATGTCCAGCACGTGCAGCGGCTTGCCGGTCAGCGCGCGTGCATGCTCGGCCAGCAGGCGGGACTTGTGCTTGGTTTCCATGACAAAGATGACGTCGGCCCAGGCCAGGTCCCCATGCGTGACCTGCCGGCGCGCGCTGGCGCTGGTGCCGGCGGATCGCACGGCCAGCGCGGGATGACGGCGAAACACCTGTTCCGCCGTCGGGCTGCGCCACTGGTTGCGGCTGCAGATGAACAGGACGTTGAGGCGCTGGCTCAAACCGGCGTTCAGCGGCTGTGCGACGTGAGCCGGGCCAGTGGCGACGCCGTGCTGACCCCCGGGGCCACGGTGCTGGCACCGCGCGCGGCGGGCTTGGCCTCGTCATCCTCGGCACCGGCCGACAGTGCGGCGATGCTTTCCGGGTTGCGGCGCATGGCCACACCCACGGCCAGGATGTCGATGACCAGCAGATGCAGGATGCGGCTGACCATGGGCAGGTGGGTGGCGATGTCTTCGATGTGATCGACGATGAGCGCCGCGTCGGCCTTCTTCGCCAGCGGGCTCTGGCTGGCCGTGATGGCCACCACCTTGGCGCCGCGCTCCTGCGCCTTCTCGACGACCGACAGCAGCTCCGGCAGGCGGCCGCCGCTGCTGATGACGACGGCGACGTCGCCCTCGCGCAGCACGTCCGCGGCGAGCCCTTGCAGGCGCGGGTCGGTGTAGGCGCCACAGGGCATGCCGAAGCGCAGGAACTTGAACTGCGCGTCCTGCGCGACCACACCGTAATGCCCCAGCGCGAAGAACTCGATGCGGCCGGCGCCCAGCAGCAGGTCGATGGCGCGGTCGATGGTGTCGCGGTTCAGGTGGCTGCGCACCTGCAGGATGGCACTGGCCGTGTTGCCCAGCACCTTGGCACCCAGCTCCAGCATGGAGTCGTTGGTGTTGACCTGCGTATGCGTGACGGGCACCGTGCCGGTGAGGCCCGAGGCCAGGCGCAGCTTGAAGTCCGACAGGCCTTCGCAGCCCAGCGAGCGGCAGAAGCGGATGACGGTGGGCTGGCTGACGCCGGCCGCGCGGGCGATCTCGGCGATGGGATCGTTCAGCACCGAACGCGGCTGGGCCAGCACGAGGTCGGCCACACGCAGCTCGGCCGGCGACAGCTCGCTGCGGGCGCGGCGGATCTGGCCCAGGATGGCCGAGCCGGGCGACGCCTGCAGGTGGCGCAGCTGGTTCTCCAGGATGGCGGACGCGCCCTTGAACGTGGCGTGCTCGGCGGTGATGACGAAGGTGGGAATCGCGGCCACGTAGTCGTGGAAGCGTCCCTTGTCTTCGAAACGGGTGCGGAACGGGCTGCGGTCGAAATACTCGCCCAGCCGCGGCACGATGCCGCCGCCGATGTAGATGCCGCCCAGCGACCCGAGCGTCACGGCCAGGTTCGCGGCAGCCGTGCCCAGCAGGCCGCAGAACACCTCCAGCGTCTCCAGGCACAGCGCGTCGCCGTCTTCCAGTGCGCGCTGGGTGATGGCGGGCGCTTGCAGCGGTGCGGCGTCGGCCACGCCATGGCGGTCGGCCAGCGCGCGGTAGATGAGCTCCAGGCCGGGGCCGGAGATCAGGCGTTCGTAGGAGACGTGGTCCAGCGTCTTCCAGGCGAACTTGAGGATGTCCATCTCGCGCTCGTCGCGCGGACCGAAGTTGACGTGGCCCCCCTCGGTGCCCAGCGCGATCCAGCCTTCGCCGGCCGGGATCAGGCCTGACACGCCCAGACCCGTGCCCGCGCCCAGCAGGCCAATCACGCTGGGCCGCCGTGCCTGCCCGCCGCCCACCTGGCGCACGTCGGCATCGGCCAGGCGAGGCAGGGCCATGGCCAGCGCGGTGAAGTCGTTGACGACCACCAGCGTGTCCAGCCCCAGCCGCTGGCGCATCTCGTCGATGGAGAACTGCCAGTGGTAGTTCGTCATGCGCACGCGGTCACCTTCCACCGGGTTGGCGATGGCGATGGCCGCATGGGCGATCTGCTGCGCGCCACCGTCCTGCCAGCTCAGGCCCTGGAGGTAGGCATGCACGGCGGCGTGGAAATCGGCGTGGTCGGCGCAGCGCAGCGACGCCATCTGCGTGAACTCACCCGGACCGAGCTCCAGCGCGAATCGGGCGTAGGTGCCGCCAATGTCGGCAAGCAGGCGGGGGCTGTCGAAACGGGGCATGAGGCGCGGACCGGAAAACGGGGGAGGGAAGAACCGGCCGGATTATTCAGCAGGTGGGCAAGCCAGCCTTGGCGCAACACAAAGGGCCAACTGGGCGCGATCGGGTTGTAGCTTCACTACAGCGCTGCGACAAGCGGTTTTCTCTCTGAAGCGAATGGCGACCCGGTGCCTTGAAACCGATTTCTGTGCCCGTGCGCGTCCTTGGGGTGAGCTTGTATTGTCTGGAGGGTGTAGTTTTGCTACCGTCCGCCGCGACCGCCATTTCACCTGTTGCCGACCTGTGTTTTCCTTCCCCTGCTCGATGAATATCCGCCCGTCCAATTTGCCGTGGGGCGCCCAGGCATGAGTGCCGCCTACCCCTGGTTGGTGGCCGATGTCGGTGGCACCAACGCGCGTTTCGGCACGGTGGCCGGCCCTGGTGCGGCGGTGGAAGACGTGCGGGTGCTGCCCGTGGCGGGCCACGCGGGCCCTGCAGCAGCGGTACGGGCCTATCTGGAGGGGCGGCCCGGCCAGCCCCAACCGCAGAGCGCAGCCTTCGCGCTGGCCACGGCGCTGGATGGCGACCAGATCGAACTCACCAATGGCGCCTGGCGCTTCTCGCGCGCCGGCACGCAGGCCGAACTGGGCCTGCAGACGCTGCTGTGCCTGAACGACTTCGAGGCGCAGGCGCTGTCGTTGCCGCGCCTGGGGGCGCATCAATTGCGTCCATGGGGTGAGCCGCCACCCGCCGCGCAGGACGTGGCCGTGGGCACGGTGCTGGCCGTCATCGGCCCGGGCACGGGCCTCGGCGTGGGCGGCGTGGTGCGTGCGCCGGGCCGCTGGCTGGCGCTGCCGGGCGAGGGCGGCCACATGACGCTCGCGCCGGCCGACGATTTCGAGAGTGACGTGCTGGGCCAGGCGCGCCGCGAGTTCCCGCATGTGTCGGCGGAGCGATTCCTGTCGGGCATCGGCCTGCCGGTGCTGTGCCGCGCCGTGGCGGCGGTGCTGGGGCAGGGCGAAGACGTGGCCACGCTGACGACCGAACAGGTCGTGGCGCGGGGCCTGTCGGGCGAGTCGCCGGCTTGCATGCGCACGCTGGACGTGTTCTGCGCCATGCTCGGCGGCTTTGCCGGCAACGTGGCGCTGACGCTGGGATCGCGCGGCGGTGTCTTCGTCGGCGGCGGCATCGTGCCGCGGCTGGGCGACCGCTTCTTCCAGTCGCAGTTCCGCGCGCGCTTCGAGGCCAAGGGCCGGTTCCAGTCTTTCCTGGCCGGCATTCCCACCGCCCTCATCACCGACACGCTGGCCGCGCTGTCCGGGGCGTCGCTCGCCCTGGAGCAGGCCGAGGCCTGACGGGCTCGCCCCGGTCCACGCCGAGTCGCTTTCTCACGCCCGCGCAATGCCTTCCCGGCGTTGCGCGGGCGTTTGTCTTTGGGCCGTGCCATCCGGGTGGCGGCTGTTGGCTGGGCGTTCCTACGCCTGCAATCGGTGCCTGTCGCTCATGCTGCATTGCAATGTAGTTGAGCTACAAGATTTCGATGTTTTCCAAGTGATGAACGGCGTCGCTGGCGCTTTGTTGGCAAAACTATGATGGTTAACCCTTGGTATTGCCTGGAAATCAGGTCGCTTTCGTGCAACTTCTAGGGTTTACGCAGGTGCGGAGAAAAATCTAGTTTTGATACAAACATGGGTGAGACCTGGGTTCTGGCTTGCCGCGCGCAGTCCACATGCGTGATCGAGCGACGGGCCGTTTTATTAAACAAAGGAGACATCATGACCATGAGCCAAGACAAGCGCGGGGCGCGCCGGTCGTCAGCGGCCTTCCGTGCCAGCCCCGTGGCGCTGGGGTGCGCACTGCTGGTCGTTGCCACCGGCGCGGCAGCCCAGCAACAGACCCAGCAGCCGCAGCAACTGGAAACGGTGACGGTCACCGGCATCCGCAAGGGCATCGAAGCCGCGATCTCGGTCAAGAAGAACAACGACTCCATCGTCGAGGCGATCTCGGCGGAAGACATCGGCAAGCTGCCCGACGCCAGCGTGGCGGAATCGGTGTCGCGCCTGCCCGGCGTGGCCATCCAGCTGAGCCCGGTCACCGGCCGCGCCCAGCAGGTCAGCGTGCGCGGCATGTCGCCCGACTTCAACGGCGGCCTGCTGAACGGCCGCGAGCAAGCCTCCACCGGCACCGGCCGCGGTGTCGAGTTCGACCAGTACCCCGCGGAACTGCTGGGCGGCATCGTCATCTACAAGACGCCCGACGCGACGCTGGTGGGCCAGGGCCTGTCCTCCACCATCGACCTGCAGATGGTGCGCCCGCTGAACTTCGCCCAGCGCACGATGGCGGTGAACTACCGCAAGGAACACAACACCAAGGCCGAGAACCTGCCGGGCTTCGGCACGGGCAGCGGTGACCGCGCGGCGTTCTCGTACGTCGACCAGTTCGCCGACCGCACCTTCGGCGTGGCGCTGGGTATCACCAAGCACAAGTCCAACGGCGGTGGCCGTCCGAACTTCAACACCTGGGGCGGCTGGGTGGCGGACGTGCCGTACAACGGCGGCACCGTGAAGACGCCCGGCGGCTTCACGACCGACATCGAGACCACCGACTTCGACCGCAAGGGCGCGATGGCGGTGCTGCAGTTCCGCCCGAACAAGGATTTCGAGTCCATCGCTGACATCTTCTATTCCAAGGGCGACTTCTCCGTGAAGAAGCGCGGCCTGGAGGGCCCGCTGGGCGGCTTCTCGGCGGGCGCCAACGACGTCGGTGGTGCGTTGATCAACGCGACCGTCGCCAACGGCATCGCCACTTCGGGCACCTTCACGAACTGGAAGGGCGTGATCCGCAACCACAACGAGGACTACACCGACGAGCTGAAGTCCATCGGCTGGGGCAACCGCCTGAACGCCGGCGCCTGGACGCTGAAAGCGGACTTGTCGTACTCGGCGGTCGACAAGCACTCCGTGCGCTACGAGACGACGGCCGGCCTGCCGGGCAACACGCTGAACAACAACGACACCATCAGCTACACCGGCTTCGACGGCACGAACCTCGCCGAGGTGAAGTACACCAGCGGCCTGAACTATGCCGACCCGGCGCTGATCAAGCTGACCGACGTGCAGGGCTGGGCCGGCGCCAATGGCGTGCAGGACGGCTTCTACGCCAACCCCACCACCAAGGACAAGATCAAGGCCGTGCGCCTGTCGGGCAAGACCGAGGTGTCCTGGGGGCCGGTCTCGGCCATCGAGATGGGTGGCAACTTCACCCGCCGCACCAAGGACCGCGTGGCCGTTGAAGGCGCGCTGGCGGTCAAGGGCGCGTTGAACGCCGACGGCACGCTGAAGGACCGCCTGGCCTTCGCCGACATCCCCAACCCCAGCGTGGGCGTGGGCGGCCTGACCGGCATCCCGACGCTGAACTGGAACCCCGCCGGCTCGCTGGGCTCCGTCTACACGCTGATCCCCTGGACCGTGCTGGACATTGCCAGCAAGAGCTGGGGCGTCTCCGAGAAGGTGACCACCGCCTACATCAAGGGCGACATCGACAGCAAGATCGGCGGCATGGACGTGCGCGGCAACATCGGCCTGCAGATGCAGCGCACGCAGCAGGAGTCGACGGGCTTCCGCGTCGACCAGGCCACCTGCGTCGATGCCACCAAGAGCTGCTCGTACATCGGCATGTCCGACAGCCACAGCTACACCGACTTCCTGCCCAACCTGAACCTGACCACGCAGCTGACCCACGACAGCCTGCTGCGCTTCGGCCTGGGCCGTGTGCTGGCCCGTCCGAACATGGAAGACATGAAGACGTCGCTGGAGATGTCGCTGAAGACCGACATCAGCCCGCAGCGGCTGAACGGTACCGGCGGCAACCCGAAGCTGGAGCCGTTCCGCGCCGACGCGGTCGACCTGTCCTATGAGAAGTACTTCGGCAACAAGGGCTACATCAGCGCCGCGGGCTTTTACAAGCACCTGAAGACCTACATCCTGAACGTGGGCCAGCCGTTCGACTTCAAGCCCTATGTGACCCCGAGCACCACGCTGCCGCCGAGCGGCAGCACCGTGGGCGTGTTCACGCAGCCGGTCAACGGCTCGGGCGGCGGCATCCGCGGCGCGGAGCTGGCGGTGAACGTGCCGCTGTCGCTGGCCACCGGGTGGCTGGACGGCTTCGGCGTGGCGGTGAACTACTCGTACACCGATAGCGCGGTGGAACTGGATGCCTCGGGCTTCTCGACGCAGAACGTCAAGACGACCAAGATCCCGCTGCCGGGCCTGTCCAAGCAGGTCACCAACCTGCGCTTCTACTACGAGAAGTACGGCTTCCAGATCGCCGTCGCGGCGCGCAAGCGCTCCGACTACCTGGGCTCGATCAACGACTACCAGGACCGCAACCAGCTCGTCTACATCAAGGGCTCCACGGGCGTCGACTTCCAGACCTCCTACGAGTTCAGCAGCGGCTGGCTGAAGGGCCTGTCGCTGATGGCCCAGGGCAGCAACATGACCAACCCCTGGTTCTCGTACTACGACGCGTCCACCGGCCAGACCACGGACCGCAAGAAGTTCGGCAAATCGTACCTGCTGGGCGTCAGCTACAAGCTCTGACCCCCGCCTGATCGCCCGGGGCCTTCGGTGAAGGTCCCGGGTCTCTCCTTCCCCCTCGCGTTCTCTGCCGTCTCACGGGCCTTGCGCCGGCGTGAGGCATTCCCTCGTCGATTCACCTATTGGAGTTGGACATGGACATGAGCCTTCGCAACCTTGCAGCTGACCGATCTGCCGTGCGGTACCGAGTGCTGGCACTGAGTGCCTGCATCGCCCTGGCGCTGGCCCAGCCGGCCGACGCCGTCACGGCCAGCGGCGCGCTGGGGCCGGTGACACCCAAGGACGTGGTCTACCAGATCATCACGGACCGCTTCTCCGACGGCGACACGAGCAACAACGTGCCGAGCGGCTTCGACCCGACGCTGTACGACGGCACGGGCTCCGACCTCAAGCTGTACCAGGGCGGCGACTGGCAGGGCATCATCAACAAGATCCCCTACCTGAAGAACATGGGCGTCACGGCGGTCTGGATCTCCGCGCCGTACTCTAACCGCGACACCGCCATCCTGGACTACCAGCCCGGCGGCGGCGTCGACCGCTGGACGAGCTTCCACGGCTACCACGTCCGCAACTACTTCGCGACCAACAAGCACTTCGGCAACCTCGCCAAGTTCAAGGCGCTGCGCGACGCGCTGCATGCGCAGAACATGAAGCTGGTGATCGACTTCGTCACCAACCACACCAGCCGCTGGAAGAACCCCACCAACGGCTTCGTGGCCGAGGACGGCAAGCTCTACGAGCCGGACAAGAACAGCAGCGGCAACTACTGCTTCGACACCGCGGGCGAACCCACCAACTGCCCGGGGTCCACGGTGTCCGAGCGCCTGCTGGCCGACCCCAACAACGACGTCAACGGCTGGTTCCACGGCCTGGGCGACCGCGGCAGCGACAGCAGTCGCTTCGGCTTCCGCCACAAGGAGCTGGGCTCGCTGGCGGATTTCTCGCAGGAGAACACCAACGTCGTCGCGCACCTGGAGAAGGCGGCGACATTCTGGAAGGCGCTCGGCGTGGACGGCTTCCGCCATGACGCGACGCTGCACATGAACCCGGCCTTCGTGAAGGGCCTGAAGGACGCCATCGACTCCGCGGCGGGCGGCCCGCTCGCCCACTTCGGCGAGTTCTTCATCGGCCGGCCCGACCCGAAGTACGACGAGTACCGCACCTTCCCGGACCGCACCGGCGTGAACAACCTCGACTTCGAGTACTACCGCGCCAGCACCAACGCCTTCGGCAACTTCAGCGAGACGATGACCCAGTTCGGCAACATGATGTTGCAGACCTCGGCGGACTACATCTACGAGAACCAGGCCGTCACGTTCCTGGACAACCACGACGTCACGCGCTTCCGCTACATCCAGCCCAACGACAAGCCCTATCACGCGGCCATCGCCACGCTGATGACGGCGCGCGGCACGCCCAACATCTACTACGGCACCGAGCAGTACATGTCGTCGGCGAACGCCAGCGACATCGCCGGCCGGGGCTTCATGCAGGTGGCCGCACCCGCGTTCAGCCAGACGACGACGGCCTACCAGACCATCAAGAAGCTGGCCGCGCTGCGTGCGTCCAACGAGGCGCTGGCCTATGGCGAGACGGCGTTGCTCTATTCGAACAACGACGTCCTCGTCTTCTCGCGCAAGTTCTACGACAAGCAGGTCGTCGTCGCGGTCAACCGCCACCCCAGCACCAGCTACACCGTGCCGGTGCTGGCCACCAGCCTGCCCGGCGGCAGCTACACCGACCAGCTGACCGGCCTGTTGTCGGGCGGCACGGCCACCGTCAGCGGCGGGCAGATCGCCAGCTTCGTTCTGGGCGGTGGCGCGGTCAGCGTCTGGTCGTACAACCCGTCGCTGGGCACCACGGTGCCGCGCATCGGCGATGTGGCCTCCACCTCGGGGCGCGCCGGCAACACGGTCTACCTGTACGGCACCGGCCTCGGCGGCACGCCCACCGTCAAGTTCGGCACCGCGACGGCCACGGTCGTCTCGGCGAGCGACACGGTGATCGAGACCACCGTGCCCGCGGCCGCCGTGCCGGGCGTGCAGAACATCACCGTGCAGAAGGGCGCCAGCACGAGCAACACCTTCCGCTACGAAGTGCTGTCGGGCGACCAGGTGCAGGTCGTCTTCAAGGTCAACGCGGCCACCAGCGTGGGGCAGAACGTCTACGTCGTCGGCAGCATTCCCGAGCTGGGCTCGTGGGACCCGGCCAAGGCGTCCGAAGTGATGATGAACCCGAACTACCCGCAGTGGTTCCTGCCGATCAGCGTTCCCAAGGGCACGCAGTTCGAGTTCAAGTTCATCAAGAAGGACGCCAACGGCACGGTGGTGTGGGAGGGCGGCAGCAACCGTGTCTTCACGTCGCCTTCAAGCTCGACGGGCGTGTCCGACACCGCCGTCTACAACTGGCAATAATCGTCGCCAAGGCTGGCAGGGCGCCCTGGGCGCCTTGCTGGCCGCGCGCCTGACAACCTGCCGATGGACCGTTCTACTGTGCAAGCCTCTCCCATCAACCAGGTGGTCATCGTCGGCGGCGGCACCGCCGGCTGGATGACCGCAGCGGCCCTGGCCACGGTGCTGAAGGACCGCTACACGATCTCGGTCGTGGAGTCCGACGAGATCGGCACGGTCGGCGTGGGCGAGGCCACGATCCCGATGATCCAGCGCTTCAACCGGCTGCTGGACATCGACGAGGACGAGTTCCTGCGCGAGACCCAGGGCACGTTCAAGCTCGGCATAGAGTTCGTCGACTGGGGGCGCCTGGGCGACCGCTACATGCACGGGTTCGGCCGCATCGGCCGGGACCTGTGGCCGGTCGGTTTCGAGCAGCACTGGTTGCGCATGCGGGCATTGGGCCGCGCCGCGCCGCTGGAGGCCTATTCCATCGCGCGCATGGCGGGCCTGGGCAACCGCTTCATGCGGCCGCGGCAAGACATCCCGGATTCGCCGCTCGCCGAGATCACCTACGCCTATCACTTCGACGCCAGCCTCTATGCGCGCTACCTGCGCCGCCTCAGCGAGAAGCTGGGCGTGACGCGCATCGAAGGCAAGATCGTCGACACCGCGCTGCGCACCGAAGGCGCGACGGCCGGCCACCTGGGGGCCGTGCTGCTGGAAGGCGGGCAACGCATCGAGGGCGACCTGTTCATCGACTGCTCGGGCTTTCGCGGCCTGCTCATCGAGCAGGCGCTGCGCACGGGCTACGAAGACTGGACGCACTGGCTGCCGTGCGACCGCGCCTGGGCCGTGCCGTGCGAGTCCGCGGGGGCCTTGACGCCGTTCACGCGCTCCACCGCCCGCCGCGCGGGTTGGCAGTGGCGCATCCCGCTGCAGCATCGCGTCGGCAACGGCCACGTCTACAGCAGCGCCCACATGAGCGACGACGAGGCGGCCAGCGTGCTGATGGCCAACCTGGATGGCCGTGCCCTCGCCGAGCCGCGGCTGATCCGGTTCAAGACCGGCATGCGCCGCCTGGCCTGGAACCGCAACGTCGTGGCCATCGGCCTGTCCAGCGGCTTCCTGGAGCCGCTGGAGTCCACCAGCATCCACCTGATCCAGTCGGCCATCCAGCAGTTGATCGACTTCTTCCCCGACGGCGGTTTTGAGCCTGCCGACGTCGACGAGTTCAACCGCCAGTCGCGCTTCAACTTCGAGAGCGTGCGCGACTTCGTCATCCTGCACTACCACCTGAACCAGCGTGACGACGCCGAGTTCTGGAAGCAGTGCGCCCACATGGCCGTGCCGGACACGCTGGCGGAGAAGATCCGGCTCTTCCAGAGCCACGGCCGCATCGTGCGCTTCAACAACGAGTTGTTCAGCGAGGTGGGGTGGCTGCAGGTCATGGAAGGGCAGAACCTCGCGCCGAGGCGTTGCCACCCGCTGGCGGAACTGCAGCCGGCGGACGCCACGCACGACTACCTCGAAAGCGTTCGCGAGGTGATCGCGAAATGCGTCGCCGTGATGCCCGACCACGCGGCCTACATCGCCCAGCACTGCGCGGCGAAACTGGCGTGAGACGCCCCGTGCCGCGCTGAGGTCCACGCCATGCCCGCCCCGCCGATCCACGACAGCGCCTTCGTTGACGGCGGCTTCGTGGCCAGGGGCGGCAGGTACTCCTTCGACATGCCGACGTCACCCGCTCGCCGCTGCGCGAGCTGAAACCCCATGCCCATGTCCATCGCCACGCCCACCCGTCGCACCCTGCTGGCGGCTGCCGCCTCCACCCTTGCGCTGCCCACCATGAGTGCCACCGCCACCGCTGCCGCTGTCGACATGTCCCACCTGCCCTGGACCCGCCAGGCCGTCATCTACCAGGTCAACGTGCGCCAGTACTCGGCCGCCGGCACGCTCAAGGCCGTGCAGGCCGACCTGCCGCGGCTGAAGCAACTGGGCGTGGACATCCTCTGGCTGATGCCGGTGCAGCCCATCGGCAAGCTCAACCGCAAGGGCTCGCTGGGCAGCTACTACTCGATCAGCGACTACACCGCCGTGAACCCCGAGTTCGGCACGCTGGCCGACGCCAAGGCCTTCGTCGCGGCGGCGCACCAGCTGGGCCTCAAGGTCATCCTGGACTGGGTGGCCAACCACACCGCGTGGGACCACCCCTGGGCCACCGCGCACAAGGATTGGTACAAGCTCAACGCCAAGGGCGAGGTCTACGCTGTCACGTTCAACGAAGGCCAACCCGGCGAGGAGCACTGGGACGACGTCGTCGCGTTGAACTACCAGAGCGAGGCGCTGCGCAGCGCCATGATCGACGCGATGAAGTTCTGGGTGCGCGAGGTGGACCTCGACGGCTTCCGCTGCGACGTGGCCAGCCTTGTGCCCACCGATTTCTGGGTGCGCACGCGCCAGGCGCTGGACGCCGTGAAGCCCATGTTCATGCTGGCCGAGTCCGACGCCATCGACCTGCACACCAGCGGCGCGTTCGACATGACCTACTCGTGGGACCTGGCCGACCAGGTCTTCAAGAAGATCGGCAAGCGCGAGGCCGGCCAAGGTGGCAATGCAGCGTTGCTGAAGGCCTGGCTGGCCAAGGAGCCGGCGGGCTACCCCGCGCATGCCTACCGCATGCGCTTCACGAGCAACCACGACTTCAACTCCTGGCACGGCACCGACACCGAGCTGTATGGCGACGCCTATCAAGCCTTGGCGGTGCTGACCTTCACGCTGCCCGGCATGCCGCTGATCTACAACGGCCAGGAATCGCGGCTCACGCAGAAGCTCGCCTTCTTCGAAAAAGATCCGATCGCTTGGAAAACCTATGAGCTGACGGGCTTCTACCAGCAGCTCACCGCGCTGAAGCACCGGCACCCCGCGCTGGCGGCCGGGCAGTACGGTGCCCCCGTCACGCTGCTGGACGCGCCGGCCGACGTGGTTGCGTTCGAGCGCCGCCAAGGTGGCAGCGTGGTGCGCGTGGCCGTCAACCTGTCCAAGACGCCGCAGGTGTTCGCGGGCAAGCCGCTACCGGCGTGGGGCTGGTCCATCTCATGAGCGAAACCTTCCGCCCGCGCGTCCACTTCTCGCCGCGGCGGAACTGGATCAACGACCCCAACGGCCTCGTCTTCGATGCCGACACGGGGCTGTACCACCTCTTCTTCCAGCACAACCCGTTCGGCGACGTCTGGGGCCACATGAGCTGGGGCCACGCCACCAGCCCCGACCTGCTGCACTGGACCGAGCTGCCGCTGGCCATCCCCGAAGACGATCGGGCCTCCATCTTTTCCGGCAGCCTCGTCATCGACCACGCCAACACGGCCGGCTTTGGTGCCGGCGCCTGGGTGGCCTGCTACACCGGTGCGCTGCGACAGCGGGAAGGTGGGCAGGCGCAAGACCTGGCCTACAGCCTGGACCGCGGCCTGACCTGGACCAAGTACCCCCACAACCCTGTGCTGGACCTGGGCCTCGCCGACTTCCGCGATCCCAAGGTCTTCTGGCACGCTCCTACCGGCCGCTGGGTCATGGCCGTCGTGCTGCCGCACGAGCATCGCGTCGCGTTCTATGCCAGCGCCAACCTGAGAGAGTGGACGCTGCTCAGCCATTTCGGCCCCACCGGCTGCACCATCGCCATCTGGGAGTGCCCGGACCTCATCCACTTTGCCGGCGCGGGCGAAGCGACGGGCCGCTCCCGAGCTTCGCCCACCCCCTCGGGGGGCAGCGCATCGCAAGATGCGCCTGGGGGCGCCATTGATCGCTGGCTGCTCAAGGTCGACACCTTCGAGGGGCACCCCGCCGGCAGCGGCGCGCAGTGCTGGGTGGGCCGCTTTGACGGTACCCGCTTCGAGGCCGACACCGACGCCTTCTGGGCGGACCACGGCAGCGACTTCTACGCTGCGCTGTCCTTCGCCCATCTGCCCGCCGGCCGCGCGCCGCTGTGGCTGGCCTGGATGAACCAGCACGCGTACTGCAAGGACACGCCCACGGCACCCTGGCGCGGCGCCATGAGCCTGCCGCGCGAGCTGGCGCTGACCGCCGTACCGGGCGGCTGGGCACTGCAGCAGACGCCGGTGTCCACCGAGGCCTTGCGGGGCGAGCCGCGCCACCTGGTGGGCGCCGGCCTGGTCGACGCGGCGGGCGACGTGCTGGAACTGCGCTGGGAACTGGACCCGGGCGCTGCCGACACCTCGACGCTGGATGTGCGCTGTGGCCCGGGCGGCGAGTTCACGCGCATCGGCATCGACCACCAGCGCGGTGCCGTGTGGATCGACCGCAGCCGCAGCGGTGCGGTGCCGCGTGCGGCCAACTGGCAGGGCCGGCGCGAACAGCTGTGGGGCGGTGCGTGCGGGCCGCTCGTGCTGCGTGTCATCGTCGACCGCTGCTCGGTCGAGGTGTTCTCGGGCGATGGCCTCGTGGCGTTGACGGAGGTGATCTACCCCGGCGCAGCCAGCACCGGCGTGGCGGTGCTGAAGCAGGGCGAGGGCAGCTGGGGGCGCAGCGTGCTGACGGTCTGGCCGTTGGCGTGACGCGCGTATGAGGATTCTCATCACAGGCCTGAACGGCACGCTGGCCCCGCGCCTGGCCGACGCCGCACGCGCGGCGGGGCACGAGGTCATCGGCTGGGACCGACACGCCGTGAACCCCGACGACGAAGCGTTGTCCGCCGCGTGGCTGTCCGCGCAGCAAGTGGACGCCATCGCCCACCTCGGCATGGGCTCGGCGCGCTTCGCCGGGTTCCTGGCGGCCCGCTGCCCGAACTTCCTGTTCACGAGCACCGCGATGGTGTTCAACCATGACCCCGACGGCCCGCACGACGTGGCCGACGACCGGACGGCCCAGGACTACTACGGGCGCTACAAGATCGACTGCGAGAACGCCGTGCTGCTGGCCAGCGAGACACCGGTCATCGCGCGCATCGGCTGGCAGATCGACCCCACGCAGCCCGGCAACAACATGCGGATGGCGCTGGACGACTGGCAGCGTCGCGACGGCCGGGTGGGCGCCAGCCGCGCCTGGACGCCGGCCTGCTCCTTCATGACCGACACCGCCGCCGCGCTGCTGGGGCTCATCGCCAGGCCGCTGCCGGGCGTGCATCACCTCGACAGCAATGCCGACGATGCGTGGCGCTTCGACCGCTTGGCGGCGGCGCTGGCACATGAGTTCGGCCTTGACTGGCGCATCGAGCCGAACGACGACTACCGGCATGACCAGCGGCTGGTGGGCGGGCCGACGCAGTTGCCGCCGTTGTCGGCACGGCTGCCAAGTGGCTAACGGCCGCGGGCGGTGGCCACCACGCCGCTGAACCACGCGTCGGCAGCGGCCGCCTGCGGGCCAGGCTGCCAGCGCGTGCTCGCCGCCTGGGCAGCGTCACGCGCCGCCTGCCAGGCTGTGTCGTTGGCCAGCCGTTCGACTGCGGCACACCAACGGGCCACGGTGTCGTCATCCACCCGCGCCAAGCCGCGGGCATCGCGCCCCAGGGGCACCACCTGGCCACCTGGCGTCACGGTGTCAGGCAGCGCGCCGCTGTCGGAAGCCAGCACGGGAATGCCATTGGCGAGCGCCTCCGCCGCCACGCGGCCGGCGGCTTCGTCCACCAGCGACGGCATCAGCACCGCGCGCGTCAAGGCGAGCACGTCACGCACCGGCACGCCACCGGGCGACATGGTGACGTTGGCCAGGCCCTGGCCGAACCCGCATCGCTGTGCCAGCGCCGCGAACTCCGGGCTGCCGGCCCGCCCGCCGACGACGAGAAAAGGCAGCGCGGGCAGCGCGGCGGCCAGCCGCACGATCAACTCGGCGCCCTTGGCGGGCTCGGGGTTGAAGAAGGTGAAGAAGATGGGCTCGTTCGACGCCACGCGCGTGTCGTCGTCCCATATCGGCGGCGGCAGCACACCGATGGTGGCGGCTGTCTTGCCGGCATATCGCCGGGCCAGGTAGGCCGACGGCATCAGCAGCGCGTCGTGCGCGGGCAGCGGCAGGTCACGGTAGGCGAGGTTGTGCAGGGCGAGCACGACGGCGCAGCCCTGGGCCTGTGCGGCGGCGGCCAACTGGTGGTCACGGGCTTCAGCACCGAAGCTCAGCCAGATGTCGGGTTGGAACGCCTGGAGCGTCGCGGCCAGGTGCGTATCGAACGCCGGGTTGGCGTGCTGGGCCCAGTCCTGCCGCGTGCCGTCGGGCAGGGCCCATACCTCGAAGTCGACACCGCCATCGGCGATGCGCCAGCGCTCGGGTGCGTTCGTGGACACGGGTGGGAGCGGCTGCCGGGCGGCTGCCGGCCAGCGGGTGCCCACCGGTGGCAGGCCTGATCTGCCCGATTCGGTGGCCGAGGTGCAGACGGCCCGCACCTGCCAGCCGCGCGACGCGAGCTGGCAGGCCAGCAGCCGCATCGACACCGCGGCGCCGCTGGCCAGGTCGAACAGCGATTGCGGCAGCGCCAGCAGCAGCCGGTGCTGGCCGTGGCCGGTCATGCGCTCAGCGGCGTCGCCGCGCCACGCCACCCACGGCGGCCAGGCCCAGCGCCATCATCAGCCAGGTGCCGGGTTCGGGCACGGCGGTCACGGTCAGACCGAGGTTGGCGGGCGTGAAGCTGGCATCCACATGAGCCACGTCGATGGAGTCCATCGGCACGGTCAACGACATCGCACGGTAGGGGTAGTAGTAGGTCTGGTAGGTTTCCGACCAGGTCCGCTCGCCCCATGGTGCGTTGGCCAGGCCGGTGACGAACACCTGCCAGTACAGCGTGGTGCCTGGTTCGTATTGGCCTTCCTGGATCTGATCCGTGGCCAGCAGGCCGTGGATGCGGTGGGTGCCGGCTTCGTAGATCGAGCCGTAAGCGCTGCCTTCGCCGTACGCCGACAGGCTGTTGCTGCTGGCGAAGTTATCGCTGCCGATCCGCGCGCCGATTTTCCATTCGCCGCCCACGTCCGGCACATTGATCGAGAAATCCACGTGGATGGCGAGCCTGTCGCCTTCAAGCACGGGAGCTGCGAAGGTGCCGGACCACACCATCGCCACGCCGCGGTCGCCATAGCAGTAGCTGTACTCAGCCAAGCAGTTGTGGGCCATGAACTGGCCGGCCGTGGCCGATGCGGTGCCGAAGAACTTGGTGGAGCCGTCGGGATTGGCCTGGGCGCCGAGGTCGTTGGTCGGGGTACCGCGCCAGTCGGCGAAATAGCCCGACGAGTTGTAGAAATACGCGCCACTCTGTTCGACCACCAGCGCCCCGGTGTCCAGCGTGGCGGCTTGCGCCGATTGCATGGCCAGCGGTGCCAGCGCCAGGGCGGCTGCGGCGGTGGATTGCAGGGCGCGCTGCGCGCGCGCCATCAAGTCGTGGGTGGCTTCCATATCTCCTCGCTCCTGTCATTTTTTGAATGCAGAAACATTCTGAAACGGAAGCCGGCGGCCAGACACCGCCGATTTGCGGGGCCGGGCTAGCCCGAGGGTCCGGCCTCGCCCGGCTGCAGCCACAGCTCGCGGCGGTGCAGGGGTGTCTCCGGTGGGAGCAGCGGGTTGTTGAGCTTGATGACCCGGTCCGGCTTGACGGGGTGGGCCTTCAGCGTGGCGCCGAAGAACTCGCGGTGCAGGCGCTGGAAGCTGCCGTCGGCCACAGCGGCTTCCAATCCCGTCTTGATGTCCGCAGCGAGTTCGGGCCGCTTGGGGCTGACGAAGAGATACGCCGCGGCGGGGTAGTGCAGCATCAGCTCGGGCACGATGGCCAGCTCCGGGTGGCGGTTGCCGGCCAGCTCGGCGTCGATTTCCAGGATGGAGCGCGGGAAGTAGTCGATGCGGCCGGCACTGAGCATGCGGAACAGCGCCTCGTAGCCGCTGCTGGTGCCGACCTGCAGGTGGTTGGCGCGCAGGATGGTGGTATCGGGCCAGTCGTGCCCCTGGCCGGCGATGCGGCCGCGCAGGTCGTGCAGGCTGCGCACGCGCGCCCACTGCGCCAGCTCGCTGCGGCGCACCAGCAGCAGCCGCCATCCCAGCATGCCGCGGTCGATAGGGATGCGCACCGGCAGCAGGCCCGAGCTTTCGCGCTGGCGGTCGGTCATGGTCCACATCAGGTCGATGGGGCTGTGGCCGGCGGCGAGCTCGATGAGCGTGCGGCCCTGCGTCATCTCCAGGTCGACCGTGCGGATCTCCAGCTTGTTGCCGCTGCGCGCCTGCGCCAGTTCGAGGATGCGCCGCACATAGGCCAGCTGCGGGTCGGGCATGGCGATGTGGCGCGGCAGGCGGATCGCGTCGCCCGGTTGCGCGCGCGAGGGCTTGCCGGCCAGCAGCAGGGGCAGGGCGAGCAGGGGGCGGCGGGTCAGCGGCGCAGGCATGGGCCTGCAATCATCCGTCAGCCGTGTGGCCGGCCTTGGCCCGCGGTGTCAGATCAGGCCGTGCCAGTCGTGCCCGAGCCGTGCAAAAGCGCCGCGGATGGCGACCACCTGCGCGGCCGGCAGCGGGCCGCGGGCCATGGACGCGAGGTTGCGCTGCAGGTTGGCGGGCTTGGCGGTGCCGACGATGACGCTGGCGGCACCGGTGTGGAAGGCGGCGAAGCGCAAGGCCACGTCGGCCCAGTCGGCCTGCGGCGGCAGGGCCATGGCGCGGAAACGGTCCCAGTACTGGCCTTCGGCAACGTCGTCGGGCCGCTGCGCGTGGCGCCACACGGCACCCGCCAGCGGGCGCTTGGCGATGACGCCGATGCCGGCGTGGTCGGCCAGCGCGGCGCGCTGGGCGAGGTGGGCCTGGTCGCAGACGTTGATGGAGGTCTGCAGGCTGCCGAAGGCACCCGAGGCGATGGCGAACGCGGCTTCCTCGTTGTCGCCCGAGTAGGCCGCCACGCGCAGCTTGCCGGCGGCGCGGCAGTCGTTCAGCGCACGGGCCACGTCGCCCTGCTGCAGCACGGGCAGCGGGCAGGAGTGCAGGTGCACGATGTCCAGCACGTCGGTCTTCATCAGCCGCAGCGCGCGCTCCACGCCCTGCACGACGCAGTCGTAAGTCCAGTCGGGCACGCCGTCCACGCCGTAGCCGACCTTGGTGGACAGCACGAACTCGCGGCGGCGGTGGGCGATGTGGCGGCCGATGCGCGCCTCGCTGAGGCCATAGCCACGGGCGGTGTCGATGAGGGTGATGCCAATGTCCAGCACATGGTTCAGCAGCGCGCTGGCTTCGGCCTCGGTGGTGCGCTCGTCGTTGAGGTGCATGGCGCCGAAGCCCAGCGCCGAGACCGTGAGGCCCGTGTGGCCGAGGCGATTCAGGATCATCGGTTGAGGAGGACACGGCCGAAGAGCGGTGGCACGGTCAGCTGGATGACGCCGTTCCTGACGGTAACGGCCTTGCCGCCGAGCGCGTCGCGCAGCCGGGTGGCGGCGAAGGGCAGCTTCACGGTGACGGTGCGCGGCTCGGCGCTGTTGTTGGTGGCGGTGAGGGCCCAGGTGGCGCCGTCCTGGCGGGCCAGCACGACGATGTGATCGTCCACGTGCAGCGGTGCGCTCAGCGACCCGTGGCGCAGCACGGCGTGGCGGTGGCGGAGTTGTGTCAGCCGCTTGAAGTCGGCCAGCAGCGCGTTGTCGGGCTTGCCGCCTTCGTCGGCCCAGGGGTAGGGCGCGCGGTTGTAGGGATCGTCACCGCCGCCCAGGCCCACTTCGTCGCCGTAGTAGATGGTGGGCGAGCCGGGGTAGGTCATCTGGAAGAACACCGCGAGGCGCAGGCGTTGCTTGGCGAGCTGGAGCGCCCCGGCGTTGCCGTCGTCGTGATAGCCGAAGTGGTGCAGCGCGCGGGCCTGGTCGTGGGTGGAGAGCAGGTTCATCAGCGCGAACAGCGACTGGCGCGGGTAGGCCTCGCGCAGCAGTTCGAGGTTGGCGTACGTGGCTTGCGCAGGCTTGCCGGCGGCGTAGTCGAGCACGGCGTTGCGGAACACGTAGTTCATCGTCGAGTCGAACGTGTCGCCGAGGAAGTATTTGCTGGCATCGAACCAGGTCTCGGCCACGGTCAGCGCGTCGGGCTTCTTGGCCTTCACGGCCTGGCGCCACTCCCGCCAGAAGTCGTCGGGCACCCAGGGCGCCACGTCCATGCGCCAGCCGGCGGCGCCACGGTCCAGCCAGTAGTTGGTCACCGAGTCTTCGTCGCGGTAGGCGTAGGCGCGGAAGGCCGGGCTGTCCTTGTCGATTTCGGGCAGGTCGACCACGCCGACCCAGCCCTGAAACTGCTTGTTGGGGTCGGTCTCTTCGGGCTTGAACTTGAACCAGCTGGCGTAGGGCGAGGCCGGGTTGATCTTGCCGTTGTCGAACGCGCCGCCCGCGGGGAAGTTGCCGAAGCGGTTGAAGTAGGGCGAGTCCGCGCCGACATGGTTCAGCGACGTGTCGGGGATGACGCGGATGCCGCGCTTGGCCGCCTCGGCGCACAGCCGTTCGAAGTCGGCGTTGGTGCCGAACGCCGGGTCGATCTGCTTGTAGTCGGCCGCGTCGTACTTGTGGTTGCTGGGCGCGCGAAAGACGGGCGTGAGGTAAAGCGCGTTGGCACCCAGGTTCTTGATGTAGTCCAGCTTGTCGATGAGGCCCTGGAGGTCGCCGCCGAAGAAGTCGTTGTTGAAGAGGGCGTCCGATCCGTCGCCGGTGCCGGGCTTGAAGGGCTTCTCGTTCCAGGTGGCGTGGCGTTCGACGTCGCGGTCCTGGTAGCGGTCCTGCGGCCGGCCGCCGCCGGGGCGCGGGTCGTTGGTCTTGTCGCCGTTGCGGAAGCGCTCGGGGAAGACGTAGTAGTAGACGATGTCCTGCGCCCAGGCCGGCACCTGGAAGTCGGGTGCGTAGACGGTCTGGCGGTAGCGGCGCACGCGGTTCAGGTTGCTGGGGAGGCGTTCGACGGCGGACAGGCCCATCGAGCCTTTCTCGCGGGTCCAGTAGATGGCGTCCTTGTTGTTCTGCACGGCGTAGGTGCCTTCGGCCGTCTCGATCTCGAACCAGTAGCCGTAGACGCCGATATCGTCGAACCGGTAGGTGGCCGAGAAACCCGTGCCCTGGCCGCGCGGTGCGGGCACCATGGCCACGCGGGCCAGCGGTTCGTAGGCCAGTTGCTCCTGGTTTCCGGTCATGCGGCGGCGCTCGACGACGAGCGTGGCGCGCTTCAGCCCGGGCACGTCGTTGCCGAGGCGGAAGGTGAACGTGGTGCCTCGGGCTTGGGCGCCGAAGGGCGCCTTGGCATCGAGGCTGCGCGAATCGAAGCGCGTGGTGAGCGCGGCGCGGTCGGTGATGGGCTGCGGCGGCGTGGGGGTGAACGTCCTGGGGCCGATGGCCAGTTGGGGCGCGCCCGAGGCGTCGAAGCCCAGGCGCAAGGTGTGCTCGCCATTGAAGCTGCGCACGAGGTTGCCATTGGCACCGCGGGTCAAGGCACCCTGGGCGTTGGCGCCGAAGGTGAAGTCGGGTGTCCAGGATTCGTCGGCCAGCTTGAATTCCTGGGAGCCTTGTGCCGTGAGGTTCAGGTAGTAGGCATCGCAGCGGTACTCGAAGGCCTGCTCGTCGTTGGCCACCCATTGGTTGAGGTTGCCGCGCAGGTAGAGCGTGGCGTCGCCCAGCGGCGCGGGTTGGCAGTCGGCCGCATGGGCGGCAGGGGCGAGCGCCACCAGCGCTGCGCACAGCGCAAAGAACTTGGTCATGGGAGTCAGCCTTTCACACCGCCCGCGGTCAGGCCGGAGACGATCCAGCGCTGGGCGAGCAAGAAGACTGCCGTGATCGGCAGCCCGGACAGCACGGCCGCGGCGGCGAAGTCGCCCCACAGGAAGCGCTGGTCGTGCAGGAAATACTTGGAGCCCACGGCGAGCGTGAGGTTGCCCTCTTCACGCAGCAGGATGGAGGCAACGGGGTACTCGATGATGGTGCCGATGAAGGCCAGCACGAACACCACCATCAGGATGGGAATGGCCATGGGCAGCAGCACCCGGCTGAACGCCTGCCAGTGCGTGGCGCCGTCCACCTTGGCGTTCTCCTCGATCTCGACCGGGATGGTCTCGAAGTAGCCCTTGATCGTCCACACATGCGTGGCGATGCCGCCGAGGTAGGCCAGCACCAGGCCGGCGTGCGTCTCGACGCCCAGCGCGGGCACGTAGTTGCCGATGGTCTCGAAGATCGCAAAGATGGCCACCAGCGCCAGCACGGGCGGGAACATCTGCAGCAGCAGCATGCCGTTCAGCACGGGCTTGCTGAAGCTGAACTTGAGGCGCGCGAACGCGTAGGCCGCGGTGGTGGAGATGGCGACGATCAGGAAGGCCGAGACCGTGGCGATCTTGATCGAGTTCCACAGCCAGGTCAGCACCGGGAACGGCGGCTGCACCAGGCTGCCATCGGCCGCCTGATAGGGGATGCCGAGGGCCAGCTTCCAGTGCTCCAGGCTGATCTCGGTCGGGATCAGGCTGCCGGT
>SXGQ01886113.1_pt1 | contig 23057 bp, 21 predicted proteins | sample 3178371 | NCBI WGS metagenome assembly SXGQ01 (sample SAMN11356859, study PRJNA531348) | freshwater metagenome | isolation source: freshwater sample F1-20 | place: China: Fuxian Lake, Yuxi | collected 2017-12-25 | reverse complement strand
GGCACCAACAACGCCGGCGGGCGGGGCCGTGGCCCGGGCGGCCCCCCCGCGTCCGTTCCCGGTCCCACGGAGCGCCCCGGCCGCGGCCGCCCCGACAACCCCGGCAAGGGAAACGGAAGGCCCTGAGCGCGCGTTTCCAGATCCAGAGGACGAAGGTGACGGGAGGGACGGCACGTGCCGTCCCTCTCGCCATTCCGATCCTCCCGCTTGCGCGAACCGGACGCGGAGCCGAGTGTATCTCCCGTAGCACCGAACCTTCCGCAGCGCAGAGAACGAGCATGATCCAGCTTTCCGACCAGGCGCGGGCCCGCATCGACGCCCTGGTAGACGCGGGCGCCGTCCGCGATCCCGCCCTTCGCATCGCCCTGGCCGCCGGCACGGAGGGCGAGCGCAGCCCCCTGGACCGCGAGTACGAGATCTCGCTGGTGGAGCGCGAGGACAAGCAGAAGACGGAGATCGCCATCAACCTGGATGGCATTCGCGTGCTGCTGAACCTGGACACCAGCAACCTGCTCAGCGGCGCCCGCATCGAGTGGTCCGACGCCGACGGCGGCTTTCGCGTGGAGGTGCCGCGCCCCGCGCCCCGCCACGTCCCCGCCGCCACGGCGGGAGGCGCCGCCGCGTGGGGCCCCCTGGCGGAAAAGGTGCAGACCGTCTTTGACACGCTGGTGAACCCGCGCATCGCGGCCCACGGCGGCGCCGTGGAGCTGGTGGACGTGGCCGACGACGTGATCTACGTGCGCATGACGGGCGGCTGCCAGGGCTGCGCGGCCAGCGCGCTCACCCTGCGGCAGGGCATCGAGCGCATGGTGCGCGAGGAGATCCCCGAGGTAAAGGACATCGTGGACCTCACGGACCACGAGGCCGGCGCCAACCCGTACTACTGAGCGCGGCTGGGCAGATGCACGGCGAGAGGGCGACGGCACGCGGCCGTCGCCCTCTCGCCGTTTCTCCCCGTGCCGCAGAATCCGGCGGGCGCCGAGCTCCCCGAGCGAAGGTGGTGGCGGCCGTCCCAACGGCGGCGGCCAAAGGATCGTCCTCCCGCAGGGACGCGAGACGGGCGTCTCTACCTGGCTTTCAGGCCCCCTGGGCCCGGACGGATTCCTTCGGTCGCGCCCTTAGGAATCCGCGCGCGCGGGGGTTCGCGTGGGCGCTCCCTCAGGAAGTCACCGATTCGCGGGCTCCGCCTTCTCACTCAAAAGAATCGGGGTGCGGACCGAAGTCCGCACCCCGTTCACGCCTTCCACCCGTCCCCGCATCCCGTACTGCCGTCTCCTCCCCACCCCGCATCCCACCGTGCCCGGCCGGCGCCCCTGCGCCCTAGGCCGGCTGCCGCCGCGCCACGGGAGTGGCCTCGCGGCAGTACTGCTCCAGCTCCTCGGGCCCCGCGTCCTCCCATCCCCCCGGGATGGGCGAAAGCCGACGCTTGTGGCCGTCCCGCTCAAAGCACAGCCAGCCGCCCTGCAGCCCCGGCGTCAGCGTGTCTTCGTCACGGGCGGTGTCGTACTGCGGAACCACGTTCCACACCCGCCAGCCCTGCCCCTGAGAATCCGTGAAACTGCGTAGCGCCATGGTGCGAGCCCTCTGCGTGTACCTTCGAGCGGCGCGCACCACGCACGGAGCGTGCCAGCCTCTGTTCTCCGAAGCCGAACCGTGGCAAGCGGTTAGCCGCGACGCCCGCCGTTACAGCCCCCGTCCCGCCCACGGCTCGTTGGCCTCCAGGCAGTCGATGAGCTCGATGTAGATGCGCCGCGCCGCCTCCGTGAACGTCTCGTCGTCCGCGCCGGCCACGGGGGCCAGCGCCGCGCGGATGCGCTCCGAGAGCGTACCCGTCTCCACCATCCTCGCGGCCAGGTCCAGGTAGCCCGCCTCGTCCTTGCGCACGGCCCGGCGGGCGGCCCCCAGCAGGTGGCGCAGCACCTCCCGGGCGTGGGCCGTGCCGTCGCCGTCGCGCTCCACGTCCAGGTGCGGGGCCCGCACCCGCGCGCCGGCGCCATCGCGGATGCAGGCGCGAAAGTCCTCCACCAGCAGGGCGTGGTCCGGCAGCTCCATCCGTCCCCTCGCGACGCGGTCCGTGAGGTGCTTGAGGGCGCTGCGGACGAAGACGGCCACGGCCACGTCCATCTTCACGCACTCCTGCGTGTCCAGCACCCGCACCTCCATGGCGCGGCGGGCAAAGCGCAGGATGGCCCCGCGCGTGTTGAAGAACTCGTGGCGGATGGGTCCCGTGTCCGGCAGCCGGTCCAGGGCCCGGTACATGGGCGCCAGGATGCGCCTGCGGTAGTCGCCGAACCCCTCCACGTACTCGGGCACCAGCTGCCCGCAGCTTTCCGGGATGCGGGCCTGGTGCTCCAAGATCCACGCCAGCCGTCCGTCCACGGCCGGCTGCAGCTCGCCGTCGTACATGGGCGAGCTGGCGGCCAGGGCGGGAAGGTAGGGGATGAGCAGGGCGGCGGCCGTGTGCATGGCCACGGCGTCCACCTCCCGCCCCAGGGGCAGGTTCAGGTGCGCCGCGTGCACGTTCATCCACCCGTGCGTGCGCACGTCGAAGAGCCGGGCGTAGGTGGTGTAGATGCGCAGTCCCGAGCGCGTCCACAGCTTGCCCTTGCGCGGGTCGAACCAGGGGTGCATGCCCGTGGGCAGCAGCCGCGCGCCGAACTCCGCGTGCAGCACGGCGCTGAACCGCTGTACACCCTCGGCCAGGGCCGTCTCCGCGTCTGCCAGACTGCGGACGGGCTCCTGCGTCTTGATCTCGAAGACGTGGTCCGCGATCTCGTTGCTGAACCCCACCGCGCCCAGGTCCACGTCCGACGTCCCGCGGCCCGCCAGGACGCGGAACGCGGGCTCCACCAGCGACACCACGTTCAGGTCGCGGTCCACCGTGGGATACTCCAGCTCCATCCCCGCCACCTCGAACGGGCGGTAGTGCCGGCCGCCGCGCCGCGCGCCGCCCCGGGCGGCGATGGGCCGGCGCACCCGCTCCAGCAGCGCCGCCGCTTCCGTCTCGTCCACCTCCGCCTCCGCCTCCGCGTCCGGCGCCCCCTGCTCGATGCGCCGCAGAAAAAAGTCCACCAGGTCCTCGTAGATGGCCGCCCCGTCCGCGGCGTCGTCGTAGCCCACGTCCAGGTTGGGGTTGTCGTTGATCTCAATGACCACGGGCCCGTCCGGCGTTTCCTTGAGGTCCACCCCGTACAGCCCGTCGCCGATGAGCCGCGCGGCCCGCAGCGCCGTTTCCACGACGTCGGCGGGCGCCTGGTCGCGGGGCACGGCCTGCACCCGCCCGTAGCGCTCCTTGCCCCCCGCCGTCTCCGCGCGGATCTGCCAGTGGCCCCGCGCCATGTGGTACTTGCAGGCAAAGAGCAGCCGGCCGTCCAGCGTCGTGATGCGCCAGTCGTAGTCCGTGGGCAGGAACTCCTGTGCGATGATGAGCGGCGAGCGGCGAAACATGTCGTCGGCCCGGCGGCGGTACTCGTCGCGGGTGCTCACCTTGTGCACGGCCGCGCTGAACGAGCCGTCCGGCAGCTTGACGACGAGGGGCGAGCCCAGCTCCGCCACCTGCTCCCAGGGCGTGTGGCGGGTGAGGATGCGCGTGCGCGGCGTGGGAATGCCCTCGCGCCGCAGCAGCTCCTCCAGGAACACCTTGTTGCCGCAGCGGATGATGGACTGCGAGTCGTCCACGACGGGACTGCCCAGGGCCTCGGCCCGCAGGGCGAACTGGAACGCCGGCTCACTGACGCCCGTAAGGGCGCGGATCCACAGGGCGTCGTACTCCGGCAGCTTGTGCAGCTCGTCCAGTCCAACGCGGCGCACGTGCACGTTGCGGCGCGCGGCCACCCGCTCCAGCCGGTCCAGCGTCTCCGGGCTGCTGGGGCTGAACGGGTCGTCGGGGTCGTGCAGCACGGCCAGGCTGGCGCGGCGCTCCTCGCGGGGCGGCTCCGTCCCCCGCCGCACGATGCGCTTTTCGTCCGCCAGGGCCTCGCACAGCCGGGCGTGGTCGTCGGGGCCCAGGCGGTGGGGGGGCACGGGCGCCAGGGCCGTGACCTTCCACTCGCCCTCCTCGCGCACCAGCTGCAGGCGCAGGACGGGCGCAGGCCACTCGCGGTAGACGGCCAGGGCCGTGTTGCGAAAGCGCCCGTCCGCCGCGCCGCCCAGAAAGACGAGCGTTTCCGCCGTCTCGTCCGGGACCGCGGGGCGGATGGTCCACCCGCCCTCCCCCTGCACGCGGACGAACGGGGCCGGCAAGGTCCCCGTCGCTTCGCCGTCCGCCTCCGCCTCCTCGCCGCCGGGGCCTGGTTTCGCGGTGCGCCGGCGGGCGCGCATCTCCTCCGGGTCCACCGTGGCCACCCCCGCCTCCTGCAGGGCGCGAAAAAGGCCGTACTCGTCGGCGAACCCCTCGCTCACGTCCACGGGAGGGATGGGGTGCTGCCCCCGCGCGTCGGCCAGCAGGGAGACGTAGTAGCCCTTGCTGCCGTACTTCCACGTCCGGCACAGGTTCACCACCACGGCGCCGGGCCCGCCCAGGGCCTCGCCTCCCTCCAGGTAGCGGTCCGCGGGAACGGCCATCCCCTCCGGCAGCCCCCGCGCGTCGTCCCCGTTGGAGACCACGGCCATCACCCGCGGGCGGCTCACGCGGCCCCCTCGCGCGGCCACAGCTCCAGCAGCACGGCGTCGTAGGTCACGTCGCCCAGCAGGATGGCGTTGATGAGCCGCTGCCCGTCCACCACCTGCCGCCCGTCGGGGGCCAGGGGCACGTGCTGCGCCGGGTCCCGCAGGCTGAAGCGCCTCCCCCAGTGCTCGTATCCGCAGATGACCACGAAGTGGCCCGTGGGCTCGCCGGCCACGTCGTCCTCCACCAGCCGGTCGTCGTCCAGCTGCCGCTCGCGGGCAAAGCGGTACAGGTAGGTGGCCGACAGCCCCGCCAGCACGGGGTGCTCACGGTCGATGATGTCCTTGAGCAGCGCCGGCGTGAGGTCGTCGAACGCCAGCTCGCCCCCCATCTCCAGGAAGTCCAGGTAGGCGCGCGCGGCCCGCAGGCGCTTGGAATCGGCCAGGTAGGGAAAGCGCGCGTGGACCTTCTCCGCCAGCGCCGGGCGGGACAACCCGTGCCAGGTAGGGTCGAAGATGCGCAGGTCGTACGAGTAGATGCGCGCGCCAAAGCCCCGCCGCAGCCCGGCGATGCCCAGGAACACGGCCAGGGTGCCGCCGTCGTCGTTGCGGTCGATCTCGCCCAGCACCTCGTCGTCGCCTACCTGCAGCCCGTAGAAGTCGTAGACCTTGCGCAGGCAGGTGGGCCCGCAGGTCACGTCGTCGGGCTGAAGGAAGCGCTGCACGCGCAGCTCGTGCGCAAAGCGGTCCTCCTGCTCCCGCCGGTCTTCCGGCGGCGCGTGGACCGCACCCGGGATCTCCGTCATCTCCATCCGCCGCAGGACCATTCCGCGCCGCCGTCCGCGAACGCGGACGTTCGCCCCGAGCAACGGCCGTACCATCCTGGACGGCAATGCACCATTCCAGTGAATTGCTGCCGCATTTCGCACGAATCGGAGGGACTTGCGCGAGGTGCTAACTTTCTAGCCGTGGACGCCGGATCCGCGAAAACCGGCCATCCTCGCCGCAAACGTTCACGGCGTGATCGCTGGCCCGGCGCTTGATCTGTCGAGGATTGGAACGGAAGAAGGGCACAACGAACGTGCAACCGCCCGATGGAGCAGTGCGGACGCGAGGGATGGCCGCTGCAGGGCGGAAGGCATGGGTGACCCACGCGGGGCCGGGGACCACGGCCCGTGATCGCCTGGATTGAAAGTCTCCACAGTGGCGCACGTTTTGCGACGTGTATCATCCGCGTCGCAGCCGTGGACCCTTCCGGACGACGCACGTGTATACGGAATGTTTCCGGGGTGGGCAGCCGGAACCCGACAGATCCGTCCCCGACGGGCCTGCTGTAGCAGTCTGCGTTTTGGGTCCCTTACTGAACCGTGCCCAGCGGCGGGGATCGCAACAAAATTGTGGCGTTTTGGCGCAGACTTGCATATAGTATACACCATCGGCTAAAAAACTCGTTACAAGGCACATCCTGAACAGGAGATAGATGGGATGAAGAGCACCCGGTCCAAGACGGCCGCGCCCCGCATGCCGCGGCGCTGGCGGACGCCTCCGCCGCTTACCCGCGGGTCCGAGTCGCTCGAGGGGATGGAGATCCTCCGCGAGGTCGGCGGCGAAGTGGGCATCTTGCTGTGGCAGGCCTACCGCAACGTGATGTTCTGGGCCGCCGCCGAGCAGGGCGAGCGGGGCCGCCTGTTCTCGGCCGAGGCCGGGCGCAAGCGCCAGGCGGAGCTGGGCGAGTCGCGCATCAGCGAGGAGCTGGCGGGCCCCCTGGCCAGCATCGCCGAGATGCTGGCGGCGCCCGACAGCACCAGCGGCGAGGCCGTGGCGCAGGCGTGCACGGGCATCGCCCGCTGGGCCGAGGAGCAGGGCCACCTGAACACGGCCCTGGCGTACACGCAGGCCGCCTCGGTGGCCGCGCCCCGCAACGCGCGCCTGGCCCTGGCCGTGGGCAAGCTTGCCCGCCGCCGCGGCGAGGCCGCCCGCGCCGAGACCTGGTTCCGCCACACGGTCATGATCGCCCGGCAGATCGGTGACTGGGAGTCGTACTCCCGCGCCTACATCGCCCTGGGCAACATGCTCATCACGCGCGGCAACCTGCCGGCGGCGGGGCGCATGCACATCAAGGCGCTGCGCGCCGCGCGCCGCAAGGGCCTGCAGCAGATCCAGGGCATGGCCCTGCACGACCTGTTCGTCATCGCCGACGAGATGGGCCGTGACGAGCAGGCCGAGGAGTACGCGCGTCAGGCGTTCCGGGCCTACGGGGCGGGGCATCCGTCGCTGCTGGCCCTGGCCCACGACATTGCGTACTTCTGGATGCAGCGCGGCTACTTCCCGCAGGCCCTGGAGGTGTTCCAGCGCCTGGAGCCGGCCGCGACGGAATCGCGCGCGCGCATCCTGCTCACCGCCAACGTGGCGCGTGCCGCGGCGGGCGTGGGCAACCGCGAGCTGTTCCGCAAGGCGTGGACACAGGTGTACCGGATGACCAAGGACTCGGACCTGGCGGGCATCGTCGCCAACGTCACGCTGGAGCTCGCGCTGGGCGCCGCAGCCCTGGGCGAGTGGGACCGCGCCGAGCAGGCCGCGCAGGAGTCGCTGGAGTCGGCCGTCCGGCTGGGCCAGGCCAAGGTGCGGTTCCGCGCCGAGTCGCTGCTCGAGTCCATTCGGGGCGGGCGTGCGGCGGAGCTTCGCGTGTCGGAGAGCCGTCGGGCTCCCGCCAAGGTGGACTCCATGGCGAACGACCTGCTGCGCGGGCTGGCTGCGGTGCCTGCGGGCGTCGGGGTCTGATCCGGAGAGATCTGCCCACGAAAAGAACCCCGCGGCATCGGTGCCGCGGGGTCTTTCGTTAGCAGTTTCGAACGTCGCGCCGGTCAGCTCAGCCGCCGGAACCCATCTGGCCCGTGCAGCGGTAGGTGATGCTACCGTCCGTGGAGACCTCCCGGACCATGATCCCACCTTCGCAGGTGCCGCCGTTCAGGGTCGGCTGCGATTCGGGCTGGGCCTGGGGGGCGGTCACGGAATCGGAGCAGGCCGCCAGGATGGATACGGTCAGGACGGCCAGGAAGGTCCGGGCGAGTTTCATCGTCGCTCCAGTAAGTGGGGTCGTGCGGTGACGGTGGAGTGGGCGGTCAAGGTGTGATTGCCCGGGGGTGTGCGTAGAAGATGCCCCCGCTCGCCCCGGACCGCCCATTCTTGTTCGCTCATCTACCGAATATTTCCAGACACGTCATGCCCACACCCCCCCGACCGCTCCTCGTGCTGCACACAAACGGTGCGTTTCGGGAGAGGGTACGGCGCGTGGGGCCCCGTGGGTTTCAGTGCATCTTCCTGACCGGCTGGGACGGGCTGCGCCAGGCGGTGGTGGATTCGCCGCCCGCCGCCATCGTGATCGTGGACCCCTACCTGGACTCGCGCGCGGCCGACCCGCAGCTCTCGCCCGAGTTGCGGGCGCTGCTGTGGGAGTTCCCGTCGGCCACGGTGCTGGCGGCCCTGGAGATCCGTCCCGGCCGGTCGCGCGACCTGCGTACCCTGGGCGAGTGGGGCGTCACCGACGTCATCTCGCTCGTGGAGGACGACACGCACGAGGCCATCTACCGCCGGCTGCGCGCGGTAGAGGGGCGCTCGCTGCAGACCCTTCTCGAACGCATGCTGCCCCCCCTCCTATCGGGGCGCACGCGCATGCTCATGATGACGGCGGCAGAGGTGGTGTCGGCCGGGGGCAAGGCCCGGGAACTGGCGCGGCGGCTGCACCTGTCCGAGCGCACGGTGCTGCGCTGGGCCGAGCGCGGGGGGCTGCCGCCGCCGCGGCGCCTGCTGGCCTGGATGCGCATCCTGCTGGCGGCGTCGCTGCTGGACGACCCCGGCCGCTCGGTGCTGTCCGTGGCCCACGCGTGCGGCTACGCGTCGGACAGCAGCCTGCGCCGCGCCATGCAGGACTTCCTGGACACGGGCCCCTCGGCCCTGCGGCGCGAGGGCGCCTTTACGTCCGCCTCGCACGCGTTTTTGCAGGAGCTTTCCCAGACCCGCGCCCAGGCCCGCGACCGCCACTCGCTGCGGTTCTGACGCGCGGACCGGGTGGGAAGCCCGCCCCCCTCCAACCGAATGTGCCACGCGGAGAAAGCAAAGCACGGACTCCGGGTCCGCGTCCTTCGCGTCCGCTCGTCCCCATGCTCAGTCGCGGCTACGCCGGCAGCGCGCGGAAGGCATCCTCCAGCTCACGGCGGGTGCGGTCGTCCAGGCGCAGCGCCTGGGCCCGGACGCTGCTCTCGATGCTCTCCACGCGGCTGGCGCCCGGGATGGCGGCGAGGGACGGCGACACGCCCAGGATCCACGCCAGCACCAGCTCCTCGGGGGTGGCACCGCCGTGCCGCGCGCCGATGTCGCGCAGCTCCTCGCTCTCGCGCAGCAGCTGCACGCGCCGCGCGCCGCCCACCGGCGAGTAGGGCAGAAAGGTGATGGAGCGCTGGTCGCAGAACCGGATGATGCCATCCAGCTCCGCCGAGCGGTCCCACGGGTTGTAGCGGTTCTGCACGGAGGTGATGGGTACCAGGGCCAGGGCGGCCTGCAGCTGGTACAGGTTCACGTTGGACAGCCCCACGGCTGCCACCTTGCCCTCCTCGTACAGCCGCGCCATCTCGCCCACGCTCTCGGCAAAGGGCACCCGCCGGTCGGGGGCGTGGAGCTGATACAGGTCGATGCGGTCCGTGCCCAGCGTGCGCAGGCTGTGCTCGCAGGCGTGGCGCAGGTGCTCCGGGCGGCCGTCGTTCTCCCACCGGCCCTCCGGCCGCGTGAGGCCGCCCTTGGTGGCCACCGTCACCTCGTCGCGGGCGCCCATCTCGCCCAGCGCCTCGGCGATGAGCCGCTCGTTGTGGCCGATGTCGTCGTCGTCCAGGCAATACACGTCGGCCGTGTCGATGAAATTCACTCCCAGCTCCACCGACCGCCGGATGACCGTCTTTGCCTGCGCGCGGTCCGGGCGCCCCTGGATGGAGAGCGGCATGCCCCCCAGCCCAATGCGCGTGACGCGCCGCCCCGTCCGTCCCAGCTGCACCGTCTCCATCTCTCCTCCCGTGGCCTGTCCGCACATCCTGGTCTGAACGGCTGGAACCGCACCCGCTTCCGCGGAATCGAGTCCAGGCAACGGGGCGCACGGCGGACGCGGGGGGCCCGGCCGACATCCGGCCCCTCTCCCCCGTACGTCCATCGGCCGCGACCGCCCCTGGGCGATGCGGCACGGCGCCGCGTCCCACGCCGCGGGCGGGCCGATCCGCACGTCCAGACCCTGTGCTGTTGGTGATCCGTCTTTCCTACACGCACCTGCCGTTCCAGCGGCGCGAGGCATGCATGAGGATGCGGGTTTGGAGTGAACGCTGTGCAAACCCGGTGCAGCCCACGAGACCGGTCCGCACGAGCCGCGCAGCGGGGCTGGAGACGCGGGATGGACGCCGGCTGGACGAACGAACCCCGCTCCTGCACGGCATGCACCCGAGCGCTGTTCGGTTGCCAGGACGCGAACGGTCGAAAGGAGACGGACGGACCCCGGATCACGGACGGATGGAGGCCGTCCGACTGAGCGCCGCTCAGTCGTAATTCCGTGTGGCGCAAGGGTTTTTCGGCTTGACGGTGAACAAATGTGGGTGTATCGTCTCCGCGCGGACGACCTGCCGAAACGATCCTGAGACACACGACCGATCCGCCATAACGTTCGGCTGCCTTCGTGCGGCCGGAGTGAACCCACCCCAAAGGAGAAACCCGGTATGAGACGAAGTCTGGCGATCGCCAGCGCCGCCGCAGTCGCGTGCGTGGCGGCCGGCACTTCCCTGGCCGCCCAGGGCTCCGCGGTGATGACGCACGGCTCCTGCGCCACGGCGCTGGCCGGCGCGGGCGTGGCCCAGCCGTGCGACGACGGCTCGGCCATCCTGTTCAACCCCGCGGCCCTGGTGCACTCGCCCTCGCTCATCACCGTGGGGGTGACGCCCATCACGGCGGACGCGGAGTTCACCTACGACCGCACGGGCGAGACCATCTCGCGCGACAAGAGCACCACCAACGTGCCCTTTGCCTACGCGTCGTACCGGTTCAGCGACCGGGTGGCGGCCGGCGTGGGCCTGTTCGCGCCGTACGGCCTGGGGCTGGACTGGCCGGCGTGCACGGTGAACGAGCTCAACTCCAACAGCTGCTCGGGCCCCAACTTCGAGGGCCGGTTCGTGAGCTACGACACCAAGCTGACCAACATCTACGTCCAGCCCACCGTGTCGGTGGCGGCCACGCCCTGGCTGTCGCTGGGCGCGGGCGTGGACTACGTCTCGGCGGAGATCGACATCAACCAGCGGCTGGACCTGGCCGAGCAGCCCCTGCCTGCCCTGCCGGGCGTGCCGGCGGGCACGCGGTTCGGCAGCGTGGGCGTTCGCGCGGGGACGGACTTTGCCGACGCGCACCTGAACGGCTCGGGCAGCGGCCTGGGCGTTCACGTGGGGGCCCAGGCGCGCGTGGCGCCCTGGCTGTCCGTGGGTGCCCGGTACCTGAGCGCGGTGGACATCGACTACGACGGCTCGGCCCGGTTCGAGCAGATCAACACGAGCGTGGTGGTGCCCTTCGGCTCGTCGGTGATCCTGGTGGACACGGTGGTGGCCAAGCAGTTCGCGCAGGGGCAGGCGCTCAGCAACCAGTCGGTGGCGACGGGGCTCACGCTGCCCTCGCAGCTGGTGGTGGGCGTGGCCCTGAACCCCATGCCGCGCCTGCGCGTGGTGGCCGACTACCAGTGGACGGGGTGGTCCAGCTTTGACGAGGCCCCCCTGGACTTTGAGCGCCTGACGGACCAGACGCTGGTGCTGGACTACCAGGACACGGACACGTGGCGGCTGGGCGCGGAGTACGGCGCCACGGACGCGCTGGCCCTGCGGGCCGGGTTCATCTACAACACGGCCGCGGAAAAGGACTACTCCGTGTCGCCGCTGCTGCCCGAGGCGGAGCGGAACTACTACTCGGCGGGGATCGGCTACCGGCTGGGCCGGGGCCTGCGCATTGACGCGGCCTACCAGCTGGTAGACCAGGCGGACCGCCGCGGCCGCGTGCGCGGCCGCACCCCGGGGATGACGGAGGCGGAGCTGGAGGCGCGCAACGTGGGCGTGTACCACTCCGAGGTGCACCTGTGGAACCTGACGCTGTCCTATCGTTTCGGCGGGCGCTGAGCGGCCGGACCTTCCCCATACTGATTGAACTGGAGAACGCTCCATGAGACGTACCCGATCCGGCCTTCTCTGGGCAGCGCTGCTGGCGCTGCCCCTGCTGGGCGCCTGCACCGACGACCAGTCGCCCATCGCCCCGGTGGTGCCCGCCGCGGGCGGCGAGCTCTTTCAGCGCTACGTGGCCCTGGGCAACTCCATCACCGCCGGCTTCGTCTCCGGCGGCATCACGGCGGCCGCGCAGGCGCAGGCGTACCCGGTGCTGCTGGCGGCCCGGGCGGGGGCGGACTTCACCCTCGCCACTCTGAACGGGCGCGGCTGCGTGCCGCCGTACCGCGGCCCCTTTGTCTTCGACACCGTGCGGGTGGGCCCCGGCGCCACCAGCCAGACGTGCGACTTCCTGGCCGGCCCTGCGCCGCGCCTGGTGAACAACCTGGCCGTCCCCGGCGCCACGCTGAGCGACGCGCTGAACCGCAACCGTCCCGCCAACGTGCTGTCCACGCTGTTCCTGGGCGGCCGGTCGCAGGTAGAGCGGATGGTAGAGGCGCAGCCCACGCTGGTGACGGTGTACCTGGGCAACAACGACGTGCTGGGCGGCGCGGGCGCGGGCGACACCACGCGGCTCACGCCGGCGGCGCGGTTCTCGGCGCAGGTGGACTCGCTGGTCACCTGGCTGCGGATGACGCCGGCCGGCCAGGGCGGCAACGACCGTGACGTGGTGATCCTGGGCATCGCGCCCTTCCCGGCGCTGCTGCAGCCCGGTGCCTACTTCTTCGCGCAGTACTCGGCGGACCCGGTGGGCTTCCAGACCCGCACGGGCAAGACGGTGAACGCCAACTGCGCCCCCGTGCCGGGCAACCCGTTCGCGGCCAGCCTGGTGTCGCTGGCCGTCTTTGGCCAGCCGGCCATCCCGCAGATCGACTGCGACGGGATCACGGGCGTGGCGGCGGACTTCGTGCTCACACCCACGGAAACGACGACGCTCATCCAGCGCGTCATCGCCTACAACACGGCCCTGCAGGCTGCGGCGACGGCCAACGGCTGGACGTACGTGGACGTGAACGTGGTGCTGGGCGGCGCGGGCACCACCCCTGCCAACGTCCGCACGCGCGTGCCCGCGGACCGCTTTCGCCTGTGCCAGGGCCTGGCCACGGCCACCACCCCGGCAGAGCTGCAGGCGGCCATCGTGACCACCTGCCCCGCGCCCACGCCGGCCAACGCGGCGTACACGCCCGGGAGCGCGGCGTACGCCAACTTCTTCGGCTCGTGGCTCACGTTCGACGCAGTGCACCCCGACGTGGAGTTCCAGAACGCGGTGGCGGCGGCCATCGCCACCGCCCTGAACGCCAAGCACGGCACCAGCATCCCCACGAGCTGAGCGCTGCGCGGCGGAGGGCACGACACGGCGGGGCGGCCTCCAGGGGCCGCCCCGCTCGCGTTCGGGGGATGCGCGAGTCCACATCCTCCGATTCCGCCGCCGAAGCCGGCGCCGCACATGGACGGCTGCCTCGAGGTGCGTATCCGGTGTTTCGCAAAGCAGGCAGTCCGCCCTCGCGGCGAGGGAAAACGGCCAAGCCCACTCACCACCCGCTCGCCGGTCCAGCCGCGGAAGCAGCGGGCATGGCTCCGAATCGAACAATTGTCACGAACAGCGCTCTGGCCTGGGAGGAGGGGATCGAGACGGACGGATCGTGCGCGACCGCGGAGGCGGAGGTTAGATTGCGGGATCCGAACCCCGTGACGCGCGCACGCCCATGAGCAACGCAGACCCCGCCCCGCAGCCGCTTCCGCCGTCGATCGACAAGATCCTGCGGCGTTTCGCCACCCTCACGCCCGACATGACCCGCCAGGCGCTGGTGCAGTACGCGGCAAAGCTGCCGCCCCTCCCGGAGCGGTTCCAGGGAGTGGACCTGGAGCAGTACCGGGTGCACGAGTGCCAGACCCCCGTGGCCATCTTTCCCGAGGTGGTGGACGGGCGGATGTACTACCACGCGGAGCTGCCCAGGGAAAGCGCCGCCCTGCGCGCCCTGCTGGCCATGATCTTTGACGCCGTGAACGGGCAGCCGCCGGAAACGGTGCTTGCCATCCCGCCGGACTTCGTGCGGCAGGTGATGGGCAAGATTGGCCTGCAGGCCCGCGAGGTGGGGCTCAACGCCATGGTGGAGCGCCTCAAGCGCGCCGCTCGGCAGGCCGCACAGGCGCGCGACGAGGCCGGAGCGTGAGCTGACGTCCGGGCGCGCCCCTTGCGCGCGCGGAGAGCGTCGGTTCTTTTAGGGGCCCGGCGAAGGGCAAAAAGCCTTGCGCCGCGCGTGGAAACACAGGAGATGACTCGTGAAGGCTGACGTGTTCCGGCGCCGGCGCCCGGCCGGCGCCGCGTGGCTCGCCCTCCCCGCCGCCCTGGCCTTGCTGGCCGGCTGCCAGCCCGGCGACGCCAAGGGCGGGTTCCAGAAGGTCGTGTACCGCAACGAGGCCCAGGTGCCCCGCGCGGCGTTTCCCGACCCCCCCCCGGTGACGCCGGGCGCCAGCGCGGGCGGCGTGGCCGTGCGCATCGTGGCCACCAACCTGCCCGGCGGCGTGACCCAGGCCATGGTGGATGAGGGCCAGGACCTGTACGGCACCGTGTGCGCCGCCTGCCACGGGCAAAACGGCACGGGGAGCGCCGCCGCCCCCGCGCTGAACGACGCGGCGTGGCTGAACATCTCCGGCCAGTACCCCGAGATCATCACCATCATCAACAACGGCGTGGCCGCCCCCAAGCAGTTCCCGGGGATGATGCCGCCCAAGGGCGGCGGCAGCTTTGACGACGCGCAGGTGCGCGCCATCGCCGCCTACGTGTTCGCGCTGAGCCACCAGGGGGGAGCATGAGCCGACCGGACGCCGACGGCACGTTCGATACCGTCGAAGGCCGCTACCAGAAGTGGAGCGAAGCCAACCCGCGGCCTCGCGGACCCTCGGCGCTCAAGGTACCGGAGATGAGCGACGCGGCGGAGAAGACCGTGGGGATGGCCCTGGGCTTCGGGGTGGGCGTGGTACTGCTGGCGCTCGCTGCCTTTACCGCGCTCAACGCGGCCGAATGGGGGCGCATCGACCGCTCGGGAGCCAAGGTGGCCTACAGCATCGCGGCCTTCTTCCTTACGCTGGCCGGGGTGGGTGCAATTGCCGCCACGTACAACCACGTGTTCCGCATCATCCCGGGCGATCCGCCGCACCATCACTGATGGTCTGAAAACGCGTGTTCCGCCCCGGTGGACGACCGATCGTCCGCCGGGGCGTTTGCGTGCCCGGCAACGCCAGGTCTGCATGGGAGCGGGTGCAAGGAGTTGACAGGAGGCGATCTGCGACGTATCGTGTGTCACATTCCACGCCATCACGACCTGATCTACATACGTTTCCTGCACGTTTCCGTATAGGGAGGATCCATGTCCCGCTTCCGTCTGAGCTCCATCGCGGCCCTCGCCGCCGGCATCCTGATCACGACCGGCGGGTGCGCCGAGTCGCCGTCCGCGCCCGTACAGGTGGGCGCCGGCCTGGAGCTGCTGGCCGTGCCGCAGGGCCCCAGCTTTGCCACCAGCGCCACGGGCGCCGCGTCCAGGATGATCGGTCCCGAGGGGGGCGTCATCGAGCTGGGGGCCAGCCGCCTGGTGTTCCCCGCCGGGGCCGTGTCGCAGCCCACGGAGATCGGGATGCGCGCCGACGGGCAGTACCAGGGCGTGCGCCTGTCGCCGCACGGCCTGCAGTTTCCCGCGGACGCCCAGCCCGTGCTGGAGCTGCGCGCGGTCGGGGCCGGGGCGGCCCGGAACGGGCTGAAGGTGGTGTACGTCGACGACGCCAACCAGATCCTGGAAGTGCTGCCCACGGGCCGCCACGGCAACACCGTGAGCACGCACCTGCAGCACTTCTCGGGGTACCTGATCAGCAGCGGCCGCAGCAGCGACATCAACCAGCCCTGACGGGCCTGGTTCCCTCGTATTTCAGGGGGGCGGCGCCGTAGCCGCCCCCCGCTCGTATCCGCTTTCCTGTACGCATGATTTGACCACCGTCCTCCTAGCCCTGCTGGACCAGGCGACCGCGCAGCAGCGTGCGGGCGAATGGGATCCTGCTGTGGCGACCCTTCGCCAGGCGTACAACGTCAGTCTCGCGGCCAAGGACGTCGAGGGACTGCTGGAGACGCTCGTGCGTCTGGGCCATTGCCATTGGCAAGGAAGCAACCGTGAGCTTGCCAGCGACATGCTGGGTCTGGCCCTCACGCTGGGAGAACTGCACGGGAACCACGAGGTCGTAGGCCGCGCGCTGAACGGCCTGGCTGCCCTGGCCCAGGACGGTGGCGAGATCGAGGAGGCGGAGCACCTGTATCGTCGCGCAAATGCGCTCGGCCACGAAACCCGCTCCGAGGCCCTCATCGGCGAGACGGAGCAGAACCTTGGCACCCTCGCCAACATCCGGGGCAACCTCACCGAAGCCCTGGCGCGCTACCAGAGCGCCCTGGTTTCGCTGGAACGCGCCGCCGTCCCCCGCGGCATCATCTCCACCCTGAACAACCTGGGGATGCTGCACGTGGACCTCGGCCGCCTGGACGAGGCCGACGACTACTTCATCCGTGCCCTGAGCCTGTGCCGCGAGGTGGGCGACGTGGTTCGCGCGGGGGTGGTCCACATCAATCGGGCCGAGCTGTTCCTGGCCCGCGGCGAGCTGCAGCGCGCCCGCGAAAGCTGCGACGAGGGTTTCGAGATCTTCAGCCGGCTGAACTATCCCGTCCGCAAGGCCGAGGCGCTCAAGTTCTACGGGGTCATCTACCGCGAGAGCGGCAAGCTGCACCTGGCGGAGATCCACCTGCGGCAGGCCATCGAGATCGCCGCCCGCGAGGATCCCCTGCTGGAGGCCGAGACCCAGCGCGAGATGGCGCGGGTGCAGCGGGCGCAGGGACACAATCGCGAGGCCCTGGAGGCGCTCAACCGGTCGCACGCCCTGTTCACGCGGCTGCAGGCGCAGACCGAGCAGGCCGACATCGACCAGCGCATCGCGGAGCTGGAGCAGGACTTCCTGTCGCTGGTGCGCTTTTGGGGCGAGAGCATCGAGGCCAAGGACCGCTACACCATGGGCCACTGTGCCCGGGTGGCGGAATACGCCTGCCGCATCGCGGAGCGCGCGGGCCGGCTGACGGAGCGGGAGATGGTGTGGTTCCGGATGGGCGCCTTTCTCCACGACGTGGGAAAGACGGAGGTGCCCGAGGAGATCCTCAACAAGCCGGGGCGGCTCACGGACGAGGAGCGGGCGCTCATGGAGCGCCATACCGTCATCGGTGACGAGATGCTGTCCCCCGTGGAGTTTCCCTGGGACATCCGCCCCATGGTGCGCAGCCACCACGAGCGCTGGGACGGCCGTGGCTACCCGGACCGGCTGGCGGCGAAGACCATCCCCTATTCCGCCCGCATCCTGCGCATCGCCGACGTCTTTGACGCGCTCACGACGGCGCGCAGCTACCGCCGGCCGCTGACTCCCGACGAGGCCATGGCCATCATGGTGGACGACGAGGGGAGCTTTGATCCCGAGCTGTTCGAGGTGTTTCGCGAGCTGTTTCCCCAGCTGGCCCCCACAGCTGTCGAGGCCGCCTTCGCCGGGTCCGACTAGCGCTCACATCACGCCAACGACAGATACATTCATGTCGTGGCGGCCAGCGAATCCTCCGCCTGTACGGCGATGCCACGGGTGCGCAGCAGGCGCTCCACGGCCTCGCCGATCTTCACGTTGGGGGTAGACGCGCCCGCGGTGAGCCCCACCACGAGCGGGCCCGGCGGCAGCCAGTCCTCGGCCTCTACCTCCGGCGCGTCCAGGGGCGACCCGGCGGGCTTGAAGCGGATGGTGCCCCGCCGCGGGTCGATGCACCCCGCGTCGGCCACGTGGTAGGTCAGGGCGTGCTGGGCGCACAGCACGGCCAGGTGGTAGGTGTTGCTGGAGTTGTATCCCCCGATCACCACCATCACGTCCGGCGGCCCGTCCGGCCCCGCCACGAGCTTTTCCACGGCGTCCTGCCGCTCCTGCGTGGCAGAGCAGATGGTGTCGAACGAGCGGAAGTGGTTCGCGGGATCGTATCCGCCCTCCCCGCCGTAGCGCCGCTCCAGCGACCTCCCCACCTCGGCCGCGATGGCCAGCGAATCACCGGAAAGCATGGTGGTCTGGTTGGCCACGCCGATGCGCTCCAGGTGCAGGTCCGGGTCGAACCCCGCGGAGGACTTGGGGCCAAAGTGCTCCAGGAACGCCTCGCGGGACAGTGCGCCCGGCGCGCGCTCCACGTAGTCCAGCACCCGCCGCGCCTCGTCCATGTCGCGGACGATGACGAAGCGGCCCTGGGGGTACTTGAGCGCCTGGCTTGCCGTGGCGCGCGTTTCCTCGTGCAGGTACTTGCCGTGGATGAGGGCCGTGAACCCGTCGCGGGCGTACTGCTCCACCCGCTTCCACACGTTGAGCACGCTGCCGCAGGTGGTGTCCACGAGGATGCAGCCCAGGGCCTGCAGCCGCTGGAAGTCGTCTACCGTGGCGCCGAACGCGGGAAGGATGACCACGTCCTCGGGGGTGATGCCGCCGAAGTCGAACCGCCCGCCCTGGTCCGGGTGCAGAAAGACGACGCCCATCTCCGTGAGGCGGCGGTTGACGTGCGGGTTGTGGATGATCTCGCCCAGCAGGAAGATGCGCCGCTCGGGGAACTGGGTGCGCGTTTCGTAGGCGTACTCCACGGCCCGGTCCACGCCGTAGCAAAAGCCGAACTCCTCTGCCAGGCGGATGGTGACGCGCTGGTCGCCCTCGCCCCAGGTGTCTTGGTAGCCGCGCGCGCGGATGCGCTCCACGAGGGCGCTGTGGTACTCGGACCGGATCAGCGGCTCGATCTGCTTGCGAAGGCCAAAGCCGCGGCGAAAGTAGGTCTGCTCCATCGGGCACGTCGGGGCGCGAATCGAACCGGCTGCGGGGGGCGTCCGGGACCGTACGAAAGGTAACCGCCCGGGGATTCCGCCGCTACCGGCGCGGCGTGGAAGGCGTTGCACGGCCTGGAGTTGGATGCGCACGCGGCGGCTGCGTGCGCAGCGTGCCCGGCGGCCGGGACGGCGTCCGTCTCCCGGGACTCCCCGCGCGTGGGCCCCTGCCGCGGGCCGGCTTGCGGGCAGCGGCCCGTGGCGCGCATGCTTCTTGCCCGACCGGGCCGTCCGTAACCGGCGTATCGCCCGTACTTTCGTCCTCTCGTACCGTTTGATCGTGGCCAAGGCCAAGGGAAAGCTGCTCGGCGGCGCGCCGCGCACGGGAAAGTGGGCCAAGCAGCCCGAGGATACGCGCCTGGGCGGCCGCTACCGCGGGTCGCTCATCGGCGTGGGCATCCTGGGGCTGCTGGTGCTGGGGGGGATTGGCGGCTACGCGGCCTGGAACGACGTGCAGCTGCGCAGCGGCCTGCTCAAGCAGGAGCAGCAGGCGCGGCGCCGCCCGGACTGGGTGCCCCTGCAGGAGCTGCCCGGGTACGCCCGCGACGCGTTCGCGGCCGTGGCCGACACCACGTCGTTCGCGCGGCGCAGCCAGCGGCGCGGCGAGCCGCTGCCGTCCGTGAGCCGGGAGATGGTGCGGCAGGTGCACCTGCTGGACGACGGGCTGGGCGGCCAGGCGCGGGAGCTGGCCATGGCGCCCCTGCTGGAGGTGCACACCTCGCCCGACCGGCTGCTGGAGATGTACGTGAACCGCGTGTACCTGGGCCGCACGGAGAACTGGCCCCTGTACGGCGTGCAGCACGCGTCGCAGGAGTACTTTGGAAAGGACGCGCGGCGGCTCACGCTGGGCGAGGCCGCCACGCTGGCGGGCATCCTGCTGCCGCCGCGGCTGCAGGACCCGGAGATGGAGCCCGGCGCCGTGGGCACGCGGCGCAGCGAGGTGCTACGCATCCTGCTCAACACGAACAAGATCGACGCGGCGGCGTACGCCGCCGCGCGGGCGGAGCCCCTGGCGTTCCAGCCGGGCGAGGACTACGCGCCCATGTCGCGCCCGGCCGGCTGGCGCGACTCCGTGCCCGTCATCCGCCTGCCCGAGGCGCTGCGTCCGAAGCCGGACTCGACGCAGAGTCCCGCCGGCCGGCCGTAGCGCTGTCAGGGGCGGGGGACGCCGGCTGCTCCGCCTCGGACAGGTGAAGCTGCAGGAGCCGCCACTCGCCCTCGCGGCGCACGAACACCCCCGACACCCGCAGCCGCTGCGGCTGCCCCCCCGCGCCCACCACGGGCAGCACCTCCAGGTGCGTGGCGAACCACCCCAGCCCACCCTCGCGCGTCTCCGCCTCTACCCGCAGGTCCGGCGTGCGCGCCACGGCCCCGGCGGGCAGCGCCAGGTCCGCCAGGGCGTCGGCGATCCCCTGCGCGCCGTAGCGCGGGCGCCCGTCGTTGAAGTCCACCCCCATCACGTGCGTGTCGGGTCCGGGCACCAGGGCCTGCACGGCCGCCGTGCGGTTGCCGCGGGCGAGCGCTTCGCGAAACGCGCCCACGCGCGCGGCCAGCTCCTCTTCGCTCTCGCGGCGCTCCACGATGGCGGGGTCGCGCGGGTCCAGGAACTCCTGCGGCGTGGGGGCCACCTGGCACGCGGCCAGGGCCAGCAGCGCGGCGGCCGCGGCATGGGAACGATGCACGGGAGTCCTCAACAGGGCGCGGGGAACGGGAAACGGGCCGGTGCGGCGAACGGACAAGATGCGCGGCGGGTATGGGGTGTCAAGTTCCGTGCGCGCGCGGCGATCCGGTCGCCGCCGAACGCCTTGACGGGAACGGCGTGTTGCGTCATCGTCCAACGCAGGTTTCCCCTCACCCGTGGTCGCAGTCCCATGATCTGGTTCGGCAAGCCGTTTTCCGAGGTCTTGTTCACCCCGCCGGCGGGCGTTGCGCCCGTGGGCGACGAGAGCACGCGGATGGAGCACGCGCTGCGCTGGGTGGCGGCCCGTGACCCGCACCTGGAGGGCGGGGCCCTGGTAGATGCCCTGGCCGCCACGGGATGGGTGGACGAGGCCACCGCGGCGCGGCTGCTGCCCTGCTTTCGCCACTTTGACCCCGACCGCTGCTTTTCCGAGGCCCTGCGCAGCCTTTCGTTCCGCGGCCCCACGGCCGCGGGCGAGTTCCGCCAGCGCATTGGACGGGTGATGGAGGACCTGACGGGCGGCGCCGCGCTGGGCACGGCGGGCGCGGAAGAGGTGGTGCGCTTTGGGGCCGGCGAGCGGCAGGGCGTCGTCTTCGCGTATCCGCAAGTGCAGTTCTCCCTGGGCGGCGAGGCCACCCGGGCCGTCGCCGCCGCGGCGGAGGAAATGCCCGACGCGCTGGTGATCGTCGCGCGCAACTTCCAGGAGGGCACGGCCGGGCAGCTGTCCGCCATGCTGCACGGCACGGAGGTGCCGGGCACGCTGGTGACGGTGAACCTGCTGCTGGGCATTCGCGCCACCACGCTGCGCTACCAGCCCGGCGCAGAGCGGGTGATCAGCCTGCTGGGCACCGGCCGCCCCCTGCGCTCCAAGGACGTCGCCGTCCTGGGCAACCGCAACTGACGCCGGACGCGTTTCGGCGGGACGATCGGCGGTGGGAGGCGGATCGGCGGCGCGCCGGTCCGCCTTTTCGCGCTCGCTGGATGCAACGCTGCGCATCGGCGAACTCCCGCCGCGAGGGCGGGCTGCGAGGCCGGAGCGCTTCCTCGAGGGATCCGTAGGGTATCATCCGCACTTTCGCACTTCCGCACTTTCGCACTTACGCACTCACGCACTTCCGCACTCACGCACTTCCGCACTCACGCACGCACCCGGCCGTTTCCTTGCGCCTCCCCTGCCCGCGCCGTATGCTCCCCGGTCCGCCCTGAACCCTGCTCATCCGCAGTCCAACGCATGAAGCGCTTCGCCGCGTACGACCCGCCCGAGTACCAGAACTGGACCGCCGATCCCGCGCTGGTTCAGGCCTGCCGCGCGTGCATCACGGCCAACCCCGCGCGCGAGGCCGTGGTGCGCGAGCTCACGGGCGAGCAGCGGCTGGACCTGTACGCGGGCCTGCTGCGCAACCGCCTGCACGACGTGATGCTCAAGCGCTGGGTCAAGAGCGGCGTCATCAGCAAGGCGTGGCTGGGCGTGGGCGAAGAGGCGGTCACCATCGGCCCCGTGCACGCCCTGCGGCGCGCGGGGCCGGACCGCGACGTGGTGGCGCCCATGATCCGCAACTCGGGCGCGTGCCACGAGATGGGCATGCCCGTGGCCGACATCTTCCGCAGCTACCTGGGCACCGGCGACGGCCCCTCGCGCGGCCGCGACCTGCACGTGGGCGACCTGGCGCACGGCGTCCTCCCGCCCATCAGCCACGTGGGCGACGTGGTGCCGGTCATCAGCGGCATCGCCCTCTCGTTCAAGCAACGCGGCGAGGACCGAGTGGGGATGACGTGGACGGGCGACGGATCCACCAAGACCGCCGCGTTCCACGAGGGGATCAACTTCGCGGCCGTGCACCGGCTGCCGGTGATCTTCATCATCCAGAACAACCAGGTGGCCCTGGGCACGGAGCTGTCGCAGCACGCGGCGGGCAGCTTTGCGGACTGGCCGGCCATGTACGGCGTGAACGGCGGCACCTTCGACGGCAACAACGTGCTGGACGCGTACGCCGCCACGCGGCTGGCCGCGGACCATGCGCGCGCGGGCAACGGGCCCACGCTGCTCATCGCGGAAACGTTCCGCATGGGCGGCCACGCCACGCACGACGAGCGCGAGGCGCGCAGCCTGTTCAACGCGGAGCTCTTTGCGCAGTGGGGCCGCCGCGACCCGGTTGGCCTGTACGAGGCGTGGCTGGAAGAGGAGGGGACGGAACGCGCGGCGCTGCAGGAGATCGAGGCGCGCGTCGCTGCCGAGATCGAGGCCGCCGCAGAGGACGCCCTGCGCAGCCGCGAAACCGCCATGCCCGCGCCGGAATCCGCCACGCGGGACGTGTACGGGTGAGCACCGGGCCCGCGCCCCTGCTGGGCACGCCCAGCGCGGCGGCCTCCGGCTACATCGTGGTGTACCGCGACGGTACGGACCCCGACGCCGTGACGGACGCGCTGGCCGCCGCGCACGGCTTTGCGCCCACGCACGTCTTTCGGCACGCCCTGCTGGGGTTCTCGGCGGCGCTGTCGGATGATGCGCTCGAGGCCGTGCGCCGCCACCCCGACGTGAAGTACGTGGAGCACGACGGGCCCGTCGGCATCAGCTGATGGTTCACCCCGCCCGGGGACGTGGCCGAGCGGCCCTCCGGTCTACGACGG